>Ga0075426_10004269_pt1 | contig 10166 bp, 9 predicted proteins | sample SoiMethybrSBSTD5_FD_75304 | JGI IMG/M metagenome (GOLD analysis project Ga0075426, IMG submission 75304) | Bulk soil microbial communities from a Populus tree surrounding site in Tennessee, USA - Soil MetaG P. TD hybrid SBSTD5 | ecosystem: Environmental > Terrestrial > Soil > Tree plantation...
CGGCCCCTCTTCGAGCGGCTGGATCTCCGGCGCCACCTCGGTGTAGACGCGATTGAGGCGCTCGAAGCGGAGCTCTCCCGGCGGTGTCCCCGTTGCGGCGGGCACCGCCGTCCGGCCCGGTGCGGCACTGCCCAGCAGGAGCAGGGCGGGGGCCAGGACGGCGGTGAGGGCTCGCGGCGTCACGCGATCTACTTCTTCTCTTCGAACGTCACGGCGGCCTGGGTCTGGTCGCCGGCGACGGAGAGGATGACGGCCACGGTGCGCTTCTCGTCGTCGCTCTTGCCGGTCACCGCGCCGCCGGCGGTCGTGCCGTTGGTGGCGAAGGTGTTCTTCTCCACCTTGAAACCGGACGCCTTGAGCTGCCCCTCATACCAGTCGGCCACCTTGTCCACGCTGTCCTTGGCGGTGATGGAGAAGGCTGCAGTGCGTCCTTGCGGCCCTGTGGTGTCATAGGTGCCCTGGCTGGTCGAGCCGGGATAGACGGGCACCCAGGACGGCAGGTTCTTCGGCCCGCCGCCGCCGAACGTGGCAACCTGCTCCTGCCCCTTCTCGTCCGTCACCTTGACCGTGCCGCCGTTCTTGCCCGAGGCGTCGAACGTCGCGGTCCCCTTGTCGGTCTTGACGGTGAGCTTGCCGTTCTTGATGTCCTCGGCGCTGAACGTCACCACCTCGCCGGTCTTCTTGTTCTTGACGGTGAGCGTGTTGGTCTTCTCATCCGAGCTGACCAGCTCCAGATCGGGGTTGGCGCGGACCGCGAGCTCCGCGGCGGCCATCCCAGGATTCTTCTCGAACTTGTTGAATTGCTTCTTGGCGAAGTACCCGATCGCCCCCATGGCGATGACGCCGAGGACGATGATCACCGCACATCCGATGCCCACCCAGGCCAGCGGGCCCATGCCCTTCTTGGCGGGCTGCGGCGGCGCTTGCGTCGGAACATTCATGGAAAGTCTCCTGGAGCGTGGTGCTCTGGTTGAAGGTCGTTCGACTGACAACGATACCATCGCGGGGCCGCGCGGGCGCCCGCCAATCCACACTGGCCCCGCTCATTCCGCCTTCACCTCCGTCCAGAGCTGGTCCAGGAGCTGCGTCGTCTCGCCGAGATCCTCGATCAGCTCGCAGCGGTCCAGGATCTCCTGCGGCGGGTAGATGGCCGGATTGGCCCGGATCCGGGGATCGATGCGGTCCCAGGCCGCCTGGTTGGCGCCGGCGTAGTGCACGCAGTTGACGATCCGCGCCGCGGTGTCCGGCCGCATCACGAAGCGGATGAACTCGTAGGCGGCGTCGAGGTGGCGCGCCGTCTGCGGGATCGCGAGGTTGTCGACCCACAGCGTGCCGCCCTCCTTGGGGATCACGTAGGTCAGCCGGTTCGGGGCATGCGCGACGGCCTCCGCCATCTCGCCGTTGTACCCCTGGGCGAGGTCCACGTCGCCGGCTGCCAGGAGATTGGCGAAGTCCGCGCTGTTGTACGTCTTGACCAGCCGTTTCTGCCGCTTGAGCATCTGGGCCGCCCGGCGCAGGACCTCCGGATCGGTCTCGTTGATCGAGCGCCCCATCAGCCGAAGCGCGACGCCGAACACGTCGCGCACGTCGTCGAGCATCAGGATGCGGCCGGCGTAGCGCTCGTCGAACATCACGCGCCAACTGTCCACCGGCTCCTTGACCTTCTTCTTGTCGTAGCCGATGCCGGTGGTGCCCCACAGGTACGGGACCGAGTGGCGGTTGCCCGGATCGTACTTCTGATTCAGGAAACGCGGGTCGAGGTTTTCGAGGCCGGCAAGCCGGGAGCGGTCGAGCTCGCGGAGCAGATCCTGCGGCAGCATGACCTTCAACATGTAGTCGGACGGCACGACGACGTCGTAGTCGGCGACGCCGGACTGGAGCTTGGCGAGGAGCGCCTCGTTGGAATCGTAGGTGTCCACCGTGGCCTTGACGCCGGTCTTCTTCTCGAAGTCCGCGACCACGTCCCGCGGCAGGTAGTTGGTCCAGATGTAGATGTTGACCTTGCGCGCCGCGGCCTCCGCCCCGCGCTCCGCTTTGCCACCCCCGCCGCAGGCCGCCAGTCCCAGGGCGAGGAGGATCCCCAACGTCCGTTTCATGTCCGTGTTTCGTCCTTGTCAGAGTCCTGCAGCAGCCGCTGCGCCGCCACGATGAGGACGACCGTGACGGCGAGGAGGAGGGTCGAGACCGCGTTGATCTCCGGCGTGACTCCCACCTTCAGCATGGAGTAGATATGGAGCGGCAGGGTGGTGGCGCCGACCCCGGCGACGAACGAGGTGACGACGTAGTCGTCGATCGAGAGGGTGAAGACGAGGAGGGCTGCCGCCGCGACGCCAGGGAGGAGGAGCGGCAGCGTCACCCGCCGGAAAGTGTCGACCGGACCGGCGCCGAGATCGCGCGCCGCCTCCTCCAGGGCCGGATCGAGGCCCGCCAGGCGCGCCCGCACCACGATGGCCACGTAGGAGACGCTGAACACCACGTGGGCGATCACCACCGTGGCGAGCGACAGGCGCAGGCGGGAGACGCCGAAGAAGGTCACCAGAGCCGCGCCGAGGACGATCTCCGGGATGATCACCGGCAGCATCAGGAGCGCCTGGCTCGCCTGCCGGCCGCGGAAGACGGTGCGTCCGAGGCCGAGGGCCGCGAGGGTGCCGATGAGGGTCGCCGCGAGGGTGGTGCACGCCGCCACGGCGAGGCTGTTGCGCACGGCGCCGAGAAGCGGCGCGTCGTCGAGCAGCCGGCGGTACCAGGACAGCGTGAAGCCGTCCCAGACCGCGGTCTGGCGCGCGGCGTTGAACGAGAAGACCACCAGCACGGCGATGGGCAGATAAAGGAAGAGGTAGACCAGGGCGCCGTGTGCCGCGAGCAGCCGCCGCGGCCACGGCGAGCCGATCGTCGCGCCGTTCGCCGACGGCTCGCTCACAGCAGGACCTCGCCGCCCGTTTTCCGCATGAAGAGAGCATAGGCCAGGAGTAGGAGGAGGACCGCCGCCGTCAGCTCGAACGCCAGCGCGGAGCCGAACGGCGGGTTCCGCGCCACGGCAAACTGGTTCTGGATCAGGTTGCCGATCAGCATCGTCTTGGCGCCGCCCAGGAGGTCGGAGACCACGAACTGGCCGAGGCTGGGAATGAAGACCAGCACGACTCCCGCCACGATGCCCGGCATGGTGAGCGGCACGGTCACGCGGCGGAACACCCCTGCGCCACCCGCTCCGAGGTCGGCCGCGGCATCGAGCAGCGAGCGGTCGAGCTTCTCCAGCGAGGCGTACAGTGGCAGGATCATGAACGGCAGCTCCCCATAGACCAGGCCGACGAGGACCGCGAACGGCGTGTAGAGGAGCTCCAGCGGCCGGTGGATCACCCCGCAGCCGAGGAGGGACGCGTTGAGCAGTCCTTCGCTGCGCAGGATGAACATCCAGGCATACGTGCGGATGAGGAAGCTGGTCCAGAACGGCACCACCACGAGGCCCAGGAGGAGGCTTTTCCATCTCCGCGGCGCCAGCACGGCGATCCCATACGCCACCGGATAGCTGATCCCCAGGCAGAGAACGGTGGTGAGCGCCGCCATCCACACCGACCGCCAGCCGATGGCGAGATAGATGGGCGCCAGCGACCGGGCGTAGTTGCCGAGGAAGCCTCCAGACCGCAGATAGGCGAGGAGATCGATCACCGGCCGCAGGCCGCCGTAGACGCCGCGCTCGCGGAAGCTGACGCCGAGCATGAGGGCGAGCGGGACCAGGAAGAAGAGGCCCAGCACGATCCAGGTGGGGAGCAGGAGGGGGACGGCGGCGCGGGTGCGGCGAGGCTCGGTGCGCATCAGGCCTCGATCCTCCAGCCATCAGCCTGGCGGCGCCCCCGCTCAGTCACCGCACGATCACCGTATGCTCGGGGTCCCAGCACAGGAAAGCCCGAGCTCCGTTGGCGGCGGCGGGCGGGTCTCCCGGCCCGCAGACTGTGAAGCGCTCGCCGCCGGGACCGCGGACGAGCCACAGCGTGCTCGCCCCCTGGTAGACCCGGTCTTCCACCGTCACCGGCACGGCCGCGAAGCCTTTCTCCGGCGGCGCGGCGCGCAGAGCCAGCTTCTCGGGGCGGACGATGAAGCGGACCCGGTCTCCCGGTTGGAAGGGGCCTAGGGGCGGACCGGGCGCCGGCACCGTGAGCGTGGCGCTCGATGGAAGGCGGAGTCCAAGGAGCCCGGGTCCCGCCTCCCGCGCCTCGGCGGTGAAGAAGTTGGCGGCGCCCATGAATTCGGCCACCAACTCCGTCTCCGGCCGCTCGAAGATCTCCGCGGGCTTTCCGATCTGCGCCACCCGCCCCCGGCTCATCACCGCCATGCGGTCGCTCAACGCCAGCGCCTCCTCCTGGTCGTGGGTGACGAACACGAAGCTGATGCCGAGCGTCCGTTGCAGCGTCTTGAGCTCGACCTGCACCTCCTTGCGCAGCTTCTGATCGAGCGCACCGAGCGGCTCGTCGAGGAGGAGCACCTTGGGCTCCAGGACGAGGGCGCGGGCGAGCGCCACCCGCTGCCGCTGCCCGCCGCTGAGCTCGTCCGGCCGGCGCCGCTCGAAGCCGTCCAGGCGGACCAGGGCCAGCGCCTCCGCGACCTTGGCCGCCCAGGCGCGGCGCGGCAGCCCCTTGTAGCGCAACCCGAAGGCCACGTTCTCTTCGACGCTGAGATGGGGGAACAGCGCGTACTGCTGGAACACCATGTTCACCGGCCGCAGGTGAGGCGGCGTCCGTGTCACGTCCGCGCCGTCGATGACGATCGTCCCCGCGCTGGGCGCCTCCAGCCCCGCGATCAGGCGCAGCAGAGTCGTCTTGCCGCAGCCACTCGGCCCGAGGAGGGCGAACAGCTCGCCGTGGCCGATCGCGAGAGACACGCCGTCCACCGCCGTCACCTCGCCGAACCGCTTGCTGATCCCCCGGATCTCGACGCTGTGGGGTGCGGAGGGCGGTGTCATCCTAGATCGGCGGGAAAGAAGAGCTAGCCCGCCCAGTCCCGAGGTCTGAGGAACTCCTCGTAGAGGCGAGCCTCGGGTGTCCCGGGCTCGGGGTGCCAGGCGTAGCGCCAGCGCACCAGGGGCGGTAGGGACATCAGGATCGATTCGGTCCGCCCCCCAGACTGAAGCCCGAACAGAGTGCCGCGGTCCCACACGAGATTGAATTCCACGTAGCGCCCCCTCCTGTAGAGTTGGAAGTCGCGCTCGCGTTCGCCCCAGGGAGTGTCGCGGCGGCGCCGCAGGATGGGCAGATAGGCCGGGAGGAAATGGTCGCCGACGCTCTGCTGCAAGGCGAAACAGCGCTCGAAGCCCCACTCATTGAGATCGTCGAAGAAGATGCCGCCGATCCCCCTTGGCTCGTTGCGGTGCTTCAAGAAGAAGTACTCGTCGCACCAGCGCTTGAAGCGAGGATAGACGTCCTCACCGAACGGTGCGCACGCCTCGCGGGCGACGGTATGCCAATGGACCGCGTCCTCCTCGAAGCCGTAGTAGGGCGTGAGGTCGAACCCGCCGCCGAACCACCAGACCGGGTCGTGACCCTCACTTTCCGCAAGGAAGAAGCGGATGTTCATGTGGGTCGTGGGCACGTACGGGTTGCGCGGGTGGAAGACCAGCGACACGCCGAGCGCCTCGAAGCCGCGGCCGGCGAGCTCCGGCCGGTGCGCCGTCGCCGAGAGAGGCATCCCGGAGCCGAAGACGTGGGAGAATCCGATCCCCGCCTGCTCGAACACAGCCCCCTCAGAGAGCACCCGCGACCGCCCGCCGCCTCCTTCAGGACGGTCCCAGCTTTCTTCGCGGAACCGCGCTTCGCCGTCCTCTGCCTCGATGGCCGTGCAGACGCGGTCCTGGAGGGAAAGGAGGTAGGAACGAACGGCTCGGGTGTCGGGCATCTCAGGCGCTGCCATCAAACGCCTTCACCGAAGAAGAACATGTTCGCGAGAGGATCGAGTGCTATCCGGAGGCGGTCTAGGAGTCCAGTGTACCCGAGGAACATTGGACCTCTCCACTGCCGAGACACAAAGAAGGTGGCTTCGACATTCAAGGAGGTCCCTTCTTCAGCGATCAAAGTCAACGGCAAACGGAGGAGCTGTCCCCGGATGGTGCCGAGGCGAGTGCTGATCAGCGTCGGGTATTCGTCCCGGCTAAAGAGGCCCATCGACTCCGCAACGTCCGTTTCGAGGGTTGAGTAGGCCGCAGCGGTATCGACCTGGGCCATCAAGGGTCCTTTGAACACGGGAATTGCGACCTTGACGAAGACCTTTGCCGTCGGCTCGACAAACCTCGGATGCTGATCGAGGAATTTCGATCCGCCGGACGTGAAGGGCTCACCGCCCAGGAAAAGCATCGATTTAGATGAGGTGATGAATGAGGGGCTTGCGGTCGAAGTGGAGCGGATCGATCTGCGCGAGAAGACTCTTGAGAGACGAGGAGGAGGCGACCAGACTGTCTCCGACCACAGCCACCCATTTGCCCTGATGCTCGACCCAGTGCTCGTTGAGCCAATTGTACTCGGGGGTGCGATCCACGTCTTTGAGGTCGCTGACCGTGATGCGAGGAGGTCCGAGGATTTCCCGAAGCTTCGAGCCTGAAGGGACGAGATCTCCTGCGCTCGCCAGGAGATCCTGTGCCTCGCGAATCCTCCCTTCGCGAAGAAGGGATTTGATCTCCTCCTCAACTCTGAGGCCTTCGTCTTCAGGGTCGGCGCGGAGCTTGGCCAGTCTGCTCATATTTCCATACTACGACACAATGCGCTCTCTTACCCCTACCCCTCCTCCACCCGCAGCGGGAACAGCTCGGCCTGGCGGCGGTCGCGGGGGGTGATGGGGACGCGGTAGTCGCCGGTCCAGCAGGCGGTGCAGTAGCTGTGCGGCGGACCGCTCACGGCGGCGAGCATGCCTTCGAGGGAGAGGTAGGCGAGGCTGTCGGCGGCGATGAAGCGGCGGATCTCCTCGACGCTGTGATGGGCGGCGATGAGCTCTTCCCGGGTCGGGGTGTCGATGCCGTAGTGACAGGGCCACTCGGTGGGAGGCGCGGAGATGCGGACGTGGATCTCGGCCGCTCCCGCGTCGCGGACCATGCTCACGATCTTCCGCGAGGTGGTGCCGCGCACGATCGAGTCGTCGACCAGCACCACCTTCTTCCCCTCCAAGAGCTCGCGCACCGGGTTGAGCTTGATCTTCACCCCGAAGTGGCGGATCGACTGCTTGGGCTCGATGAAGGTGCGCCCCACGTAGTGGTTGCGGGTGAGGCCGAATTCCAGCGGCAGGCCGGACTCGCGGCTGTAGCCCATGGCGGCGAAGAGGCCGCTGTCCGGCACCGGCACCACGACGTCCGCCGGCGCCGGCGCTTCCCGCGCCAGGCGCGCGCCCATCTTCAGGCGGGACTGCGCGACCGAATCGCCGAAGATCCGGCTGTCGGGGCGGGCGAAGTAGACGTGCTCGAAGACGCAGCGCGTCGGCTCCGGACTCTGGGCGAGGCGATAGCTCTCCACCTTGCCGCCGCGCGCGACGACCACCTCGCCGGGCTCCAGCTCGCGCACCGTCTTGGCGTCCAGGAGGTCGAAGGCGCAGCTCTCGGAGGCGAAGCAAGGACAACCCTGGCGGTCACCGAGGAGGAGCGGGCGAAAGCCGTTGGGATCCCGCGCCGCGACCAGGCAGCTCTCGGTGATGAGGAGCAGAGAGTAGGCGCCGCGCACCTGCTCCAGGGCGAGCATGAACGACTCGACGACGTCCATGCGCGGCGCCCGCGCCATGAGATGGAGGATCACCTCGGTGTCGCTCGTGGTCTGGAAGATGGAGCCCTCGGATTCCAAACGGTCGCGGATCTCGTTCGGGTTCGTCAGGTTGCCGTTGTGCACGATCCCCAACGGGCCCATGGACGTCTTGACCACGATGGGCTGAGCGTTGGCGATCACGCTGGAGCCGGCCGTCGAGTAGCGGGTGTGGCCGATCGCCCGCGTGCCGGGCAGCCGTTCCAGGACCTGCGGCTTGAAGACGTCCGAGACGTGCCCCATGCCCCGCTGCAGGTGGAGCTGCCGGCCGTCCCAGGAGACGATGCCCGTGCTCTCCTGGCCGCGGTGCTGCAGGGCGTAGAGGCCCAGGTAGGTCAGGTTGGCCGCGTCGTCGCAGTCGATGCCGAAGATTCCGCACATAGAGCCTACAACCCCAGCGCCCTCGGCAGCGCCGTCGACCAGATCGCATGCAAAGCGGCGACCGGCGCGCGCAGGACGTCTCCCGCCGCGCGGACGACCAGGTCGTCCCCTCCAGTCTCGCCGATGTCCGCCGCCGGCACGCCTGCCGCGTCGGCGGCGGCCAGAACGCGGTCGACCACGGCCGGCGCACAGGCGATCAGCGCCCGTGCCTGGCTCTCGGAGAAGAGGTCCGCGCCCGCGTACGGCACCGTCACAGCTGCACCCAGCCCGCGCCCCAGGCAAGACTCCGCCAGGGAGACGAGGAAGCCGCCCTCGGACAGGTCGTGCGCGGTGTGCACCAGGCTCTTCGCGATGAGCGCGCGCAACAGCCCGGCGAGGCGCAGCTCGGCGTCGAGATCCACCACCGGCGGGCGCCCCTGCTCGCTGCCATGAAGCAGCCGCAGGTAGGCGGCGCCGCCGAATTCCGAGCGATCGCGGCCGAAGAGCACGATGCGGTCGCCGCGGCGCAGAAAGCTCGGATCGGGCAGGCTCGCCACGTTGGGGACGACGCCCACCATGCCGACGGTGGGCGTCGGGTCGATCGACTGTCCCTCGGTTTCGTTGTAGAAGGACACGTTCCCCGAGATCACCGGCACGCCCAGGGCCCGGCAGGCTTCGGACATGCCACGGACCGCCTCGCGGAACTGCCAGGAGACCTCCGGGTTCTCCGGGTTGCCGAAGTTCAAGCAGTCGGTGAGCCCCACGGGCTCGGCGCCGGCGCAGGCCAGGTTGCGCACCGCCTCGGCCACTGCCTGCATGCCGCCGCGCCGCGGATCGAGAGCGCAGTAGACCGGATTGACGTCGGAGGTCATCGCGATCCCCGCCGGCGTCCCCTTGAGCAGGAGGACCGCCGCGTCGCCGCCCGGCCCCTGCACGGTATTCGTGCGCACGGTGTGGTCGTACTGGGTCCAGATCCAGGCCTTGCTGGCGAATTCGGGGGTGGCGAGGAGCTTCTCCAACGCGCCGCCCAACCCTCCGGACACCTCCTCGGGCTGCGGCACCTCGGGGGCGTGCCAGCGCTCCGCCAGGTCCGCCGGCTCGGCCACCGGCCGGCGGTAGACCGGCGCCTCCTCGGTCAAGGGACGGATCGGGATGTCCGCCACGGTGCCGCCGCGCCAGGTGAGGACGGCGCGGCCGGTGTCGGTGATCTCGCCGATCGTTGCCACCTCGAGCCCCCAGCGGCGGAAGACCTTCGCCACCTCCTCCTCGCGCCCCTTCTTCGCCACCACCACCATGCGCTCCTGCGATTCGGAGAGCATCATCTCGTAGGGGGTGAGGCCGGGCTCGCGCAGGGGCACGCGGTCGAGGTCGAGGCGAAGACCGGTGCCGCCGCGGCCGGCCATCTCGAAGCTGGAGCTCGTCAGGCCGGCGGCTCCCATGTCCTGAATGGCCACGATCGCGCCGGTGCGCATCGCCTCCAGGCAGGCTTCGAGGAGGACCTTCTCGGTGAACGGATCGCCCACCTGCACGGTCGGCCGCTTCTGCTCGCTGGCAGCGTCGAACGACTCGGAGGCCATGGTGGCGCCGTGGATGCCGTCGCGGCCGGTGCGGCTGCCGGCGTAGAGGACCGGATTGCCCGCGCCGCTCGCGCGGGCGTGGAAGACCTTGTCGCGGCGGGCGATGCCGAGGGCGAACGCATTGACCAGGATGTTGCCGTTGTACGAGCGATGGAAGCCGGTCTCGCCGCCCACCGTGGGGATGCCCACGCAGTTGCCATAGTCGCCGATGCCGCGCACCACGCCGTCGATCAGGAAGCGCATGCGGGGCGCGTCGATGTCGCCGAAACGCAGGGAGTCCATGCAGGCGATGGGGCGCGCGCCCATGGTGAAGATGTCGCGCAGGATGCCGCCCACTCCCGTGGCCGCCCCCTGGTACGGCTCGATGAAGCTCGGGTGGTTGTGCGACTCCATCTTGAACGCCGCCACCCAGCCGTACCCGATGTCGACGATGCCGGCGTTCTCCCCCGGCCCCTGGACGACG
>Ga0075426_10004271_pt1 | contig 10164 bp, 11 predicted proteins | sample SoiMethybrSBSTD5_FD_75304 | JGI IMG/M metagenome (GOLD analysis project Ga0075426, IMG submission 75304) | Bulk soil microbial communities from a Populus tree surrounding site in Tennessee, USA - Soil MetaG P. TD hybrid SBSTD5 | ecosystem: Environmental > Terrestrial > Soil > Tree plantation...
TATGGCCGCGGCAAGACAACTTCCGGCGCCGTGAAGCTGACCAAAGATCTGGACATGGCTATAGAAGGCGCCGACGTTCTGCTGGTGGAGGATATCGTGGACAGCGGCGTTACGCTCACTTACCTTGTCAACGTTCTGCAGCAGCGCAAGCCGAGATCCATTCGCATCGCCGCGCTTCTCGACAAACCCGACCGGCGCCAGCGGCCTGTAAAAGTGACGTATGTGGGTTTTCAAATCCCCGATGAATTTGTGGTGGGCTACGGGCTGGATTACGCCGAGCAGTACCGGAACCTGAGGGACGTATGTGTGCTGGAAGGGCCGCGGGTGGCCTGAACCGTCAGGCCGATTTCAGGGCCTCGCGAGTGTTATGATCTAATTAGATTTCGAATAGTCTGGAGGCAATAGCAAGATGGGTCCGCTAGGTTGGCAGGAAATGGCCTTCATCTTTCTCCTGGCTCTTCTTCTGTTCGGGCCGAAAAAACTGCCCGAGCTGGGAAAGCATGTGGCGAAAGGTTTGGCCGAATTCCGCCGCGCGCAGAACGAGCTGAAAGCTACGTTCGATCGCGAGATGAGAAGCCTCGAGCGGGAAAATGAATCGTTGAAGGAAATCACCAGCAGCTACCATCCCGATACGTACAATTACGATTACTCTTCTTACGACTCGGGGTCTTATACCTCCGAGCCGCACGATTCAACCGCAAACACTGCTGTAACCACTGCAAGCGCATCCGCACCTCAGGGCGCTGAGTTAACGTCGGGAGCCGTACCGGAAGGCACGATTTCGAGCGGCAGTATCGCCGCTGCCGGAACCGAAAGTTCCGCCGCGAAATCTGCCGGGCCGGGCGTCTCCGAAAACGGAGCGTCCTCTCATCCGAGCGATTTACCGACGACTGAGCCCCAAACGTTGAAGACTTAGCATGGTTTCATCCGAAGATCCGAAGGGAGCGGCAGCTCCCCCGGGGGAAGGTGCGCCGTCTCCCGCCGAGCCGAAGCAGGAAGACAGCGGCCCGGCTGAGACGCACGTCAGCTACGCCCCGGTGACCGACGCCACGAGCGCCTACGACGATCCGTATACGTATGGCGAAACGGGTTCGTCCGCCGGCTCCCCCGCCGCCGCGAGTTCCACCGAAATAGTTCCCGCGACGTCGCGCACGGGAGGGTCCGGCGGTTCCACGCCTCCGCCGCCGCCCACCGATTCCGATGGCGGTGACGAGGAGGACGGAATGCTGCGGATGTCGTTTCTGGAACACCTGGAGGAACTGCGTTCGCGCATCCTCCGCGCGCTGGCCGGAGTGGGCATCGCATTCGTCCTTAGTCTGTGGTTCTGCAGCGAGCTATGGGTAATCGTCAGCGCGCCGGCGGTGGGCGCCCTGACAACGCTGGGCGTCAAAGGGTTCAACGGCGGTCCTCCTGGCCTCATGCAACTCGCGCCCATGGATTATTTCAACATCGTGTGGGTCAAGCTGCCCATCCTGACCGCGATCTTCATTGCCTCGCCGTGGATTCTGTACCAGGTTTGGGCTTTCATAGCGCCAGGACTTTACAAGCGCGAGCGCCGATGGGCGGCTCCATTCGTCATCAGTTCGGCCGGTTTGTTTATTCTCGGCGGACTGTTCGGCTACTTCGTGGCCTTCCGCTACGGCCTCACTTTCCTGCTGGGCCTGGGACTCCACAACTACGTGACCCCCATGGTTTCGATGGTCGACTATTTCGATCTTTTCGTCGACGTGATACTCGGAATCGGCCTGATCTTCGAAATGCCGGTGCTGATCTTCTTTCTGACGCTGCTGCATATCGCCAGCCCGCGCTTCCTGATCAAGCACAGCCGCTATGCCATCCTGGGCATCACCATCCTCGCGGCCGTGGTGACGCCCACGCCGGACATCTTCAACATGATGCTGTTCGCCGTGCCCATGTGCGCGCTGTTTTACCTCGGAATCTTTGCGAGCTACCTGCTCGTCCTGCACCGCGAGGAGCGCCAATTCCCATGGCGAAAAGCGTTGTGGTGGATTGTGCCGATCGTACTTCTATTGGCAGCCGTCGGATGGGTGGCGGCGGTGCGCTTCGGTTACCATTTCGTAACACATTGGCCCTTTTTCACGCGCTGATATATCCACTCGGGAACTGGAATCCCGTGTTCGATCTGTTGTAAGATCAGGCAAACGCTGGAGCGCCTCAGGCGGGGGAGATGTGTAATGAACATCAACAAGGCCATCCGCGAGCTTCACGAGGAAAAGAAGAGGCTGGATCACGTGATCGCGTCGCTCGAGGAGATGCAGCGCAATGCCGCCGCGCTGAACGTGGGAATTCCGGAGAAGAAACGGGGCCGGAAATCCATGGACGAGCAGGCACGCCAGGAAGTTTCCGAGCGCATGAAGAAGTACTGGGACGGCCGCCGCAAGCAGGATCACGCTGTCCAACAGGGCAAATCCTGAGGCGCGCTTCTCTGCCTCGGTGATATCATTGAACTAAAGTCGGACCAAAGGGGGCGGCTAGCTCAGCTGGGAGAGCACGGCGTTCGCAACGCCGGGGTCGCGGGTTCGAATCCCGCGCCGTCCACCAGATTTCCAAGCCCCAGCCTGTCGCGATTTTCACCTGCCGGATGATCCGAAGCCTCCCGTTCCGCGGCCCGAATTGCCCAATTCGCCTTCCTCCCACTCGACGGTTTCATAACGCGCGACAATCATCTGGGCGATCCGGTCGCCGCGATGGACAACATAATTCTCCTTGCCAAGGTTGAGCAGGATGACGCGGATCTCGCCGCGATAACCCGGGTCGATAGTAGCCGGGCTGTTGGGCAGGGTGATGGCGTGATTCAGCGCCAGTCCGCTGCGTGGGCGGATTTGCGCCTCGCAGCCCGACGGCAGCTCGATGGCCAGGCCGGTCGGCACGAGTTGCGGAACGCCGGCCGCGAGAGTGGTATCTTCCACGGCGCGCAGATCCAGGCCCGCATCCTCGGAGGGGCCGTGTGCGTAGGCCGGCAGATAGGCATCTTCGCGCAGCCGTTTGATTCGCACCTTCATCGAATCCGATAATAGCGTGATCAGCATGCCCGATCGACCGAAGCGCGTCATCACCGTTTCCCCCATGCCGCCGGAAAAATGCGCGTATGCGCTGGCGCGTTACAGCCGGTCGCCCGACTCGATCCGGCAGTCGCTCGAGTGGGTGCGCACGCACGACTCGCAGAAGTTTCTCGAAAGCTTCTATTTCCAGTACGGCCACGCGTCCATCGCAGATCTGGGCCACACAGTGCTGTGCTTCGAAGGCCTGTCAGAGCTGGCCGCGAGCGAGGCCGAAGACGAGACGCTGTGGGACGGGCAGGCAAAATCCTCGCGCTACCAGGATTTTTCGCACTCGGGCTTCATCACGCCCGCCGAGCTCAGCGGAGACAATGCCGCGCGCTATCAGCAGGCTGGGGAAAAGCTACTGATCGCTTACAACGCGGTCAGCGCGCGCGTCTTCGACTTCCTGTGCGAAAAACTGCCCCGTCCGGAGGAAATGAAGCCCGATCCATACAAGCGCAACATCGCGGCCCGCGCCTTCGACGTGGCTCGGTATCTGCTCTTTTGGGGAGTGCCCACCAACGTCGGGCAGGTGACGAGCATCCGCACTCTCGAAAAACAGATCAAGCGTCTGCGCGTTTCTGAGTACGAAGAGGTCCGCAGCCTGGGAGAGGAAATCGCTGCTGCTTGCGCCGCCGAGCCGGATTGCATTTGGGATGAGAAAGACCGCGAGCCGCTGGCCCCGACCCTGGCCCGCCACGCCGAGCCTGACGAATATCTGGCACGCTCGCGCGCCGATCTGAAATCGTGGGCGGACCAGAATTTGCCGCCCGCCGGCGGTCTCCAGGTGGATTGCGTGGACCTCGTGCGTCCCACCCATGTGACGGCGGACATCGTGGCCACCCTGCTCTATTCCGTTGCAGATCGGCCATTTCGCGAGCTTTACGAGATGGCCGCGGGATGGAGCGAGGCACGGCGCCGGGAAGTTCTCGATGTGGCGCTGGCATCCCGCAGCCGGCGCGACGATCTACTGCGAGCGTTTCGCGGCGGCCCGTATACATTCGACTTCATCATGGACATCGGGGCTTTCCGCGACCTGCACCGCCATCGGCGCTGCCACCAGTTCCGCCAGGCTTACTCCGGCCGCCTGGGTTATGACACGCCGGCCACCGTCGCTGAAGCGGGCGCAGCCGAAATATACGAGAACGCCATGCGCGCGGCCTTCGAGGAGATCGGGCGGCTGCCGGCCCCCGGATCGCACTACCTGTTGCCCTTCGGAGCGCGGTCACGCTTCCTTTTCAAGATGGATTTCGCCGAGGCCGAGTACATTGCGCGCGTGCGCAGCGGCGTGAAAGGGCACTTCAGCTATCGCAACATCGCCTGGCAGATGAAGCTCAAGCTTGAGAAACTGGAGCCCGAGTTGGGGCGGTTGATCGAGGCCACTCCGCCGTGGGTGGAAGATCCGCTAAAGAGATGACGCCCGTGCGGTCACGGCCGCCGTGGCGCGCGTGCGGAAATCGTACTTTTCGATGCGCACCGCGGCAGTTGCGGTGTCCGACCGCACTACTCTTCCGAGAGCAACCAGCGTCAGCCCGCACTGTTCGTTGAGTTGCGCGGGCCACTCCACCGAGACCTCTACGCGCCGGCCCATTGGTATCGACCCCTCGGCCGTAAACAGAATGCCGCCGCTGCTCATGTTCAGCGTCCGCCCCTGCCCGGTTTCCGCCAGGCGCTTGGCTTCAATCAGTTTGTAACGGAGATCGCTTTGGATGGGGAACCGGTCCGTGGCCCGGCGTTCCGCTCCCAGCCGCTCTCGTGTCGCAACCATGGCTATGTCTCCTATCCCATGATGCAGGCACGCGGGCTCGCCCAACAATGGCCCGGCCGCACCATTTTCAATGGTACTTTTGAGTGCTATTTCCTGGTACTAAGGTTTGGATCGGGTTGACAGTACTCCTTCTTAGACTTAATCTAAACCAATACTGGGTATAAACCGAAGCCGCAAATTATTTGATCGATTGCCCGTTTCATCATTTTCAATAGAACCAGCGAGAACTACTTCCCGCGGAATGTTTATCCTAGAAGTGAGGAAGGGAGACGTATGGGTGGATCTGGAGTAAGCGGGCTGGCCGCGAAACATTGCGTGCCGTGCCGCGGCGGCGTGCCGCCGCTCAAAGGCGCGGAGTTGCAGAAGCTCTCGTCGCAAGTGCCGGACTGGAAGGTGATCGACGAGCACCACATCACCAAGAACTTCCTTTTCCCCGACTTCAAGACGGCGCTCGATTTCGTCAACCGCGTGGGTGCAGTCGCAGAGGCCGAGGGACATCATCCGGACATCGCGCTGGCCTGGGGTCGCGTGGACGTGAAAACATACACGCACAAGATCGACGGGCTGACCGAGAGTGATTTTATTCTGGCGGCGAAGGTCGACCAGGCGTTTTTTCAGCAGCCGAAGGCTTAGGCTGCTGCTTCTCGTACTTGCGGAGCACTCGCCCCACGTACGCCAGCGTTTCGCGGTACGGCGGCACGCCGTGATAGCGGTCCACCGCTCCCGGCCCCGCATTATAAGCCGCGAGAGCGCGCATCACCTGGTGGTCGTCGTGCTGGTACTTCAGTAGAAGGTCCCGCAGATATTTTGTTCCAGCTTCGACGTTCTGGCGGGGGTCGGTGGGATCCGCGCCATACTCCCGCGCGGTTGACGGCATTAGCTGCATCAAGCCGATCGCGCCTTTTCGCGACACCGCATCTGCCTGGTAACCCGATTCGACCGCGACCACGCTCTTGACGAAATCCGGCGGCAGTCCATGGCGTTTGGCGGCATCGGCGACGAGTTCTTCCGGGCTCGGCGGCTGAGATGGGCTCGGCTGCACGGTCGGAACTTCGTCATCTGCTTCGAACCGGCTGATCTGTGCGGCCGGTATCTCGGTGACGCCGCCGTTGGCATAGAGCCGGATATTAGCTCCTTCCGTTTGATGACGGTCCACGTGCAGACGGAAACCGGTCCACAACACCGCATTCTCGCCAGCGAATGACGGTACGGCGAGCGCAGCAATGACCGCCAGTTTCAGTATCATGGACGATTGAGCCCCGCCACTTCTAACATGTTGACGCATCTGGAATGCAGCCTGTGCAGCCGGAAATTTGAGGCCGGTAAAGTCCATAATCTATGCGAATGCGGCGGGCCACTCATCGCCCGCTACGAGCTCGAAAAACTCCGCCCCGCCTGGAGCCGCGATCAGCTTGCTTCCGGCCCGAACAGCATGTGGCGATACGCGCCCGTGCTGCCCCCTGCACGGCAAACCTCCATTATCTCACTGGGCGAAGGGATGACGCCGCTGCTGCGAACCGCTCGCCTCGGCCAACGTATTGGTGCGGAACAACTTTGGGTAAAAGACGAAGGTTTGAATCCCACGGGATCATTTAAAGCGCGCGGGCTTTCCTGCGCCGTCTCAATGGCCGTCGAACTGGGGATTCGCAAGCTGGCCATCCCCTCGGCCGGAAACGCGGCCAGCGCCATGGCGGCGTACGCTGCCGCCGCGGGCATCGAGGCCCATATCTTCATGCCTCGCGACGTCCCGCAGGCTAACTTCATCGAATGCAAGGCTTACGGGGCCCGCGTGACGCTGGTGGACGGGCTGATCAGTGACTGCGCAAAGTTGGTAGCCGCTGGCGCACAACGGGAAGGCTGGTTTGACGTCACTACGCTCAAGGAACCTTATCGCATCGAGGGCAAGAAGACCATGGGCTACGAACTGGCCGAGCAGATGAACTGGCAGTTGCCCGATGCGATTTTTTACCCGACCGGTGGTGGCGTCGGCCTGATTGGCATGTGGAAAGCGTTCGGCGAAATGGAAGCGCTAGGGTGGATCGGCGCTAAGCGGCCCAAGATGATTGCGGTCCAGGTGGAGGGCTGCCAACCGGTGGTTCGGGCCTTCGAGCAGGGCGCGGCGCGCAGCGAGTTTTGGGCAAACGCGTCCACGGTGGCGGCGGGACTACGGGTGCCCAAGCCGCTGGGCGATTTTCTGGTCTTGAACGCGGTGCGCGAAAGCGGCGGAACGGCGATCGCGGTAAGCGATGCCGAACTGCTGGATGCCGGCTTGCGACTGGCCGCCGGGGAAGGGCTGTTCGCCGCCCCCGAAGGCGCTGCGTGCGTTCCCGCACTGGAGAAATTGCTGGCGCGGGGCTTTCTGAAACGGGACGAGAGGATCGTCATCTATAATACGGGCTCAGGCTTGAAGTATCTGGAAGCATACGCCACGCGCTTCCCGCGCCCAGGCTCGGGGGAGCAGGACAAGCTGGGCGGCCTGATCACGCCAAGATGAAAGAATTAGCCGTCAATGCACTGGATGCTGCCGTGCGCCGGGGCATTTCATACGCCGATGTGCGATTCATCGAAACCGAGGACCGCCATGTCTCCACGAAAAACGGAAAGATCGGCGAGCTGTCGAATTCCGTCTCAGTCGGATTAGGAATCCGCGTGCTGGACCGCGGCTCGTGGGGTTTCGCGGCGACCGACAATCTGACCGCGGACGGTATCGAATCTGCCGCAAAGCTGGCCGTCGAGATTGCGCGCGCCAGCGCTGTGGCGAAGAAGCAGGACGTGACGCTCGCGCCGGAGGGCAAGTATGAAGTCCAGTGGACTTCGCCGGTCCGCGTGGATCCCTTCTCGGTTCCCGTAGATCAGAACCTGGCCCTGCTCTATTCGGTCGACCTGGAACTGCGGCGCAACCCGGGCGTTACGCTGGCCGAGGCCGGGATGATGTTTACACGTAACCGGCAGATCTTTGCGTCCTCGCTGGGCAGTCTGATCGATCAGACGCGCTACACGAGCGGCGCGGGATTCGCGGCCCACAGCTTTCGCAACGGCGAAATCCAGAAGCGCTCCTACCCCAACTCTTTCGGCGGGCAGCACCAGCTGAAAGGCTACGAATTAGTGGAAGAGCTTAAGCTGCTTGAAAATGCCCCGCGCGTGGCGGAGGAAGCGGTGGCGCTGCACTCGGCCGACCAGTGCCCGGAGGGGCGCTTCGATCTGATTCTGGACAGCTCGCAACTCGGGTTGCAGATTCATGAATCGATCGGGCACCCGATCGAGCTGGACCGCGTGCTTGGCACCGAAGCCAACTACGCAGGCATGAGCTTTCTGACGCTCGACAAACTGAACAAACTCCAGTACGCCTCAGAAATTGTGAATGTGGTTTGCGACGCGCGCCTCGAGCATGGCCCGGGTCTCGGCACATTCGCATTCGACGACGAGGGCGTGCCCGCGCACTCGACCGATATCATCCGCGATGGACACTTTGTTGGCTATATGACGTCGCGCGAAACGGCCGCCGCAGTGGGTGAAAAGCGCTCGAACGGCACGATGCGCGCCGACGGATGGGCCCGCATCCCGCTCATCCGCATGACCAACGTAAGCCTCAAGCCGGGCGCGCAGACGCACGAGGAGGTTTTCGGCGCCGATCACGGTATTTATATGGAGACCAACAAGAGCTGGTCGATCGACGACAAACGCTACAACTTTCAATTCGGGTGCGAGATCGGCTGGGAGATCAAGAACGGTAAGCGCGTCCGCATGCTGAAGAACCCCAGCTACAGCGGCATCACGACCGAATTCTGGAATTCCTGCGCGGCCATTGCCGGCCCGGAGCACTGGACCCTGTGGGGCACGCCGAACTGCGGCAAGGGGCAGCCGGAACAGGTGATGGGTACGGGCCATGGCGCGAGCCCCGCGCGCTTCCGCAACATCAAGATCGGCAGCGCCTATGCCGGTTAGCAACGTGCGGGAAACGCCTCTGCTGACGCAGAAGCGGGCGGAGGAGATCTTCACAGCGGCGGCTGCGGCGGCGCGGGCCCTGGGCGTCCGGGATGTGGAAGTCCTTACCGGCGCCGGCGCCAACGCGCTCACCCGGTTTGCTAACAACACCATTCATCAGAACGTGGCGGAGCGCAGCGGTTATCTCTCGGTCCGGGCGCTGGTGGACGGACGCACCGCGCGTGCCAGCACAAACCGCCTGGACCTGGAAGGAATTCGCCACGCCGTCGAGCAGGCTGTTACTGTGGCGAAACTCCAGGCGCCGGACCCGGAATTATTGCCGCTCGCCGAATCCGCCAGCTACGCGGACACGCCGCGGCACTTTGCACGGACCGCCGCCTTGACGCCGGGCGACCGCGCGAAAGCGGTTAAAGAAGCCATCGCAGCAGTGGAGGCGGCAGCCCAAACGGCGGCCGGAATCTATGCAACGGGCGAGTCAGTGCTGGCGATCCTGAACACCAACGGCGTAAGCGCATACCATGCCGAAACCATGGCCGTGTTTTCGATCACGGCGCTCGCTAAGGACAGTTCCGGATGGGCGAAGAAATCCTCGTGCGACGCGGGCGATCTGAATCCCCTCGAGATTGCCGAGGCCGCGGCGCTCAAGGCGGCTAATTCGCGTGGGCCGGCGGAGATCGCGCCGGGCCGCTACACGGTGGTGCTCGAGCCTTCGGCGGTCCTCGACCTGGTGGGGCAGATCTCCGGGGATTTCAGCGCGACGGCTTTGCGTGACGAACGCAGCTTTCTAACGGGACGCCTTGGCGCAAAACTCTTCGGCGAGAACATCAGCGTCTATGACGATGTGTATCACGCCAGGCAATCGGGCTCTCCTTTCGATGGCGAGGGAGTGCCGCGGCAGAGAGTGGCGCTAGTGGAAAACGGCGTGGTGCGCAATGTGGTTTACAGCCGGCAGGCGGCGGCGCACGCAGGCGCGAAACCGACCGGCCACGGGTTTCCGGTGCCGAACGAGTACGGCGAAGCGCCCGCGAATATCGTGATTGCCGGGGGCGAGTCATCGGTGGAACAGATGATCGCGTCCACCGAACGCGGTGTTCTGGTGACACGCCTGTGGTACATCCGCGAAGTGGACCCGTATCAAAAGATCATGACCGGCATGACGCGCGACGGCACCTTTCTGATCGAAAAGGGCAAGCTCACGCGAGGGCTGAAGAATTTCCGCTTCAATCAGAACCTCATCGAGCTGTTGTCGAACGTGGAGGAGCTTTCACCGGTGTCACGAGCCTCGGGAGAAGAGATGTTCGACATGGTGGTGCCCGCCATGAAGGTGCGAGATTTCAACTTCACGGAAGTGACGCGGTTCTAGAGGCACAGTCCCACCAGACCACGTCG
>Ga0075426_10004272_pt1 | contig 10162 bp, 9 predicted proteins | sample SoiMethybrSBSTD5_FD_75304 | JGI IMG/M metagenome (GOLD analysis project Ga0075426, IMG submission 75304) | Bulk soil microbial communities from a Populus tree surrounding site in Tennessee, USA - Soil MetaG P. TD hybrid SBSTD5 | ecosystem: Environmental > Terrestrial > Soil > Tree plantation...
ACGTTCGTCGTCAGTCAGCACGATCGGCTTGTGGTGACGTTTTCTCGGCATGCCGCGCAGCGTACCCGTGCGGCGACCGAAGTACAAGACTTTTTCTGAGACACGACACTAGCGAGGTAGTCGCGCTCTCCACGCGTCCCAGGAGCGTTCGTAATCCTGAGTCGCTTTGGCGGACTCGCTCGCGTCGAGGTACTTCACCTTGTCGCCGGCGAGCTGCATCGCCTGCAGTTGAAGCCGCGCATTCAGATTGAGGTAGTACGCCTCGCCCACGGCGAGGTGCAGCGACGGCGCGGCGACGACCGCGCCGTGCCCGCGCATCAACACCGCCGTTTTGTCCGCCAGCGTTCGCGCCAGCGCCCTGCCGAGCGCCGGCGTCCGAATGAGCATATCGCTCGAACTCGCCGCGTCTCGAATCTCGAACACCGGCACGCCTGCGCCGACGAAGAAGGCCATGTGATACAGCGGCCTCATCGGAACCGGCGTCGTCGAGAACGGAATGACGTCGGGGCAGTGGCAATGAACGATCGCCTTCACGTCGGGACGTGACCGATAGATTTCGCCGTGAATGAACCGCTCGATGTAGCCGGCGGCGGCTTCCTTTTCCACGGGCGCGCTGTCGAGGTCGTACTCGAGGATGTCGGCCGACGTGATCAACGCGGGCGCCCTCGAGCGCGAAAGAAAATAGTGGTCCGCGTTTCCGGGATTGCGCAGGCTGACGTGACCGTAACCGTCGAGAACCGATTCGTTCGCGAGGATGCGGTTCGCGACCACGAGCTCGTCGACGAGCGTCTGACGATCGGCGCTCGCCCGCCGAAGCTCGCTCGTCAAGGCTTGCGAGCGAAGGCGGGACTGCGCCGCGATCCGCGACGATATCGACCCGCCGGCCGTCAGGACGGCGATGCCGGCGACGATCGATGTCGTCAACCAGATAGAGCGGTTACGCAGAAACCCTTCTCAGCTTCGTGAGACGGCCGATTTCCACCACTCCGACGTAGGCCCTTTTTCGCGGCGCATTATGCCATACGGTGGGCGTCGATCTGGGATATCAGTACAATAACCGCCCGCGCGGCGCGGTCGCGTGCGAGCGCGCATAAACGCGTGCGAGCGCGCATAAAGAGGTTCTGTGGTCTTTCGAACCATCGGCGGATTGATGACCGCACTGCTGGCGTACGCTGCGGCGCTCAACCTCAACGATCCCGATCCGGTCCGCTGGGTCGCGCTGTACGGCGCGGCGTCGGCCGTGTCGTTGGCGATCGCGGTCATCGGCGCGGTGCCGATTGTCGCGCCCGCCGCCGTCGGCGCCGTCGCGCTCGCGTGGGCGCTGATGTGGGCGTCGCGCGTGCCGAACCTCGACGCGTACACGCACATGTTCGATTCATGGGAGATGAAGTCGGAGACGGTCGAAGAGGCGCGCGAAACGTGCGGTCTGCTGATCGTCGCTGCCTGGATGCTCGCGATCGCGCTGCGCGCGATCGTGTTCGCAGAGTAGAATCGCGGTCCGCGAGGAAACGATGGCGGGAGAGACGGCGACGCACGAGACGATTGCGGTTTCCGATCGGGCCTGGCGGGCGCTCGAGGGGGCGTACGATCTGCAGGTGCACGTCGGTCCCGACGTGATCGCGCGGCGCATCGACGACATCGACTGCGCGAAGGAGTTCCTCGCGCGCGGCCTCAAAGGATTCGTCCTCAAGTCGCATTACATCCAGACCGGCGAGCGCGCGCAGGTGGTCACCAAGGCCGTGCCGGGCAGTCGCGTGTTCGGCGCCGTCACGCTGAATCACAGCGTCGGTGGTTTGAATCCCGTCGCCGTCGAGCTCGCCGGCAGGAGCGGCTGCAAGATCGTGTGGATGCCGACCGTCGACGCGGAGAACGAAACGGCAGGCCGGCCCGACCCGCTTTCGCTCGGCGCAGCCTCGACGGGCTCCGGCGGGGCAAGCGGCGGCAGCGCGAAGCTGCCGTTCTGGGCGAAGATTCAGCGCGAGCTCGCGGCCGAAGGCATTTCTCCGCCGCCGCTGACGGTGATTGACGGATCGGGCGACCTCGTCGCGGCGGCGCGCAGCTGTCTGGAGCGAATCGCGAGGCACGACATGGTCCTGGCGACGGGTCACCTCGGGCGCCGCGAGATCTTCGCGCTCGTGCGCGCAGCCAGGCCGATGGGCGTCAGGAAGGTGCTCGTGACGCATGCCGAATTCCCGTCGCAGAACCTCACCGGCGATGAGCAGAAAGAGCTCGCGGACATGGGCGCGCTCATCGAGCACTGTTTCACGACCGCATACACGGCGAAGACGACGTGGGAGCACACCTTCGCGAACATCCGGGGGACCGGCGTTGACCGGACGGTGATCTCCACCGATCTCGGACAGACCATCAACCCGCCGGTTGCGGAAGGATTCGCGATGTTCGCCCAGAAGCTGCTCGACGCCGGTTTTTCGGCGACCGACGTGCGGACGATGGCGGTGACGAATCCCGCGCGCTTGATCGGAGAGTAGGGACAGGGACTGGGGGCTGGTTGCTGGGGGCTGAGGCACACGATGAAGATTTGTCTGGCTGGAACGGGCGCGATGGGCGAAATCCACGTGAAGGCGCTGCAGAAAATCGGCGGCGTGGAAATCGTGGCGGTCGCGAGCCGCACGGAAGAGGGCGGAAGGAAGTTCGCCGAACAGTGGAAGATTCCGTTTCACTCGACCGATCTCGAACGCTGCATCGATCGTCCCGGCGTCGACGCAGTCATCCTGACGACGCCGAGCGATCAGCACGCCGACCAGACGGTGATGGCGCTGGCCAGGGGGAAGCACGTGCAGGTCGAGATTCCGATGAGCCTCAACCTGCCGGACGCCGAGCGCATCGTCGACGCGGCGAAGCGATCGGGGCGCGTCTGCATGGTCACGCACACGCGGCGGTTTTCGTCGCCGCACCGCGAGATCCGAAAACGCATTCGCGAGGGCACGTTCCACCTGCACCACATGGTGGTCGAGACCTACTTCTTCCGCCGTACGAATCTGAACATGCACGGCCAGCCGCGATCGTGGGTCGACAACCTGCTGTGGCACCATGGCTGTCACTCCATCGATCTCGCGTACTGGGTTCTCGACGAGCCGAACTTCGAGGTCTGGGGACAGCAGGGCCCGGTGCATCCCTCGCTCGGCATCCCGATGGACCTCACCGTCGCCATGAAGTCGAAGAAAGGCCCGCTGTTCTCGATGGCGATGTCGTTCAACAACAAGGGACCATTCGGCGGCTTCTATCGCTACATCGGTGAGGAGGAGACCTACAAGGTGTATCGCGACGCGATGACCGACAGCGAGGGCCAGGAGGTGCCGCTCGATGCCATCCCGGCCTTCGATCGCCAGGATGTCGAGTTCACGAGCGCAATCCGCGAAGGACGTGAACCGGAGTCGAGCGCGCAAAGCTGTCTTCCGACGATGGCGCTGATCGATCGGATAGACGGGGTGATGCAGGACGGTCAGGTACGTCGGGTGGGTCAGGTGGGACAGATGGGTCAGGTAGGTCAGGTGGTCAGGTAGGGGGCACGACGCGTCAGCACCTTATGGTTATCGATTGCCACGGACACTACACGACGGCGCCGAAGGCGCTGCAGGCGTACCGGGACGCGCAGATCGCGGCGCTCGAAAACCGATCCCGGCCGCGATCAAAGGGCGTCGTCGAGATCTCCGACGACGAGATTCGCGCGAGCCTCGAGGGGGCGCAGCTCAAGTTCCAGCGCGAGCGCGGTACCGACGTCACGATCTTCTCGCCGCGCGCGGCGGGCATGGCACATCACATCGGCGACGCGACGACGAGCCTGGACTGGTCGCAGAAGTGCAACGATCTGATCTCCCGCGTCTGCGGCTTGTATCCCGACAACTTCGTCGGCGTCTGTCAGCTTCCGCAGTCACCCGGCGTTCGGCCCGAGAACTGTATCGGCGAGCTCGAGCGGTGCGTCAACGAGCTGGGGTTCATCGGGTGCAATCTGAATCCGGATCCCTCCGGCGGCCACTGGACCGCGCCGCCGCTGACCGATCGGTATTGGTACCCGCTCTACGAAAAGATGGTGGAGCTCGACGTGCCGGCGATGGTGCACGTCAGCTCGTCGTGCAACCCGAATTTCCACCATACCGGTGCCCACTACATCAACGCCGATACGACGGCGTTCATGCAGTTCCTCACGGCCGATCTGTTCAAGGATTTTCCAACGCTGCGCTTCATCATTCCGCACGGCGGCGGCGCCGTGCCGTACCACTGGGGCCGGTACCGCGGGCTCGCGCAGGACCTGAAGCGGCCGCCGCTCGACGAGCTGATTCGCAACAACGTGTTCTTCGACACGTGTGTGTATCACCAGGCAGGCATCGATCTCCTAGTGAAGATCGTGCCGATCGACAACATCCTGTTCGGATCGGAGATGGTCGGCGCCATCCGAAGCATCGACCCCGAGACCGGGCACTACTTCGACGACACGAAGCGCTACATCGACGGCGCGCGCGTCGTGAGCGACGCGGACAAACAGAAGATTTTCGAAACCAACGCGCGAAGAGTGTACCCGCGGATCAACGCTCGGGTGAAGGGCTCGCGCTACGCGGCGCATGCGGCACAGGAACTGCTGTGACGTTCCGTTCTGGATAGGAACAGAAGATGCGCGAGCGCCTCCGGCGAGGTGAACTCGGGCTAGACTTTTATGGATTCCGCACCCTAGGGACTAGGGACTAGGGACTAGGGACTAGGGACTAGGGACTAGGGGCTAGGGGCTGGGGGCTGGGGCTGGATCGTTGTGCCGAGTCCCCAGTCCCCAGTGTCCAGCCCCCAGGTCCAAGGAGATCACATGGGTGAGATCGTCGCGGCCGTCGGCACGTGTCACACGCCCTACATGTTCACGCGGCCGCCGGACGAGAAACCGGAGCAGCTCGATCAGGCGGGCGCCGGCATGCGCGAGCTGGGGAAGGTTCTCGACGAAACCAATCCCGACGTCATCCTCTTCTTCGGCAGCGATCACGTCGAGACGTTCTCGGTGACATGCATCCCGACGTTCGCGATCATCGCGGGCAGCCGCGCCATCGCGAAGTTCGCCGGCAAGGAATACGACCTCCCGGTTCATCGCGAGATGGCCGAAGACCTGCTCAACAAGCTCGTGGTCGAGAAGAACTTCGACGTCGCGTATTCGGAGGACGCCGAGCTCGGGCACGCGTTTGCGGTGCCGTTCGAGTACGTGATCGGCACCCGCAAGATCCCGATCATTCCGTTCTTCACCAACGTCTACGTGCCGCCGCTGCCGACGCCGAAACGCTGCGCGGCACTCGGCCAGGCCATCGCCGACATCGTCAAGGGACGCAAGGAGCGCGTCGCCGTCATCGCCAGCGGCGGCATGTCGCATTTCCCCGGCACGACGAAGTACCTGTCGCCGGAATTCGATTTCGATCGGTGGCTGCTGTCGCAGTTCGAGATGGGCAGCACGGATGCGCTGCTGAACATGACGGGCACGCAGCTCGACGAGGTCGGCAACACCGAGATGCTCAATTGGGCCACGATGTTCGGCGCGATCGGCCCGCAGGCAGGGGAGCTCGTCGACTACATCCCGACGTGGCACCACGGCCTCGGCCTGATGCGATTCCTGCCGCGCCGAGCGAAGAAGGCCTCCGCCACGCAAGCCCTGGAACAGTACGGCGGCTTCAAATTCCGCAATGAGGGCTACCAGTTCTACAAGCATCCGCCGGCGGAAGCGTACGGGCTCAACCGCCTGTTGTTCGAAGTGCGGCACAGCGCCGAGCTGCGTGATCGCGTCATCAAGAACCTCGACGGCGTCGCGAAGGAGTACGAGCTGAACGCGCGGCAGCGCGAGGCGGCGCAGGAACTGATCAACGTCGGCAAAGGCGGGCTCGTCAGCGAGCACGTCGGGCCGCTCGTCGAAGCGGGCGCGCATCCGCTGCAGGCGCTGATGTCGCTGCACGTGATCTTCTCGATGTCGCATCGCACGGCGAACGCGCAGGCATAAGCGGATGACAACCGCGGACGTCGGATCCATCCTCGACGAAGGGCAATGGACGGGCTACCAGAAGCTGCTGGTCGCCGCGACCGCCCTGACGATCATCTTCGACGGCCTCGACAATCAACTGCTCGCGGCGGCGCTTCCCGCGATGATGCGGGAATGGAGCCTGCCGCGATCGGCGTTCGCGGCGGTGCTCACCAGCGGCATGGTGGGCATGATGATCGGCGGCGCGATCGGCGGGTATATCGGCGATCGGATCGGCCGACGGGCGGCGCTGCTCGGCAGCGTCGTGTCGTTCGGCGCGCTGACGCTGCTCGTCTCGTTCGCCGGCGACGTGACGACGCTCACTGTGCTGCGGTTCTTCGCCGGCCTGGGCCTCGGCGGGGCGATGCCGAACGCGGCCGCGCTGTCGTCCGAATACGTCCCGCTGCGCCACCGACCGTTCGCCGTGACGGCGACGATCGTCTGCATTCCGCTCGGCGGCACCCTCGCCGGCATGACCGGGGCGCAGATTCTGCCGCGGTACGGCTGGCGCGCGCTCTTCCTCGTCGGCGGCATCATGCCGCTCGTGATTGCCACGTTGCTTGTGAAGATCCTGCCGGAGTCGCCGCGCTACCTCGCGCGCAACCGGGAACGATGGCCGGAGCTCGCTTCGCTGCTGCGGCGCCTCGGACATTCGGTGCCGGCGGACGCGGCGTTCGCCGACGCACGCGAGATGGCGATTGCGCCGTCCGCTCGGATGCTCTTCGCTCCCGAATTCCGGCGCGACACGCTCGCGCTGTGCGCATCCTTCTTTTTCTGTCTCTTGTCGGTGTACATCGGCACCAACTGGGTGCCGACATTGCTGTCGCAAGCCGGCTTCAGCCTCGGCACCGCCAGCTACGGCCTGACGGCGTTCAACTTCGGCGGTGTCGTCGGCGCCATCGGCGGCGCCGTCCTGATCGGCCGGCTCGGGTCGCGCATCACGATGCTCGCGATGTCGGCGGGCGCGATTGCAGGCTCGGCGCTTCTCGCGAGCGTGTCGATCGGCGCGCAGTCGGCGTTCGCGGTCCTCGCGATGCTCGCCTGGACCGGCGGCCTCATCAACGCGGTGCAGACGACGATGTATGCGCTCGCGGCGCACGTGTACCCGACTGGGATCCGCGCGACCGGCATCGGCACGGCCGTGGCGGTTGGGCGCATCGGCGGCGTCGTCTCGCCGTACGCAGGCTCATGGGCGCTCGAGTCGGGACCGTCGATGCTGTTCTCCCTGATCGCCGCCACGATGACGGTCGTCTTCGCGGCGCTCGCGTCGGTGCGCAACCACGTGCCGCGACGGCTCATCGTTCGTACGGTCGGATCGATGACGACGGAACCTGCGAGCCGGTGAAATCGCTTTATCGGCAAGTTCTCGTGGCAACGGCACTCGGCGTGCTCGTCGGGTACTTGTGGCCTTCGGCCGGCGTCGCGATGAAGCCCCTCGGCGACGCGTTCGTCAAGCTCGTACGCATGATCATCGCGCCGATCATCTTCTGCACGGTCGTCGTCGGCATCGCGGGCGGCGCGGGCGGCAGGACGGTCGGCAAGGCCGGCATCCTCGCGCTGATCTACTTCGAGATCGTGACGACGCTCGCGCTGGTCATCGGCTTGATCGTCGTCAACGTGGCGCGGCCGGGCGTCGGCATGAACGTGAGTCCCGCGTCGCTCGACGCGCAGGCGGTGGCGCAGTACGTGACGGCGGGCCGAGCGCAGAGCATCACCGGCTTCCTGCTCGACATCATCCCGACGAGCGTGGTCGACGCGTTCGCCCGAGGCGACATCCTCCAGGTGCTGCTGATCTCGGTGCTGGTCGGCATCGCGCTTCGCGCCGGAGGCAGCGGATCGGCCGCCGTCGTCGACTTCATCGAGAAGGTGTCGAAGGTTCTCTTCGGCGTCATCGATCTGATCATGAAAGCGGCGCCAATCGGCGCGTTCGGCGCGATGGCGTTCACGATCGGCGGCTTCGGTGTCGGCACGCTCGCGCAGCTGGCTGGCCTGATGGCCTGCTTCTACCTGACGTGCGTCTCGTTCGTGCTCGTGGTGCTCGGCGCAATCGCGTGGTGGCACGGCTTCGCCATCTGGCGCTTCATCAAGTACGTCCGCGAAGAGATCTTCATCGTCTTCGGGACGTCGTCGTCCGAATCGGCGCTGCCGCGGCTGATGGAGAAGCTCGAGGCGCTCGGCGTCGACCGATCGATCGTCGGCATCGTCGTTCCGGCCGGCTACTCGTTCAATCTCGACGGAACGGCCATTTACCTCGTGATGGCGACGGTGTTCATCGCGCAGGCGACGGGAACGCCGCTCGGCCTCACGCGGCAGCTGACGCTGCTGACCCTGCTCTTGATTACGTCGAAGGGCGCCGCGGGCGTTGCGGGCGCCGCACTCATCGCGCTTGCCGGTACGCTGTCCGCGACGAGCTATATTCCCGTTGCGGGCGTCGCGCTGATCCTCGGCATCCACCGTTTCATGGGCGAGGCGATGGCAGTCACGAATCTGATCGGCAACGGCGTGGCGACGATCGTCATCGGCAAGTGGTACGGTCAGGTCGACGAAGCGCGACTCTCGGCGCTGAACTCGGAGCGCGCCTTCGCGCGAGCTCCTGCGCTCGTGAGGCAATAATCGTGAGAATCGGTTTCATCGGATTCGGCGAGGCGGGATCGACGGTCGCCGGCGGACTGCGATCGGCGGGCGTCGATCGTCTGTTCGCGTTCGACATCAAGACGCACGACCCGCGATTCGGACCGCTCATCCGGCGGCGCGCGGCCGAGAGCGGTACGACGCTCGTCGAGTCGTCGCCGGCGCTCGCGCGCGAGGCGGACGTGCTGTTTTCGACCGTGACGTCGAGCGCCGCGGTCGAGGCCGCGACCCAGACGGCGCCGTTCCTCGACGAGCGTCACTCGTACGCCGACCTCAACTCGGTGTCGCCGGCGGTCAAGCAGACGATCGGACAAATCATCGCGTCGAGCGGCGCTCGATTCGTCGAGGTCGCCGTGATGGCGCCCGTGGCGCCGTACGCCCACCGTGTGCCGATGCTCGCCGGTGGACCGGCGGCAAAGGCGTTCGCCGACGCCATGACGCCGCTCGGTATGCGCATCGACGTGCTCGACGGCGCGGCGATCGGCGGCGCCGCCGCGGTCAAAATGTGCCGCAGCATCGTCGTCAAGGGCCTCGAGGCGCTGATGTGCGAGTGCGTGCTCGGCGCAACGCGGTATGATGCCGACGAGTACGTCTTTCGATCGTTGAACGAGAGCTTTCCGGGCCTCGACTGGAAGGCGCTCGCGAACTACATGGTCGGGCGCGTCGTGGTGCACGGCGAGCGGCGGGCGCGCGAGATGGAAGAAGTCAGCGAGACGCTGCGGGCCCTCGGCATTCAGCCGATCATGGCGGAGGCGGCCGCGCGGCGTCAGGATTGGAGCGCGCAGCTCGACCTGCGCGCCCACTTCGGACCCGAAGGACCCAGGACCTATCGCGAAGTCGTCGACCTGATTGCGACCAGCAGGGACGTGTAGGAGGGCGCGATGCGAATCCGATCGATCGCGGTGCTGATCATCATTCTGACGCCGGTTCTGTTCGCGCAGCGCGGTGCGCCGCCGGGACCGGCCGGACCGACGCCGAGACTTGCCGACGGCACGCCGAATTTCGGCCGCGTCCCCGGCGAGAAGGGGATCTGGAACGTGCCGTGGGTGCGCAACATGGCGCTGCGCATCGACGACACCGACGCGATCAGCGATCTGCCGCGCTCGGGCGGCCGCGTCGGGCTCGTCGGCCACGACCTGGCGCGAGACGGATCGAAGTTCGAACCGCAGGTGCCGTTCATGCCGTGGTCGCGCGCCGTCTACGACTACAACGTGGCGAACGAATCGAAGTACGACCCCGAGGGCTACTGCCTGCCGCCGGGCGGCCCGCGTCTGATGGCGACGCCGTACCCGATGGAGATCATTCAGCTGCCGGAGCAGAAGCGCGTCATCATGACCTTCGAGGGCGCGACGCACATCTGGCGGGAGATCTACATGGACGGCCGCGAGCATCCCTCAGGCGACGCGCTCAATCCGACGTATCTCGGACATTCGGTCGGCCGGTGGGAAGGCGACACGCTCGTCGTCGACGTCGTCGGGTTCAACGAGGGGACGTGGCTCGATTACTCCGGCCACCCGCACACCGACATGC
>Ga0075426_10004273_pt1 | contig 10161 bp, 9 predicted proteins | sample SoiMethybrSBSTD5_FD_75304 | JGI IMG/M metagenome (GOLD analysis project Ga0075426, IMG submission 75304) | Bulk soil microbial communities from a Populus tree surrounding site in Tennessee, USA - Soil MetaG P. TD hybrid SBSTD5 | ecosystem: Environmental > Terrestrial > Soil > Tree plantation...
TGCAGCAGCGCCGGGGAGCTGGCGACCAGCCAGGCGACAACACCGGTAACGACCAGCCCCGCGCACATCCAGCCGTAGACCGCGCGAAGGAAGGCGGTGACCCGTTCGGCGGTCGCGACACTTCCCGGGAACGGCGCTGCCGGAGTGCGGTCAAAGGGGTTCATAACACGTTTACAGTACCGCCCGCGAGCGTGCGCGTCCAGGAGTCAACACGGCTCAGAACGTCAGCTTGTCGCCAGGGCTGATCGCGTGCACCTGCGTCGACGTCTGCCCCAGCGCGCTCTGATATTCCTGCGGCGTGCCCTTCAGCACTGGGAAGGTGCCGTAGTGGATCGGGACCGCGTGCTTGGGCTTGAGCATTTCCTTCGTGGCATACGCGGCGTCGCGCGGGTCCATGACGAAGTGACCGCCGATCGGGATCAGCACGACGTCGGGCTTGTAGTAGTCGCCGATGAGGCGCATGTCGCCGAAGAGCCCGGTGTCGCCCATGTGATAGACCTTGACGCCGTTCTCGGTCTCGATGACGAAGCCGGCCGGCTCGCCTCCAGGATACGTGTGGGTCTTCTTCGTCGACGGATCGACGAGCGTGACCTCCGACGAGTGCTCGGCCCGCACCTGCGTGATCTTGATCTGCGGCCCGAGCGGCGTGACCGTGCCGCCCTTGCCGAAGCGAATCGCCTGCTCGGTGTTGACCCAGCCGAGGTCGATCATCGTCTGGATGAGCCCGGCCGGGCCGAACACCTTGGCGTTGGTGCGCTTGGCCAGGTCGACGGCGTCGCACGAGCCGTCGGTCCGCCCGACGGTGCCGAGGTGATCGGCGTGGCCATGGGTGATCAGAATCACGTCGACCTTGCCGAGCTTGTCGAGGTCCTTGAACTCCTGCGGCGTCTTCGGGTTGTTCGTCAAGAACGGATCGATCACGATCACCTTGCCGCTCGGCGTGGTGATCTTCGTGGTCGCCTGCCCGAGCCAGTGGACTTCGGTCTTGCCCGTCTGCGCCCATGCGGGCTCCACCGCCAGCGTCAGCGTGGCGGCCACGCCCAGTTTCAGAAAATCGCGCCGTTCCATACGGATCCCTCCCGCTTCCTTTATATAGGAGACAGAGTCGACGAGCGACTCCCTACTGTCTCGTCACTTACCCGGCGTCGGTGCCCACGCCGACGAACTCGCTCAGCACGTCGGCGTGCCGCAGCTCCGACGGCTGCAGCTCGCGCAGGATCGTCCCCTTCTGGATGAGCAATACTCTCTGCGCCAGCTCCGCGATGAATTCCAGGTTTTGCTCGACGAGAAGGATCGTGAGCCCCTGACGCTCATGCAGCTGCCGCAGCACGACCACCAGCTCCTCGATGATGGAGGGCTGAATGCCCTCCGTCGGCTCGTCGAAGAGAATCATCTTGGGGCGGCCGGCCAGGCAGCGTGCGATGGCGAGCAGCTGCTGCTCGCCGCCGCTGAGCGCGCCTCCCCGGCGATTGAGCAGGGGCGAGAGACGGGGGAACGTTTCCAGAATCGTCTCGATGCGGTCGTCGGCGCCGCGGCCCGCGAAGCCCATCCGGAGGTTGTCGCGAACGCTGAGCCCCGGAAAGATCTCGCGCCCCTGCGGCACGTAGCCGAGGCCGCGCCGGGCGCGTGTGTACGGCGGCTCGCGGGTGACGTCGACCTCGTCGAAGGCGATGCGGCCGCGCTGGGCCGGCACGAAACCCATCAGCGTGCGCAGCAGCGTCGTCTTGCCCATTCCGTTGTGACCAAGCACGCCCACGAATTCGCCGGCGGCGACCTGGAGCTCGATGCCGTTGAGGATCGGGATGCGCCCGTAGCGCGCACTCAGCTCGTTGACGGCCAAGAGCATTCGTCAGCTTCCCCCGTGCTTGCCGAGATAGATGTCGCGGACGGTGCTGTTCTTCAAGATCTGGTCCATCGTGTCCTCCACCAGCACCGCGCCCTGGTGCATGACCGTCACGGTGCGGGCGATCATCCGCACGAATTGCATGTCGTGCTCGACGACGATCAGGGGGTGAGTGCGGTTGATCTCGCGGACCAGCTCCGCCGTGCGGGCCACTTCGTCGTGGGTCATGCCGGCGGCCGGCTCGTCGAGCAGAATCAGCTCGGGATTGCCGGCGAGCACGGTACCGAGCTCCACCCACTGGCGAAGCCCGTGCGACAGACGACCGACCACACCGTCGGCGACCGCGCCGAGCCCCACGCGCTCGAGGATCTCGTCGGTGATGGCGTCCGCGCGCGGCCGCGGGTTCGTGCGGCGCGCCGAGAGCCAGAAATGCTCGCGCACCGTGAGACCGTCGAAGAGGTTCGGCACCTGCGTCTTGATGCCGATGCCTCGCCGCGCGATGGCGTGGGTGTGATGGCCGGTGATGTCGGCTCCGTGAAACAGGATGCGCCCGGCGGTCGGCTGCAGCTGGCCCGTGAGCAGCTTGAACAGCGTGCTCTTGCCCGCGCCGTTGGGACCGATGAGGCAGCGCAGCTCCCGCTCGCCCAGGCAGAGGTTCACGCCGCGCACCGCCTCGACACCGCCGAACCGGATCGAGAGCCCGACCGTCTGTAGGATCGGTCCCGTCATGCGGTGGAGCGCGCCCGGCCGGCGGACAATCGTGCGCGCACGACGCCAAGCGACGGCACGATGCCGCGCGGGACCAGCAGCACGAAGGCCAGGAAGATGATCCCGAAGATCAGGCTGGTGTTGGCCAGCTGCTGCGTCCCCAGCTCGGTGGCCAGGTATTGCATGACCACGCAGCCGATGATCGGTCCCACGAGCGTGCCGAGCCCCCCAACGATGACCCAGATGATGATCTGCGAGGTTGTGGTGAGGCTGAAGACGTTGGGGCTGACGAACGCGCCCCAGTTGGCGAAGAGGCTGCCGGCCAGGCCTGCGATGGCGCCACCGAGTGTGAAGATCAGGAGCTTGTGCCGGCGGACGTCATAGCCGAGCAGCTCGCAGCGCGTCTCGTTCTCGCGGACCGCCACCACGACGCGACCGAAGTGACTCGCGAGCATCGCGTGGAGCCCTACGTAGACGATCAGCAGCAGCGCCATGACGAGGTAGAAGGTCTCGGTCGGGTCCAGCAGGCGGCCCGGATTGCCCGGCACGTTGAAGGTCGGCAGCGACGGCATGCCGTTGAAGCCGTTCAGCCGAGCGACGCCGATGCGATAGGCGTCGCCCGCCGTGCTGTTCATGAGGTTGAAGAAGATGAGCGTCACGCTGAGCGTGATGACCCCGACGTAGACGTCGCTGAGCCGTCCATAGAACATGAAGTAGCCGAGCAGCGCGGCGAACACCGACGGCAGCAGGATGGCCAACACGATGGCCAGCGTCGACTCGCCGAGATTGAGCGCGGTGACGGCGTACGTGTAGGCCCCCAGACCGAAGAACGCCGACTGGCCGAAGCACAGGATCCCGGCGTACCCCCAGACCACGCCAAGGCTCAGCGCGAGGATGCACATGCTCGCGAACACGGTGAGCTGAAGCAGCTGGAACTGGTCGACGACGAGCGGCGCCCCGAGGGCGACCGCGATCATCACCGCCGCGGTCAGAACGATGCCAGGGCTCACGCGGCGAAGCTTCACAGGCTCCCGCGGAAGAGCTTGCCGGTGATGCCGTGCGGAAGCACACGCAGGAGCAAGATGGCGGCGGCCAGGAGCCCGGCCTCGCCGATGACCGGCGTGGTCAGGTACGTCAGCAGCTGATTCACCGAGCCGAAGAGCGAGGCGGCGCTCGCCGTCCCCGCCATGATCGCTGTGCCGCCGCTAATGACGGTGATGAACGCCTTGGCCACATACGCCGCGCCCACCGTGGGGAGCACGCCGGAGATCGGCGCGAGGAGGCCCCCGGCCAGTCCGGTGAGCGCGGCGCCCACGCCGAACGTGGCGGCGTACACGTGCGGCGGGCTCACACCGAGCGCGGCGGCCATATTGGGATTCTCCATCGTCCCGCGCGCCAGCAGGCCCACGCGCGTCGTGCGCAGAACGACGTAGATCGCCACGAGGATCGCCGCTGCGATACCGACGAGCAGCAGACGATAGAGGCTGATGCTGTAGCGCCCGACCGCGATGGCGCCGAGCGGCGCCCCGATGCCGTTCACCGTGTTCCCGAAGATCGTGGTGACCAGGCCGATGAAGAACAGGCTAAGCCCCCAGGTCGCGAGCAGCGTGTCGATCATGCGCCCGTACAGCACGCGAATGATGAGGCGCTCGGCGACCACACCGATGATGCCGACCACGATCGGCGCGACCACGAGTATGGCGATCCAGATGTTGACGCCGTGGTTGGTCGCAACGATGGCGGCGTATCCGCCGAGCATGAGGAACTCGCCGTGGGCGAGGTTGATCACGCGCATCATCCCGAAGACGATCGCGAGCCCGACGCTGATCAGCACGAGACTGGCGATGCCGTTCAGAATTTCCAGCGCGAGAACGGCGGCGAGATCCATCGCGCGCGCACTATAGACCTGCAGTGAGAAGCAGGCAAGAAGAGCCAGCGTTGTTCAGGATTTGAGCAGCGATCCTGCGGCTTGACACTGCGAATTGACGGGGCCTAGACTCCGGACCTCCGCAATGGTGCGCGATGCACTCCAAACCACTCGCCCGGAGGCAGGCATGCGGGCCGACCGTCGGAGATTTCTCAAGGCAGCGGGCGCAACACTCGGCGCAGTGTCTCTGGCCCCGACGATCCTGCGAGAGGCATTCGCGCAGGCCAACGTCATCAAGGTGGCGAGCATCCACGACCTGTCGGGCGGTCTCGACATCTACGGGCGGCCGATGGTCGACTGCCTCACCTACGCCGTCGAGGAGATCAACGCCTCCGGCGGGCTGCTCGGCAAGCAGCTGAAGCTCATCAGCTACGACGCGCAGTCGAACATTCAGCTGTATACGCAGTTCGCCACCGAGGCGGCCACGAAGGAGAAGGTCGCGGTCGTGCACGCCGGCATCACGTCGGCGTCGCGCGAGGCCATCCGCCCCGTGCTGAAGCGGTTCAACACGCTCTACTTCTACAACACGCAGTACGAGGGCGGCGTGTGCGACCGGAACTGCTTCTGCACCGGCTCCACGCCGACGCAGAACGTGGACAAGCTGGTGCCGTTCACGCTCAAGAAGTTCGGCAAGAAAGTGTACGTCGTGGCCGCCGACTACAACTACGGCCAGATCACGTCCAAGTGGGTCAAGAAGTTCACGCAGGAGAACGGCGGCGAGGTGCTGAACATCGACTACTTCCCGCTGGAGGTGAGCGACTTCGGACCCGCCATCACCAAGATCCAGGCGGCCAAGCCGAACTTCGTCATGTCGGTGCTGGTCGGCGGCAACCACATCTCGTTCTATCGGCAGTGGGCGGCGGCGGGCATGAACAAGTCCGTCCCGGTCGCCTCCACGACGTTCGGCAACGGGCTCGAGCAGCAGGTGACCACGCCCGAGGAGCACAAGGGCTACATCGCCGCCCAGAGCTACTTCCAGGAAGTCGACACGCCAGCGAACAAGGAGTTCCTGAAGAAGTTCCTGCCGAAGTACGGCGCGACCAGCAAGTACGTCACGTCGCTGGCGATCCAGACCTACCACGGCATGCATCTCTGGGCGCTGGGCGTGAAGAAGGCCAACAGCGTCGACCGCATGAAGGTGATCGAGGCCCTCGAGGGCAACGTGAGCTTCAGCGGACCGGCGGGCAAGACCGCAATCGATCCGCAGACGCACCACTGCAGCCTCGACGTCTACATCGCCGAGGCGCAGAACCGGACGTTCAAGGTGGTGGAGAGCTGGCCGCAGCAGAAGCCGTCGGACACGCAGGCGGTCTGCGATCTCAAGAAGAACCCGAACGACAACCAGCAGTACGTCATCGACGTCAAGTAAGGGAGGCGACATATGGCCAGCGCAAAGCTTCCCACTCCAGACGAGCTCAAGGCAGTCGGTCGGCAGTTGGGCATGACCCTGTCCGACGCGGACGTCGCATTCTTCCTCGAGACCATGAGCGGGAGCGTCGCCGCGTATCACGCGGTCGAGGCCATGGCGGATCCGATGCCGCCGGTGAAGTACCCGCGCACGCCCGGCTATCGTCCCGAGGGCGCTGAGAACCGGTACAACGCCTGGTACTACAAGAGCGAAGTTCAGGGCGCGCCCAGCGGCAAGCTTAAGGGCAAGCGCATCGCGCTCAAGGACAACATCTGCCTGGCCGGCGTGCCGATGATGAACGGTGCGTCCTCGCTGGAAGGTTATGTCCCGGACGTCGACGCCACGATCGTCACGCGCATGCTCGACGCAGGCGGCACCATCCTCGGCAAGGTGCACTGCGAGTACTTCTGCTTCTCAGGCGGCAGCCACACCAGCGCCGCGGGGCCGGTGCACAATCCGAGAAAGATGGGGTATTCCGCGGGCGGCTCGTCGTCGGGGAGCGCCGCGGTGGTGGCGGCCGGCGACGTCGAGATGGCGATCGGCGGTGATCAGGGCGGCTCGATCCGCATCCCGGCCGCCTACTGCGGCGTGTACGGCCTGAAGCCGACGCACGGGCTCGTGCCCTACACAGGCGTCTTCCCCATCGAGAACACGCTGGACCACACGGGGCCGATGACGGCGAATGTCGCCGACAACGCCCTGCTGCTCGAAGTGCTGGCCGGCCCCGACGGCCTGGATCCGCGCCAGGTGAATGTGAAGACGGCGCAGTACACCAACGCGCTGACCGGCGACGCCCGCGGCATGAAGATCGCGGTCGTGAAGGAAGGCTTCGGCCACGCCAACTCGGAGAGCGACGTCGACGCGCTGGTGCGCAAGGGCGCCGCGCTGTTCCGTCAGCTCGGCGCGCAGGTCGACGAGGTCTCCATCCCGCTGCACCTCGCCGGGCCCGCCATCTGGACGCCGATCGCGGTGGAAGGCGCGACGTGGCAGATGATGAACGGCAACGGCTTCGGCTTCAACTGGAAGGGGCTCTACGTGACGAGCCTCATCGACGCGCACTCGGCGTGGCGGCAGCGCGCCGACGAGTTCTCGGACACGCTGAAAACCACGATCCTGTTCGGACAGTACGCGCTCAACAAGTATCGCGGCCACTACTATGCGAAGGCCCAGAACCTCGGCCGCTCGCTGCGGGCCGCCTACGATGCCGTGTTGAAGGACTACGACCTGCTGTTGATGCCGACGCTCCCGCTGAAGGCGACATCCATCCCCAAGCCGGGCGCGCCGCGCATGGAGACGATCCAGCGGGCGTTCGAGATGCTGCCGAACACCGCGCCCATCGACGTGACCGGACACCCGTCGATGAGCGTGCCGTGTGGCCTGAGCGACGGCCTGCCAGCGGGCATGATGCTGACCGCGAAGCACTTCGACGAGGTCGCGATCTACCGCGCGGCCTCGGCGTTCGAGAAGGCGGGCGACTGGAAGAGCATTCGCCCGTAGCGGGTCCACGGAGTGCATCGGGCGCCGGCCCGCTGCACTCCGTGAGGATTCAGCGGACGGTGCGGGATTCGAGCGCGGCGATGACCTCCTTCGCCGTCGACACCCAGCCGAACTTGTGCGCGAAGTTCTTCAGCACGGCCGCCTGCAGATCCGGCGCATAGGTCGAGACGGCGTCGGAAATCAGCGTTGTCCGGTAGCCGCGCTTGAAGCTCTCCCGGGCGGTCTCCTCGACGCAGATCTGGGTGACGGTGCCGGTGATCAGCACGGACTCGACGTGGCGTGCCTTCAGGAGATCGTCGAGGTTCGTGTTGTGGAAGGCGCCATAGCCGAACTTGTCGACGATCGGATCGCCTGGCTCGGGATAGATCTCGTCGATGATGTCCGCGCAGTCCAGCTCCTTGCCGACGTCCTCGTAAAACCTCAAAAAGCCCTTCCAGCAGCAGCACACCGGCGGAGCCACCTGCGGCGACCACTCCCAGATCGGCGTCCACTCCGGTCCCGCGAGGAACTTGGTGTAGATGACGGGGATGCCGCGCGCTCGGCAGGCGGCCAGCAGCGCCTGGTGCAACGCGATCGTGGGCCGCGCCTCCGGCACCTCGAGCGGCGCGCCCACCCTCACGAAGTCGTTCTGCATGTCCACGATCACCAGGGCTGGCCGACTAAAGCGATCGATCGCCATCAAGGACCTCCTGAGCTCAGTCGCTCTCGTAACCGCGCGGGCGCGTGAAGCCGCCAACCTCCGCGCCGACGAGCGCCGCAAAACGAATGGGCGTGCGGTCCTCTAGATAAGGACCGATCGCCTGCAGCCCGATCGGCAGGCCGCCGCGCGTGAGGCCGCCGGGGAACGCCGTCGCCGGCTGTCCGGCGAGCGTCGCGACGGACGCCCAGAACAGGCCGAGCTCTTCCAGCACCGGCTTGCCGTTCACGTCGGTCGTCTTCCGGATGGACTCCGGCGTGCCGGGCCACGGCTTGTCCCAGTGGGGATAGGCGGGCGTGAAAAACGTCGGCATCAGCAGCACGTCCCAGTCGCGGAAGAACGCGCGCCACGCCGCGCGATAGCGCTCGCGCTGGCCGATCCACGCCACGTACTCCGGCGCGCCGCTCTCGATTCCGCGCTGGAATGCGCGGCTCCACTCGTCGTCGCGTGTGCGCATCACGGACAGCCGTGCCGCACGCGCCTCGGCTGGCAAGCGCGCCGACGTGACCGCTCCGAGCAGCGTCAGATAGAGCGCGTAGTGCTCGCGGTGGTCGCCGAGGATCTCCGGCTGTGTCACCTGCACCTTCGCGCCGACTCGGCTCAGTCGCGACGTCACTGCGTCGAGCGCTGCGGTCACCTCGGCGTCGACCGGCATCCAGTCGAGCGGCGGCAGCACTGCGACGCGAAAGTCCGCAATGCGCTCACGACGCGCCGCCGGCAGCGTGAGCCGCCACGCGACGTCCTCGCCGACCTCGGCGCCGGCCGCGACGTCCAGCGCCAGCTCGAGGTCCGCCCCCGAGCGCGCCATCGGCCCTTGCACGCCCATCACCACCGCCGCGTTCGGCATCGGCGGCATCGGAAACTGTCCGCTGCGCGGCATCGCCGTCTCGCTCGGCCGGTGCCCGTACACGCCGCAGAACGCGGCCGGCACGCGGATCGAGCCGCCGATGTCGCTGCCGAACTCGAGCGGGGTGAGGCCCGCGGCCAGCGCCGCCGCGCCGCCGCCCGTCGAGCCGCCCGGCGTGCGCGTCGAATCCCACGGGTTGTTCGTGCGCCCGTACACCGGATTCGTCGACTGCCAGTCCGACAGCATCTGCGGAACGTTGGTCTTGGCCATCACAACGGCGCCCGCCGCCTTCACGCGCGTGGTGACCGGCGCGTCGTGCTCGGAGCGGAAGTCCTTCCACTGCTCCATGCCGGCCGTCGTGCGCAGGCCGCGGACGTTGATCGATTCCTTCAGCGTCATCGGCAAGCCGAGCAGCGGCGCGTCGTCGCCTCGTTGACGGCGCGCGTCGGCCGCCTGGGCCTCGCTCTTCGCGCGCTCGAAGTCGGGCTCGACGATGGCGTTGAGCGCGGTGTTGTGGCGCGCGATGCGTCGGATGTGGAGATCGAGCAGCTCGACCGCGGACACCTGCTTGGTGCGCAGGGCGGCGAGCATCTCGGCAGCGGTGGCGAAGGCGTCGATCGGGGTCTTGCTCATGGCTGGGGCCTCCCGCGAGGGAGTGTAGCCGAATAGATCCGATCGTGGCCGCCTCGGGGCCGTCCGGACCTTTCCACCCCGTCGGGGGCATGAGAAAGGAAACCACCGATGATGGATGGCGAGCGCCGGTGACGTTCCGCTGGCGATGGGCGGCGGTCGTGCTGACGTGTGCGCTGCTGACGGGGTGCGCGACGGCGGTTCCGATCCGACTCCCGCGAGCGAGTTCCAACACCTCCTGCACCGCGCCCGCCCCGGAAGGTGACCTGTTGCTCGGCGTGGCCCTTTCGGGCGGCGGAAGCCGGGCCGCCATCTTCGGGGCAGCCGCCTTGGAAGCGTTGGGGCGGCTCCGCGTCCCTGAAGGAGGTTCCGTACTCGAGCAGATCGGTTACGTCTCCAGCGTTTCCGGAGGGAGCATCGCCGCTTCTTACTACGCCAAGCACAAGCCCCGCCACGAGGTCCCGATTCTCACGCCGGCTGGAGACTACACCGCCGAGTATGAGGCATTCTTCCGTCAATTCAGGGAGCGCGTAGCCCAGAATTTCCAGGGTCCGCTCATCCGACGCCAGCTCGGCTCGTTCCGCTGGCTCAACTCGGCCCTGAT
>Ga0075426_10004276_pt1 | contig 10158 bp, 9 predicted proteins | sample SoiMethybrSBSTD5_FD_75304 | JGI IMG/M metagenome (GOLD analysis project Ga0075426, IMG submission 75304) | Bulk soil microbial communities from a Populus tree surrounding site in Tennessee, USA - Soil MetaG P. TD hybrid SBSTD5 | ecosystem: Environmental > Terrestrial > Soil > Tree plantation...
CGGACGGGCGCTACCAGTACCAGACCCGCATCGCGGGACGACTCACGATCACCCCGGTCGACATCACGACGAATCCGCCCGCGCCCGCGGGCCCGTCCTACACGGCGGAAGTCGGGGACATCCAGAGCGGCGCGGCGGATCCTGGCGTGAGCTGGGCCCTGGCGGAATCGAGGCGGATCGCGCCCCAGCGGGGCGGGACGGAGTTCCTGATGACGAGGCTCCGGGTCGCCTCGAACGGCCCGGACTCCTATCGGGCCCAGGACAAGTGCCCGTAGCCTAGAGCCCGAACCTCTTGATCAGACGGTTCAGGAACGGCCGCTGCAGCCCGAGGCGTTCGGCGGCGATCCGCTGGTTGCCGCCCGCCCGGGCCAGCGCGTTCGCGATGTAGCGCTTCTTGAAGTCCTGCACCGCGTCCTTGATCGGGAGATCCTCGGCTTCGGCCGAGGGGGCCGTCCCCTCGTCCGAGGACAGGACCTCGGGAGGCAGGAGGTCGGGCGTCAGGGTGTCGGTGCGCGCCAGGGCGACCATGCGCTCGATGGCGTTCCGGAGCTGGCGCACGTTCCCGGGCCAGGAATACCGGCCCAGGATCTCCGCGGTGCGCGTGGCCAGCTTGAGCCTGCCGCGCCTCATCTCGGAGGCGGACCGGGCCAGGAATTCCTCCGCGAGGAGCGCGATGTCCTCGGAGCGCTCGCGCAGCGGCGGGACCTGGAGCTCGACCACGTTGAGGCGGTAGTAGAGGTCCTCGCGGAATTTCTTCTCCTTCACCGCGGCGCGCAGGTCGCGGTTCGTGGCCGCGATCACCCGGCAGTCCACGCGGATCGTCCTCGTGCCGCCGAGGCGCTCGAAATCGCCGGCGTCCAGGAAGTGGAGGAGCTTCGCCTGGAGGCGCGGGGTGATGTCGCCGATCTCGTCCAGGAAGGCGGTGCCGCCGTTCGCCGCCTCCAGCCGCCCCTCCTTGCGCGAGACGGCGCCGGTGAACGCTCCGGCTTCATGGCCGAAGAGCGTGGACTCGATCAGCTCGTCGGAGATCGCGACGCAGTTCACGTAGATGAAGGGCCCCTTCCGGCGGGGACTCTTTTGATGGATGTACTCGGCGATCATCTGCTTTCCGCTGCCGCTCTCGCCGATGAGGAGGATGGTCGTGGAGCTTTGCGCCGCGCGCTCGGCGCGCTCCAGCAGCTCGCCCATCCCGGGAGATTTCCCCAGCACGAAGGTCTTCGAGTCTCCGATCTGCTCGGTCAGCGCGCGGTTCACGCGCGAGAGGCGCCGGCTGGTGACGACGCGGTTCACGGCGGCCTCGAGGAGCCCGAAGTCCGCCGGCTTGGTGAGGAAATCGGCCGCGCCCGCGCGGATCGCCTCGACCGCGGCCTCGACGGATCCCTGCGCCGTCAGGACGATGACGTCGGCTCCGTACCCCGCCTCGGTCCAGCCGCGGAGCACCTCCATCCCCGAGCGGCCCGGCATCGCGAGATCGAGGAGCACGAGGTCGTACTCCTTGCGGGCCGCGACCAGGACTGCTTCCTCGCCGTCCTTGGCTTCGTCCGCCACGTGGCCCCAGTGCCGGATCCGGTCCACGAGAGCGCTCCGGATGGAATCATCGTCGTCCACCACGAGAACGGTGGCGGGGACGGCGGATTTCACGCGCTCTTCCATTCCGGGATCGTGCAGACGAACCGCGCGCCCCCGTCCGGATGGTTGCCGGCCCGGATCGAGCCATGCATCAGCTCGGCGTAGGACTTCGCGACGTAGAGGCCGAGCCCGAAGCCCTGCTCCTTGGTGTACGGGCTGGGCTTCCCCTGCTCGAAGCGCTCGAAGATGCGCTCGAACTCGTTCGCGGGAATCCCCGGACCGTGATCGCGCACGCTGACCGTCTGCCCCTCCCCGTTCCGCTCCAGGGTGACGTCGACCGACTCGCCGTCCGGAGAGAAGCGCATCGCGTTCTCGAGGAGGTTCATGACGATCTCGAGGAGCTGGCCGCGATCCCCCCGCACCGGGCCCACGCTGGACGCGACGCTCACCTCGAAGCGGATGTTCCGCGCGCGCGCGACGGGCTGCACGGTGGCCACCGCTTCCTGGACGAGCGGCACGAGGTCCACGCGGACGTGCTCCCCGCGCGCGCTGGGATGCTCCAGTCGGCTCAGATCGAGCAGGTTGTTCACCAGCCTCCCGAGCTGGCTCGCGGCGGCGCTCACGGCCTGGAGCTGCGGCATCTGCTCGGAGGAGGGAGCGCTCCGGACCCCGTCGAGCAGGTTCTGCACGGTCCAGCGGATCGAGGTGAGCGGCGTGCGGAGGTCGTGCGCGACGCGCGAGAAGAAGTCGCTCTTCAGCCGCTCCAGCTCCTCCGCCTTCTCCCGGGCGAGCGCTTCGTGTGCCGCCCGCTGCACCAGCTCCACGCGCTCCAGGGCCTGCGCCACCTCCGAGCGCACCGCGACGAGGAGGCGCAGGTCCTCCTCGATGAAGCGACGCTCGGATGCCTTCTCCCCCAGCAAGATCGCGCCGTAGGTCGCCCCTTCGGCGTCCGAGAGCGGCAGCGCGAGGCGGAAGCCGGCGCTCTTCAGCTCCGGCGGGAACGGGGACGTCTCGAGATCCGGGCGGCTCGTGCTGTTCGGAGCTGCGAGGAGCCGGCGCGTCCCGCTGTCCGCGGTCGTGGCCTGGAGCAGCGTCGCCGGATCGACGCCCTCCGGCCCCCCCGCCGTCACGAGGGAATCGCCGCGGCGCGCCATGACGAGGACCGTCTCGAGCACCAGCTCCTCATCGAGGAATCGCCGCGCGTGATCCACGATCTCCTCCTGACCCGGCGCGCCGCGCATCGCGTCCTGGAAGGCGAGGAGCGCCCGCGCGTAGTCGAACTGGATCTTGAAGAAGGTGCGATCCACCCAGGTCCCGATCCAGCGCCGCGTCGGCGTGTAGAGGATCACGGGCAGCGCCACCGCGATCACGTCCAGGAACCCCGAGTACTGCGGGAACCTCTTGCCGATCTGCTGCGCCACGACCACGTCCACCAGGAGGTAGACCGCGGCCAGCGCCGCCGCGAGGGTGCCGTAGATCAGGCTGCGGCGGATGATGATGTCGATGTCCAGGAACCGATACCGCACGATCGCGAACGTGAACGCGACCGGAATCGCCAGCTCGAGGACCCGGTCCACTTCGGGCGGAATCAAGGACGTCACACCCAGGAGCTTCGGGAGGGTTCGAAGGAGCACGTAGGGCGTGGCCCCGATCGCGAATCCCCAGAGGAGCCACTTGGTCTGCTCCCGCTCCCGCGCCAGCTCCAGCTTCCGGCCGCTGCGGAAGAGCGTCAGGCAGCCGAGGCAGATGCCCCCGATCAGGAACACGTCGGCCAGGGAGCGCGGGATCGTCATCGCCCGCCACGCCCCGGGCTGGGGATCCAGAAAGTAGCGGAAGACGGCGGCGATCTGCCAGACGACGAGGATTCCCGCGGCGATCCAGAGGCCGCGCATGATCCGGGGCCTCTTCTCCAGGAGCTTTCGCGGCCTCGGGAAGGTCTGCGTCATGCGGAAGAAGAAGACCGGCAGCGCGGTCAGGCACACGATCCAGACCGCCGGGAAGAGCCAGTCGGACCACACCGGGGATCGCGGGAAGTAGAGGCCGTTGATCATCGTGGCGATCCCGAAGAGCAGCGTGCACCAGTAGAAGTCGCGGACCGGACCGCGATCCACGCGCGGCGCGAAGACGAGCAGGTTCACCGCGAAGAAGGCGAGCCCGCTGAGCAGGATGAGCCAGAAGTGGAATCGGGTGAGCTGCGGCTCGAGACGCGCGCGCAGGACGCCCGCGTCGGAGCGGACTTCCATCATGGATCCGGCGGGATGGGACTGGGCGATGAAGCGCAGCTCGGCGGAGGAGCCCACGACGGCGGGGCCGATCCGCGCGGGGTAGACGATGGGATTCATGGGATAGCCGGGCGGAGGAACGGAGAGGCCGGGGAGTCCCTGCATCCCCCACAAGCCGATCGCCAGGCCCAGCGCCGAGATCGCGAAGAAGGGCCATCGTCGGCTCAGAGATTCGAGCATCGAGCCTCCCGATCGGATGAGCCGGCCACGGATTCGCGCCAACGGGTAATCTAGTGCATCACTTGTTTCTGCGCCAGTCCCTAGCTACACTGATCGCCCCGATCGAACACCGGGTCCCATGGCAAACACGCGAAAGAGGCGGTCCCCACGGAAGAGCGCGCCCATGGCGCGTCCCTCGCGTGACCGGAGCTGGCTCCTCTGGCTGGGGGCCATTCTTTTTGTCACCTACCTCGTCTACATGCCCAGCCTCGACAACGCGTTCACGAACTGGGACGACAACTACTACGTCACGGAGAATCCGAACGTCGCGCACCCCACGCTGGGCGGGCTGTTCGTGCCCCTCGGAGGGAACTATCACCCCCTGACGATGGCCTCGCTCGCGCTGAACTACGCGTTCTCCGGGCCACGCCCCTTCACCTATCACTGGCTGAACCTACTCCTCCACGTGATCAATACGGGCCTCGTGTTCCTCTTCGTCCGGAAGCTCTCCGGCGGGAGATTCTGGGCATCGGCGGCCTCCGCCCTGCTCTTTGGAATCCATCCCATGCACGTCGAGTCGGTCGCGTGGATCTCCGAGCGGAAGGACGTGCTGTATTCGCTGTTCTACCTGGCCGGGCTCCTCGCGTACCTGCGCTATCGGGACGACAAGGGCGTCGGATGGCTGGTTCTGACGTGGGTCGCCTTCGTCCTGTCGGTGGCGTCCAAGCCCGCCGCGGTCGTCTTCCCGGTTACGCTGCTGGCGATCGATTGGTTCCAGCGGAGGCCGTTGCATCGGGCCGGAGTCTGGCTGGAGAAGGTCCCATTCTTCGTGATCTCGGCCGGGATGGGAGTGCTGACGGTGATGGCCCAGAAGGCCGCGGGCGCCGTCGCGGCACCGCACCAGTGGACGCTCGTTCAGAAGATCCTCTTCGCCTCGTACGGGACGGTGATGTACGTGGTGAAGCTGTTCCTCCCCTTCGGTCTCTCGGCCATTTACCCCTATCCGACGCAGGAGGGCGCGCCGTTGGGGCCGCAGTATACCGTCGCCTTCGTCGCGCTCGCGATCGCGCTCCCCACGCTCCTCTACCTGTGTCGCAAGAACCGCGTCGTGCTCTTCGGGCTGGCGTTCTTCTTCATCAACATCGTGCTCGTGCTCCAGCTCTTCAGCGTGGGCCAGGCCGTGATGGCGGACCGCTACACCTACCTTCCCTACCTGGGATTGTTCCTCGCCCTCGCCTGGTGGCTGGACGAGAAGCCCGGCGTCCGCGTGGCGGGAGTGCCGCTCCGTCCGGCACTGGCGACGGTGTTCGCGGCGCTGGCGGTCGTATCCCTGATCCAGACCTGGCGCCGATGCGACGTGTGGCAGGACTCGGGCGCCCTCTGGAACGACGCGATCGCGAAGTATCCCGGGCAGGTCGTGGACGCGTACAACAACCGGGGCTACTACTACATCGCCCAGCAGCGGTATCCCCAGGCGCTCGCCGATTTCAACGAGGCCATCGCGCTGAACCCGAGGGTGGCGCGTGTCTGGGTCAACAAGGGGAGCGTGTTCGCGGAGACGAATCGGAACGACTCCGCCTACGTGTGCTTCGAGCGCGCCATCCAGCTCAAGCCGGACTATCCGGAGGCGCTGAGCAACCGCGGAGGCATCCGGTCGCGCCAGGGCGATCTGGCCGGGGCGGTCGCGGATTTCTCACGCGCGATCGAGCTCCAGCCGACGTTCCGGGACGCGTACAACAACCGGGCGCTCGTCTATTTCAAGATGGGCGAGTTCGAGAGGGCGGTGGCGGACCGGCGCCGGGTGATCGAGCTGGATCCGAAGAATCCGATGAACTACGTCCAGATGGGCTCGATCGCGCTGGCGTTGCAGCAGCTCGGCCGCCCACGCGACGCGGTGGCCGCGTACGACGAGGCGATCGGTTCGGCGCCGGAGTCGGATCAGCAGCGGCTCAGCGGCTATTACTTGCGTCGGAGCCAGAGCTGGTGGGCGCTCCGTGATCGGGAGCGCGCGCTGAGCGACGCGCGGGCGGCGGCGCGCCTGGGCGCCGCGGTGGATTCGACGTATCTGCGTGCGCTGGGCGGCTAGCGGCGGAGCTCGGCCAGGAGCGCATCCAGGTCGAGCTGCTCCGAGACCATCGCGATCGCCCCGTCGGCGCCGCGCGGCCACCTCTCCTTGGGGCGATCCCAGTACAGCTCGAGGCCGTTCCCGTCGGGATCGTGGAGGTAGAGCGCCTCGCTGACGCCGTGATCCGAAGCGCCCTCGAGCCGGACGTTGGCTTCCCCGAGCCTTCGCAGCGCGTCCGCAAGGGCGCGCCGGCTGGGATAACGGATCGCGGCGTGGTAGAGGCCCGTGCTTCCGCGCGGGGGCGGCGATCCGCCCCGGCTCTCCCAGGTGTTGAGCCCGATGTGGTGGTGGTACCCGCCCGCCGAGAGGAACGCGGCCCCGGGCATCCGGCTCGTGAGGTCGAATCCCAGGACGTCGCGGTAGAAGTGGATCGCGCGATCCAGATCAGCCACGCGCAGGTGCACGTGACCGATGTCCACACCGGGATCGATGGAGGCCATGCCGGAATTGTACCCAAAATCGCGGCTGGCCGGAGGACGCTCGCCCGGCTGGAGGAGCGGAATCTATAGGTTACTCATCCATCCAGGTAACTACGTAAGAATCTCCTGAACGCGCCGGCGCCTCCGGCGCGCCACGTTGGAACATTCCTCCAGGGCCTCTGCACGCGTCTGTACGATTCCCAAACATCTCTCCGCTTTGAAGTCACCCTAACTACATGGAGTCGTGCGATCGATCCGCCCAGGCGGGCCGGGCACGCGCCATGCAACGCAAGGCGCCTCCGCGGTAGGTCGGGGCTGTTCCCATGGAGACGTGTAATGAATAGGTGATACCCAACGGAAGGAGAACGGACTATGCGCACGAACCGTGTTGGATTGCTCCTGTCGCCTCCGGTGCGTCACGCGCTGACCCTCGTCGCGGCGCTGATGGTACTCGGCTCGATGAGCAACACGGCAGTCGCTCAGACCCCCATCACTGACTCGCACGTGCCGTTCGGTGGCCCAGCATTGAACCCGTGTACCAGCGAGATCTTCACCTTCACTGCCTTCTTTCACCTGAAATCCTATTTCGACACGACTCCCAACGGGCACCTCGCCGTCGAGATGAACGTCGAGGACGCCAAGGGCACGACCACGAGCGGCGTCCGCTACGTCGCTACTCACCAGGACAACATCCACACCATCTTCGACATCCCCGACGGAGCGCCCACGAATCAGACCGTGGAGATCGTGACGCACTTCATTCGTGAGAAACAGGATCCAAGCTTCCCGAACGACGATTTCTATCTCCGCTTCAAGGCGCATCTCACGATCAACTCCAACGGCGTCGTGACCGTGCAGTTCTCCGACTACAACATCACTTGCAAGTGAGAGTGCGGGAGAACCCACGTAGATGAAACGAGCGAGGGCCGATGGATCCGGCCCTCGTCTTTGTCGGTTCGTCAGCATTCGCTTTAGATCAATTGGTGGGCCGTGTTGGATTCGAACCAACGACTCCCTGCTTAAAAGGCAGGTGCTCTACCACCTGAGCTAACGGCCCATGCTGAGGAAGTAGGGTAACTTAGCACAGAGCACCTGCCTAATGAGCAGGTAGCTCGCTCTCGGTACGCGCAGCGACCCCGCGACCCGAACAATCGGCACTCACACGGTGGGGACAGTACCCCCGTCGATGACGTATTCGGTGCCAGTGATTGACGAGGCACGCGGAGAAACCAGGAAGGCGACGAGCTCCGCGACTTCCTTCGTTTGGGCTGGTCGTCCGATCGGGATGCCGCCGAGCGACTCCATCAAAGCGCCGCGGGCGTCGTCGTAATCAGTGTTATTCTTCGCGGCCAGTTCCTTGACCAATCCGACCGCGGCCTCTGTTTCAACCCAGCCCGGAGACACGCGGACAACTCGAATGCCCTTCGGGCTCACTTCCTTCGACAGTCCTTTGCTGTAGTTCGCGAGCGCGGCTTTCGCTGCGGCATAAGCGAGCGTGGCCTCGGGCAGTGGCAGCTGATCCTGGATCGACGTGACATGAATGACTACTCCGGAGCCCTTCTCGAGCATCATGGGCAGGAGCGCCCGGTCCAGACGGACGGCTGGGAACAGGTTCAGCGCGAGCGCGCGATGCCATTCACGATCATCGAGGACCGCGAACCCGCCCGCAGGCGCGGACGATCCGCCTACGACGTGGACAAGGATATCGATACCTCCGAGTCGGGTGCGAACCGCGTCAGCCACCGCTGCGCACCCTTCGGCGGACGTGATATCCGCCGCGACAAAGACATCGCTCTCGGCCGAGCCGCCGGGCGCCGTCCGGGCCGTGGTGAGCACCGTCGCGCCCATGTCACACAGCCGCGCAACGACCGCCTGGCCGATCCCCTTGGTGCCGCCCGTGACGAGCGCGCGGCTACCATCCAACTCGCGAATGGTGCGCATGGGCTGGAATCTCCTCCTCTGCGCCTCTAGCGGATCACCAGACGGACGATCCTCTTGCGATCGAGTGTGAATTCATAGGTGACGTTCACCGGACTGCCTGGAAACGTTCCAGCGACTCGTGCTGTCACGATGATCTTCCCATCCGCTCCGTGAGTCCCTGTGATCTCAACGGTGAAGTCGTACTTCCGGATCGTCTCCTCAATCCACCTCCGAATGGCCGCTGGACCGAGGTACTCTTTTCCTTCATCCTCGACGATGGCTTCGGCGGCAAAGCAAGCCAGCACGCAGGCAACATCATGCTCGTTCGTCGCCTTGAAGTACTCGGTCAGCGGCTGAGGTAATGATGCGGACATTCTGGACCCTCCTGCCTAGTCACCTTTCGAGGCGAATGCGCGAAGCACGGGAGGAAGGTTTGCATTAGACTCCCCACATGGCAAGACCGCACCAACAAGTAAGATACTCACCAAAAGGTGAGCGCAGGCAGCACACCCCTGAATCTGCTGCCCTGGGGGTCGAGCAGGCTCTGCGGTTCCTCGAGGGTCGGTGGAAGCTCGAGATCCTCTTCAGACTATTCGGTGGGAAGGTGCAACGCTTCTCGGAGCTGGAGCGAGCAATCTCGGGCATTTCGCAGAAAATGCTCGCGCAGCAGCTGCGCCGGATGGAACGCGATGGCATCGTGCGCCGAATCGTTCACCCGCAAGTGCCGCCCAAGGTGGAATACTGCCTGACCGACTGGGGCCAAGCACTTTGCCCTGTGCTCGACGACCTCTTGAAGTGGGCGGAACGCGGTCCGCGCGACGGATGAGAGGTGCGAACCCTGCCCGAGTGATCTGCGTTACTTGTTATGCAAGAAGAACTTCCCTGCCCTTCCCTCGATACTGACAGGGCACCTGGAGGCCGCGTTCAAATCGGAGCAGCATGCATTGCAGTTTAGCGGCTGATGACCTCGGAGTGAATCGTCAGGACTTCGTTCGCTCCCGGTTCGTGGGCGATCGACGATCAAGGAAGGAGCGCCTCTCATGAGCATGCACGTCACCATTTCTCCGACCGAAGCCGCTGATCGCCTCGCCATCCGAGAACTCGTCGAGGCGTACTCACACTGCGCAGACCGGCGCGACGCGAAGGGTCAGATGGCTCTGTTCACCGAAGACGCGCACTTCGTCGTGTACATGGACGCGAAGGATCCGAAGCCGACACAGGAGTTGCACGGCCGCGAGTCGCTCGCTCCCGTGTTTGCCGATCTGAACAAGTATGCGGCGACAATGCACTTCCTGGGACAGAGCACGATCCTCACGCTGTCGAACGATCGCGCCACCGGCGAGGTCTACTGCATGCCCCATCATCTCACCATCGAGGGCACGAAGCGAAGCCTGATGATCGCGGCCCTTCGTTACGCGGACACGTATGTCAAGCAGGACGGGGCGTGGCTGTATGCGGAGCGTCGTCTCTATGTCGACTGGATTGAGGTGCGCCCTCTGTCTTGACGCGATGGACCGCGGTCATCGCCGGTGCCGTCGGCGTGGCGGGGCCGCCGCTCACTTCACGAGAAACTCCATGACGCGCGCCAGACTGGAAGGATGTATGGCGCTCCGAAGCGACATCAATGAGCGGAGGGCGTGGTCTTCCACTCGAACGTCATGTGATCGCAGGAAAGGCGAACGAT
>Ga0075426_10004277_pt1 | contig 10157 bp, 10 predicted proteins | sample SoiMethybrSBSTD5_FD_75304 | JGI IMG/M metagenome (GOLD analysis project Ga0075426, IMG submission 75304) | Bulk soil microbial communities from a Populus tree surrounding site in Tennessee, USA - Soil MetaG P. TD hybrid SBSTD5 | ecosystem: Environmental > Terrestrial > Soil > Tree plantation...
CTACAATGAATGCCGTCGCAAAGGTACTATTGGCAGCAGGTACAGCCGAAGTTTACGTTTTTGCCTTTACACAAACGAGGACTAAGAGATGAAGAAAGTGTTCATCGGTGGTTCGCGAAAAATCAGTCGTCTGAATGATTCGCTTCGGAAACGAATCGATCAAATGATCGGAAAGAATCTTCAAATCTTGCTTGGTGATGCTAATGGTGCCGACAAGGCTGTTCAAGCTTACTTGGACGAACGCGAGTACCGAAACGTTCAAGTCTTTTGTTCCGCAGGCGATTGCCGAAACAATGTTGGAGCTTGGCAAGTTAGATCCATTATGCCGCCACACGCGCGCCGGGATTTTGATTTCTATACTGCAAAGGATGCCGCGATGGCTGAAGAAGCAGATGTCGGTTTTATGCTGTGGGATGGAGAAAGCTCAGGAACCATGGTGAACGCCGCACGTCTCATTGCGACAGGCAAATCTGTAGTCGTCTATGTAGCGCCCGAAAAAGCGTTTCGCACTCTCAAATTGCGGTCCGACTTGGAAAGGCTGCTGATTCCCTGTAATTTACAAACGCGACAACGGATTGTAAAGTACGTCACCGATCACGCAAGCGAATACTCACAACCAGTCATGTTCTAACGAAGAGAGATACGAGCGAATCCAGGTTCGCAGCAGTAGCCACCACCAGTAACTGTGGGAACTCACGTTGGACCGCGACGCGCGGCATGCAAGTGTAGGCCGCGTCAGCGTTCCAAGGTTGTAGTTTCCAACATTTCACTGGAGGTGCATCATGAATTCTCCCACGAACTACAGGGCTGCAATCCTGTTGTCGGTCTTGTCCCTGTTATCCGTGTTACTCCTCGGCCTCACATCTTGTGGCTCCTCGCAACTCGAAAAAGTGTCTAACACGCCGGCGGCCTCGAGCGTGCGACCACAGGTCGGAAACCTGAGCGATGCCCAAGCGGCAAAACCCGAAGCTCGTGGCTACGTAGAGTTCGACAAAGTCTCGCTTTCCGACTCCGAACATGCCGCAGAGACTGCCGTCGCTCTCGATCGCAAGATCATCCGCAACGCCGATCTGACGATGGAAGTCGCTTCCACCACCGAGACGCAACAAAAGATCGTCTCTATCGCCGAAGCGCACGGCGGTTTCGTCGTCGCGTCCGAAGCGAAACAAAGAGACGGCCAGGAGCCGGCGCAACGCACGCTCGATATCAAACTGGTCGTGCGCATTCCTGAAAATCAATTCGGAATTGCACGCGATCAGATTCGCGCTCTCGCAAAGAACGTTACCGAAGACAAAATCACCGGCCAGGACGTCACCGAAGAGTTCATCGATCTCGAAGCGCGCATCAAGACGCAAAAAGCACTCGAGTTGCAGTTTCTCGAAATCATGAAACAAGCAAGAAAGGTCGAGGACGCGATGGAAGTGCAACGGCAGATCGCCGAGGTCCGCACGGAAATTGAAAAACTCGAAGGCCGCAAGCGCTTTCTTGAAAATCGCTCGAGCCTGTCAACAATCACGGTCAACATCACCACGCCCAATCCGATCGTGGTGGTGCCGACGACCGGTTTTCGCCACAGCGTGGGCGACGCAATCGCGGAAGGCATTGACGTTGGTTCGGCGATCCTGCTGTTCTTTGTGCGTTTTGCGATCGTGATGATTCCGGTCGGCGTGCTGGTGCTTTTGCCGCTGGGTCTATTACTTCGCTATTTTATTCGACGAACTAAACGGATGCGTCTGGCCGCAGCCTTGTCGGCTATACCATCGCAATAAGCAAAGGAGTTAGCATTAGTTGAGAAAAATTTTTCTGTTGGCGTGTCTGCTGCTGGTTGCCGCAGCGTGTACGAAACCGGTGACAAATAAAGAACCGCCGCAGGTTTCATCGACCGGCGTCGTGAAGGTTACACCCGAGGAGCTCACACTTGCGAAGGGCGCGTCAGGCGACGCTGTGGTGCGATTGAAAGTTCAGGACGGTTATCACGTCAACGCGAATCCGGCGAGTTTTTCTTATCTAATACCGACGGAGCTCAAGGTCACAGCGGCGAGCGGCGTCTCCGTTGACTTCATCACTTATCCCGATCCGGTGACAAGGACATTTTCGTTCGCCGATGAACCGTTGAAAGTCTATGAAGGCGACACGATGGTCAAGGCGAAACTGAAAACCGTGGCCGAAGCCGAAACCGGTAAACACAACCTTTCAGCGCAACTGCGCGTCCAGGCATGTAACGATCAGGTTTGCTATCCGCCCGGAACGATCGATTTGACGATACCTGTGGTGGTTAAGTGAACCTGGCGAGTTGAGTTGCGAGTGAAGACGTTTTGGATCATTGTGGCGGCGTTGTGTGGCGTGGCGGCTGTGGTCTTTGCGGTCCGGGACGATTATGACAAGGCGTTTATAGCAGCAGCGCTCGGAGCGGTTGCGTGGTTCTTAAACTATAGAACTCGGTTGCGTGAGAAACTAAACACGGATGACACTGATACAGACACCGATCTTGAAACGTAGTTTGGTAGCGCTGGTTTTTATTCTGGCGCTGAGTGGTAGCGTAGCGCGCGCGTCCGATGCTGCCGACGTGCGCAACACGGTGCAGAACGTTTTCGAACAACTCAAGTCGCGCAACTACTCACAGCTTTACGACCTTCTTCCCGACTCCGCGCGTAACCGCATGTCGCGCGATCGCTTCGTCAGCGCGCTCGAACGCGCACAGGATTTCTACCAGCTCGATCGGCTCGAGATCGGTGCAGTGAAAGTCGGCGGCAATCTCGCGGTCGTTGATACCGTGCTTTACGGACGCGTGGTCGCTCCGATTCAAGCCGAAGGCAAGATCGTCGTACAACAGTATCTGGTGCGCGAGAATGGTAAGTGGCGTGTCGCGACCGGCGATCAAGGCGCGGTGAGGAAGTTTCTCGCGGCGAATCCGGGATTCGGCAAAGGCTTTAAGATTCGTCAGCCGCGAATCTACATCAGGCAGAACGATAAGTGGGTTGAATTCAATCCCGGTCGTCGCTAACTCAACAGTAATAGATCTTCAAATGAGAGTTGTGCATCGTCGACGCGTTCGTTGTACTCGCCGTGACGAATGCGATGGCGCGGAACTTCCAACGCCTCGCGCACGGCGTCGAGATGAAAACGAATAATGCGCGGAGTGAGTCGCACCGACGGAATGCGACGCTTGGCTGCCAGCCGCCGCACGGTCGACTCGCTGACCTGTAGATGCTTGGCAAGCTGTTTAGCAGTTAGAAACTCTTCGCGCTCTTCTTCCATCAGTTAACGACCCACCCACCCGCTACCGCGGTGTGGTACTGACTTCTTTCTTCAGGTTCGCGGGTAACGGGAGTACACGTGGCGATGACTTCATTCAGGCTTCGCGGGTAACGAGAACGCGACACGATAAACCGCCGCGCCGTCGATATCAACATCTTTCGTGATCGGCTCCGCTCCGCCGGCTTTCACACTTACCCGATACTTCGCCGGGTCCGGTGACAATCTAAATTTAAATGAGCCTGTCTCGGTCGTAATTCGGCCGTCGATCTTCTTCAACGAACCATCTTCCAGAATCCGTGAGAGCTCAACCTTCGCGTTCGGCACGCTACGTCCTTCGGCAGTGAAGACGCTGCCACTCAAAAACGCAATCGAACCTTCATCGATCGTTAGTACCAGGCGGTCGCCCAGCGAACGCGTCTTGCCGGCTTTGACTTCCACATCTTCAATCGTGCCGATACTCAAACCGGCTTTGCGAAACGTCAGACCATAAACACCAGGAGAAAGGCGTGAGACGAGAAACTCACCGTTCTTTTCAGTCGTCACATGAGTCACTTCAGTCTGCCCGCGTCTCACTATCACCATCACGCCAGCCGGTGTTCCGGTTTCCACGCGCACCTTACCTTTGATCGCGCCAAACGATTTGTCCTGCGCGAACGAAACTGCGGCGGCGGTAAGAATTATCGCAACGGCAAAGAGAGTTTTGCTGAACTTCAAAGGCCTTCCTCCACGTACTGGATTCATGTAATCTGGCGCGAAATCATATCGTATAATCCACGGCGACGCCCAACCAGAAAGAAGCTTTAATGGTTAAGAGAATCGCGGCTTTTGCAGCGCACATTTCCCTTCTGCTCCTCCTGTTGATCGCCCTCGCTGCGCCCGACCTGCCGCAGGATCCCGCACCCAACAACGAACGACCGCGCAAAGTCTTTCCGAAAGAGCAGGAACCCGAGGACGTCTTACGGATCGACACGGACCTGGTTTCAGTCGACGTAACCGCGTTGGATGCAGACGGCCGCCCGATCAGAAACCTGCGCCAGGAAGACTTCAAAATCTTTTCTGACGGGGCTGAACAGCCGATCTCGTTCTTCCAACTCGAAAAGCGCGAGGGCGAGCCGCGGCCGCTGGCGATCGTATTTGCGCTCGACGTTTCCGGCAGCATGACCGCCGATGAAATGAACCGCGTGCGCGTTGCGCTACTGTCGTTTTCAAACCAGTTATCGTCGCATCCGGTCTCATACGCGGTGATGACCTTCGGCATGCGGGTGAAAACAATTCAGAAGTTCACCTCTAACCCGGGCAAGCTTGACGATTCACTCGACCGCATCGCGCGCGACGCGCCTAACGGTTTATCGACGCACACGTACGATGCAGTGGACGACGCGATCCGGTTGCTGGTGCGTAGTGCGCCGCGCACCAGGGAACGACGGTTGATGAAGCGAACGGTGGTGGTGGTGACGGATGGTTTTCCGGTTGGCGACACAGTTTCGCCGCAAACAGTGATCGAGCGCGCGAACGCCGCGGACGTGAGCGTGTTTGTCGTGACGCTGCCTTCCTACTCACGCGTAATGGCCTCGTCAACGCAGGCTCCGCTACCGACACCACTCGACGTTAGCGGTTTAGCTGAGCTGACTGGCGGCAGAAACGTGTATGCAAACGAGAAGGACTATGCGCCGTTGTTTCGGGCGCTTGCTGAGGAAGTAGGTTCAGCGTACGTGCTCGCCTTTTATCCGCCGGAAGAAAAGCGACGCGATGGAAAAGTGCATACGATTCGCGTTGAGGGACCGCGGGGATTGTTGTTGCGCCAGAGCCGCACGGAATATCGGGCAGCAGACAAGCCGTAGGATTGCCGATTGTCAATTACGACATGAACAAATTGGCAATCGGAAATCCGCCATTCTTTAGTACTCGTCTTCGTCCTCGTCTTCGTCGTAACTCTCTTCTTCCACAATGTCCAGCTCGACGGGATCGAGTCCCACTACTTCGAGCTCAGTTCCACACTCTTCACACGTAACGATTTCGCCCTTGTCCGTGTCCAAATCTACGTGAACATCAGCATCACACTCCGGGCAAGTTCCGGTCGGCACTGTTTCTTCCTCCCCCCGCAGTTGTCGGTGGAGGCACGCCCCCGCAGTCGGGAGAGCACCACAACCTTGTAAGCAACCGAGTCAATCTACCCGCGAGCGCTGGAATTTGCAACAGTCTTTTTGGTCCATTTAGCTGGCGAAAATCGGCAGCAAAAAAGTGACACAAGTCCGCGAATCTTTCGTATCCGAATACGGTCACGTAACAGCATGTGGCCATTTGCTCAACTTCTCGCATGGCATCGCGTTCGCTGTTGTTTTGACCAGGTCGCTGACAAGGAACTAAAGAAAATCTGGCAACCTGTGGCCCAACGAGGCTAAGATGAATTCGAGGCAAAGGCACTTCATATGAAACTCCTCCAACTCCCACTGCTTTGCACGCTTATTGTTTCCACCGTCCTTACTCCAGTTGCCGGCCAGCAAAAACGTCGTAATCCAGAGAAGGTCCCCGCGAAATCGCCGGCCGCACCCGCGCCGGCGCCGCCGACGTTTGAAAATCTACTCGCGGCCGACGACTTCAAGGTCTATGTAGAAGTACGCAACGTCGGCCAGTTGATTAAATCCAGCGCGGCCAACGACATCCTCGAGGCAGTGTTGAAACTCGGTGGTCCACCAAAGGAACTCATCGAGTTCGTTGAATGGTTGAAGTCACATGCGGAACAGGTGACAACTTCACGGATGTTGATTGCCGCGTGGCCCAACAAGCAAGACGCTCCTGAATTCGTCGCCGCGATCGAGTTTTCTTCGGCGGAAGAAGCGACGAAATTCGAGAAGCCATTGAATGGTGTACTGCCGACGATGTTTCCGCCCAAACCGCAGAGTTCACCCGAAACTGAAAAGAAGTCTGCGCCGCCGCAGTCAGCAGCGGATCAAAAATCAGCCGATCAAAAATCGGCGGATCAAAAACCAGCGACGCCTGTGCCGAGCTATGCGCTGCAACGCGCCGGTTCGTTGTTGATTGTTTCTCCCGCCCCAGTGCAACTGAAGAAACTGCGGCCCGCGGGAAGCAAACCACTTGCGGAGGATCCAAACTTCCGCGTTGCTTACAACCGCTTTGCGTCGGAACCACTCTTCCTCTTTATAGACTTCAAGGCGATCGAGAAGGAGCGCGCAGAGCGAGAGAAGCAATCGGAAGAGGAACGGACGAAAGCCGTTGAGGCTTTGAAGGAACGAAAAGAAAAAGAGAAGGAACAAGTAGACGAGCAAGATCGCGAGTCCGCGACAGAATCAAAGGTGACCATTGACGAGACGGTAAGTCCAGAGCCACTGGTCGGCGCGGTGGCCCAGCCGACAATCGTAGGTCCAAACGAGGAGAGCAAAGAACCTTCACAAGCGCAACTCGCTTTGGCCGCGCTCTCACCGCTCACCTTTTCACTATTCTCCGGCATGCCGGAAATCCCTGACGCGCTTGGCCTCGGCTTCTCGCCGGACAACGACTCGTTCGATTTTCGCGCGTTGATAATCGACGCGGCAGGCAAGACGAGTGATCCCATTCCCTTCTTTTCCTCCATTAAGTTCGGTAGTCCAATCGCGCCACAATCACCTCGCGTAATGCCGGCTGACAGCGATTTGGTGCTGACCATGTCGCTCGACTTTCAACAAACCTACGCAAAGATGCTCGTAGGTCCGGCGTCCTTTATGAGCCCCCGCAACACTGGAGGCAGTGCAGCGCCGAACGATCCTGCCGGACCATTTGGCGACCTCGAAAAGCTTTTAAAAATAAAGATCAAAGACGACCTGCTGCCGTTATTAGGCTCGGAAGTTGCCGTGAGCCTGCCGCTGGCTGAATACAATCCTTTTGCTCCACCGCGCACCGCAGCGGCGCCGCAACCGAAGGACGACGCGAAGCCGGACGCTACCGCAAATGCACCTGCGCCCTTCATCGTCATTTCACTGCGCGACAAAGAAGGAATGCGCAAGCTGCTGCCAAAGATAATCGAAGGATTCGCGGGCAAGGCCACAGCCTCGCTGGCCCAAACGGAAAAACGCGAAGACACCGAACTGGTCTCTTTCGCCAACATGTTCGCCTACGCGTTCATCGGCGATTTTCTTGTCGTCTCAACCGACGCGGCGACCACGCGACACGTTGTTGACTCCTATTTAAAAGGAGCAACGCTTGCCGCCGATGTTCAGTTCAGAAACTACACGCGCTGGCAACCGCACGAACTGCAGGGACAGGTCTACGTCTCTTCTGCTTTTATGGAGGGCTATAAAGCGTGGGCCGAAAATCCAAACTCGCGCATTAGCGATGAGGCGCGCGCGTTCTTTACGCATTTCACTTCTACGCCGCAACCAATCACGTATTCGCTCTCGAACGACGGCTTAGGAACGCTGCACGAATTACACATTCCGAAGAATGTTCTGCTGCTGATTGCCGGAGTCGCCGCGGCCAACGATAATCCGCCGCCGACCGTGGCCAATGAAAGAGAAGCGATGAGCACTCTTTGGAGGGTTAGCTACACGGAGACGATGTACAAACAAAAGAACTCCACCTACGCTTCGCTTGAAGACTTGGTCGCGGCAGACATGATTAATAAGGAACTATTCGAAAACTCAAATTACAAGTTTGAGTTCGCGATCACTGCGGACGGGTACACCATTTCGGCGGTGCCGGCTGAGTACGGCAAGACGGGCAAGCTCTCCTTCTTCATTGATCAGACAGGTGTGGCGCGCGGCGCAGATCGCGCCGGCGCCCCGGCGAACGCTTCTGATCCAATCGTTAATTATTGATTCCGGCGCAGGTTCTCGATAACCACGGGTTCGACCGGATCTGCTAACTCAAAGCCAAAGATGCGCGAGTAAAAATAGAGCTCGCCATCAAGTGCGCGCTTGATATTTTTTGCCTGGCGGAAACCGTGTTGCTCACCCGGAAACGCAACATAAGCCACCGGGATTCCCTTCGCACGCATCGCCTCGACCATCTTCTCGGCCTGATCCGGCGGCACTACCTTGTCTTCCAAACCCTGGAAGAAGATCACCGGACACGACAGACGCTCGGGAAAGTTGATCGGTGAACGTTCGTAGTAAATGTCTCGCCGTTCGGGATATGGACCAAGCAGTCCGGTCAGGTACTGCGACTCGTACTTGTGCGTGTCGCGCGCCAACGCTTCCGCATCGCTGACGCCGAAGTGACTCGCACCAGCCTTGAACGTGTTGCGGAACGTCAGCGCGCAAAGCGTGGTGTAGCCGCCCGCACTGCCACCCGTGATGACTAAACGTTTGCCGTCAACCTCGCCGCGATTCGCAAGGTAACGCGCACCGTTAGAGCAGTCGTCTACGTCGACAATTCCCCACTTCTTATTCAAACGCTCGCGGTATTGGCGACCGTAGCCGGTGCTGCCACCGTAATTCACGTCGAGCACTGCGAATCCGCGGCTGGTCCAATATTGGATCGACAGAGCCAACGCAGTCGAAGCGGCCGCCGTTGGTCCACCATGGCTTTTCACGATCAGCGGCGGCTTTTCATTGACGGGCGAGCGGTAATCCGGGTTTTGTGGTGGATAAAAAAAACCGTGCGCCGTCAGTCCGCCTTCCGTAGGAAACTCGATCGCGCGTGGCACAGAGAAGTAACGCGGGAAGACTTCTAAATCGTTTGAACGCCGCAACGTTTCAAAGTCGCGCGTGTTCACGTCGAACTTAATAATCGCCGCCACATCCGTGGGCGCGCCGCCGCGAAATACGGCTTGGCCATCACGCGCGTGGACGTACTGAATGTCCGTGAACGGACAATCGATCGGCGTTAACTTTCCGGAGCGGGTGTCGATCAATCCAAACGTGGAGACGCCCTGATCGATATGGCTGCACGCTATCAAATCCGGCGAGGCAAACGCGTAAGATGACATGCCAAACACCCATTGCGGCATGCCCAACTCACCCTTCGTTTGCACCACACTTTCGATTTGGCCGTCGCCCGAGATCCGGTGCAGGTTCCACCAACCATTCGTATCGGAAGCGAAATAAAGAACTCCATCCGGTGACCATTCCGGTTGAAAGATCGACTCCGCGGCGCCGCCTGCGACCCAGCGGGTTGAAGTCAGCGAACCATCTTCACCAAACTCGCCGACCCAAAGCTCGCAGCCGTCCCAGGGCATGTTCGGATGGTTCCAAGTGAGCCAGGCGAGTTGGGTCCCGTCTGGACTGACGCGGGGCGAAGAGTAAAAGTCGTTGCCTTCAATCAACACGCGTCCAAATTCCGCATCGCCTTCCAGGTCTATGCTGACGATTGAGTTAACGGCTTCGACGCCGGGCTTGCGATGATCTTCGCGAATGCAGATGAGACGTTGGCGTGTTTGGTCCAAACAGTAATCCGAGTAACGCACGTCTCCTTCGGACGTGATCGCGCGCGGTTGTGACGGTCCGTCCTGGCGGTAAATGCGCTGGTCCAAAAAGTTTGAGAAATAGATCACGCCACCGGTGGCGAGATAATCGCCGCCGCCATACTCGTGAACTCTCGTGCGTGCGTTGAAAGGTTGCGGCGTTATGTCCGACTGCGCGCCGCCTGATTCGCGCTTTACGATGACATTGCGGCCGGCTTCGGTCGGACGCATCTCGACCCAGTAGATGTCGTCGCCGTCAAACGTAGGTTGGCTGAGACCGACGGAACCTTGAACGATGAGGTCTGAAGTAATTGGCGATTTCCACGAACCATAGGGCGCAATCGTTGGTGAGTTTGACAAGGCTCAGTCCTTTACTCCTGCGGTTTTGTTCGATATTTACCTTTTCTTACGCCGTGAAACTTTACGGAAGTTTTAGTTACAACCTCGCAAAGGCTTTACAAGCTTTACGCAACCTACGTTATCTTGCGGGCGGTTAGTATCT
>Ga0075426_10004278_pt1 | contig 10156 bp, 7 predicted proteins | sample SoiMethybrSBSTD5_FD_75304 | JGI IMG/M metagenome (GOLD analysis project Ga0075426, IMG submission 75304) | Bulk soil microbial communities from a Populus tree surrounding site in Tennessee, USA - Soil MetaG P. TD hybrid SBSTD5 | ecosystem: Environmental > Terrestrial > Soil > Tree plantation...
CCGCCGAGAGCGGCGCCCTTGTTGTCGTGGCCGTAACCGGCGGGCTTCTTGGTTTTGTCATCCATCGATCGCCACCATGGGTCACCAACCGCGGAGCGGTTTCGCCAGTTCCTCGGGGAAATACTTGAGCACGCACACCAGCGGGTTCGGCGCCGCCTGGCCAAGGCCGCAGATCGACGCATCGCGCATGGCGTCGGCGAGCTCGGTCAGCAGCGCCTCGTTCCATGGCCCCTGCGCCATCAGCGCCGCCGCCTTCTCGGTGCCGACGCGGCACGGCGTGCACTGGCCGCAGCTCTCGTCCTCGAAGAACTTCATGAGGTTGAGCGCCACCGCCTTGATATCATCCTTGTCGGACAGGATCACAACCGCGTGCGACCCGACGAAACACCCGTATTTCTCCAGGGTTCCAAAGTCGAGCGGCAGGTCGGCCATGCTGGCAGGCAGGATCCCGCCCGAGGCGCCGCCCGGCAGATAGCCCTTGAAGGTGTGGCCATCCTGCATGCCGCCGCAGAACTCGTCGATCAGTTCGCGCATCGTGATGCCGGCGGGTGCGAGCTTGACGCCCGGGTTCTTGACCCGGCCGGACACCGAGAAGCTGCGAAAGCCCTTGCGGTCGTGGCGGCCCTGCGACGTGAACCAGGCCGAACCTTTCTCGGCGATGTCGCGCACCCAGAACAGCGTCTCGACGTTCTGCTCCAGCGTCGGGCGGCCGAACAGGCCGACCTGCGCCACATAGGGCGGACGATGGCGCGGCAGGCCGCGCTTGCCTTCGATCGACTCGATCATCGCGGACTCTTCGCCGCAGATGTACGCGCCGGCGCCGCGCCGGATGTGGATCCTGGTGTGCGGCGCGAGACCCGCGTCTTCGGCCTTCGCGATCTCGTCGATCAGCATCAGCCGGATTTCGGGATATTCGTCGCGAATGTACACATAGGTGTCCGCCGCCTCGACCACCCAGGCGGCAATCAGCATGCCCTCGATGAAGCGATGCGGATCGCGCTCGAGATAATGGCGATCCTTGAACGTGCCGGGCTCGCCCTCGTCCGCATTGACCGCGAACATCCGCGGCGCCGGCTCGGCGCGCACCAGCGACCACTTGCGTCCGGTCGGGAAGCCCGCGCCGCCGAGGCCGCGCAGCCCCGCGTCGCTGACAACCTTGATGAGATCGTCTCGCGTGCGCTTGCCCGAAAGGCAGTCGGCGAGCAGCGCGTAACCGCCGTCCTTGCGGTAGGCGGCGAAATCGATGCCGGGCTTTTGCGCGTGCGCATGCGGCTTCGCCTTCGCGGCCGCGGCGACCTTGTCGGGCGTCGCATGCAAAGTCTGGACATGGCCGACTGCCGCAACCGGCGCGCGGTCGCACGCCCCCATGCAGGGCGCGCGCACCACCCGCACATCCTTGCCGAGGATCGCGGGCAGCCGCGCCAGCAGCGCCTCGGCGCCGGCCATCGCGCAGGACAGGCTGTCGCAGACCCGCACCGTGATGGCGGGGGGCGGCGGGCCGTCCTTCACGACATCGAAATGGGCATAGAAGGTCGCGACCTCGTACACCTCGGTCAGCGCGAGCTTCATCTCGAGCGCCAGCGCCGCCAAGTGCGGCGCCGACAGGTGGCCGTAGTGGTCCTGGATGAGGTGGAGATGCTCGATCAGCAGGTCGCGCCGGCGCGGCCGGTCGATGAGGAGCGCCTGCACCTCCTCGAGCGCGCGCGGGTCGACCTGGCGGCCCTTGGGGGTCCGGCGGGGGCGCCGGCGACCCTCGGGGGGCTTGGTAATTGTTTCGGTATTTGAATGGTTTGTTGGTGGCATACCAGTCAATTTAAGCCATTGTTGGGCCCGGACAATGCCCTCTTTACAATCTGACGATTGAAAATTCCTATCAAGCTGCCTATCCCGATGGGAGACTGCCCACCTTAGCTGAAACCGGTTCCGGCGTGATCGACAAACTCGAATTTCTCATGGCCCTGGCGCGCGAACGCCACTTCGGCCGCGCCGCCGAGGCGTGCAGCGTGACCCAGCCGACCCTGTCCGCCGGCGTCAAGCAGCTGGAGGAGACCCTGGGCGTGCTCCTGGTCAACCGGGGCTCCCGGTTCCAGAACTTCACGCCTGAAGGCGAGCGCGTGCTCGACTGGGCGCGCCGGATCGTGGGCGACACCCGCGCAATGCGCCAGGAGGTGCATGCCCTCAAGCATGGTCTCGCCGGCCGATTGCGGATCGCTGCGATCCCGACCGCTCTCGCGATGGTCGAGCCCCTCACCACGCCCTACCGGGCGCGTCATCCCGACGTGCAGTTCACCATCCTGTCGCGCACATCGATCGAGATCCTGACGCTGCTCGACAACCTCGAGATCGACGCGGGCCTGACCTATCTGGATAACGAGCCGCTCGGCCGCGTCACCGCGATTCCGCTGTACCGCGAGCACTACCGACTGCTGGTCGCCGCTGATAACCCGCTTGCCAGCCGGCAGTCGGTCAGCTGGGCCGAAGTCGCGCAAGTGCCGCTATGTCTGCTCACCCCCGACATGCAGAACCGCCGCATCATCGAACGGCTGCTGCGCGAGACCGGTATCGAACCGCGCATCACGCTCGAATCGGATTCGATGATCCTGCTCTACTCGCATGTGCGCACGGGCCGATGGGCGACCGTGATGCCGGCGCGACTCGCCGCAACGCTTGGTCTCACCGATGTGCTGCGGTCGATTCCAGTGGGCGACCCTGAGTCCGCCCACACGATCGGCGTCGTTGTGCCGGCGCGCGAGCCGATGACCCCGCTCAACGCGGCCCTGGTGGCAGAGGCGCGACGGATTGCCGCGACCATCGCCGATTGAGTCAACGAATATCGACTAAAGTCGAATCTCTTTGGCACGAACGGAATTCTGACCCCATTTCGGGAACCCTCGTCGAATCGGCGCATCCAATAGGGTTTCGCTTTTTTCCTTATAGGCTTTCGCTATAGCGTCATGCCTTTTTCCTATCGGTCGATAGGAAACCCTTTATTGATTTTACCAGTGCGCCTTCCGCACATTTGCGTCCGCCAGACGGAGGACGCACGCTCGTCCGCGATCTGCCAAAAACTCGATGGGAGTCCGGAGGACCGCTCGATGAGCTTGCTGTCGTTTCTCGATCGTAACCATACGATCGCCAAACCTGGTTTCAGCCGGTGGATGGTGCCACCGGCCGCATTGTGCGTGCACCTTTGCATCGGCCAAGCCTACGCGTTCAGCGTCTTCAACCTGCCGATGACGAAGTTGATCGGCATCTCGCAATCGACGCCGCAGGACTGGAAGCTCACCGAGCTCGGGTGGATCTTCTCGATCGCCATCTTCTTCCTCGGCGTATCCTCGGCCGTGTTCGGCCGCTGGGTCGAGGAAGGAGGACCGCGCCGCGCCATGTTCACGGCCGCGTTGTGCTGGGCCGGCGGCTTCTTCGTGTCGGCCATCGGCGTCTACGCCCACAGTCTCTGGACCATTTATTTGGGCTACGGCGTGCTCGGCGGCATCGCACTCGGGATCGGCTACATCTCCCCGGTCTCGACCCTGATCAAATGGTTTCCCGACCGTCCCGGCATGGCGACCGGAATGGCGATCATGGGCTTCGGCGGGGGCGCCTTCATCGCCTCGCCGCTGTCGGTGTGGCTGATGAGCAAATTCAGCACGCCGACGCATGTCGGCGTCGCCGAGACCTTCATCGTGCTCGGCGCCGTCTATTTCGTGTTCATGCTGGTCGGCGCGATCATGGTGCGGGTGCCGGCGCCGGGCTGGCGGCCCGCGGGCTACACGCCGGCCGCGCAACCGAAGCGGCTGATCACCAGGAATGACGTGTTCGTCTACGACGCGCTCAAGACGCCGCAGTTCTGGCTGATCTGGTGGGTGCTTTGCCTCAACGTGACTGCCGGCATCGGCGTGCTCGGACAGGCTTCGGCCATGAGCCAGGAGATGTTTCCGGGTCACATCACGCCGGTGGCGGCCGCCGGCTTCGTCGGTCTGATGAGTCTGTTCAACATGGGCGGCCGCTTCTTCTGGGCCTCCACGTCCGACTATATCGGCCGCAAGAACACCTACTTCGTGTTCATGGTGCTGGGCTTCATCCTGTACTGCACCGTGCCCTATACGGGCTCTGTCGGCAGTGTCGTCGGCTTCGTCTGCTGCTTCCTGGTGATCATCAGCATGTATGGCGGGGGCTTCTCCACGGTGCCCGCCTATCTCAAGGACATGTTCGGCACCCGCTATGTCGGCGCGATCCACGGGCTGCTGCTGACCGCGTGGTCGATGGCCGGCATCTTCGGCCCGGTGCTGGTGAACTACATCCGCGAGTACAACGTCACCCACGGGGTCCCGAAGGCGCAGGCCTACAACACGACGATGTACATCATGGCCGGCCTCCTGGTGATCGGGTTCATCTGCAACCTGCTCATCAAAGCGGTCGATGCGCGCTTCCATATGAAGGAAAGCGACGCGCGCGGCAGCGATCCGGCACTCGCTCCGGCCGGCGCCCAGGCATAAGGAGACACGCGCATGACCACTCATCAGGAAGGCACCACGACGCTCCAGCTCGCGCTGGCGTGGGGCTTCGTCGGCATCCCGCTCGTGCTCGGGGTGCTGCAGACGCTCGTGAATGCGATGAAGCTCTTCCAGTAAGGGCGACACCAAAGCGAGCGCCGCCTCGTTCGTCATCCGAACGAGGCGGCGCTCTCATGCTTCGCAGATGATCCCGCGCCGGTCGCAACGGAAGGCGGTATCCCGGGTTTCGCTCCGCTCGACCCGGGTTGCGGCCTAGAACAGCCCGACGATCTTTCCGTCCGCGCCGACGTCGATCGCATCGGCGGACGGCACCTTGGGCAGGCCCGGCATCGTGAGGATTTCGCCGCAGATCACCACGACGAACTCGGCGCCGGCGGAAAGCCGCACCTCGCGGACCGGAATGACGAAATCCGTGGGCGCGCCCTTCGCGTCGGGATTGGTCGAGAAGCTGTACTGGGTCTTGGCGATGCAGACCGGCGCCTTGCCATATCCCATGGCCTCGAAGTTCGCGAGCTGATCGCGCACGGGCTTGTCGGCGGCGATGTCCTTGGCGCGATAGAGCTCCTTGGCGATGGTGCGCACCTTCTCGAGCAGCGGCATCTCGTCGGGATAGAGGAACTTGAGCTTGGCCTTGCCGCTGTCGATCACCTTGACGACCGCGCGCGCGACGTCGGCCGCGCCCTCCCCGCCCAGCGCCCAGTGATCGGCCATCACCGCTTCGACGCCAAGCGCCTTGCACTTGTCTCTCACCAGCGCGATCTCGGCATCGGTGTCGGAGGAAAACCTGTTGATCGAGACCACCGCCGGCAGCCCGAATTTGTGCACGTTCTCGACGTGGCGCTGCAGATTCGTCATGCCCGCCTCGAGCGCCTTGAGATTCTCCGACTTGAGGTCCTCCTTCTTGACCCCGCCGTGCATCTTGAGCGCCCGAATGGTCGCGACCAGCACGACGCAATCGGGCGCGATGCCTGTCTTGCGGCACTTGATGTCGATGAACTTCTCGGCGCCGAGGTCGGCGCCGAAGCCGGCCTCGGTGACCACGTAGTCGGCGAGCTTGAGCGCGGTCGTCGTCGCCATCACGGAGTTGCAGCCGTGCGCGATGTTGGCGAACGGCCCGCCGTGGATGAACGCCGGCGTGCCCTCGAGCGTCTGCACCAGGTTGGGGGCGAGCGCGTCCTTGAGGAGCGCGGTCATTGCGCCGTGCGCCTTGAGGTCGCGGGCGCGCACCGGCTTGCGGTCGCGGGTGTAGCCGATCACGATGTTGCCGAGCCGCTCCTTGAGATCCTCGAGGTCGCGCGCGAGGCAGAAGATCGCCATCACCTCCGAGGCGACCGTGATGTCGAAGCCATCCTCGCGCGGGAAGCCGTTGGCGACACCGCCGAGCGAGTTCACGATCTGACGCAGCGCGCGGTCGTTCATGTCCATCACGCGGCGCCAGGTGATGCGCCGCTCATCGATGTTCAGCGCATTGCCCCAGTAGATGTGGTTGTCGATCAGCGCGGCGAGCAGGTTGTTGGCCGACGTGATGGCGTGGAAGTCGCCGGTGAAATGGAGATTGATGTCCTCCATCGGAACGACTTGCGCATACCCACCGCCCGCCGCGCCGCCCTTCATGCCGAAGGACGGGCCGAGACTGGGCTCGCGAATGCACAGCATCGCCTTCTTGCCGATGTGATTGAGGGCGTCGGTCAGCCCGACCGTGGTCGTGGTCTTGCCTTCGCCGGCCGGCGTCGGATTGATCGCCGAGACAAGGATCAGCTTGCCGTTCGGCCGGTCCTTGAGGGACTTGACGAAGTCCATCGTGATCTTGGCCTTGTAGTGGCCGAAGGGCTCGAGGTTGTCGGCGGAAATGCCGAGCTTCTCCTTCGCGATCTCGATGATGGGCCGCTTCTTGGCGGCCTGGGAGATTTCAATGTCGGATTTCGGTTTCTGATGTTGGGACGCGGGCATCGGAGGGGTTCCGTTGAATGCAGGATGAAATGGCGGGAGGTGTGAGGCGGGGATGGAGCTCGTCAGTGGCGGAAAAAATCAGGTGAAGCGCGTGCCGACGGCGGGCTTGGCGCTCGCCACCCATTCGCCGGCATCGATCTTCTTGCCGTCGGCGGGCTGAACGCGCGTCACCTTGAAGCGGCCGTCGGCGCAGACGACCGTGAAGCCGTCGGCTTCGACCGCGACGATCTCGCCCATTTTGCCGGCGATGCCCTTCGGATCCTTGGCAGGCAGCGGCTTGGCGTCGAAGATCTTCAGCGTCTTGCCGTCGAGCGTGCTCCAGGCGCCCGGCGCCGGATTGCAGCCGCGGATCAGCGGGTCGATCTGGCGCCAGGACTTTGCCCAGTCGATGCGCGCGTTCTCGGGACCGCAGCGGCCCTCGTAGGTGGCCTTTGATTCGTCCTGCTTGATGCGCGGCGCCTTGCCGGCCTTCACGAGGTCGACCGATTCGAGCATCGCGTCGACGCCCATCGGGAAGAGACGATCGAAATAGACCGAGCCGAGCGTGTCGGTCGAGGAGATCGGCGTCTTCTTCTGCAGCAGCACGTCGCCGGTATCGAGCCCGTTGTCGGGCCAGAAGATCGACAGCCCGGTTTCCTTTTCGCCGAGGATGATCGGCCAGTTGATCGCGCTCGCCCCGCGATAGGCCGGCAGGAGCGAGGGGTGATACTGGATCGATCCGTGCGTCGGGATGTTGAGGAATTCCTCCGGCACGAACAGGGTGACGAACGCCATCACCTGCAGGTCGGGCTTGAGCGCCTTGAACTCCTCCCACACCTCCGGCTTGCGGTAGGAGGCGGGCTGATGGACCGGCAGCTTGGCGGCGAGCGCCGCCTCCTTGAGCGGATCGGGCTTCTGCCCCGGCTTCTCCGGCGCCACATAGACGGCGACCACCTCGTCGCCGCGCTTGAGCAGCGCTTCGAGCACCGCCTTTCCAAAGGCTTGCTGGCCGTGGACCACGATCCGCATGTGCTGTACTCCTCAAAATCCCTGACCGTCATGCCCCGCGCAAGCGGGGCATCCAGTAAGCACCGAGCCGGGTGGTGGTTACTGGATCGCCCGCTTTCGCGGGCGATGACGCTTACTGCCTGACATCAGGCCGCTTCCGCCTTCGGCTTCTCCGGAGCGGTGATCGCGCCCGAGGCCTTGATGGCCGCGATCTCGTCGGCGCCGTAGCCGAGCTCCTTGCTCAGGATCTCGTCGGTATGCTCGCCGAGCAGCGGCGAACGTTTCACCTCGGTGATCGAGTCCGACATCTTCAGCGGATTGCCGACGGTGAGATACTTGCCGCGGGTCGGATGGTCGACCTCGACCACCGTGCCGGTGTCGCGCAGCGCCTTCTCCTCGGCGATCTCCTTCATCGACAGGATCGGGCCGACCGGAATGTCGTGCTGGTTGCAGATGTCCATGACCTCGAACTTGGTCTTGGTCATGGTCCACTCCTCGATGGTCGCGAAGATCTGCTTGAGCCGCGGCAGCCGCGCCGGCGGCGTCGCGTAGTCGGCGTCGGTCTTCCACTCGGGCTTGCCGATCAGGTCGCAGATCTCGCCCCACACCGGCGCCTGGGTGATGAAATAGATGTAGGCGTTCGGGTCGGTCTCCCAGCCCTTGCACTTGAGGATCCAGCCCGGCTGGCCTCCGCCCGAGTCATTGCCGGCGCGCGGCACGGCCTCGCCGAACGGGATGTTCTCGCCGTACTGGCTGTATTCTGTGAGCGGTCCGTGCTTGAGCCGCTGCTGGTCGCGCAGCTTGACGCGGGCCAGGTTGAGCACGCCATCCTGCATGGCGGCGAGCACCTTCTGGCCGCGCCCGGTGCGCTGGCGCTGGTAGAGCGCGCACATGATGCCGAAGGCGAGATGCAGGCCGGTGCCGGAATCGCCGATCTGAGCGCCCGTCACGAGCGGCGGACCATCGCGGAAGCCGGTGGTCGAGGCCGAGCCGCCCGCGCACTGGGCCACGTTCTCGTAGACCTTGCAGTCCTCGTAGGGTCCCGGGCCGAAGCCCTTGACCGAGGCGACGATCATGCGCGGGTTGACCTTGTGGATGTAGTCCCAGGTCAGTCCCATGCGGTCGAGCGCGCCCGGCGCGAAATTCTCGACCAGCACGTCGCAATGCTTGATCAGGCGATCGAGGATTTCCTTGCCCTTGGGGTGCTTGGAATCGATGGTGATCGAGCGCTTGTTGCCGTTGAGCATCGTGAAGTAGAGGCTGTCCGCGCCCTTCACGTCGCGCAGCTGGCCGCGGGTGATGTCGCCGACGCCGGGCCGCTCGACCTTGATCACGTCGGCGCCCATGTAGCCGAGGAGCTGGGTGCAGGTCGGTCCCGACTGCACGTGCGTGAAGTCGAGGATGCGCACGCCTTCGAGCGCCTTGCCGGCCTGGCCGAAGGGCTTGGTCGAGGGTCGCGGCAATCCGTTTGCCTTGCCGTTGGCCTTGCCGTTCGCCTTTTTGGCCGCGGGCTTCTTCGCCCTGAGCTTCACGACCTTCTTGGCGGCACTCCTGGATTTGGCCTTCGTTTTCGCCTTCTTGGCTTTCCTTGTTGCCATTGCGCTCCTCGTTGATGCTGTCTGGTCTTGCCCGGCGCCCCGTTCGACGGCCGGGCACAATCGGTGTGACGATTATTTCTTGCGCACCGCGCTCTTCGGATTGAGGTTACCGATGCGGCCGCTCTCGCTACCCGCCGCCGGATCGATCACCGCATTGATCAGGGTCGGCTTGCCGGAAGCCATCGCCTCGTTCACGGCGCGCCTGAGCTCGTCCGGCGACGTCGCATTGACGCCGATGCCGCCGAACGCCTCCATCATCTTGTCGTAGCGCGAGCCCTTCACGAACACGGTGGGCGCCGGATCCGCGCCGCCGCTGCGATTGACGTCGGTGCCGCGATAGATGCCGTCATTGTTGAAGATGACGATGCAGACCGGCAGCTTGTAGCGGCAGATCGTCTCTACCTCCATGCCGGAAAAGCCGAACGCTGAGTCGCCCTCGATCGCCAGCACCGGCTTTCCGGTCTCGATCGCGGCGCCGATCGCGTAGCCCATGCCGATGCCCATGACGCCCCAGGTGCCGACGTCGATCCGCTTGCGCGGCTGATACATGTCGATGACACCGCGCGTGAGATCGAGCGCGTTCGCGCCTTCGTTGACCAGGATCGCGTCCGGCCGTTCCTTGACGATGGTGCGGAGCACGCCCAGTGCGCCGTGATAGTCCATCGGCGAATTGTTGTTCATCAGCCGCGGCGCCATCTTGGCGATGTTCTCGTCCTTCTTGGTCTTCACGGCGCCGGTCCAGTCGGCCGGCGCGGCCGGCCACTTGGCGCCCATCGCGTCGATGAGCGCGGAGACGCACGAGCCGATGTCGCCGACCAGCGGCGCGGCAATCTCGACGTTGCTGTCCATCTCCTTGGGCTCGATGTCGATCTGGATGAACTTCTTCGAGTGCGGCTCGCCCCATGCCTTGCCCTTGCCGTGCGAGAGGAGCCAGTTGAGACGGGCGCCGATCAGCATCACGACATCGGAGTCCTTGAGCACCGTCGAGCGCGCGGCGCCCGCGCATTGCGGGTGCGTGTCGGGCAGGAGACCCTTGGCCATGCTCATCGGCAGGAATGGCGCGCCGCTCTTTTCCACCAGCGCGCGGATCTGGTCGTCCGCCTGCGC
>Ga0075426_10004280_pt1 | contig 10154 bp, 8 predicted proteins | sample SoiMethybrSBSTD5_FD_75304 | JGI IMG/M metagenome (GOLD analysis project Ga0075426, IMG submission 75304) | Bulk soil microbial communities from a Populus tree surrounding site in Tennessee, USA - Soil MetaG P. TD hybrid SBSTD5 | ecosystem: Environmental > Terrestrial > Soil > Tree plantation...
GGCTCGACCACGTTGAGCGCGAACTGGATCGCCGCCGCGGCGTCGATGGCATTGCCGCCGCTGCGCAGCATCCTCGCGCCCGCTTCGGCGGCGAGCGGGTGCGATACCGCCACCACTCCGCCGCGGAAGCCCGGGCCCGGCGGGACGGCCAGTCCCGAGCCCTCGTGCGCCGCCCACGCGGGGGCGAGCAGTACCAGCGCGGCAAGCAACGGCGACGCAAATCTTGCATTCTTCACATCGGTTACTCCCCCCACAGCCAGCAATAGTGCTTTTTGCGGTTTCATGATCGCTTCCTTCATTCGATGACCAGCCAAGTGCCGAGCGGGTCCTGCTGCTCATGACCGGGCTTCGACCAATCGCAGACGCCCGACGGGAAGGCGGCCTGCAGCCTCGCCCACTGTGTCGCCGTGAAGCTCACGGCATAGTCGGACTGCTTGAGCGGCTTGGTCTGGCACTTGATGATGTCGGCCGCGATATCCGCCCCGGCGACCTCGCGCGGGAAGGAGTTCGACGGATACAGGTCGTGGCACGCCGATGGGCCGCGCACCTGGTGCTCCGCGATGAACGCCGGAACGGCATCCTTCGTGTAGCAGCCTTCCTGCAGGTCGGCGGGCTTGTTCTGCACCACCTTGTCGATCTGGCGGATGTGCCGCTTGTCGGCCTTGATTGCGGTGATCCAGCGGTCCATCTTCAGGATCGCGCTTTGCAGCAAGGGATTGGCATTGCTGTAAAGGCCGAAGCGGTTGTCGTTCACCCACATCACCTGGTTGTCGCTGCGACCGTTCGCCTTCTCCAGGCGCTTACGCATCGAGAACGAGTGATACCGCACGTGGATGTCGCCGCCGGGCAGCACGTCGTTGTAGTCGCGGAAGTCGATGATCGGCATCTCCGCGAGGCCGCCGCCGCCGTTGGTGAGCCGGCCCGTCTGGTAAGCGGCCCTCGCAGCCATCAAGTCCGCAACGGTCCGCTGCGGCACAATGGTCGCGTCGCGGTCGAATCCGCCGATCTTCTCGTTGAGATCGACGAACTGCTCGGCCGAGATCGTGCCGCTGTTCAGCAGCTTCAAGCCGTACTGGATGCCGACGTTGTCGAGCGGCCGGCGCGCAAAACCCGTGGATGGGTCTTTCCCGTAGACGTTCACGGTGTGGTCATACACCGTGCAGCGCACGCCGATCGGGTTCGTCGCCGGATCGTAGCGCAGCGCGAGGGGAACTGCGGCACAGCTCGTCGTAGCCGGCTTCGGGTCGATGCGATGCGCCCCGATTTCGATGTTGGGCGCGGTGGCGTACTGGAGGAACCCGGTGACCTGGCGCTTTTGCTCGTCGGTCCAGCCCATCGCCGCCTGGCGGGCGGTGAAGTAGTTGTCGAGCAGCCACGCGTCGGTGATGAAATTGATCGTCGCGAAGCCGACCTCGGGGAACGAGCAGCCCGGGATGATCCCTTCGAGCAATCCCGGATAGTTGTCGCCGATCTGATGCTGCGCATAGGAGCCGCCCGAGCAGCCCCAGCCCTGTGTATGAGCCGGTACGCCGTAGGCTTCGATGAAGCGTTCCTTCACCATCATCATCGTCTCGGACGCGGTGAGGTCGTTGCAATTGTTGCCGAAGACGTTGAGCGTCGAAGAAGCGAGCGCATAGCCGTTCGAGAGCATGAAGTTGTCGGTCACGCCGCCCGTCGATGAACCCTGGCGGTACCAGCCGCCGATGCAGCCGCCGCCGAAGGTGTAGATGAGCCGTTTGTTCCAGTTCCCCGGCTGCGAGTTCCAGCTCGGCGCCGGTTCTTTCAGCAGATCGTGCAGGATCGTGATCTGGTAGATCGCCCGATTGATGGTGCCCGTCTCGATCCGGATGATGTAGGGCACCGTTTTGCCGAGCGTCGTCGTGGTGCTCGCCATGTTCGCCGGGTAGGTCGTGGCGCCCGCCGGCCATTGCGCAAACGCGTTGGCGGTCGTGCGATAGATGTAGTCGACGCGGCGGTTGACGGAGCAGTTGGTGTCGAGCGGCGCGCCCAGGTTGCCCAATCCAGCCGGTAGATTGAACTGCTGGGTCGCGCAGGCGTACGGTTGCTCGTGCGGCCCGGAGAAGATCGGCCCTTCGATCGAATGGTTCACCAGGGTCGCGTCCGCGTCCCCGCGGTCTCCGCGGCCCTTGCCCTTGTGGTCCGAATCGACCGTCAGCCGGTTCTCCCCCGGCTGCAGACCCGTCACGAGGCCGGTCAGGGTACGCGCGGAGTTATCGGCGAGGAACTGCGCCGTGATGTCGGCCCCGTTCAGCCTGACGGTCACGTCGTTCAGCGAGATCTTCTTTTCCTTTTTCTTCACGCGGATCTGAATGAGCGAATCCCCGCCCGCGATCATGTCCGGGCGGCCGGAGAGGACCTCGATGGAGAAATTGCGCGACCCTTTCGACTCATGACGGTCCTGATCGTTGTCGTCATCGTCGTCGTGCGCGTAGGCCGGATTCGACTTCACGACGAGCGCCACGCCGCCGAACACCGCAACAGCCGAGAAAAACGCGCAGAGCAGGATGCGCAGCAGGAAATTAGTCTTCATGACATTCCTCCTTGGTTTGAAGCCCTTATGGGATTGCTGCGGCGCACCGGACGATGCGAGAGGAGTAGGAAAGAGGAGTGGGACGCGGAGTGGGCAAGTTGAGCCAAAAAAATCGTCTGCACCCCCTCGCTGCTTCCCCCTCCACGGTCCTATGCACCCACACCTACTTACACTTATTTGTTTTGTTCCGGCTGTTGAAATCTAACACCCGGGGAATTACGATACAAATTGAAGTAACTCATCAATTCATCACGCATCACCATGAATATCAGCTCGCGGCAACTGAAGGCGTTCGTGCTGACAGCGCGCCATCAGAGTTTTTCCCGCGCCGCGGAGCAGCTGTTCATCACGCAATCGGGAATGAGCGTGCTGGTGCGCGAGCTCGAGGGCCAGCTCGGATTCCGGCTGTTCGACCGCACGACCCGCAAGGTCACGCTCACCGAATTCGGCACCAAGTTCCTGCCGATCGCGGACCGCAGCCTGCTCGAGCTGGAAGCGGCGGCGTCGGTGATCGGTCGCGATGCATCCGTCGCGAACCGCCGCATCGCCATAGGCGCCACCCCGCTCATCGCCAGCAAGCTGCTGCCTGCCGTGATCAGCGATTACGCAGCGCACAGTCCCGACATGAAAATCGTCCTGCACGATGGCGACAGCGCGCGCGTTGTGGCCATGGCGCGATCCGGGGAGATCGATATCGGCATAGGCTGTTTCCTTCGACCGGTCAGCGGCGTGCGCCGCATCCCGCTTTTCCGCTTCTCCCTGATGGTGATCGAGCCGGCGGCGCGGCCTGCGAACGGGCCGCCACGGTGGTTGCGCTGGAAGGACATCGTCGGGTGGCGCCTGATCGGTGCGCCGCCCACCAACCCGATCCAGCAGCTCATCGACCGCAACCTGCAGCGCTTTGGCCGCCGCGAGCCGCCCGACATGGTGTTCGACTACTTCGAGACCCAGATCGCGATGGTGGAAGCGGGCGTCGGCTGTGCGGTCATTCCGACTTTCGCGATCCCCGCCTGCCGCCGCCACCGCATCGCGATGCATCCGCTCACGGACCCCACGGTGCCGATCGAGCTTTGCCAAATCGCAAGTCGCGCCAGGAAGCCGGCGCCCGGCTTCGAGGATTTCACCCGCTTCCTAAAGAGCTACATCGAGAAATGGGCCGAGCCCTGGTCGCCCAAGTTCGCCTGAACGCGCTTCCTGGGTCGAGGGGGGTTCCTACTTCAAGACGGACTTCAGCACCTTGCCCATCTCGGCGGGATTTTTCGTGACCTTGATCCCGCATTCTTCCATCACCGCTAGTTTTTCCTGCGCCGTGCCCTTGCCGCCCGAGATGATGGCGCCGGCGTGGCCCATGCGCTTTCCGGGCGGCGCCGTCACGCCTGCGATAAAGCCGACGACCGGTTTTTTCATGTTCGCCTTCACCCAGTACGCGGCCGTTTCCTCGTCCGAGCCGCCGATTTCGCCCACCATGATCACGGCGTCGGTTTCGGGGTCGTCGTTGAACATCTTCAATACGTCGATGTGTTTCAGGCCGTTCACCGGGTCGCCGCCCGTCCCGACGCAGGAAGATTGTCCGAGCCCGAGCTCCATCAGCTGCCCGACCGCTTCGTAGGTGAGCGTGCCCGAGCGCGACACGACTCCGATCCTGCCCTTCTTGTGGATGTGCCCGGGCATGATGCCGATCTTGATTTCGTCGGGGGTGATCACGCCGGGGCAATTGGGGCCGACGAGCTTCGTCCTCCTGCCCTGCATCTTGTACTTGGTGCGGATCATGTCGCGCACCGGGATGCCCTCGGTGATGCAGATCACCAGGTCGAGGTCCGCTTCCACCGCTTCGTCGATTGCCGCCGCGGCGAAAGGCGGCGGAACGTAGATCACCGAGACGTTGGCGCCGGTCTTCGCCTTCGCTTCCTTGACGGTCGCAAAGATCGGAATGCCTTCGTAGGTCTCCCCCGGCTTTTTCGGATTCACGCCGGCGACGTAGCAGCTCCTGCCGTTCGCGTACTCCTTCCCCATCTTGGTGTGGAACTGGCCGGTCTTTCCGGTGATGCCTTGCGTCATCACCCGCGTGTTCTGGTTGATGAGGATGGACATCAGCGTTTCCCCTTGGACGCCGCCACAACTTTCTGCGCGGCGTCCGCCATGTTGCTGTCGGAAATGATCGGCAGCCCCGATTCGGCGAGGATTTTCTTGCCGAGATCGACGTTGGTGCCTTCCAGGCGCACCACCAGCGGCACGCGCAGGCTCACCTGCTTTGCCGCGGCGACCACCCCCGCCGCGATCACGTCGCACTTCATGATGCCCCCGAAGATGTTGACGAGGATCCCCTTGAGGTGCGCGATTCGCAACATGATCTTGAACGCCTCGGTCACCTTCTCGGTGGTGGCGCCGCCGCCCACGTCGAGGAAGTTCGCGGGTGCTCCGCCGTAGAGCTTGATGATGTCCATGGTCGCCATCGCGAGGCCCGCGCCGTTCACCAGGCAACCGATGTCACCGTCCAGTTGTATATAGTTGAGGTCGTACTTGGACGCTTCGACTTCGGCTGGATCCTCCTCGTCCAAGTCGCGCAGCGGCTGCCACTCCGGATGACGGAAGGCCGCGTTGTCGTCGAAATTGATCTTGGCGTCGAGCGCGACGACTTTGCCGTCGCCGGTGAGGATGAGCGGGTTGATCTCGGCGAGGCTGGAATCGGTCTCGTCGAAGGCCTTATACAGCCCTTTCAGTATGGTTCGTGCCTGCGGCGCGCTCGCTGCGGGAATGCCGATTTTCGCCGCGATGCCGTCCGCTTCGGCGTCTTTGAGGCCCGTGCCGGGATCGATGAACACTTTGTGGATCTTCTCGGGCGCGTGCGCGGCGACTTCCTCGATATCCATTCCGCCTTCGCTGGAGGCCATGAGCGCCACGCGCTGCGTGCCGCGGTCCACCACCATGCCGAGGTAGAGCTCCTTCTCGATGTCGGCGCCCTCCTCGACGAGGAGCCGCCGCACTTTCTGCCCTTCGGGTCCGGTCTGATGCGTCTTCAGCATCATGCCGAGGATTTTGCCGGCCCATTCGCGCACTTCATCCGGCGACTTCGCCACCTTCACGCCGCCGCCTTTGCCGCGGCCGCCGGCGTGGATCTGCGCCTTTACGACCCACACCTTGCCGCCCAGCTCGCGCGCCGCTTTCACGGCCTCGTCGACGGAAAAGCAGGGGAAGCCTCTCGGCGTCGCGACCCCGTACTTGCGCAGGATTTCCTTGGCCTGGTATTCGTGGATTTTCATGCTTGTTTTTCCACTCCGATCCGAAGGACGGATTGTTCTGCAGCCCCGCGGGGCGCGCATTGATGGCAGTCAAGCCGGCAGGATGGCGCCTCACATGCCTTTGAACAGGTGGGCGTAGCTGCGACTGACTTCCAGCTTCTCGGGCCTTCCCTTGACCGCCACGAGCTGGCGGCCGCGCTCGTCGCGGACGATGCCGGCGATGGCGCTGGCGTTGATCAGCGTCGAGCGGTGGATCTGCCAGAACTGCTGGGGATCGAGCTCGGCGAGGAGCTCCTTGATGGGCTTCCTGATCAGCGCTTCCTGCTGCGCGGTCTGCACGCGCGTGTACTTCTCGTCGGAGACGAAGAACAGCACCTCGTCGATCGGGATCATCTGGATCTGGTTGCCGACAGAAGCCTGGATCCACTTCAGCCGCGAGGCCGGTTCCAGTTTCTCCGCCAGGCTGGCGAGCGCCTGCTGCAGCGCGTCCGGCGACGGCGACGGCGCGGCGAGGCGCTTGCGCAGGCGCTCGACCGTGACGCCCAGGCGCTCGCGCTCGGCCGGCTTCAGCACGTAGTCGATCACGCCCTGCTGGAAGGCGTCGATCGCGTACTGGTCGTAGGCGGTGACGAACACGATCTCCGGCGGCCGGCCGTCGAGCGCGGCGATCTCGCGCGCCGCTTCGATGCCGGTCTTCGCCGGCATGCGGATGTCGAGGAAGACCACTTCGGGACGGAGCGCGGCGACCTGCTCGACCGCTTCGACCCCGTTCTTCGCTTCCGCCACGATCTCGAGCTCGGGCCAGAGCTCGGACAGGCGCGCGCGCAGTTGCTCGCGCATCAGGGGTTCGTCGTCGGCGATCAGCGCACGGGTCATGTCGCCTTATAGGGTACGACGATGGTCACCCGCGTGCCACTCGGCGCATTCGCCGCGATGCGCAGCTCCGCAGCGTCGCCGTAGATGAGCTTCAGCCGCTCGCGGATGTTGCTGAGGCCGGTGCCCGTTCCCGCGGTCGCCGCGCGCGCGAAGCCGACGCCGGTATCGGCGACGCTCACCTGCAGCTTGCCGTGCGCCACCTCGGCGCTCACGCTGAGCGAGCCGCCGTCGGCCTTCGGCTCGAGGCCGTGCTTGATCGCGTTCTCGACGAGCGACTGCAGCATCATCGGCGGGAAGTCGGCCGAGTACAGACCTTCGGACACATTGACCTGCGCCTGCAGGCGCTCCTCCATGCGCACCTTGAGAATTTCCAGGTAAGGGCGCACGACCTCGAGCTCGCGCCCCAGATTCGTCGCCTTCTCGCGCATCGCCGGCATCGAGGCGCGCAAGAGCGCGATCAGGTTCCTCTGCATGCGGCTCGCGCGCGGCGGGTCGACCTCGATCAGGTGGTCGATGCTCGCGAGCGTGTTGAACAGGAAGTGCGGCTCGACCTGCGCCTGCATCGCGGCCATCCTCGCCTCGACCACCTGGCGCTGGAGGCTCTCCGCTTCGGCGACCTCCTGTGCTTGCGCCGCCTTCGCCTCGGCCTTCACGCGGCCCGCGTAGGCGATCTTGATCGCGGCCGAGAGCAGGATGAAGAGGAACGCGAGCTGCGGCAGGTAGTTGCCCACGCGCACGTGGACGACGCGCTCATCGTCGCCCATCTCGCCGATGGCGTCGATCACCTCGCGGCGGATGTCCTGCGCCAGCTCCTGCGTGATCTCCTCGGCCACGCCCGCCGCCTCGTCCTTCGCCCTCGGAGCGGCCGGAGGGGTTGGCGGCTTCGGCTGCGTGACGTCCGGGCCGCGGCGCACGCCATGCTCGTCGACGATGATTTCCTGCGGACCCGAGGCCGGGTCGCCCGCGCGCTTGATGCGCACGCCGTGCTCGTCGATCGTGATCTCGGGAGCTTGCGAGCCCTTGCGCTTGGGCTTGATCCGCACGCCGTTGTCGTCGACCGTGATGTCGACGCTGCGGCTTGCCGGCACGTGCGTCGTTCTCGTCGCGAGGTCCCAGCTGAAGGGCGGGAGGTTGGACAGTATGCCCGTCACGATGAGCAGCAGGAGCGACAGGAGGAAGAAGCGCTTCCAGGTGATCGACACCAGCCACTCGGCGTAGCGGCGGTACAGCGCCGCCATGCCGGAGCGGGACTCCTTAATGCTGCTGGTCAGCGACATGCTCGCGCTTGGCGACGATCACGATGCGCGGGATTTCGCCTTCGGCGGCCGGCAGGGCCTCCTCGGGGGCGGGACGCCGCATCGCATAGACCGCGGTGATGGCGCCGGCGGCTAGAACGAGGATCAGTACCAGGTGTTTTGCGCTCATGGGTCCCTCCCAAGTGTCGATGGACGGCACTGTAGGGGGGCGGAACCCGCGCGGCGAGCGCCTTGCGACGGACTGCAGCAGGGCGGTATGAAACCGCAGAAACGAGGGATGGGCGGGAGCGCAACGCAAGGGATTATAGGAGCAGTCCGCGCACCTGTTAGAATTTTCCATGCGCTACGCGCTCGCGCTCGACCAGGGAACGACGAGTTCCCGCGCCATCGTGTTCGACGAGCGCGGGGCCGCGCGCGCCTCGGCGCAGAAGGAGTTCCGCCAGCATTTCCCGCAGCCCGGCTGGGTCGAGCACGACCCCGGAGAAATTCTCGGCACCCAGCTCGCGTGCGCGCGCGCGGCGCTGAAGAAAGCGAAGCTAGCCCCCAAGCGCGTCGCCGCGATCGGGATCACCAATCAGCGCGAGACCACGGTCGTGTGGGACCGGCGCACGGGGAAACCGGTCCACCGCGCGATCGTGTGGCAGGACCGGCGCACCGCGGCGCGCTGCGATGCGCTGAAGCGCGAAGGCCGGGACAAGACCGTTCAGGCGAAGACCGGGCTCGTCATCGATCCGTATTTCTCCGCGACCAAGATCGAGTGGCTGCTCGACAACGTCGCCGGCCTGCGCGCGCGCGCCGAGCGCGGCGAGCTCGCATTCGGCACCGTCGACACCTGGCTCGCGTGGCAGCTCTCGGGCGGCGAGCTCCACGTCACCGATCCCAGCAACGCCTCGCGCACCATGCTCTACGACATCCACCGCGGCGAATGGGACGAGGAGCTGCTTGGAATCTTCCGCGTGCCGCGCTCGATGCTGCCCGAGGTCCTGCCCTCCTCCCACATCTACGGCGCGACCGCGAAGAGCGTTCTCGGCGCCGAAATTCCCATCGCCGGAATCGCCGGCGACCAGCAGGCGGCGCTCTTCGGCCAGGCCTGCCACGAGGCGGGCATGGCGAAGAACACCTACGGCACCGGGTGCTTCCTGCTCTTGAACACCGGCGGCCAGGCGATCACGTCGCGCAACGGCCTGATCACCACTTGCGCGGCGCAGGCGGGCGCGAAGCAGTTCGCGCTCGAAGGCAGCGTCTTCACCGGCGGCGCGGTGGTGCAGTGGTTGCGCGACGGCCTGGGGTTGATAAAGAAGTCCGTCGACGTGGAAAAACTCGCGCTGAGCGTTCCCGATTCAGGCGGCGTATTTTTCGTCCCAGCCTTTACAGGACTGGGAGCACCGCACTGGGACCCGTACGCGCGCGGGACGATCGTCGGACTCACGCGCGGATCGAACGCAGGCCACATCGCGCGCGCCGCTCTGGAATCGATCGCATTCCAGTCCGCGGAACTGTTGTACGCGATGGAACAGGACTCCGGTCAGAAATCGAAAGAGCTGCGCGTCGACGGCGGCGCCGCGGCTGACGGTCTCCTCATGCAATTCCAGGCGGACCTGCTCGGCGTGCCGGTAGTGCGTCCGAAAGTTCTCGAGACTACGGCGCTCGGCGCGGCTTATCTCGCGGGCCTGGCTACCGGCGTGTGGACGAGCCGCGAGGAAATCGCGAAACAATGGAAAGTCGCGCAACGCTTCGAGCCGAAAATGAAGCGCGAGGAGGCGGAGAGAAGGATGGAAGAGTGGAAACGAGCGCTTGAGCGCGCGAGGGGTTGGGGGAAGGGGTGAGCGTGGGCTGTTATTAGACCTATGCTGTCTTTTCCAAACAAGGTGTGCATTTTTCCTCGTTTCCTCTGCGCAGTCAGACTGTGCCGTTTTTGGGTTTGAAACCGCCCTTTTTACTATCGGATTCGTCCCAGTTGGATACAATAATGTGAATACCAATATATTGTTAGTCTGTTTTGTCCAGATCGGCGCGCGACTTGCTTTTAGAAACCCGGTGCCACGCCGGTGTGATAGGGAAGGAGACCTCCATGAGAGCGATTCAGAAGGGCTTTACCTTGATCGAGTTGATGATCGTGGTTGCGATCATCGGCATTCTGGCCGCGGTAGCACTCCCGGCGTACCAGGACTACAGCAACCGGGCGAAGATATCCGAAGTGATCTTGGCTGCGAGCGCATGCCGCACCTCGAT
>Ga0075426_10004282_pt1 | contig 10153 bp, 8 predicted proteins | sample SoiMethybrSBSTD5_FD_75304 | JGI IMG/M metagenome (GOLD analysis project Ga0075426, IMG submission 75304) | Bulk soil microbial communities from a Populus tree surrounding site in Tennessee, USA - Soil MetaG P. TD hybrid SBSTD5 | ecosystem: Environmental > Terrestrial > Soil > Tree plantation...
GGGGGGGCGAGGGGGACAAGGGGGTCAGGGGGGCCGGCGTCGCTAGATCCGCGCCCGCGAGATGTGACTTCCGCACGCTCCGCGGGTCTTGTTTATGCGGTGCTCTCTGGAACCCTGACAGGCAACCTCGGCTATGCAAGGACGTATGGCTGCGAGAGAAAAGAACCCCAGTCTCCCGCCCCCCCTTGGCTTCGCCCCGCTCGGGCAGGCCGTGATGGAAACATTCAGTGAGGGCGTGGTCGTCTTCGACCCCTATGGCCGGATACTCTACGCGAATCAGCGGGCGCGGCGTACCCTAGACGCGCTCGGGGACGGCGCGCCTCATCGGGGCGATAATCTGCGCGAGCGCCTCACGGCGTTCGGCGGCCGGGCGCGATCGCTGAAACAGGGCTCGCTCGAGCTCGGTGAGGTGGTCTTTCTACCGGGCGCGGGCGGAGAAAGTCCCACGCTGGCCGAGCGGGAGCGTCAGGCCATTCTCGACACGCTCGAGGTGACGCACGGCAAGCTGGCGGAGACCGCGCGACGGCTCGGCATCAGCCGCACCACGTTGTGGCGCCGGCTGCGAGCCTATGGGATCCGGCCCAACGGGCACGGAGGGAACGGACCCGCCACGCGCGTCTAGCGCCGCCCCGACATGCTGGCGTGGGTGTTTCACGCCCCCTAGCTTCCCGCTCGGGCTCCACCGTTCGGGAAGCGATGCCCGCCAAGCCGTACACCATCGAAGAGTATGTCCGCTGGTCCGATGTGGACTTCGCCGGCATCATTTTCTACGGGTCCTACGTGCGTTTCTTCGAGATCGCCGAGACGGAGCTGTTCCGTGCCTGCGGCCTCGCCTACGCCCGCGTGTTCGACCGCTACGACATCTTTTTGCCGCGCAAGGCCGTTCATAGCGAGTTCTACCTCCCCGCGCGGCTGGACGACCGGCTCCGCGTGGCGACGTACGTTGGCCGGGTCGGTACCAAGTCCATGACTCTCAACTTCGACGTGCTGCGCGACTACCCGCCGAGGCTCGGTGCCGCGGGCTGGATGGTGCTGGTGTGTGTGGACCGCAAGCGCCTGAAGCCGTACCCCCTGCCTTCGGGGCTGGTCGAGGCGCTCGCTCCGCACACGCTCACGGCCGCTGCCGCGCGCGCCATCCTCGGCATCACGACCCCGCCGGGCGCGCGAGCCTCCCTCTGAGACTGCCTCGGTTCTGCGCCCTCGCGCTCGCGGTGGCGGGCGCGGCCTGCGGCAGCGCGTCGGAGCAGGCGGGCCGAGTACATGCCCGCGTGATCCCTCCGCGCACCGACACCATCGGCTTCGAAGCCCCGGCGCGCGCGCGGCGCTGCAGCAGCGGTTCCGGGAAGGAGGGGCTGCTGCTGCAGGGGTCGGCCGGGGGGAATGGTGTGATCCTGTGGCTGCGCGGAGGCGGCGGCTCGCCGCCGGCCGGCTCGTGGCCGCTGCTGCAGCGAGGTGATACGGTATCGCCGCGCGGCGCGACGGTCGGCGTGCGATACATGATGAAGGACGTGGCCCGCGGCTTCACACTCGACAGCGGAGTCGTCGAGGTGCGGGCGACCGGAGCCGTACTCACGGTCGACGCGCGTGGCACCGGAATCGAGACCGCGGCCGCTGGGCGCGTGACGCTCGAGGCGTCGTTCGACGCGGTGCCGCTGGAAACGGATACCGTCTCCTGCCGGACGACATTGTGACACTGCGGGTCGGGTTGATCGGCACGGGGTTCGCGCGTCGGGTACAAGTCCCGGCGCTGCGCCTCGTGCCGGGCGTCGCGGTGACCGCGATCGCGAGCGGCAGCGTGGAGCGCGCTCGCGCCGTCGCGGCGGAGTTGGGCATTCCCAACGCATTCGGGAGCGGTGAGGCGCTCGCCCGCGCTCCCGACGTCGACCTGGTCATCGTGTCCTCGACGCCCGACGCCCACGCCCGTCACACGATCGCGGCGCTGGACGCCGGGAAGCACGTGTTGTGCGAGAAGCCGATGGCGCTCACGGCCCGGGAGGCGGAGGAGATGCTCGAGGTCGCGGAACGGAGTCGAGGGCTGGCCCGTATCGACCACGAGCTGCGCTACGAGCCCAATCGCCGTAAGGTGCGGCAGCTGATCCAGGTCGGCGCCATCGGACCGGTGCTGCATCTCGAGCTCGTGCTCAGACCGTACGTGCGCGGCGACGGGCGGCCGCAGGCGTTCGACGCTCCCTGGAGCTGGTGGTACGATGCCACGAGAGGCGGCGGCATCCTGGGCGCAGTCGGCTCGCACCTCATCGACCTGTGCCGCTTCTGGACCGGGAGTGAAGTCGTCGAGGTCAGCGGCCGAACGGCCACGTTCGTTCCCGAGCGCTTCGACGAGCAGCACGCACGGCGCCCCGTGACCGCCGACGAGTACGCGAGCTGCGTGATGCGCCTCGCGAGCGGCGCGGTCGCCACCATCACGTTGACCACGGTGGCGACACACGGGCCCGGACATTTCGCCCAAATCACCGGACGGGACGGCACACTCGTGTTGACAGGCGAGACGTCGCTCGAAGTCGGCCGCGCGGGCGGGCCGCTCGAAGATGCGAGCGTGCCGGATGACCTGTGGGAGCAGACGGCCCCGAACAACATGTGGGCCCGCTCGTTCGTGCGGCTGATGCGGGATGTGGTCTCCGTGCTCGAGGGCCGGCCCGCCGCAGGCGAGCCCGCCACGTTCTATGACGGCCTGGCGGTGCAGCGTGTGATGGACGCCGTGCGCGAGGGGCGCAGTGCACGGTTAGATTGAGCTCGTGGAACAGACCTACTTCCGACGCGGCTTCGGTCTCAAGGGCGACATCGAGGGAGCCCTCGCGGCCGACTATCACAGCCAGGTGGTGGATCGCATCCGCGCCCACGGCTATGTCCTCGCGGTCGGCGACCTGACCTTCAAGCTCGCGCGTGAGTTCGGCTTCTGCTACGGAGTGGACCGCGCCGTCGAGTACGCGTACGAAACCCGCACCAAGTTTCCTGAGCGCCGGGTGTTCCTGGTCGGCGAAATCATCCACAATCCACACGTCAACAAGAAGCTGCAGGCCATGGGGGTCGAGTTCCTGCACCGCCCGGACGACGGTGAGTTCGACTTCCACGAGATCACCTCGGCGGACGTGGTCATTCTGCCGGCCTTCGGGGTCACCGTGAAGGATTTGGAGCGGCTGCGGGCGGTCGGATGCGTGCTCGTGGACACGACCTGCGGTTCGGTGCTCAACGTGTGGAAGCGCGTGGACTCCTACGCCAAGGATGGGTTCACCGCGGTGATCCACGGCAAGTACTACCACGAGGAGACCAAGGCCACCTCGAGCCAGGTCACCAAGTACCCGAGCGGAAAGTATCTCGTGGTGCGCGACATGGCAGAAGCGCGCGAAGTGTGCGCCTATATCGAGGGAGCGGGGAGCGGGGAGCGGTTCGTGGAGCGCTTCGCCGACAAGATGTCGCCCGGCTTCGATCCCGATCGCGACTTGGTGCACGTCGGCGTGGCGAATCAGACTACGATGCTCTCCGGAGAATCCCTCGCCATCGCGGCCGAGATCCGGCGGAGCATGGCGAAGCGGTACGGTGAGGCCGCGCTGCCCGACCACTTCCGCACGTTCGACACGATCTGCTCGGCGACGCAGGACCGTCAGGACGCGGTGCTGAAGCTCATCGCCGAGCCGATCGACCTGATGGTCGTGATCGGGGGGTACAATTCGAGTAACACGACCCACCTGGCCGCCATCTGTCATGACAGGGCACCCACCTATCACATAGAAGACGCGAGCTGCATCGATCCCGAGACACGGACGATCCGGTTTCGCCCCGTTGGGGCCAACGAGGAGCAGGTCGTGACCGGGTGGCTGCCCAGCGGGCCGCTCACCGTGGGCGTGACGGCGGGCGCGTCGACGCCGAACAACAAGATCGGGGAGACCGTCGAACGCATCGCGGCGTCGCGGGGGGTGTCGCTGCTTCGGTAAATCTTCGCCATATTTCAGGATGTCGTTGTCCGGCTTTCATCCCGCCATCGAGCGCTGGTTCGAGTCCCGCTTCCGCGAGCCCACCGAGCCCCAGCAGCGTGCGTGGCCGATCATCCAGGCGGGCCGGAATGCCCTGATCGCCGCCCCCACGGGCTCCGGCAAGACATTCGCGGCCTTCCTCACCGCCATCGACTCGTTGCTGCGCCAGGGACTGGACGGGGGAGGGACGCTCACCGACGGCACGCAGGTGGTGTACGTCTCGCCGCTCAAAGCGCTTTCGAACGACGTCCAGAAGAACCTGGCGGAGCCGCTTGCCGAGATCCGCCGCACGCTCGAAACGTTGTGCCTGCCTGATGTGGAGATCCGCACGCTCGTGCGCACCGGCGACACGCCGGGCGCGGAGCGCCAGGAGATGGTCCGCCGGCCCCCGCACATCCTGGTCACCACGCCGGAGTCGCTCTATTTGATTCTCACGTCCGAGCGCGCTCGCGAGATGCTGCGCGGCGTGCGGACGGTGATCGTAGACGAGATTCACGCCGTGGCACGCGATAAGCGGGGGAGCCACCTGGCGCTCTCCCTGGAGCGGCTGGAGAGTCTCACCGGCCGGCGTCTGCAGCGCATTGGGCTCTCGGCCACTCAGAAGCCGATCGAAGACATCGCAGCCTTCCTCTCCGGGACGCGACACCCGGCAACCGACACCAGCATCGTCGACTCGGGGCACGCGCGCAGGCTCGACCTGGCGATCGAGATTCCCTCCTCACCGCTCGAGGCGGTCATGGCGGCCGAGGTGTGGGACGAGATCTACGAGCGTCTGGTGCAGCTGATCCTCGAGCATCGTACCACGCTGGTGTTCGTGAATACACGCCGGCTGGCGGAGCGGCTGACGCTGCATCTTTCCGAGCGGCTGGGGGCGGATCAGGTGACGTCGCACCACGGCAGCCTCTCCAAGGAGAAGCGACTCGACGCCGAGACCCGGCTCAAAGAAGGGAAGCTCAAGGCACTGGTCGCGACCGCATCGCTCGAGCTGGGGATCGACATCGGGGCCGTGGACCTGGTGTGCCAGATCGGCTCGACCCGCTCGATTGCGACGCTGCTGCAGCGGGTGGGTCGCTCGGGACACCACCTCGCCGCCGTGCCCAAGGGCCGGTTGTTCCCGCTGTCGCGCGACGAGCTGATCGAGTGCGCCGCGCTGGTGCGGGCCGCGCACGAGCGCCAGCTCGACCGGTTGATCATCCCGGAGCATCCGCTCGATATCCTCGCTCAGCAAATCGTGGCGGCCGTGGCGTGCGAGGAGTGGCAGGAGGATGCGCTGTTCGACCTGGTGCGGGGGGCGTACCCCTACCGCGAGGTCTCGCGCAAGGATTTCGACGCCGTGGTGCAGATGCTCGCCGAGGGATTCACGACGCGTCGGGGGCGGCGCGGCGCCTACGTCCACTACGACGGCGTGAATCGCCGCCTGCGCGCCCGCCGCGGCGCCCGGCTCGCCGCGCTCACGTCCGGCGGGGCGATTCCGGACATCGGTGACTACCGGGTGATCCTTGAGCCGACGGAGACATTCGTCGGGACGCTCAACGAGGATTTCGCCATCGAGAGTATGCCGGGCGACATCTTCCAGCTGGGCAACCGGTCGTATCTCATCCAGAAAATCGAGTCGGGCCAGGTGCGCGTGGTGGACGCCCAGGGCCAGCCTCCATCGATTCCCTTCTGGCTGGGCGAGGCGCCGGGTCGCACGCCGGAGCTGTCGCAGGAAGTGTCCCGGCTGCGCCGCGACGTCGGCGATCGGCTGGCGGACGTCGCAGCCGCGACGGGCTGGCTCGCGGGCGAGATCCCGGGCGTCCCCGAGCCTGCGGCCCGCCAGATGGTCGAGTATCTCGACGCCTCGAAGAAAATCCTAGGGGTGATCCCGACGCAGGAGACGCTCGTGTTGGAGCGTTTCTTCGACGAAGCGGGGGGGATGCAGCTGGTGCTGCACGCGCCGTTCGGGAGCCGGGTCAACCGCGCGTGGGGACTCGCGCTCCGCAAGCGGTTCTGCCGCAGCTTCAACTTCGAGCTCCAGGCGGCTGCCACCGAGGACGCGATCGTCTTGTCGCTCGGCCCCCAGCACAGCTTCCCGCTCGAGTCCGTGTTCCAGTACTTGAAGCCTGAAACCGCAGAGCAGCTGTTGGTGCAGGCCATGCTCGACGCACCGATGTTCGGCTCGCGCTGGCGCTGGAACGCGACCCGGGCGCTCGCCGTGCTGCGCGCGCGGGGCGGCAAGAAGGTTCCCACACCGCTCCAGCGCATGGATGCGGAGGACCTGGTCGCCGCCGTGTTCCCCGACCAGCTCGCCTGCCCCGAGAATCTCGTCGGGGACCGCGAGATTCCCGACCACCCGCTGGTGCAGCAGACTATTGCGGACTGTCTGCTCGAAGCGATGGACTTCCCCGGCTTGAAGCGCGTGCTCGAGGGGATGGCGGCCGGGCAGTTCACGCTGGTCGCGCGCGACACGACCGAGCCGTCACCGCTGGCGCACGAGGTGATCAACGCCAAGCCGTACGCCTTCCTCGACGACGCGCCGCTCGAGGAGCGCCGCACCCAGGCGGTGATCACGCGACGCGGGCTCGACGTGAAGACCGCGGAGGAGCTGGGGAAGCTCGATCAGGCGGCGATCGATCGGGTGAAGGACGAGGCCTGGCCGGATGTCGGCTCGGCCGACGAGCTGCATGATGCGCTGCTCGTAATGGGTGCCATTCCGAACGCGGAAGTGGGAACGCGGAGCGCGGTACAGCAGGCGTATTTCGAGGAGCTGGCGAGCACCGGACGAGCCGGGGTGCTATTGCACGAACCGCGGCTCTGCGTGGCCGCCGAGCGGCTGCCGATGCTCGAGGCGGTGTTCCCAGGGGCCAAGTGCGAGCCTGCGTTGAGCGTGCCCGAGCGTGACCGCGCCAAGGCATGGACGCGCGAGGATGCACTACGCGAGCTGGTGCGCGGCCGGCTCGAAGCGCTTGGTCCCACGACTGCCGCCGACGTCGCCCACGCGCTGGGCGTGGCGGTTGCGGACGTGGACTTCGCGCTCGGCGCGCTCGAGCACGAAGGCTTCGTGCTGCGCGGCCGGTTCACGCCCGGCGTGGCGGAGCTGGAGTGGTGCGAGCGTCGCCTGCTCGCCCGCATCCATCGCTACACGCTCGACCGGCTGCGCCAAGAGATCGAGCCGGTCACGGCAGCGGACTTCATGCGGTTCCTGTTGCGGTGGCAGCGCGTCGCGCCGGACGCCCGGGGCGAGGGTCCGGAAGGGCTGGGCGCGGTGCTCGAGCTGCTCGACGGATACGAAGTGCCCGCCGGTGCCTGGGAAGCCGATGTGCTGCCGGCCCGGCTCGGCGAGTACGACCCGTTGTGGCTCGACGGCCTGTGTCTCTCGGGGGAGATCGCCTGGGGCCGGTTGTCGCCCGCGGCGCCGTCGAACGGAGGTCACAAGTCGGGGCCGATTCGCACCACGCCGATTGCGCTGTTTCGCAGGGAGCGGGGAGCGGTCTGGCTGTCCATGACGGTACAGCCTGATCCAGCGAGCCTCGCGCTCTCACATTCGGGCCGCGCCGTCCTCGAGGCGCTCGAGCAGCGGGGCGCGTCGTTCTTCGGCGACCTGGTGAACGCGACGGGCCTGTTGCGCACCGAGGTCGAGAAGGGACTCGGTGAGCTGGTGGCGTGGGGGCTCGTGACCTCGGACAGCTTCGCCGGGCTGCGGGCGCTGCTCGTGCCGTCCGATCGGCGTCGCCCGATCGGCGGGTTCCGGCGGCGCGGGCATATCGCTCCCTTCGGGGTGGAGACGGCGGGGCGGTGGTCCCGCGTACGAGCCGCGGCACCGCTTCCCGAGGAAGCCGTCGCCGAAGCGGTGGCGTGGCAGCTGTTGCGCCGCTACGGAGTGGTGTTCCGTCGGGTCGTCGCGCGCGAGACGCTGCTCACGCCCTGGCGCGACATCCTGCGGGTGTACCGCCGGCTCGAGGCGCGAGGGGAGGTTCGCGGCGGGCGTTTCGTGGGCGGCTTCTCGGGAGAGCAGTACGCGCTACCGGAAGCGGTGGGGTTGCTGCGCCGCGTGCGGCGCGAGGAGCCGCGAGGCGAGCTCGTGGCCGTGAGCGGCGCCGACCCGCTCAATCTGGTGGGGATCGTGACGCCGGGAGACGTGGTCGCCGGGGTCGCGACCAACCGGATTCTGTATCGCGACGGAATCCCCGTCGCGCTCAAAGAAGGAGCAGGGAGCGGGGAGCGATACCTCGGGGAGTTCACGCCGGATGAACGGGAGCGGCTCAAGTCCGCCCTGGTGCGCGGGCGCGTGGCGCCGCTCGTGCGGACTTATCTCGGTAGGACTCGTCCCAGACCCGCGGCCACGCGCGACTAGTAATTGACGAAGGTAATTGCCTGCCGGATCACGGCTCGCACCGCTCGACCCTTACTGCGCGCGGCGCGATAGATCGACCCACGCACGACCCGCAATGCCTCCTCGTCGAATGCGTGGTTAGGACTCTGAACCACCGTCAACGACGCGGGTTCGACGTGCCCGGTCGCATCGAGCGTCGCTTCCACCAGCACCGTGCCGTCCACCCGGAGTGCCTGCATCTCGCGTGGATAGCGGATTGCCGGATGGGAGACCACCGCGGGCTGCTCGTCCACGTCCCCGACCGCGGTCGGCGCGGGCATGGCGGCGGGTGGCTGGGCGCCACGCCGGCTGAGCCGGACCGAGTCCGCCAAGCGGCGCAGGAACGGCGCGAGGTCCACACCGCGCGCGGTGAGGGTTTGGTACAGCGCGAGGCCCGCTGCCAGATCGGCGCGCCCGGCGCTGTCCCGCCCGGTGCGCGACGCGGCCACACCCCGGACCAGCAGCGCATACACCCGTTCCCCGTCGGTTGGATGCGTGAGCGCCGTATCGAGAGCCAGATCGAGCTGGGTGAGTGCGCTATCAGGGCGATTCGCGCCGAGTTGGCTCTGGGCTTTGGAGACGAGCTCCGTTGCGCTGAGCCGGGGCGGCCGCACGTCCACCGCCATCTGAACCATCACCCGCACCGCTGCCCCCTTGAGGCGGCCGGCTGAGAACTGGGACGCGAGCATCATCTGCTTTACCGGTTCGATCAGGCCGGAATCGGGCGTCGACAGCACTTCCAGGGAGCCCGGCTCCACGTGTCCCGTCGTATCGATGATCGCCGCGATCTGCACAAAGCCCTGGACATGCCGGCGCAGCAGGCTGCGCGGGTAGTCGACCGAGGGCCCCGACAAGCGTCGCGGCGACTGTTCGACGTCTTTTGAGACGTAGAAGGCATGCCTCCGCCCGGCCGCCTGCTTCTCCTGTTGGAACAGCTGCGCCAGGTCCGGCGAGAGCTCGTCGAGCCCGTTGACGTTCACGCCGGGGTCGAGCGCCAGCGCTTCCCGGAACGCGGCACGGGCCAGGTCTTCCTGGCCCCGGAGGAATTGAACGATTCCGTTCCACACGAGGGCGTTCGTGCGGTCGGCGGGCGCAACGGGAGCCGTGGTATCCAACGCTGCACGCAGCAGGGCTGCGGCGGAGTCGAGATGGTTGGCCGCGAGCTGTAAGCGGGCGGAATCGGCCAATTGGGAGACCCGCGACTGACCCAGCAGCGCACTGGGCTGCGCGAGTATGACGGCGACGAGCACCACGACGGACGGCCGCGGCATGCGGCCCAATCGTGCCTCGCTTCGCCGCGAGCGTCAAGGCGCCGCGGTTAGGGCCGTGCCAGCTCCACGCTGACCACGGGCAGGTCCCAATGCGCCGCGAGGATCTCGAAGCGGTGCTGCTCCTCCCGCCGAAACGTGTCCTGGTCGGGAAACAGACGCTTCAGCTCCGCCTCGGGAAACGGCTCGTGCGGCGCCGCGGCGTTCTTCCACACGATCGTGACGCGATAATCCCAGCGGCCATCCTCGGTGCCGTGGAACCGAGGCGCCTCGGCGTAGACCCGCTCCGCGTGTCCCAGCTCGATCTGGCGCTTCAAGACGGGGTAATGGTTTTTCTTGAAGAGCCGGATGAACTCGTCGGCAAAGCCCCAGCGGGCCTTGTAGTAGTACTCCACCACGAACGGCTCACTCGATCCCGCCGGTGGCGCCTGGCCGGCCCCCACCGCCGGTACTGCGAGTAGTAACGCGAGTATGGACCAACGCATCGTCTGCTCCGTCCCTCAGCCGACCGGTTGCTTCAGCTTGTCGAAGTAGAGTTTTCGTAC
>Ga0075426_10004285_pt1 | contig 10151 bp, 4 predicted proteins | sample SoiMethybrSBSTD5_FD_75304 | JGI IMG/M metagenome (GOLD analysis project Ga0075426, IMG submission 75304) | Bulk soil microbial communities from a Populus tree surrounding site in Tennessee, USA - Soil MetaG P. TD hybrid SBSTD5 | ecosystem: Environmental > Terrestrial > Soil > Tree plantation...
TCGCCGCGACCAGGTCGACTTGAATTTTCTCAGCAAGACTCATCGCTCACTCCTCAATCCATTTCAATATAGCAAAGACTCTGTGCGCGTTGATGTTGGATTGTCATTTTGTCCGCGCTTTTCGCAGGGGTTTATACCGAATTGACAGAGCGAGAGGGACTCGCTACTTTTGATCTCTTATACTGCGTGGCAAATTCGCGTCTGATTTCCTGCGCGCGCGAAACAACTAGCTGCGTCACAGAAGAGGCGGAATGAAGGTCATCGTTGCGGACAAGATCAGCGAGCGAGGAGTGCAGCTGCTGAAAGAGCAGCCGGGCTGGAACACGGTCCTGACCACGAAAGAAACGCTCGAACGGGAAATTGCCAACGCAGACGCATTGATCGTACGAAGCGCGACGAAAGTCACCGCGGACTTGCTGGCCAAGGCGCCAAAACTGCGCGCGGTGGGCCGCGCGGGCGTGGGCGTAGACAACATCGATTTGGAAGCAGCCACCAAGCGCGGCGTGCTGGTCATGAGCACGCCCGGCGGAAACGCCGTGAGCGTCGCGGAACACACTTTCGCGTTGATGTTGTCGCTGGCAAGGCAAGTGCCGCGCCTGGACCGCGCGATTCACGAGGGACGCTGGGAAAAATCCTCCTCCGCTGGAACGGAAGTGCGTGGGAAAACGCTGGGCCTGATCGGCCTGGGCCGAATCGGCAGCGAGGTGGCCGTGCGCGCCGAGGCGTTCGACATGCGCGTGCTGGCCTACGACCCGTTCATCAGCGAAGCGGCGGCGCGCGAAATGTCGGTCGAGCTTGTGCCGCTCGATCAACTGCTCGCGGAGAGCGATTTTGTTTCGCTGCATACGGCGCTGAGTCCGGCGACGCAGAACCTCATCAACAGAGCGAGTATCCAGAAAATGAAAACCGGCGCGCGCCTTATCAACGCCGCGCGGGGCGAACTTGTGGACGAAGGCGCGCTTGCCGAAGCGTTAAAGTGCGGGAAGCTCGCCGGCGCTGCCGTGGATGTGTTCGCGGAAGAGCCGCCGAAGAGTTCTCCGCTTGTCGGGTTGCCAAACGTAATCGCGACGCCGCACGTGGCGGGCTCCACGGCGGAAGCTCAGGAAGAAGTGGGCACGCAAGTTGCGGTGCAGATCAAAGACTACCTGGCTGACGGAATCATCCGCAACGCCGTGAATCTTCCGGCGCTTTCCGCCGATCAATACCGCCGCGTGCGGCCCTATCTGGAATTGGCGGAGCGGCTCGGGTCGCTGGTTTCGCAAGCGGCGCCCTCGCGCCCTGCGCGAATTCGCATTCGCTATGCGGGCGAAGTCGCGGAAGTCGGCACGCACCTGCTTCGCAGCGCGGTGCTTGCGGGCGTTTTGAACGCCGTTCTGGACGAGAAAGTCAACGTGGTGAACGCGCCCGCGGTGGCGGCAGCGCGCGGTCTAAGCGTGCAGGAAGAGACGCGCAGGCGCGAGCACGGCTTCCCGAATACGTTGGAAGTCTGTGTGTTGCCGGAAAAGACCGGTGCGGCGTGTGGTTTTACCGCCGAAGGGACGGTCTTGCATGACGGTTCGGCGCGCCTCCTGGCCATGGAGGGCATTCCGCTGGAGGCGCAACTCGAGGGAACGATTCTCTATTTGCGGAACCGCGATGAGCCCGGCGTGATTGGCAACGTCGGAACGACCCTGGGAAAGCTTGGCGTGAACATTGCAACGTTTGCCCTCGGAAGAAAAGCCGTTCGCGGAGAAGAGGCCGCCGCCCTGGTCCGCTTGGATGGGTCCGTGTCCGCCGCGATTCTCGATCCCATCCGCGCCATACCCGCCATCACGGAAGCCAAGCTACTGCGTTTGGAATAGTGTGGTCTAGTACTTCCAATACAAACTTGCTCGCTAAAATCCATCGAGGAATCCCATTAAAACGATTTGACAAAGAATTTAGAACAACTTTTCTTGACAGCAACCCCTAAATTGTCCTAAAAGCTATGCCAACGGTTGCTAAAGTCGAGTGGTGGGGGAGTTTCACGATTCTCCACGCATAATTCGCAAGATTCAGGGCGGCGAGCAGCCATTGGCTTCGACTCTTGGCAGCGTCTTTTTTTTCGGGGTGATTTCCGGTCAAGGTGCGCGAAAGGAGTAGTTTATGCGGTTCTCATCGATGAAGCGCAATCTTCTCATTTCCAGCTTGGTTGCAACTCTCTTGGCTGCGGCAGGCGTGCGGGCCCAGGTAGGCACGGCATCCTTGCGAGGCACGGTTGCCGACAAAAGCGGGGCAGTCGTAGCAAACGCCAAGGTCAGCTTGATCAATGCAGGGCAGGCACTGACTCGGGAAATGAACACGAGTAACACCGGCGAATACGAATTCCTGGCCCTGCCTCCAGGAACGTACAATCTGACCGTGGAGATGGGGGGATTCCGCAAGTTTGAGAACAAGAATGTTCAATTGCTGGTCAACTTGCCGACGACGCTGAATGTCACTTTGGAAGTCGGGGTTACCTCCCAGACGGTAGAGGTGTCCGCTCAGGCAGTCACCCTGAACACGACGGACGCAACTTTGGGCATCGCCTTCGACGAGAACCAGGTCAAGCAGCTTCCTATGGAAGGGCGCAACGTGCCGGATCTGCTCAGCTTGCAAGCCGGGGTTCTGTATACAGGAAATCGTTCAGACATCAACGTGGATACCGACACCCGGAATGGCGCGGTCAACGGGGCGCGCAGCGACCAGAGCAACATTACTTTGGACGGAATGGCGGTCAATGACTCGGGGGGCCACGCCTTTAGATCCGTGTTGCCCGTCACATTGGACTCGGTCCAGGAGTTTCGCGTAACGACCACGAATTACAACGCTGACCAGGGCGGCTCCTCTGGCGCGCAGGTGGCCTTGATTACCAAGAGCGGAACGAACGCGTTTCATGGCTCGGCTTACGAATACCACCGCAATACCTACACCAGCGCGAATGACTATTTCGTGAAGCAGGCGGAATTGCAGTCCGGCCAGCCAAACGTGCCTCCGAAACTCATTCGCAACGTTTTCGGCGGCTCCTTGGGCGGGCCCCTTATGAAGGACCGTTGGTACTTCTTCCTGAACTACGAAGGCGCCCGTCGAGCGGAGGAGACCAGCGAACTGCGCACGATCCCAACGGATTCTCTTCGTGACGGCGTGGTCTTCTATCAGTGTAAGGATACCAAAACCGTTCTGGCGGATTGTCCCGGAGGTACCGTAACTGGTCTCAGCGGCAAACCATACACGGTACCGGCTCCTGTTACAAACCCTGACGGTACCCACACTGCCTATTTTGCCCTTGCACCATCTCAAATTACGGGGATGGATCCCCTGAAACTAGGTCCGAACCCGGCGTCGGTGGCGTATTTCAACAGTTTCCCGCACCCGAATGACAACGGCGTCGGCGACGGATTCAACTATTCAGGATTTCGCTTCAGTGCTCCGCTTTCCGACATAAAAAACTGGTACATCGCGAAGATGGACTACAACATCACGCGGGATGCCAAACAGCGCCTTTCTTGGAGTGGATCTCTGGCCAACGAAACGAATCCGGAGCACCAGTATTTGCCTTCCTCACCAACCGGGAGCTTGTTCAACTACACTAACGGGGAGCACACTCTCCTTGATTACAGCAGGGGATTCGTTGCGAACTACTCGGCAGTGATCACCAACAGCCTGGTCAACAACTTCCGGTATGGATACATTCGCGAGAGCGCTGGAAATGGCGGCGATTCCAACCAAACTTATATCATCATGCGCGGAATCAGCCAGGGTGTAACGCGGTCGCAGGCGTTTCAGATTCCAAGCCACAACTTTGTGGATGATGTTTCCTGGACGCGCGGGAAACATACGCTGCAATTCGGCGGATTGGTGTCTCGATACCGAAATCCCCGCAACAGCACCCTCAATTCGTTCAGCGACGGCGTGACCAATGCCTCGTGGCTGGATGTGTCGGGCATGTTGGTAAAGAATTCTCCATTTAATCCGGGCCTTAGCCCGAGCGGCGCCGCCCCTTGTGTTCAGGCAACCTCGACAACCCCTACTACCGGATGCTTCCCGGCGGGGGCCAAATCCTTCGCCAACTCTTACGACTTCCCAATGATCGCCTTGCTCGGGATGGTCACGGAGGACGACGCTACCTACAATTATCTGAAGAACGGCAGCGTTCTATCACAGGGAGCACCAGTCACGCGACGTTTCGCGGTCGACTCCTACGAGTTGTACGTGCAAGATTCTTGGAAATTCAGGCCCAATGTGACGGTAACTTACGGTGTGCGTTACTCCCTCTCCTCTCCTCCATGGGAGGCCAATGGTCTCCAAGTGGCTCCCTGCCAACTCCAAGGCTCGACCTGCACGGAACTTGACCTCGGGAATTGGTTCAACCAACGCGGACAAAACATGTTGCAGGGCATCCCGTCAAACCAGGATCCGCTGGTTTCGTTTGAGCTTGCCGGTCCGGCGAATGGGGGCAAGCCGGGCTTTTACAAGTGGAACAAGAAGGACTTCGGCCCACGCTTGGCGCTTGCATGGTCTCCGCAGCCCCACTCTGGGTTACTGAGATCCCTGTTCGGCGAGGGCAATAAGACGGCCATTCGAGCAGGAGCCGCTATCGTCTACGACCGTAACGGCTCAGGCTTGCTACAGACGTTTGACTCCGCTGGCTCGTTCGGGCTGTCGACCGGACTGAGCAATCCGGCAGGCATCGAGACGGCTGCATGTGCGCCCAGATTGACGGACATGCATACCATTCCAACGACCGACCTCGGTTGCCCGTCCAACGGCGGGGTTGCCCAGCAAATCCTCCTTCCGGCGCCTCCAGGACAATTTCCACAGACGTTCCCAAACTCTTTGGACTCGGGAGGATTTGCCATCACTTGGGGCTTGGATAACAAGATCAAGACCCCCTACTCTTACACTTTTGATCTCTCCGTCGAACGCCAATTGCCAAAGGGCTTTATGTTCGATGTGGCGTACGTCGGCCGCCTGTCGCACTGGCTATGGGCGCAGTCCGATTTGGCGATGCCGCTCGACTTGGTGGACAAGAAGTCGGGATTGGATTACTTCAAGGCTCTTACGGCTCTAGCGAAAATTTACCGAACGGGAGTCTCAACGGATAACTTCAATGCTTCTATGGTGCCGGCAAACGTTGCGCAGTACTGGGCGGACATGTTGCAGCCCTTGCAGCCGGGGGATTCGTATGCAACTGGCGCATGTGGGAGCAATCCGACCAACGTTCCCGTGGTCGCCATCTATGATACGTTTTGCGGATTTAACTTGAACGAGACGACTGGACTCTTCGTCCTCGATTACTTCGGGGTTTCCGGTACTACTCAATGCGGAACAGCACCCAACAATTTCCCTTGCAACTCCTATGTCCCGAGCACCGGAACAAACTCCTTCTTCAACCCCCAGTATTCGTCGCTCTATGCTTGGCGCTCGAATACAAATGCGAACTATCATGCGATGCAAGTGAACTTCCGGCACCCGATGTCGCACGGTGTGCAGTTCGATTTGAACTACACGTTCTCCAAATCCATTGACATTTCTTCCGATGCGACACGCATTGGCGCCTGGGGTGGCCTAGGAGGGCAGATCATCAACTCTTGGAACCCGAACGCGCAGCGCGCGGTCTCCGATTTCGACGCGAAGCACCAGTTTAACGCCAATTGGATCACCGAGCTTCCGTTCGGCAAGGGCAAGCCTCTCGCTGGAAACGCACATGGTTTCCTTGACGCGGTCATTGGGGGCTGGCAGCTTTCGGGGCTCTTCCGTTTGACCAGCGGTTTGCCCTTCAATGTTTCCAACGGATTCAACTGGCCGACAAACTGGCAACTTGGAGGCAACGCCTTCCTGACCGGCCCGGTTCAGACTGGCTCCTTTAAAAATCCCGATGGCACAGTGAGCGTATTCAAGAATGGACCGGCCGCCATCAGCTCCTTCACTGGACCGTTCCCCGGCGAATCAGGCGCTCGCAACCAGATTCGCGGCGATGGTTTCTTCAACATCGACGCGGGCTTGGCAAAGCGCTGGCATATGCCGTGGTCGGAGAAACAGAGCCTCCAGCTTCGCTGGGAGGTTTTCAACGTGACCAACTCGACGCGCTTTGACGTGCAATCCATCGCGCCGGAATTGGACATTTCCTCTACTTTCGGCAATTACACGGGATTGCTCACCAATCCCCGCGTGATGCAGATTGCATTGCGCTTCGAGTTCTAACCCCGCATTTGCAACGTCTCACTCCGACCGCCGGAAGGCTGACCTTCTGGCGGTTTCTTTTTGCTAGGGCACTGGGGAGATACTGAATCCAACCCACCTTCAGCGAGGGCAGCGTCGAAGCAATATGAATTGTCATCCTAACGACAACATAAGATTGTCACCCCCGGTGATGCTGTGTTGCAGGCAGGTCTCGCCATGGTAGAGCGAGACGGGCCTCATTCATGGACTCAAGACACTCTCGGCAGGGGCAGTGGCTCCAATGCGGGAGCTGTGCTATTCTGTAATTCCCACTCAGCCAAGGGTCTACGGCTGAGCGTATCGGTCGGGGCGTAGCGCAGCCTGGCTAGCGCGCCTGGTTCGGGACCAGGAGGTCGATGGTTCAAATCCATTCGCCCCGACCAATCTTTTAGAATCAGCAACTTACAAACCGGAAACATCCAATGAGCGCCTAGTGCAGGGCCAAGATGTCACTGGTTGAAATCTATTTGCCTCAACGAGTGTTTGTTTTTTCAATTCAATGCGTTACACAGCGTTCTCGACTAGGGGTTCTACTTCATTTTGCGGACAACACGTACAACTTCGGTGTTTTTGTATCGGTTTGGCAAACTGCTATTTTGCTGAGCGTGGGGCTAAGCGAAAAAAGGAAAAGCCGGCCCTGCAGAGCCTGTTGTTGGAAACGGTTTCGACGCCAACACCTCCTATCGAAAAGGCCCTGCCATTCTTCGGATGTTTGAGACATACATCGGCGAAGAGACCTTTCGGCAGACATTCGGGACTATGTCAAATCGCACGCCTACGGAACGCGACGACGGACAACCTTTGGGCGAGCATTGAGAAGACATCCGGTAAACAGCTGGCTGCGATCGCCGGCACATTCACCGATCAGGATGACAAGCGGATGCAGAGATCTACGATGAGCTACATGCGCTTGCGAAGGCAGCTACCTCCGATGAAGAAAAGCGGGATTTCTACTGGGCTATGGCCTCGGGCCAAGATTCAGTGATCGATGAGACAGTCGATATCACCAAGACAAATGAGGCAGACAACGATCGATTCGCGATGGTCCTGGTTGTCGCAGCCCAACGGAGCGATGCGGACCGTGTATGGCATGACATTGAGCAGGACCGACAGAAAGTTCTAGCCGGGAATGTGTCGGGTGGCCTTCTGGAAGCAATCGCAGAACATTCCTTCAATCCCGAAGTAGTCCGCGAACTTCTCGCAGACCCTGCGTTCGCTCAAGGATGAGCGAGCCGGGAGCGGTCAGGCAGATCGAAGTTCAAGCGAATTGGCGGCCCCATGTCTTATTGGGAGTGTCCCAGTGGCTCCAACATCTCATGCCCAATGCCGTCACCTCAGCGGAAGAGAAGTAGACCTGCCTCTTTAATGGGCGCAGGCGACACGTTGACAGCCCGAGCCATGATGACAAAATCTAGCGCATGTGGGGCTTGCAAGGAGCCATGCGAGCTCGATTGCGTCCGAGCCACGGAGAACCCGAAAGTGATCAGCTCGCCGGTCGGATTAGTACCGACAAACGCGCTTCTCTTCACTTTTTGCTGGATTGTCGTCAATCCGGAAGTTTAATCGACTTCATTCGTTCCGCGGGACCACTTCGGAGATAGACGTCTCGGCCTTTTCACGCGGCCCACTGGGGAGACATTCTGCCATGTTCTAGAAACTTAATTCTGTTCAGTTACGAATGCTTGTGAAGTCATCTGTCATAAAAACGTAATACCAATCGCGGTGAATGACCGTCAAAACGCGAACGAAAGGTGAATAAAGAAGGAGAAATTGATTCGTCTCGTTTCATCGCAACTTGCTGAATTCCTTCGATTTAGCGCCAACTCCGGCAAGTTCTGATTAAATTGGTTGTTCGGCGGTTAACTACATGGCCGAACATCATAAACCCTTGTTTTGGCGTCGGTTAGCTACTAAGCTATCTCCTCTAATTGTTCCCCAGCTGTGCCCCGCTTTCTTTTTTTGAAAAAATAGGCCGGGAATCAAATCGTCGGTGACGGGACTCGACCCCGCGGCCTCTGCGGTGAAAGCGCTGCGTGAATAGGTTTTATGAAGGACTTACAAGACATGCGGAGACTTCCAAGGGTAGCGCAAGTCACGCAAAACAACACAATTTGTGGGTTGAGTTGTGGGTTGGAAGTTTCCGAAAATGCCGCATCTGGCACGCGGGGCACTCGCGTTTCGAAGCTCGTAGCAGAAATTTTGCTGTAAAATCACTATGGAACTAGTTAGTTACTCTCCTCCGACTGAGTAAGCAGTTAGCCGAATGCTAGTGCACTATCTTGCGTCCTTTAATTCAGGACGCAAGGGATAGCATCGAGAATGAACACTGTTCGTATAAAGGAAGTTGCAAAGCTGGCGAGAGTGTCCACTGCGACGGTGTCTCACGTTATAAACAAAACTCGATTTGTCAGTGATGACACCAAACGCAGGGTATTGAGCGCGATTGAACGCGTCGGCTACACCCCCAACATCCACGCGCGCAACCTGGCATCGGGCCAAAGCCGGACCCTTGGACTCATTATTTCGGATATAACCAATCCGTTCTTCCCGGACCTCGTAAAATCCATCCAGGAAAGGGCTCTGGAGCTGGGCTACGACGTAATTGTTCTTAATACGAATTACGATCCGGAGCGCGACGCAAGGTATGTGCAGCGCTTGCTGGAGTTGCGCGTACGGGGTGTCATCATCCTGACCACGGAAATGGATCTTTCCGTGATCCAGCGCCTATCGTCGCGCGAAATTGCCGTCGTCTTCCTCGATATTGGCAAGGTGAGCCCGCATATTAGCAACATCCGCATTGATTATGAGAAAGGAGTTCATGAAGCAGTCGAGCATCTGCTCGATCTAGGCCATCGGCAGATCGCGTTCATCAGTGGTCCCCTGCGTTTCAAGTCTGCGCAATTCAGGCGACAGGCTTTCCTTGAAACCATGAAGAGCCATCGAACGTCGCTGCATACGGAGCCACTGATTCTCGAAGGAGATTTCAGGCTGGAAAGCGGCGAACAGGTTGTCCGGGAAATGCAGAAGATGAAGAGCAGACCAACAGCGGTTCTGGCCGCCAATGATCTGATGGCTGTGGGTGCTCTACGTGAGCTGGAGCGCGCAGGTTTACAGGTTCCGAAGGATGTTTCCTTGGTGGGTTGCGACGATATCTCGCTGGCCAAGCTGACGGATCCTCAATTAACCACAATCAGGATTCCGAGAAGCGAAATCGGGGCCGCCGCCGTTGAGGCGGTGTTGCAGACAAATTCCTCGGAGGGCCGCGAAATCAAAATCTCCACCCAACTGATCGTTCGCCAATCTACGGATAAAGCCACACTACGTTGAGGTAAGGCTTAAGGCTCCGGTTCCAGCAAGGACTCTGAGCGGCTGTGAGTTTTTGGAATGCGAGCCGATGGGGCGACCCCCTTTGTTTCTGGTTGCCGCAATAATTTCAGTATTCCTCAAACGAATCTTTAGAAAAGAAACGGATGGTGAGCAGAAGATTCTTGGATTTTGCGCTTGACAGGGGAAAAGTCGGCGCGAATAATGCAAAACCATTAGAGACGTAAGCGCTTACGTTGCGCTTGCATCTCTGGGAGTGGGAGCCTTCCTGGAATTCAGTTCTTGGGGACCTTGCGAGGGAGTCCAACTGCGAGGTGATAACAATGTTCCGGAAACTAATGAGTTTCGCAATCTTTCATTTTGGCTTCTTGCTTGTCTTCTGTTTGGTAACGCTGGCTCTGGCCAGCTCCGCGCACGCACAGATTGGTAATGCCAGCTTGGGTGGAACCGTCATGGATCCGTCCGGGGCCGCGGTGGCCAACGCTGAGCTGACGCTGACCAATAAGGCCACCGGGTTCGAAATGAAAGTCACGTCCAACGAGAGAGGCGAATACACCTTTCGCAATGTGACGCCGGGCACGTACGATCTGAAGATCGACAAAGCAGGA
>Ga0075426_10004286_pt1 | contig 10149 bp, 11 predicted proteins | sample SoiMethybrSBSTD5_FD_75304 | JGI IMG/M metagenome (GOLD analysis project Ga0075426, IMG submission 75304) | Bulk soil microbial communities from a Populus tree surrounding site in Tennessee, USA - Soil MetaG P. TD hybrid SBSTD5 | ecosystem: Environmental > Terrestrial > Soil > Tree plantation...
GTTATGTGCCTGGAACCGTCCAGCGACATTACCCACCTCAAAACCGCCTGCAAGGAGAAACAATGAAACGAGCCATATTGATGCTTGCTTTTGCCGCTGCATTGCCTGCTTACGCGCAGGAGGAGCTCGCGAAGAAGCACAACTGCTTCGCCTGCCACGCCGTCGACAAGAAGCTGGTCGGCCCTGCCTATAAGGACGTCGCCGCAAAGTATCGGAACGATCCGCAGGCCGAGCAAAAGCTTTTCCAGAAAGTGAAGAACGGCGGCCAGGGCGTATGGGGCCAGGTGCCGATGCCGCCGAACACACAGGTGCCAGACGCCGATATCCACTCGCTCGTCAAGTGGATCCTCTCCCAGAAGTAAGCTTTCCGCCGAGGGGCGGAGTTAAGATATCCGCCCCACAAGCTACACACCTCGGAGAATGCAATGAAGAACATCAAGCTCGCGCTTTGCGTGGCGGCGGCGCTGGCGCTCGCCGCGTGCAGCAAGGAAGCGCCGAAATCAGGCGCGCAAGGCGGCGCGGAAGTGAAGATCGGTCACGTCGCTCCGCTGACGGGCGGCATCGCGCACCTCGGCAAGGACAACGAGAACGGCGCGCGTCTCGCGGTGGAAGAAGCGAATGCCGCCGGCACGAAGATCGGCGGCAAGGACGTGAAGTTCGTGCTCGTGGCCGAAGACGACCAGGCCGACCCGAAGGTCGGCACGACGGTGGCACAAAAGCTGGTCGACGCCGGCGTCGTCGGCGTGGTCGGGCACCTTAACTCCGGCACGTCGATTCCCGCCTCGCCGATCTACAACCAGGCCGGCATCCCGGTGATTTCCGGCTCCGCCACCAACCCGAAGCTGACCGAGCAGGGCTTCAAGAACCAGTTTCGCGTCGTGGGCCGCGATGACCAGCAGGGCCCGGCGATCGCGAGTTATCTCGCCACGGAGAAGAAACCGAAGCTCGTCGCCGTGATCGACGACGCCACCGCCTATGGCGAGGGCATCGCGAACGAGGTGGAAAAGACGCTGCGCGCCGCGCAGATCAAGGTGTTGCCGCGCGAGAAAGGCACGGACAAGACCACCGACTGGAAGGCGGTGCTCACGAAGCTGCGCGGGCAGAATCCGGACGCCGTGTTCTACGGCGGCATGGATGCCACGGGCGGGCCGCTGCTCAAGCAGGGCCGGGAGCTCGGCATGAAGGCGGTGTTCTCTTTCGGCGATGGTGCATGCACCGACAAGATGAAGGAACTCGCGGGCGACGCGGCCGAGGGCCTGCTCTGCTCGCAGGCCGGCATTCCGCCGCAGGCGGCGTCGAAGAAGTTCCTCGACGCCTACAAGAAACGCTTCAACATGGATCCGATCCTGTATGCGCCGTTCACCTACGATGCGGCGAATCTCTTGATCGAGGCGATGAAGCAGGCCGGTTCCACCGATCCGAAGACATATCTGCCGGCGTTGCAGAAAATCAGTTTCACCGGCGCGACCGGCAACATCCAGTTCGACGAGAAGGGCGACCGCAAGGACGCGGAGATGACCATCTTCACGATGAAGGGCGGCAAGATCGAGCCGATCGCGGTCATCAAGAGCGGCAAGACCATGTCCTACGAGGAGTTCCTGAAGAGCGCGAAGTAAGCCGCTCGGCAGTTTCAAGAAAACGGCACCCGAGGGTGCCGTTTTTATTTTTGGTTTAGGCTTGCCGGCCGTGGATACGTTCCTGCAGCAGATCATCAACGGTCTCACGGCAGGCAGCGTCTACGCCGTCGTAGCGCTCGGCTACACGATGGTCTACGGCATCATCCAGCTCATCAATTTCGCGCACGGCGAAGTGGTGATGATCGGCGCCATGGTGGCGTTCACGGTCATCAACGCGCTCGTGCCGTACGGGCTGCCGCCGCTCACCATCGTGCTCCTCGGCACGGCGTGCGCGATTCCGGTATGCATGGCGGTCGGCTACGCGATGGAGCGGCTCGCGTACCGGCCGCTGCGGCACGCGCCCCGTCTCGCGCCGCTCATTACCGCGATCGGTGTGTCGATCATCCTGCAGCATCTCGCGCTCCTCGTCTGGAGCCGCAACGTGCTCGCCTTCCCGCAGATCATTTCCTCGCAGACCTACATGATCGCCGGCGCCGCCATCAGCACCGTGCAGATCGCGATTCTCGCCATCTGCTTCGGCATGATGGCGGCGCTCGCGATCCTCGTTTATCGCACGCCGCTCGGCACGGCGATGCGCGCCACGGCGCAAAATCCGCAGGTCGCGGGTCTCATGGGCATCGACATCAATCGCGTGATCGCTGCCACGTTCCTCATCGGCGCGGCGCTCGGCGCGGTCGCCGGCGTGCTCTTCGGCACCTACTACGGCATTGCGCAGTACACGATGGGCTCGATCCTCGGCCTGAAGGCGTTTTCGGCCGCCGTGCTGGGTGGCATCGGCAACATTCCGGGCGCGATGCTGGGCGGCGTGCTGCTCGGCCTGGTCGAAGCGCTGGGCGCGGGCTACATCGGCGACTTCACCAATCTGTGCAGCTACGAAGCGCTCGCCTCGCGCATCAGCGACTGCGCGGGTGGCGGCAATTTCGTGCTCTTCGGCTCCAACTACCAGGACGTGTTCGCCTTCATCGTGCTCATCCTGGTGCTCGTATTCCGCCCCTCCGGGTTGCTCGGCGAGCGCGTCGGAGAGCGTGCATGAAGCGCTGGATCGGCGTCGCGCTCATCGCGCTCGCGCTTGCCGCTTTGCCCTTCGCGCTCGCGCAGATCGGCACGAGCTGGGTGCGGATCACGAACTACGCCATTCTTTACATCCTGCTCGCCCTTGGCTTGAACATCGTCGTCGGCTTCGCCGGGCTGCTCGACCTCGGCTACATCGCGTTCTATGCGGTTGGCGCATACACCTATGCGCTGCTCGCGAGCCCACACTTCGGCCTGCATCTGCCGTTCTGGATCATCCTGCCGATCGGCGCCGCGATCGCCGCGCTCTTCGGCGTGCTGCTCGGCGCGCCGACCTTGAAGCTGCGCGGCGACTACCTCGCGATCGTCACCCTCGGCTTCGGCGAGATCGTGCGCATCTTCCTTAATAACCTCTCGCGCCCGGTCAACATCACCAATGGTCCGCAGGGCATCGCGCGCATCGACCCGTTCACGCTCGACGGCCTGAACTTCGCGAGGCCCCAGGCGATCGGCGGCCTCGAGTTCAGCGGACCGATCAAGTACTACTACCTGCTCGTGGTGGTGATGCTCGTCATCGTCGTCATCAACCTGCGGCTGCAGAACTCGCGCATCGGTCGCGCCTGGGAGGCGATCCGCGAGGACGAGATCGCCGCGCGCGCCATGGGCATCAACACCCGCAACATGAAGCTCCTCGCCTTCGCCATGGGCGCGACGTTCGGCGGCGTTGCCGGCGGCATCTTCGCCGCGATACAGGCGTTCATCTCGCCGGAGAGCTTCGTGCTGGTGGAATCGATCATGGTCGTATCGATGGTGGTGCTCGGCGGCATGGGCAACGTCTGGGGTGTGATCCTCGGCGCGCTGCTCCTCTCCTTTACACCGGAGGTACTGCGCTGGACGGTCGAGCCGCTGCAGCTCGCGCTCTTCGGGCGCACGCTGATGGAGCCGGAAGTGATCCGCATGCTGCTCTTCGGCCTCGCGCTTGTCCTCATCATGCTTTTTCGCCCGGCGGGACTGCTGCCCTCGGCGGTGCGCAAGCGCGAGCTGGCCGAGCGATGAGCGCTTTACTCGAAGTCGTCGGTGCCGCCAAGCGTTTCGGCGGGCTGCAAGCGCTCGACAACGTGTCCTTCAGCATCGCGCGGCGCGAGATCTACGGCCTGATCGGGCCCAACGGCGCCGGCAAGACCACGCTCTTCAATTTGCTCACCGGCGTCTACGTGCCCGACGCCGGCAGTTTCCGCTTCCAGGGACGCGAGCTCGCGCGGCGGCCGCCGCATGAGATCGCTGCTGCCGGGATCGCGCGCACGTTCCAGAACATCCGGCTCTTCGCCAATCTCTCGGCGCTGGAAAACGTCATGATCGGACGGCACGTGCGCACGCACGCCGGGGTTTTCGGCGCCGTGCTTCGGGACCGGCGCACGTTAGCCGAGGAGCGCGACATCGTCGCGCGTGCGCTCACGTTGCTCGAGTACGTTGGCATTCGCCCCCGCGCGAACGATCGCGCCGGTAGCCTGCCGTACGGCGACCAGCGGCGCCTCGAAATCGCCCGGGCGCTCGCCACGGAGCCGCAGCTCCTGGCATTGGACGAGCCGGCGGCCGGCATGAACCCAGCCGAGCGTCTTGCGCTCGGCAAGCTCGTCGGCCGCATCCGCGACGACGGCACCACGGTGTTGCTGATCGAGCACGATGTTCGCCTGGTGATGAATGTCTGCGACCGCGTCATGGTGCTCGATTACGGCCAGAAGATCGCGGAGGGGCGGCCCGCCGAGGTGCAGCGCGACCCGAAGGTGATCGAAGCGTATCTCGGCGCGCCGCGTGCTGCTTGAGGTGCGCAACCTTGAAGTGCATTACGGCGGCATCCGCGCGGTGGCGGCCGTCGATCTGGAAATCGGCGAGGGCGAGCTGGTCTGCCTGATCGGGGCCAACGGCGCCGGCAAGAGCTCTACGCTGAAGGCGATCTGCGGCCTCGTGACGACGAAAAGCGGCTCGGTGCGCTATCGCGGTGAAAACATCAGCCACGCGCCGGTGCACGAGCTGCCGCGCAAAGGCCTGGTCATGGTGCCCGAAGGGCGCGGCATCTTTGCCCAGCTGACCGTGGAAGAGAACCTCGCCATGGGCGCGTACGCGCATGGCGGCGGCGATCCTGCGGCACAGTACGAGCGCTTTCCGCGCCTCGCCGAGCGGCGCCGCCAGGTCGCCGGCACGCTCTCGGGCGGCGAGCAGCAAATGCTCGCCCTGGCACGCGCGCTGATGACGCAGCCGCGCTTGCTGCTGCTCGACGAACCGTCCATGGGCCTCGCGCCGATGATGGTGGCGCGGATCTTCGACCTGGTCCGCGATATTGCCGCGCAGGGGGTGACGATTTTCCTGGTCGAGCAGAACGCGCGCCGCGCGCTCGAGATCTCCCAGCGCGGCTACGTAATGGAGTCGGGAACGATTGCGCTTGCCGGGCGCTCGGCCGAGTTGCTCGACAATCCGCGCGTCCGCGAGGCCTATCTCGGCGAATAAAATAGCCGCATGCAGCGGCTGCTGGTCGCCGGCTTTGGTGATATCGCGCGCCGCGCGGCGCCGGCTTTGACGTCGCGCTTCGCCATCACCGCGCTTTCGCGCGAGACCGGCTTCGAGCTCGACGCGACCTCATCGCCTGCGCTCGCGCCGACCGATGCGCTGCTCCACTGCGTGCCACCGCCGTCGCACGGCGACGTTGACACACGCACAGCGCACCTGCTGGCCGCGCTCGATGCATCGCACGTTGTACCGCGGCGTTTCGTCTATATCAGCACGAGCGGCGTGTATGGCGATTGCGCCGGCGCGCGCGTCGACGAATCATGGCCGCGCCAGCCGCACACGGCGAGAGCGAAGCGCCGTGCCGATGCCGAGGTCCAGCTCGAGCGCTGGTGCGCCGCGCACGCCGTGGCGCTCGTCATCCTGCGCGCGCCGGGCATCTATGCGAGCGATCGGCTGCCGCTCGAGCGGCTGCGCGCGCGCCTGCCGGTGTTGCAGGCGGCGGACGACGTCTATACCAACCACATCCACGCGCAGGACTTGGCCGCGTCAGTCGTGCGAGCGCTCCAGAGCGATGCGCCGGCCGGCATCTACAACGCCGCCGACGATAGCGAGCTGCGCATGGGCGACTGGCTCGATCTGGTCGCCGACTATGCTCGCCTGCCCCGCCCGGCGCGCGTAGCGCGTGAGCGCCTCGCAGATCTCGTGCCGCCGGCGGCGCTGAGCTTCATGAGCGAGTCGCGGCGATTGGATAACGCGCGCTTGAAGCAGGTGCTCGGCGTGCGGCTCTTGTATCCCACGGTACGCGAAGGACTCGCCCATGAGCACGCTCTTGGTGTTCACTAACCTGCCAGATCGCCCAGCCGCCGAGCGGCTCGCCGACACGCTCGTGCAGCAGAACCTGGCGGCGTGCGTCAACATCCTCGCGCCGTGCCGCTCGGTGTACCGCTGGAAGGATGCCGTGCAGCACGATGAAGAACACCCGATGCTGATCAAGACGACGCGCGAGCGCTATGCGGCGCTCGAGCAGGCGCTGCGCCAAGGCCATCCGTACGAACTTCCGGAAATCATCGCGGTCCCAATCGAGCGCGGACTGCCCGCCTACCTCGAGTGGGTCGCCGCCCAAACCAAGAGTTGAGAGCCTTCGCCCTCCTGTTCCTAATGTTCGCCGCCGTGGCGGCGAGTGCGGCCGATTTGCTCGAGCCGGAGCAGGCATTTCGCTTCTCGGCGCGCGAGCTCGACGGCGCGGTTCAGGTGCGCTTCGTGATTGCCGACGGTTATTACCTCTACCGCGACCGCTTCCGTTTCAGTGCCGAGGGCGGCGCCAAGCTTGGCCAGCCGGAGTTCCCCGCAGCGCTGCCGCATAAGGACGAGTTCTTCGGCGAGATGCCGATTTATCGCAACGAGGTGACGGTCCGCATTCCGGTACAAGCAAGCGGTCCCTATGAGCTGAAAGTCGTGTCCCAGGGCTGTGCCGATGCCGGCGTGTGCTACGTGCCGATGGAGTCGCGCGTTCGCCTGCGCGGCGCGGCCGGCGCATCGGGTGGCGAGCCGCGGCTTTCGCTTTATGCGAGCGATACCGAGATTGCGCAGTTCTTGCAGGGAAACCTGGCGCTGGTGCTCGGCGGCTTCCTGCTGCTCGGCGTGCTGCTCGCTTTCACGCCCTGCATGCTGCCGATGATTCCCATCCTGTCGGGCATCATCGCCGGCGAAGGCCCGGCACTCACCAAGTCGCGCGCGCTCGCGCTGTCGTTGATCTACGTGCTGAGTATGGCGCTCACTTACGCCGCGGCCGGAATCGGCGCCGCGTATGCCGGGTCGCTCATCGCCGTATACCTGCAGAACGTATGGGTGCTCGGCGCCTTTGCGCTGGTCTTCGTGCTGCTCGCGTTCTCCATGTTTGGCGTGTACGAGCTGCGGCTGCCGGGCTTCCTGCATTCACGGCTGTACGCGAGCCAGGAACGCTTACGCGGCGGGCGCATCGCCTCGGTCGCCGCGATGGGCGTGTTCTCGGCCGTGATCGTAAGTCCATGCGTGTCAGCGCCGCTCGCCGGCACGCTGCTGCAAATCTCGCGTTCCGGAGATGTGGTGCTCGGCGGCGCGGCGCTCTTTGCGCTCGCTACGGGAATGGGCTTGCCGCTGATCGCGGTCGGCGTATCGGAGGGCGCGTTGCTGCCCAAAGCGGGCGCCTGGATGGTCGCGGTGCGCCAGCTCTTCGGCGTGCTGCTCCTCGCCGTGGCGCTGTGGATCGTGAGCCCGGCGCTGCCCCGGCTTACCGAAGTGCTTGCCTGGGTCGCGCTGCTCGTCGGCGCGGCGGTTTACATGTGGCGCTTTGGCCGCATCGGCAAAGTGAGCGCCGTTGCTGCCGCGCTCGGCGCCGTGGCGCTCCTCGCTACGGCGTCGCCAAGCAGCTTGATCGGCGCGACGCCGCCAACCGCGTGGACGCCGGTCAAGTCGGTGGGCGATCTGGAGACCAAGCTCGCCCTGGCGGGCCGGCCGGCGATGCTCGACTTCTATGCCGACTGGTGCGTCTCCTGCAAGGAGATGGAGAAGCTCACTTTGTCGGATCCCCGTGTGCGCGAGCGGCTGGGCGAGATGCTGATCTTGCAGGCGGACGTCACGGCGGCGAGCGCCGCCGATCGCGAGCTGCTCAAGCGCTTTTCGCTCTACGGGCCGCCGGGAATCATCTTCTTCGATGCGCAGGGGCGCGAAATTCCCGGGCTGCGCGTCATCGGCTACCAGCCGCCGGAGCGATTCCTCAAGACGCTTGCCGCTGCCACTGGCCATTGATCACGCCGTGATCGCGGTACGCGATCTCGACGCGGCGCTCGCCAGCTTCCGCGCCCTCGGCTTCACGTTGACGCCGCGCGGCTACCACAGCATCGGCTCGCAGAACCACTGCATCATTCTCGGCAGCACGTACATTGAGCTGCTCGCCGCGCCGCTCGAGCATCCGTGGCTCCAGTACTACCGCAACTTCCTCGAGCGAGGCGACGGTCTCGCGGCGCTCGCGCTCGCTACCGACGACGCCGATGCCGCCTACGCCGCCCTGCGCGCGCAAGGCGTGCACGCGCGCGCGCCGATGGAGCTTTCGCGGCCAGTGGAAGGCGGTGTCGCGCGCTTTCGGCTCGTGCAGGTCGATAGCAGCCTCTTCGTTTGCCAGCATCTCACGCGGGAATTGGTGTGGCGGCCGGAGTGGCAATCACATGCGAATGGCGCAACGGAGCTCACGCGCGTCGCGCTGCCGGCGAAGGAACCGTTCGCGGGTGTACCGGCGAGCGTCGAATGGAACGCGGCGCCAGCGCTCTTTGTCCGAGGGTTGCGCCGTGCGAGCGAAGCGCACGGCGTGCGGCTGCTCCCGGCCTAACGCTTGCGCAGCGCTTTGGCGGCGTCGAGAGCGAAGTAGGTAAGGATGCCGTCGGCGCCGGCGCGCTTGAAGGCGAGCAGCGCTTCGAGGATGCAGGCTTCCGGAAGCCAGCCGTTCGCGATGGCCGCGCGCAGCATCGCGTACTCGCCGGATACCTGATAAACGTAAGTCGGTGCGCGGAACTCGTCCTTCACGCGCCGCACGATGTCGAGGTAGGGAAGGCCGGGCTTGACCATCACCATGTCGGCGCCCTCGGCGAGGTCCAGTCCTACTTCCCATAGCGCTTCGTCGCTGTTGCCGGGGTCCATCTGGTAGGTCGTCTTGTTGCTCTTGCCGAGAAATTTCGCCGAGCCGACCGCGTCGCGGAACGGGCCGTAGAAGCCGGAAGCGTATTTGGCGGAATACGCCATGATCAGCGTGTGGATGTGGCCGGCTTTCTCGAGCGCGGAGCGAATGCGCCCGATGCGCCCGTCCATCATGTCCGACGGTGCGACGATGTCGACGCCGGCCGCCGCCTGCACGAGCGCCTGCTTGACGAGAATGTCGAGCGTGTCGTCGTTCAGGATGTAGCCCGATTCGTCGATTACGCCGTCCTGGCCATGCGAGGTGTACGGATCGAGCGCGACGTCGGTCATCACACCGAGCTCGGGAAAGCGCTTCTTCAACGCGGCCACCGCGCGCGGAATAAGTCCCTTGGCGTTGTGGGCTTCACGGCCGTCCGGCGTTTTAAGGCTCGCCTCGATCGCCGGGAAGAGCGCGAGCGCGGGAATTTCCAGCTTCAGGCATTGCTCGGCGACGGGATAGAGCCGGTCGAGCGTCACGCGCTCGATGCCGGGCATCGAATCCACTTTCTGCGTGCGGCCTTTGCCGTCGATGATGAACACGGGGTAGATGAAGTCGTCGCTGCCGAGGGACGCTTCGCGCATCAGGCGGCGCGAGAACTCCGCGCGCCGCAGGCGCCGCATGCGTACCGCCGGAAAGCTGCCGTAGACCTTCATCGCGAGCAGGGTTTTTCTGGTTCTCGCCGGCTGGAACTTTTCCGGCGGGGGCCCATCTTACCTGCAGACGAGTTGATCGTCTCCCGCTTCTCCTCCCTGAGCGGGTGCCTTAATCCCAAAGTTAAGGCGTTTTTGCCCCCGGTTTATATCCCCTTTACCGGGGGCTTTTTATTTGGTGGCCTGCTCAAGCCAGTGCGCGAGCAGGTCGCGACACTCCTCTACTCCCTGTCGCGTAACGCTCGAAAAGAGCGTCACCATGTGGCGACGCAGCCGCGCACGCACGTCGCGAAGAACTTCCTGCTGCGCGCCGCGGCCGAGCTTGTCCGACTTCGTGAGAAGCACGAGAAACTGCGCATCGCCGAGCCAGGAGATGAGTTGCTCGTCCAGCGGTGTCAGCGGATGACGCGCATCCATGACGAGCACGATGCCGGCGAGCGGCCGCGACGCGGCGAGATAAGCGCTAACGAGCTGGCGCCACTCGTCGCGCAGCGCCTGAGGCACGCGCGCGTAACCGTAGCCCGGCAGGTCGACGAGACGCGCGCGCTCGCCGAGCGCGTAGAAGTTGATGGTCTGCGTGCGCCCCGGGGTCTTGCTCGTGCGCGCGAGCGCCTTGCGGCCGGCGAGCGCGTTGATG
>Ga0075426_10004287_pt1 | contig 10149 bp, 10 predicted proteins | sample SoiMethybrSBSTD5_FD_75304 | JGI IMG/M metagenome (GOLD analysis project Ga0075426, IMG submission 75304) | Bulk soil microbial communities from a Populus tree surrounding site in Tennessee, USA - Soil MetaG P. TD hybrid SBSTD5 | ecosystem: Environmental > Terrestrial > Soil > Tree plantation...
GTGCCCACGCCTCGGCCGCCCTCGAAGAGGATGCCGCGCTCCGCGGCGTGCCCGCGACGCAGCTGGAGCATCACGTCGCCGCACTCGCCCTCGATGGACGCGCGCTGCCGTCGCTCGAAGGACACCGAGGGCGTCTCGTGCAGGTATGGACGGATGTGACGCTCGCGCCGCTCGTCGTGACTGGTGCGACCACCGCGAGCCTCGAGGCTGCGCGCCGCCGCGGCAGCGCGGTCTCCGGCGCGTACGCGCTCGGCCGTCTCCTCGCGGCGTCGGGGATCACCGATGCGGGCGTCATCCGTCTCGGCCTCGACACGACCTCGCTCGCGGTACTGCGCGAAGGACGCGTCGTCGCGACGCGCGCGTTCGCGCTCGGCCGCGACGCGCTGGTGGCGCGCAGCCGCGCCGAGCAGGACGCGGCGGTGTGGGCGGACTGCGTCATCGCGTCGCTCCGCGGCATCGATGGTCCACCGCCGGGGCGCTGGATCTTCGTCGGCGTGCCCGAGTCGCTGCTCGCGCTGCCGAAGGCGCTCGGCGATGCCGTGACCGGGATCCGCGGTGACAACGTGGAGATCGTGCCGCTCGCCGTGTCGCTCGCGACGCGCGTGTACGGGGACGTCGCGTTGCGACCGGAGGATCTCGTCGCGGCCGGTGCGGCCGCGCTCGCCGCCGGACTGTACGAATGACCGTCACCGTCGCGGGCCGGGCGCTGATCGACCTCGGCGCGCGCTCTTCGGTGCTCGACGCGGTGGATCGCGTGGCCGCCACCCCCAACGCGGACGAGGTCGTGCTGAGCATCGCCGCGGGCGCGCCGGTGCTCCGCAGCCCGATCTTCCTCGAGGTCGTCCGACGCGCCGCCGGCGCGCGCCGCATCGCGCTCGTCACGCCCGACGCCCGCGCGCGCTCGCTCGCCGCGGCGGTGCACATGCCCGCGTTCGCCAGCGTCGCGGCGCTCGAGCGACACGAGCTCGACGCGACCGAGCCGCTCGGGCCGGCGCGCCGCGCCGCGATCGTGTCGACGCAGGCGCCGGTGCGCACCGGCGCCTCCCCGGTCCGCAGAGCGAGCGTCGCCGGGCTCGTCATCGGCGCGCTGCTCGTCGCGCTCGCGATCGTCGGGCCCAGCGCGACGGTCGTCGTCGCGCCGGTCGCGCAGCCGCTCGGGCCCATCGAGTACCAGGTCCGCGCCGGTCCGAACAACGCGGCGGGCGAGCCGGACATCAACGCGACGACGCTCGGCCCGGCGAACATCACCGCGAAGATCGGCGGGACCGCGACCGGCTCTCGCACCGAGGACACCAAGGCGACAGGGATCGAGCGGTTCTCGAACTCGACCACGAGTGACATCCGGATCGCTAAGGGCACGATCGTCCAGACCTCCGACGGCGTGCGATTCCAGACCACAAAGGACGAGGTTCTGCCGCACAGCAGCATCGGCCCGCTTCCGCCCTTCGTGACCTTCGGCACGGTCGACGTCGCGATCGAGGCCGTGAACCCTGGAACATCGGGCAATGTCGCGACCGGCCGCATTGTCCAGTCGGTCCCGTCGTCGTCGAGTTACTCGGTAACGAACCCAGTCGCCACGACCGGTGGTGACTCAAAAAAGTTCTCGGTCATCACGCTCGCCGACTACCAGCTCGCCGCGTCGAAGGCCGATGGCGAGCTCAAGAAGCAGGCGGACGCGCAGGTCGCCACGTGGACGAAGAACGCGGCGAAGGATCAGACCGTATACGGGGTCCTGGTGACCACCTCGCTCGTCGCGCCGGCGCTCGCCGAGATGGTGAACAAGGACGCCGCGAATGGCACGTTCGAACTCACGGCCACCGGGACCGCGTCCGCATACAGCCTGCCCTCGTCAGAGCCGCGCACCACGATCGTGAAGAAGCTGCTCATCGAAGCGCAGAAGGCGGGGAACGACATCGTGCCTTCCGCAGCGAACGTCGAGGTCGTCGGCACACCGACGGTAGACAGTGACGGCGTCCACTTCCTCGTGCGCGGGAAGGCGTCGCAGTTCCCGCCGGTCGACGAAGCCGCGATCCGCGCCGCACTCGTCGGCCGCCCGCTCGACGTGCACGAGATCCAGGGCGTTGTTGAGGCGCACGGCGTGCAGTTCCAGCGCGCGTTCGCATGGCCGAACTTTTGGCCACGGATGCCGCTGCTTGAGTCGCGCATCCAGATACAGAAGGAAGCGCCCGCGGCATCAGTGCCCGGGACGCCGTGATCCGCCACTAGCGGTGCGCTTCCTCGCGCTCGACGTCGGTGATCGCACCATCGGGCTCGCTGTAGGCGAGGAGACGTTCGGACTTGCCCGGCCGCTCAAGACGATCCGCCGGCGCGGGATCGCGGCCGACCTCGCTACTCTGCGCGACATCGTGTCTGGTGAGCAGGTCGATGGACTCGTGATTGGTCTGCCCCTGAATCTGGCGGGCGAGGTCGCGCATCAGGCGGTGCGCGTGCGGTCGTTCGCCGAATCGGCGCGCTCGCTCGGCCTTCCGATCGATCTCGTGGACGAGCGCTTCACCACGGCCGAGGCGGCGCGGCGTGGCGCCACCGACCTCGACGCCGGCGCGGCCACCGTGCTGCTCGAGGACTTCTTCGCGGGGCGACGTCGCCGCACGTGAGCCAGCGCGCACGCGGTCCACAGATGCGCGCCGTCCGCCGCGCGCCGCCACCGCCCTCGCAGTCCCCCGCGGGCCCGCTCGTGTTCCTCATCCTCGTCGCGATCCTCGTGGTCGCGCTCTTCGTCTTCGTCCGTCCGGTGGTCGAGGACACTCTCGTCAGTTACGTGCAGCAGCACGACACGCTGCTGAAGCAGGGCGTCGTGCGGGCATTCATCGCGGATCGCGTATCGGCGGACGTTGAGGTGCCGCTGGACGTGCGCGGCGAGACGCGGCCGTTCGTCATCGCGCGTGGCGAGACCGCACGCGAGATCGCCGACCACCTGCAGACACAGGGCATCGTGCGCTCGGCGCTGGCCTTCGAGTACGCGCTCTACGACGAGGAGAAGGAGGACGCGCTCCAGTCCGGCACGTACGACGTGTCGCCCGCGCTGACCTCGCGACAGCTGATCACGATCTTCCAGAAGGCACCCGGCGACCAGCTGACCCTCACGGTCATCCCCGGCTGGCGTCTCACTGAGATAGCCGCGGCGGTCGAGAAGGCGACAAAGGCGAGGATCACGAAGCAGGCGTTCCTGGACGCCGCGGTCGTCGGCACACGCACGAACGGGATCCTCTCCGGCCTCGATGCGAAGCAGTCGCTCGAGGGCTTCCTGTTCCCCGAGACGTACTTCTTCCGCACCGACGCGACCGCGGTCCAGATCGTCGACACGCTTCTCGCCGAGTTCGAGCAACGCGCGGGCGCGGAGCTTCGCACCGCGGCGGCCGCGCGAAAGATGACCGTGTACGACCTCGTGAAGCTTGCATCGATCGTCGAGCGTGAAGCGCGTGACCGCAACGAGAGCCCGACGATCGCCGGCGTGTACCAGAACCGCCTCGAGATCGGCCAGAAGCTCGACGCCGATCCCACCATCCAATACGCGAAGAACGACTGGGGCGAGCTCACGCTCGACGATCTGAAGCTGGACTCGCCGTACAACACCTATAAGGTCGCGGGCCTGCCGCCCACGCCGATCTGCAGTCCCGGTCAGGCCGCTCTCGACGGCGCCGCCCATCCGGCTGACCACGACTTCCTGTACTTCGTCGCGAAGAACGACGGCACCGGCGATCACGCATTCGCGAAGACGCTCGATGAGCAGGAGGCGAACCGCGTCAAGTACGGGAACAAATAGTTGGCACGCGTCTACCTCTTCGGGCATCCCGTCGCCCACTCGCTGTCGCCCGCGATGCACAACGCTGCCTTCGCCGCGCTCGGGCTACCGCACAAGTACGAGACGCGCGACGTCGACGTGAAGGGTCTCGCGTCCGCTGTCGCGGACCTGCGACGGGACGACGTGCTCGGCGCGAACGTCACGATCCCACACAAGGAGACGGCGCTACGCCTGGTGGACGATGCGACCGCCGAGGCGCGCGAGGTCGGCGCGGTGAACACGCTCATCCGTCGCGGCTCGCGGATGCTCGGCGCGAACACCGACGTCGAAGGCTTCGCGCGTGCCGTCACCGCTGCCGACGGCTCGCCCTTGCTGTCCGGAGCGACGGTGCTGCTCCTTGGGGCCGGCGGCGCGGCGCGCGCCTGCGCCTACGTGCTGCTCCCGACGAACCGGGTCCTTGTGGCGAACCGGACCGCGGCGCGCGCCGAGGATCTGGCCCGTGCTCTGGATGTCGAGGGCCATCGCGCCGAGGCGGTGCCGTGGCCACGGGCCGGTCAGGAGCTCGCCGCGGACGCCGTGGTCAACGCGACCGCGCTGGGCATGAATGGCGAGGACCCGCTCGAGGGCATTCCGCTGCCGCGCGTCGTCGTGGACATCGTGCCCAAGTCCGAGGTCACACCGCTCGTCAGAAGAGCGCGCGGGTCTGAAAATGTCGTCGTGGTGGACGGACTGACGATGTTGCTGCACCAGGCCGCGCGCTCGTTCGAGCTCTGGACCGGCGCGCCCGCGCCGGTCGCGGCGATGCGCGCGGCACTGCCACGCCCGGCATGAGATTCCTCACTGCCGGCGAATCGCATGGCCCCGGCCTCGTGACGATCATCGACGGCGTCCCCGCGGCCCTGCCGCTCGGCGCCGCCGACATCGATCCGGATCTGCATCGCCGCCAGCTCGGCTACGGACGCGGCGCGCGCCAGCGCATCGAGCGCGACACGGTGTCCATCACCGCGGGGGTCCGTCAGGGAAAGACGACCGGCGCGCCGATCGCGCTCGGCATCACGAACCGCGACGCCGTGAACTGGGAGCGCGTCATGAGCGTCGAGCCCGTGCCGGATCCGCCGGCAGCGGTCACGCGCCTTCGTCCCGGCCACGCCGACCTCGCGGGGGCGCTGAAGTACGCGCATGGCGACGTGCGCGACGTCATCGAACGCTCGAGCGCGCGCGAGACCGCGGCACGCGTGGCCGCAGGCGCCGTGGCGAAGAAGATCCTCTCGGTCGTCGGTATCGAGGTGCGCAGCGAGACGCGGGTCATCGGTGACGTCGAGAGCACGCCGACGTTCGCGAGCGACGCAGTCGAGGCGAGCGACGTGCGCTGCGCCGATGTGGAACGGTCGCGCGCGATGGTCGCCGCCATCGCCGCGGCGCGCGAGGCGGGCGACACGCTCGGGGGCATCGTCGCGCTGCGCGTGAGCGGTCTCGTGGCGGGTCTCGGCACGGCCGCGCAGTGGGACCGCCGTCTCGACGGTCGGATCGGCCAGGCGCTCCTCTCGATCCAGAGCGCGAAGGGCGTGCAGTTCGCCGACGCGTTCGCCGCGTCGCGCGAGCGCGGGAGCGCCGTGCACGATCCGATCACTGTCAGCGACGGTCACTTCACGCGAACGCGCAACCGCGCCGGCGGTCTCGAGGGCGGGATGACGAACGGCGAGGACCTGCTCGTGGACGTCGCGTTCAAGCCGATCTCCACGCTGATGAAGCCGCTGCCGTCGGCCGACCTCAAGACCGGCGCGGCGTCACCGGCGCACGTCGAACGAAGCGACGTGTGCGTTGTCCCGGCGGCCGGTGTCGTGGCCGAGGCGATGCTCGCGTTCGTCCTCGCCGACGCGCTGCTCGAGAAGTTCGGCAGCGACAACGTCGACGACCTGCGCGCAGCGGTGGACCGCTACCGCCCGCGCCTCGCGCCGATCGACCAGCGCCGCTAACCGCCCCATGTACTTGTTCCTCGTCGGACCGCCGGGCGTCGGCAAGAGCTCCATCGCGCCCCTGCTCGCGATGCGTCTTGCCGCGAGCGTGGTCGAGATCGATGCGGTGATCGAGCGCCGGACGCGCAAGAGCAACCGCCGGACGATCGATGAGGATGGGATGCCGCGCTTCCGCGACCTGGAGTCAGCGGTCCTGGCCGCGCTTCGCCCCACGCCCGCGTGGACCGTGGTGGACACCGGTGGTGGGACGCCGCTGCGGCCGGAGAATCGCGCGCGAATGCGGGAGCTCGGTCTCATCATCGGTCTGCGCGCGTCGCTCGAGCGCATCACCGCCGGAATCGCCGCGACGCTCGAGAAGCGGCACACGCTGTCGTTCACGCCGCGCGAACGCGCCGAGCATGCCCTCACCGATCCCGAGCGGCGCGCCGGCTACGACGACGTCGACGTGACCTTCGATGTGGACGGCGCAACGCCCGAGCAGAGCGCGGACGCGATCGCCGCATGGCTGGTGGCATCACGCGGTCTGCGCGTCGACGTCGGCAACGAGAAGCCGTATCCGATCGTCATCCGGGCGGGCCTGCTGGACGACATCGGCACGTATCTGCGGGATCTTGGCTGGCGCGGTCGCGTCGCGCTCGTCAGCGAGCGCAACGCCGCGAAGATGCGTGAGGATCGCGCCCGCCGTTCGCTCACGTCAGCGGGCTTCGCGGTGACCGCGCTCCGCGCTCCCTCGGGCGAGACCGCGAAGTCGCTGCGCGCGGTGGAGCGCCTCTGGCGCGATCTCGCCGATGCGCGCATCGGCCGCGACGGTGGTGTGGTCGCGCTCGGTGGCGGCGCGCTCGGCGATGCCGCCGGCTTCGCGGCCGCGACCTATGTGCGCGGCGTGCGTGTCGCGCAGGTGCCGACGACCCTCCTCGCGATGGTCGACGCCGCGATCGGTGGCAAGACCGCCATCGACATCGCAGCGGGAAAGAACCTCGTGGGCGCGTTCCATCAACCCGACGCGGTGCTGAGCGATGTCGACGCGATCGCGACGCTGCCGCGGCGTCAGCGCGCGTCCGGGCTGGCCGAGATCATCAAGACCGCGTTCCTCGTCGACCGCGACGCCGTCGCGCACGTCGAGCGCGCCATCCCCGGCGTCCTCGCCGCCGATCGCGGTGCGACGCTGACCGCGGTCGCGCTCGCGTCAGAGGTGAAGGCGAGCGTGGTGACCGCCGACCCGAACGAGCAGGGCCTGCGCGCGCTCCTCAACTTCGGGCACACCATGGGGCACGCGTATGAAGCCGCGAGCGAGTATCGCGTCACGCACGGCGAGGCGGTGGCACTCGGGCTCGTCTTCGCCTGCGCGCTGTCCGAGGACCTCGGACTCGCGCCGGCCTCCATCCGTGCCGATCTGGAGCGGCTGCTCGCCAAGGCCGGCCTTCCGCTTCGCGCCCGGATCCCGCGGCGCGCATGGCAGCTGCTCGCGAACGACAAGAAGGCGCGCGCGGGGAAGGTCCGGTGGATACTGCCGCGGCGGATAGGACGGTTCAGTGAGGTGACGGACGTGGGCGATCGGGCGCTGCGCACGGCGGCGAAGGTGGTGGAGGGATGACCAAGTTCCTCCTCGTGAACGGGCCGAACCTGAACACGCTCGGCACGCGCGAGCCCCACATCTACGGCACCACGACGCTCCCGCAGATCGAGGAGCACGCCAAGGAGATCGCGAAGACGGCCGGCGCGGAACTCGTCACGTATCAGTCCAATCACGAGGGCGCGCTCATCGACTTTCTGCAAGCGCACAAAGACGCGAGTGGTGCCATCATCAATCCTGGCGGCCTGGCTCACACCTCCATCGTGTTGCGCGACGCGATCGCGGCCTGCGCGTTCCCCGTGGTCGAGGTCCACATCAGCGACGTGACGAAGCGTGAGCAGTTCCGCCACCATAGTTATTTGAAGGACGTGACCGCGAATCAAGTCGTCGGCCTCGGTGTGGTCGGCTACGAAGTCGCGCTCCGTTGGCTCATCGAGGAGACGAAGAAGAAGTGATCAGTACCGGGGAGATCAAGCGCGGCGTGACCGTCGAGATCGACGGCCAGCTCTACCAGATCATCGAGTTCCAGCACATCAAGATGGGCCGCGGCTCGGCGCAGGTGCGCATGAAGCTGCGGAACGTGCGCAAAGGCGACACGATCGAGAAGACGGTGCAGGCGGGTGAGCGCTTCACGCGCGCGCGGCTCGACCACCGCGTCGTCCAGTACATGTACACCGACGGGACGCTCTATTACTTCATGGACACGAAGACGTACGACCAGTTCCCGCTCGACGCGGAGCGCCTCGGCGATGCGACGGACTACCTCGTGGACGGCATGGAGGTCACGCTCAACGAGTACCAGGGCGAAGCGATCGGCGTCGACCTGCCCGCCTCCGTGGTGATGACGGTCACGTCCACCGACGTCGGTCTGAAGGGCGACACCGCGACCGGCGCGACGAAGCCGGCGACGATGGAGTCCGGTCTCAAGGTGAACGTGCCGCTCTTCGTGAACACCGGAGACAAGATCAAGGTCGACACGCGGTCGGGTGAATATCTCGAGCGCGCCTAAGGACGTTCTCCGGGTCGGCCAGCTCGTGATCCGGCTGGCGGAGCACATCCAGTCGGGCGACGAGTTCAAGGACCTATGGGTGGAGGGCGAGGTCGTCGACGCCACCGTCGCTTCCTCCGGCAACGTCTACTTCACGCTGCGCGATCAGGTGGGACAGCTCGCGTGCGCGCTCATGGCCACGCAGGCGATGCAGCTCGCGCTGACGCCGCGCGACGGCAACAAGGTGCTGGCGCACGGCCGCATCGAGCTCTATCCCCGGCAGAGCCGCGTGCAGCTGCGCGTGGACGATCTTCGGCCCGCGGGTCTCGGCGACGCGCATCTGCGCTTCGAGGCGCTGAAGAAACGCCTCACCGCGGAGGGCCTCTTCGCGATGGAGCGCAAGCGCACGCTGCCGACCGCGCCACGGCGCGTCGGTGTGATCACGAGCCCGATCGGCGCGGTGTGGCACGACATCCAGACGATCGTCGCGCGCCGCGATCCGCGCATCGAGCTCGTGTTCGCGCCCGCGCTGGTGCAGGGGCCGGGCGCGGTCGAGTCCCTCATCGGTGGCCTCGATGGCCTCGCGCAGCTGCGCGACATCGACGTCGTGATCATCGCGCGCGGCGGCGGTTCGCCCGAGGATCTCGTGGCCTTCAACGACGAGGCGCTGGTCCGCGCCATCGGTCGCCGCCCATGGCCGGTCGTGTCTGGCGTCGGTCACGAGACGGACGTGACGCTGTGCGACCTCGTCGCCGATATGCGCGCGCCGACGCCGTCCGCGGCCGCGGAGCAGGTGATCCCTGACGCGCGCGTGGGACAGCTGAACGCCGACCGGCACATGCGCCGCATCAGCGCGCGCGCGCACGACGCGGTCGCTCTGCGTCGCCGACGTCTGGTGACGGCGTTCCGACTCCTGGAGCGGCGCGCGCCGCCCGCGCGCGTCGCGGGATACCGGCAGCGCCTGGATGAGGACCGCCGCGCGCTCGACCGGGCGATGTCGCGGCTCGTGCCGACGCGACGGCAGCGCCTCGTCGCCGCGAAGCGGCAGCTCGACGCGCTCTCGCCACTTGGCGTCCTCGGCCGTGGCTATGCCATCGTCGAAGGCGCGGACGGACGCGTGCGGGCGTCGGCGTCCGCGCTTCACGCAGGGGACAAGGCGCGGCTGCGCATGCGCGATGGACGCGCGCAGGTGACCGTGGAAGGGGTGGATCCGAGTGCCCGAGGCTGAGCCGACCATCGAGGAGGCGCTGAAGCGCCTCGAGGCCGTTGCCGACAAGCTCGAGGATCCGGAGCTCGATCTGGACGAGGCGGTGCGGCTCTACGAAGAGGGCCTGCGTCTGTACGAGCGCTGCGCGAAACGTCTCGACGCGGCGGAGCTGCGCATCACGCAGCTGGCCGACGCGCTCAAACAGCAGGCCGCGAAGCAGAGCCGCTAGCGCTACGCGCCGCGCAAGCGGCGCAGGAACGGCTCGATGTTCTCGATGAATTGCTCGGGGCGGTACCCGTGCAGAAGATGGCCGCTTCCGGGGAAGCGCTTCACCGTGAGGTCCTTCACGTTCTGCTTCAGCTTCCATTCCGCAGCGTCGTCGAGCATCGACGCGAGACGCGGCTCACCAGCGACGACGAGGGTCGGCGCGGTGACCTTTGGCAGCCAGGACTGCAGCGCGGCCACACCGGCCTCGTCACGCGCGGCGACGCGCGACGCCGGGAACGCCGGATCGATGTCGCGCACGTACGTGACCATCCGCTCGGAGGCGTAGAAGCCGCGGCTCTCACCGTACGTGCGCTCGCCGCGCGGCCCGGGTGAGGTGAGCGGTAGGCGATCGACGGCGCGCTGGAACTCCTTCGG
>Ga0075426_10004288_pt1 | contig 10147 bp, 8 predicted proteins | sample SoiMethybrSBSTD5_FD_75304 | JGI IMG/M metagenome (GOLD analysis project Ga0075426, IMG submission 75304) | Bulk soil microbial communities from a Populus tree surrounding site in Tennessee, USA - Soil MetaG P. TD hybrid SBSTD5 | ecosystem: Environmental > Terrestrial > Soil > Tree plantation...
CCCGCTCGACGGGGGCAGCAAGAGCTCCCCTAGGGCCGGACCGAGGGCGCTCGGGTCGAGGATCTCGATGCCCCGTTCGGCGGCGATCTTGCGGGCGACCTCCCCCGGTTCCTCGGTGTAAACGAGGGTCCGGTGCACGACGTCGCCCGGAAACTCCGACTCGACCTCGATCGGCGACCGCAGTCCTGCGACGAGGAAGACTGCGCGGTGATCGCGAAGGCGCACGGCCCGGATCCCGTTCGGCCGCTCGTCGAGCCGGTACCCCGCGGCCTCGAACAGCCGACGCAGCGCCGACACCGCCGCGCCCCCGGACGTCATCCGAAGAAACGAGCCGACCGGACGTTATCTGTCTTCCGCCGCGCGTGACGGCGATAGGGGACGCCGAAACCCTCATGGCGTTCGGGCCCCGGTGGCCGGCCGTGCCCCGGTACCGGGTCGGCTGCACGGGCTGGGGGTACGACGACTGGGTGGGACCGTTCTACCCACCGGGGGCCCAACCTGCCGAGTACCTCGGACGCTACGCGCGCGTGTTCGACACCGTCGAGGTCGACTCGAGCTTCTACCGGGCGCCCTCGGCCTTCCTCGCGCGCCGGTGGGCGAGCCAGACGCCCGATGGGTTCCTCTTCTCCGTCAAGGTGCCGCAGGACGTCACGCACAAGGCGCGCGAACCGTTCAACGCCGGCGCCCTCGCGACGTTCCTCAGCGGGATCGAACCGCTCCGGACCGCCCAACGGCTCGGACCTCTCGTTGCTCAGTTCCCCCCCTCGTTCCGTGAGCCGTCTGGAAGCGCGCGGTTGGGTGAGATCCTCGACGCCATCCCCCGGTCGTACGCGCTTGCGGTCGAACTGCGCCACGCGTCCTGGTGGGGGCGCGAGACCCTCGCGCGGTTGGAGGAGCGGCACGCGGCGCTCGTCTGGTCGGTATACCCCGGCGTCCACCCGCCCCACCGAACGACCGCGGAGTTCGTCTACGCGAGGTTCGTCGGCGACCGGGCGCTCACGAAGTTCGACCGTATCCAGCGCGACGGTCGACCGTTGATGGAGGAGATGAAGCGCCACTTCGACGACGAGGGCCGGTCGGCCCGCGACATCTTCGTCCTCCTCAACAATCACTACATGGGGTTCGGCCCCGGCACCGCCCAGGTGATGCAGGAGGTCCTCGGGGTTCCGAAGGCCGACCTCACCGCCGCCGGACGGGCGGCCGGTCAACAGGAGCTCGAGCGGTTCGGCTAGGGGCCCTGTCGCGGCTACGTCTGCAACGCGACCGTTGTCGCGCTGCGCCGCGACATTCATGAGCCCCCGTGCGCCGATAGTAGAGCCCACCCTGGCGCGACACGGCCACCGAAAAGTCGCACACTATAGTATCTGAGGCCCAACTGTGTGCGAACCCACCAACCCTACGAGCCCGCCCTCTCGCCGATCGTTCCTCTCCGCTCACCTCCCCCGGAGGCCCCTGTGAGCGGCTCGAACCTCTACCTCGAGCCCGTCGAGCTCACCGCCTTGAGCTGGGACTTCCACGTCGACCGGTGCAGCGTCTGCCTCGCCCGGGGCAACCAGCTCTGCTACGAGGGTCAGTACCTCGCCGACGAGGTCGCGATCGTCCGCATGAGCCTCGACGGTCCGAGCCGCCCGACCCGACGGCACCCGATCCTCGCTCCCGAGCGCCGCCCGATCTTCCCGGGAACCCCCGCATGAGCGTCTGCCTCCCGATCCTGCTGAACGGCGCCTCGATCCGGCTCCCGGGAGCGTGAGCCGACCGCAGGGTAGGTCCGAAGGGACCTGAGCACCAACCCATTCGTCGGCCGTCCTAGCGACGGGAAAAAACACCGGCCGACGGGGGCTCCCGCGTCCACACGGGAGCCCCCGCCCTCTTCCCGAATCGAGAAATTCCTGACGGCGAACGGCGGAGCCGCCGCTCCGAAGCAACGTATATATCGCGACCGGGGGTGCAATGGCCGTCAGCGATGGCCGAGGCAATCACCCTGCGCGTCGCCGAGGCCTTCCAGCAGGACATCGGTCTCGGTACCGCTCGGCTGGACGTCGGGACGCGGCAGCGGTTGAAGGTCGGCGTCGGCGATATCGTCGAGATTCGCGGACGCAAGACGACCGCGGCGCTCGTCAACCGGGCCCAGCAGGAGGACGAGGGGAAGGGCGTCATCCGGGTCGAGGCCGTCGTCCGGCGAAATGCGGGGGTCAGCATCGGCGACCGTGTGACCGTCGGACGGATCGATTGCCCGATCGCCGACTCGATCACGATCGCCCCGATCTACTCGGGGTCTGCCAAGATGGACCTCGGGCCGGGTCTCGAGGCGTTCGTTTCGAAGGCGCTCTCCCGCCGCCCGTTCGTCCGCGGCGATGTCTTCGTGATCCCCGGGGTGTTCCTCATGGGCGGTTCGCTCCCCTTCATGGTCGTCACGACCCAGCCCAAGGGGACGGTCCAGGTCGGCCCGACGACCCTCATCACGATCAAGGACGAGACCGTCACCGAGACCGAGGTCGCCGCCCCGCGCGTCTCCTACGAGGACATCGGCGGGCTCAAGGAGAAGCTCGGTCGCGTCCGCGAGATGATCGAGCTCCCGCTCAAGCACCCCGAGCTGTTCGACCGGCTCGCCATCTCGCCGCCGAAGGGCGTGCTCTTGTACGGACCGCCCGGGACCGGGAAGACGCTCATCGCCAAGGCCGTCGCGAACGAGGCGGGCGCCCACTTCATCGGGATCCAGGGCCCGGAGATCATCTCGAAGTACTACGGCGAGAGCGAGAAGGAGCTCCGGGAGAAGTTCGAGGAGGCCGAGAAGAACGCCCCCTCGGTGATCTTCATCGACGAGCTCGACTCGATCGCCCCTCGGCGCGACGAGGTCGTCGGCGAGGTCGAGCGGCGCGTCGTCGCCCAGCTTCTCACGCTCATGGACGGGCTCTCGGGGCGCGGCAACGTCATCGTCATCGCCGCCACGAACCGCGAGGAGGCGATCGATCCCGCGCTCCGCCGGCCCGGCCGGTTCGACCGGGAGATCGAGATCGGAGTCCCGACCCAGGCCGGGCGCCTCGAGATCCTCCAGATCCACACGCGCGGGATGCCGATCGACGGCTCGGAGAAGGACCGGGAGCGCGTGCTGCGCGAGCTCGCGAACCTCTCCCACGGGTTCGTCGGCGCCGACCTCGCCGCGCTCGGGCGCGAGGCGGCGATGCGCGCGCTCCGCCGCTACCTGCCCGAGATCGACTTCGACAAGCCGATCCCGTTGACCCTCCTCGAGAAGATGAAGGTCACCGAGCGCGACTTCCGCGAGGCGCTCAAGCAGATCGAACCGTCGAGCCTTCGCGACGTCGCGATCGAGATCCCGACGGTCCGATGGGCCGACGTGGGCGGCCTCGACCGCGTGAAGGTCTCCCTTCAGGAGTCCGTCGAGCTACCGTTCCGCAACCCGACGGTCTACAAGCACATGGGGATCGAGCCGCCCCGGGGGATCCTGCTCTACGGTCCCCCCGGCGTCGGGAAAACGCTCCTCGCGAAGGCTGCCGCGACGGAGAGCCAGGCGAACTTCATCTCGGTGAAGGGCCCCGAGGTGATGAGCAAGTGGGTCGGGGAGAGCGAGAAGGCCGTCCGGGTGATCTTCAAGAAAGCCCGCCAGGCGTCCCCCGCGATCGTCTTCATCGACGAGATCGACGCGATCGCGCCCCGGCGAGGGCTTCAGACCTCGAGCGGCGTCACCGAGCGGATCGTGAACCAGCTGCTCACGTCCGTCGACGGCCTCGAGTCGCTCGAGCGCGTCCTCGTCCTGGCGGCCACCAACCGCCCCGACATCCTCGATGAGGCGCTGCTCCGCACCGGTCGCTTCGACCGCCTCCTCTACGTCGAGCCACCGAACGTCGCGGGTCGCCTCGAGATCCTGAAGGTCCATTCGCGGAAGATGCCCCTCGAGGACGTGAGCCTCACCGAGCTTGCCCAGCGCACGGAAGGGTACGTAGGGAGCGACCTGGCCGCGCTCTGTCGCGAGGCCGGGCTCGTCGCGATCCGCGAGAACATCAAGGCGAACAAGGTGACGATGGCGCACTTCGACGAGGCGCTGAAGCTCTGCCACCCGTCGTGCTCCCCGGAGACGCTCAAGTTCTACGAGGACTTCCAAAAGCACCTCGTCCGCGAGCGCGTCGCGAAGAAGGAAGAGACCGTCCAGGCGATCTACCGGTAGCCCCCGACGGCCGCGCCGGGCGCGCGGAAACCGTCGTGCGCCCACCGAGGGAACGGAGCGGCGCACTCGGGGAGTTCCGCTATCGGCAAGCTATAAGTAGAGGGGCTAGGTTCGCGCCCGCGTTCCCCGATGGGGAATCCCGCAACCGGGAGACGTGAACTACGATGGGAAACGCCCTGCCGCGAGTCGCCCTTTGGGCCCTGGCGCTGCTGTTGCTGGCGGGTTCGCTAGCCTCGCTGCCCGGAGCCATCGCCGCGCCGACGACGCCGACGTACACCCTGCTCGGGTACGTGGACCAATCCGGAGGGCCCTCGCCGCCCCCGGTGCCCGTGGGCGTCACCGTCGACCTCATCTCCTCCGCTACGCACCAGACGTACTCGACCACGACGACCAGCGCGAGCGGCCAGTTCTCGTTCGGCTCGTCCAACACCGGCGGCACCCTCGCGCCGGGCTGGTGGGGACTGTGGGTCCCGCCGCAGTCGCACGTCAACCTCTACGGATGCATGCCCTGCGCCGTCCTACCGCTCTCCCAGAACCCGCAGTACTACTGGGAGAACTCGACGTCGCTCACCACGCAATCCACCTCCGCGAACCCCGTGACGATCACGGGCGTGACCCTGCTTCCGTACAACGCGACGATGTGGGGGAACGCGACGTACCTCGGTCAGCCCGTCGCCGGAGCGACCGTCGAGCTCCTGGCCCCGACGTTCAACGGGTTCGTGCTCGCGCAGAACACGACCGTCTCGACCGCGACCAACACGACCGTCGTCGGCGAGTACTCGCTCTCGGTCCCGTGGGGAACGTGGGTCCTCGAGACGATCGTTCCGGGCAGCCCGAACCACTACAGCTTCGACCAGGTGACCGTCAACGCCGCCCAGATGACGGTGAACCCGGTCGTCCAGGACTACCTCGCCTGGGGGTTCGTCAATCAGGCGTCCAACCCGTCGGCCCACGTGCCCGCGGGCGGTAACGTCACCGTTGTCGACCCGACGAACGGCTACATCTACAGCTCCCCGACCCCGGCCGGCGGCTTCTACAGCTTCGGCACGTACCCAGCGGGCTTCACGGGTCCGGGCGCCCAGACGCTCGACGTGATCCTCTCGGAGGTCGGCTGGCAGACGATGTCGTACCCGCTGACGATCTCGGGGGCGAGCCACAACGGGGGCGCAGCGCCCAAGCTGGTCTACACGACCCCGATGGCCCCCCCGGCGTCCTACCTCTCGACGTTTGACTTCTCGTCGGGGTTCGGCTTGGTCAACATCAGCACGCAGGCGACGCTGCTCAACGACTCGGTGTTCCCCGAGCTCGCCAACAGCTCGGTCGGCCAGCTGTGGGCGCAGCTCGCGCTCGACTGGCAGCACAACCTCACCTTCAACGCGGCCAACCTGGGCGGCGTCTTCGGCTGGATCAACTCCTCCGGGCCGTTCTTCCCGGCCGGCCAGGGGATGCTCACCGTCAACGGCACCGGCTTCGGCCAGCCGACGAACTACACCTTCACGAACTCGACGACGTGCACGACGTTCTGCGGCCTCCTGAGCAGCGACGCGCTCCACCTTGGGTGGACCCAGACGTACAACGCGACGGCGTCGGTCCCGGTGAACGCGAAGACGTACTCGCTCGGCTTCAACTTCCGCCACCCGACGAACGGCCAGTCGTTCAACTACACGATCGTGCTCCCGTCGGGGTACGTCCTTAACGCGGGGAGCGCCGCGCCCGCCCAGAGCCGCTTGGTCCCCGCCGGGGTCAACAACACGTGGACGAAGTTCACGCTCGTCGCGCAGCCGTCGACCTCGCCGTCCTCGACCGCGTCGTTCACGATCGTGAAGTACGCCTCGGTCACCGCCAACGTGAACGTCACGACGACGAACTTCGCCTACTCCAACTCGAACGTCCTCAACCAGACCCACGGGAACTACACCGTCATCGTCGGGGTCGGCGAGAACGCCACCTTCTCCGGCCTGAACTCGACGTTCCCGGTGGGGAACAACGGCACGCTCTACGCGTGGAACTTCGGCGACTCGACCCCCGTCACGAGCACGTCCCAGCCGACGACGTACCACACCTACGCGACCGCGGGCACGTTCACGGGCTCCCTCACGCTGACGAGCTCGGGCGGCCAGTCGAACACCGTGGCGTTCACGGTCTACTCCGACGACGTCACCCCGGTCGCCGTCATCAGCACGAACGCGACCGAGAACACGACGACCTCGGGGGCCGCCTACATCGTGACCAACTGGTCGACGCTGCTCCACTTCAACGCGTCCGCGTCGACCGACGTGATCAACGCCGGGACCTCGCTCCCCGGGATCATCTCGATCGCCACGTGGAACATCTCGACCGGCACGACGCCCGTGACCCCCGCCAACTACTCGCGCGGCGCGGGCTCGGACCCGTTCCACAACCTGACCCAGGCGTTCCTCGGCAACGGACCGTACCTGACCCAGGCCGACGTCAACGGCACCTCGATCCCGCTCATGGGCTGGCAGTACAACGTGACGCTCCAGATCTGGGACGCCGCGGGTCATCGGTCGACGGCGTACCTCGCGGTCCTGGTCAAGGACACGCAGAAGCCGACGCCCGTGATCAACCTCCTGGATTCCCGCGGCCGCACCGTCTCGAGCTCGGGGATCGTCGAAGGATCGGGCAACCACACCGCCGCCGTGACGTTCTCTGCGGTGAACACGACCGACCCGCACAACGGCTCGGTCGTCTCCTACAACTGGAACGTGACGAACGCGGGCAACACGTCGGCAAACCTCACGTTCGATCAGGTCGCCTCGGGCCCGTCGTACAAGCTTCCGTCGCCGAAGCCGCAGTTCTGGCTCGCCCCGCAGGCGAAGCCGTACACCGTGAACCTCACCATCACGGACCGCGCGGGCAACACCGCGTTCGTCACCGCGACGCTCACCGTCGCGGTGAACACGAGCCAGCGGCCGGTACTGACCGTCGGCAACCTGACCGCCCCGACCACGATGACGGGCGGCTCGTCGTACACGATCTGGGTGAACGTCACGAACACGCTCGGCCAGAACTCGACGGCCGCGAACGTCCAGGTCCGGTTCTATCTCCTGGCGCCGTCCGGTTCCGGCGCGGGAGCGAACATCGGCGGCTCGCCCGCATCGGTCCAGTTCTACACCTACGTGACGAACACGACGGTCTCATCGACCCCGATGGTGCCTCCGATCAACCTCTCGTACAACCACACGATCCGCGCTCAGATCTCCTTCTCGCCTGGGCTCGTCGGGTCGTACGACCTGTGGGTCAACGCGACGGCGTCGAACGAGTTCGTCTCGGACTACCGCAACGGCGCCAACCAGGCGCACGTGGGCGTGACGCTCAACCAGAACCCGATCGTCCTCTACGAGGAGATCGCGGCGGTCGGCGTCGTCGCCGCGGTGATCATCGCGGCGGTCATCCTGTTCTACCGCCGGCGGGTCTCCGGCGGCGGCAAGTCGACGAAGCCGTCGACGGGCTCGACCGGCAAGGGCGGGCTCGAGCGTCCGAAGGACCGCAAGGCCGACGACGATGACGACGACATCTAATCGTCGCGTCCCCGAACCTCTTCCCTGGTCCCGGGGGCGGCTCCGCCTCCGCGAGGCTATCCGCGCGCGCCGCTCTCGGGCCGCCCCATGGTCGGGGGCGCCCAACGGCGAAGCTCACCGCAGGCACTCCGACGGACCCTGCGCTCGCTCGCCGTCGACCCCGCCCTGACCCCGGCGAGAGTCCACCGTCTCCACCGGGCCCTGAGGAAGCATCGGCTGCGTGCGGAGGGTGGAGTGGCGCCTTCCCCACGAACGGACCGACCCTACCCGCCCGTCCTTCGCTCCGTCGAGCGGTCCCTCGGCCAGCTCAGGGACCTGACCCTGTTCCGCGCCACGCTCGGTCGGGCCGCCCCTCGAGGGCCGTCGAGGATCGAGCGAGCGTGGAGGGACGAGGTTCTCCGCCGGGTCCGCGCACGCGAGGCGACCCTCCGGGGCCAGGTACGCCGGCTCGCGGCTCGTGCTCTTCCGGCGCTCACGACTGGTTCCGGGCGCCGCTTCGCGAGCGAGCGCGAGCCACCCAGGCGGTTCCCCGAGGTTCTCGACCGAGCGCTCCGGCGACTGTCGGCGGGACGAGCCCACGCCCTCCGCAAGGAGCTCCGTCGCCACCTGCTGGCTGCACCGGGGACTCGCCCCGGGGTCAAGGGGGAGCCGGGCGGCCTCGTTCGACGCCTGGTACGCGAGCTCGGACGACTCCACGACCTCGACGTCGCCCTCGAGCGGATCGACGACGGCCCGCGCGCCGGTGGGAAGCGGTGGCGGGACCACGTGGCCCGAGAGCGCCGCGACCTCGCGCGTCAGCTCCGACGCAGGTTGCGATCGCGGGCGACCGCACGAACGGTCCAGTCGCTTCGGCCCTGACCCACCCGCCCGACGGCGTACGGGTCGGCGTTAGCCGTACGGGCCGACCTCGTCCAGGAGGTCGACGTGGGACAGGAGCATTCGTCGGCAGCAGTAGCGGGTGAGCCCGAGCTGGGTGAGGACGGCACCGGCCGGCTCGCCGCGGCTCGTGCGCTCGCGGAAGTCGTCCCAGGTCTGGCCGATCACGGTCCCGCAGGTGAAGCAGCGGACCGGGATCATCATCGTCATCGGTGCTTCCTCCCTACCGGTACGACTTCTGACGACGCTTGCGGGCGCCGCGACCGCCCGGCCGCTTCGGCAGCTTGCGGCGCGGATCGTTGACGATCAGCGACCGGTCGTACCGTTTGAACATCTCGGTGAGCGCGGGGTCCTTGATCCACTGGAGGAGCCCGCGGGCAACGGCTGTCCGAGCGGCGGACGCCTGGCCGATGATCCCGCCGCCCTGGACGTCGACGGCGATGTCGAGGACGCGCCACTTGTCGCCGACCATCAATAGCGGCTCCTGGATCTTCTGCCGAACGGTCTCCGGCTCGACGATCTCGAGCGGGCGGTCGTTCACCCAGACGCGTCCGGCACCCTTGCGGATCGTCGCGCGCGCGACCGCCTCCTTCCGCTTACCCGTGGTCTGGATGATGACGGGGGCCTTCACACGCGGGCTCCGAGCAGGCGTGTGATCTCTTCGAGCGTGAGGGGTGCCTGCAACGACGGGCGGGATCGGGCGATATCGATCGACTGGCGCGGCGCGGCGGCGACGGGCGGCGGGACGCCGATGTAGACTTCGAGGCGGTCCAACGCCTCCTTGCCGCGGGTCTTGAGGTGGGGGAGCATCCCGCGCACGGTCCGCCGGAAGATCCGGTCGGGGTAGCGGGGGTAGTGGGGTCCCGACCGCTTCGAGCCGCGGGCCCGGTTCGCGATGTAGAAGGAGAGGACGCGCTCACGTGAGCCGGTCACGACGCTCTTCTCGGCGTTGACCACGACGATCGACTCCCCACGCAGCAGTCGGTGGGCGATCACGCTCGCGGCCCGACCGAGGACGAGACCCGAAACGTCGACCACGGTCCCCTTGGGCGGCGGCGGAGCGGTTGCGACTGCCGGGGGCGACTTCGCCGCAGGTTTCCCCGAGGGCTTCGCCGCGGGCTTCGGCGCGGCGGGTTTCGCCGCTGGGGCCGGCTTGGGCTTGCTGGCCGTATCGGGGACGCGCGGCTTGGACGCCGGTGGCACCGCAGGCTTGGGGTTCGGTGTCGACCTATCCTTGGAGGGGGCCGTCGGCGCGGGCGCCGGGGAGGCGGGCTCGGTCGGTTCAGGCAAGCAGGCGGACCCCCGTGCCGTCCGGCTTGGACTTCACGAGCTCGTCGATCGTGAGGGCCTTGCCGCCCGCGTTATGGATCTTGAGCCGCGCCTCGGCGGAGTAGTGGAAGGCGCCGACCGTGAGCCGCTTCGAGAGCGTACCGGCCGCGAGGACCTTCCCCGGGACGACGACGGTCTCGTCGGCGGTGGTCAGCCGCTCGAGGTGGCCGACGTTCACGGGGGTGCGCTGGTGACGCGCGCGCGCGAGCTGGTCCGC
>Ga0075426_10004291_pt1 | contig 10144 bp, 9 predicted proteins | sample SoiMethybrSBSTD5_FD_75304 | JGI IMG/M metagenome (GOLD analysis project Ga0075426, IMG submission 75304) | Bulk soil microbial communities from a Populus tree surrounding site in Tennessee, USA - Soil MetaG P. TD hybrid SBSTD5 | ecosystem: Environmental > Terrestrial > Soil > Tree plantation...
CTCGAAACTATTTTATTTAATCCGCCGCCGCCCACATGACGCGGTCGGCCGGCAGCTCGATCGCGAGCTCGCGCCAGCTCTCGCCGCGGTCGTCGCTGAAAAGAATCTGTCCTTTGCCGCCGCTGCCCGAGGCGTGGCCGCGCGCGACAAGGCCGGTGCCGGCAAAGACAGAATTCTTGTCGTGCGGATGGTGCACGAGCGCCCAGAACATCGGGTCGCAGTCGTCGGCAAGCCCCGCGGTGACGCGACGCCAGGATTTTGCGGCGTCGCCGCTCTTGAAGAGCGCAGCGCGCGCGCCGCGCTGCTCACGCCGCCAAAAGCCGGGCGAGCCGTCGGCGGTCGCGACGAGCATCTCCGGCGCGTCTCCAGGCCGCGCCGGCGGCAGGAAAAGAAAATCGTGAAAATAATTTCGCGAGAGACCGCTTTCCGCGCGGACCCAACCGTCCTCCGGCTTGTCGCTGGTGAAGAAACCGCGCGCGCTCGCGACGAAGTAGCGGTCGAAGCGCCCGGGCAGATTCGCGATCACATGGATATCGAGGTAGTCGATCCCTCTGCTCACGTCTTCCCAGGTCGCGCCGCGGTCGAAGCTGCGCACGATGCCGCCGTGCTCGATGCATAAATAGATCGTGCGCGGCTCGTCGGGATGGACGAAGATATTGCGCACGTGCCCCTGGTGCGGCGGCTGGGGAAAGCGCCAGTTCTTCTTGACCTCGTCCGGCAGCGCCTTGAGTGCGATCAATTCGCGCCAGCTCTCGCCGCCGTTTTCGCTGCGGAAAAGCCCCACCGGCTCGACTCCCGTGTAAACCACGTCGTCGCTCGTCGGATCGACGGCGACCGCGCGGATGTCGCCTTCGAGCACCCTCTTCCAGGTTTTTCCCGCGTCGGTCGTGCGGTAAAGGCCGTCGTGCGTGATGCCGACGTAGACGCGCTCGGGATGATCGTGGCAGCCGTGGATGGAATCGATAATGCCGTCGCGGAACGCGCGGCTCGTCTCCTCCCAGCCGCCGTTGCGCGCGCGCCACACGATGAGCCCGTGCTGCGTGCCGGCGTATAGCCTTACTCCGTCCGACATGACCGCTCCTATGGGAAAAGCTCCACCCTTCCCGTTCCCGGCTGCCTGTCCCAGCGCGCCTCGACGGAGGAAAAATAATTCCAGGCGCGCTCCGCGCGCCGCTCGAAGTCGATTTCCGCGTTGAACGCGCGCGCCTGCTCGGCCGAAAGCGTCTCGACCTCTCCCAGCGCCGCAGCCTGGAGCGTTTTTTTCGCGTCGTCTTCCAGGACGAGCGACGCGTAAAGCACTTCGGTCAAATTTCTTCCCACAACGACAGTGCCGTGCGCGCGCAGCAGCGCGGCGCGCTTGTCGCCGATGACCTTGACCAGCGCACGCCCGCGCTCCGGCGTCGTGACGAGCTGCGCCTCCTGATAGAGCGGCACGCCGGCGCTGAAGAGCGTTCCCTGAAGCGTCACGGGGCGGAACTCGCGCTTGGCGATCGTGAACAGCGTCGCGTGCGGCGGATGGAGGTGCGCGACGGCGAGCGCGTCGGCGCGCGCGGCGTGGAGCGCCGTGTGAATCGGCCACTCGACCGGCGGCCGGCCGCTCCCCTGCGGCTTGCCGTCGAGATCGCACGGCACCATGTCCTCGGGGCGGAGCTGCCCCTTATCCGACCCCATGCCCGGTGTGATGAAGACGCGCTTTTTCTCCGGATTATAAACGCTCAAATGGCCGAAGAGACCGAGCATCCCCTGCATCGCGAAGATGCGCGCGAGCTGCGCGAGTTTTTCCCTGGCTTCGTGCTCGTTGAACATCGCGCCTCCTCTTGTTATGCCCGCCGCGGCCAGTAGCGATAGAGCAGCCGCTTCGGGTGGACGACGGCGAGATACAGTGCGCGGAGCTTGCCTGCGACGCCGCAGCGCGGTGTGAAGAGGTCCTTCAACATGAGGGCGAGCGGAATTTTGTGCGCGGGATATTTATTCGGCAGAACGAATTTGAGGCCGTAAGCCGCCTTGCTTTCCTTCAAGACCATCACGACCTGCGTGCCTCCCGCCTCGTTCTCGCCGTAGGTTTCCCCGCCGACTTCGCCCGCGCGCGCGTGCGCTTTCGCGGTCATATCCTCTTCGAGGCCGAAGTCGAGCGCGCCGACCGGACACGCGACAACGCAAAAAGGACTTTTGTCCTCGCTCACGCGCGGCGCGCACATCGTGCATTTCGACGCCTTGTGCGTGACCTCGTCTTTCGAGATCACGCCCCACGGGCACGCGTAGACGCAGTACTCGCAGCCGATGCATTTCACCGGGTCGATGACCACCGGCCCTTCGTCGTATTTGGTGATCGCCTCGACCGGGCAGACCGCCGCGCACATCGGATACTCGCAGTGCATGCAGCTGTTGCGCGCCCACAGCGGCGAGAGGCCTTCGAGGACCGGCGGGTCTATCTGGATCCAGTTGCTGCTGGAGAATGCGTAGACCGACGTGCGCGGGTGATCGTGCCAGTCCTTGCACGCGTGCACGCACTGCCGGCAGCCGATGCATTTCGTCGCGTCGAAGAGGATCGTCCGCGGCTTGCCGTCGAGGAGCCTGCCGGTCGGAATCAGATTGCCGTACTTCTCATTCATGAACGATGAACTCCCGGTCGCGATGCTAAAACGTTATAGTTCCGGCCGCGAAAGAGAGTCAAGGATGCGGAGTTCGTTTGACATCCTCCGCCGGCTGGGCGAGAAAGAGGAATCACAAAAAATCACCGGAGGATTCATCGATGAGCGACAAGAAAAAACTGCGCGTGATCTACCGCTCGAACGCCCACTCGCCCTTCTGGGTCGTGGCGGACAAGTCTGGACTGTGGGGCGAGAACGGCCTGGAAGTCGACACGAGCCCGCAGCTCGTGCGCGAGAAGGCCGTCGAGTCGCTGAAAAAAGGCGCCGTCGACGTGATCTCCGGCAATCACCACAATTTGTATGCGCGGAACGCCAAGGGCGAGGACTTCCTTCATCTCGCGCAGGCGGCGAACACCTGGACCGACAACTTCATGGTCGTCTCCGACGGCATCAAGAGCGTCAAAGATCTCCGCGGGAAAAGAATCGTCGTCGACAAAGTTACTTCTCATTCGGGCCTCAACGTCTGGCTGTTTCTGCGCCAGGAGGGGCTCGACGTCGACCGCGGCGACGTGCAGATCGAAGGGCTGGACGCTTCCTACGAAGAGCGCTGGAAGAGCGTCCTCGACGGTAAATACGATGCCACGTTCGTCTGCATTCCCCATGACCAGCGCGTCAAGAAGGCCGGCGGGCGCGTGATCCCGGTGCGCGTCATGCCGATGGTTCGCGGCGTCACGCTCACTACGACGATGAGCTTCGTGCGCAGCCACGAGGAAGAAGTCCGGCGGCTCGTGCGCGGCATGGTCGAGACGATCCATTTTTTCCTCACGCGCAAGCAAGAGACGATCAAGATTTTAAAGAACCATCTTCCGGCCGCGCTGCCGATCCGCAGCGACCAAGAGCTGGAGGCGCTGTACGGAGAGTGGGCGGGCTCGCTCGAGCGCAAGCCCTATCCTTCCCTGGAAGCGGTCGCGAACGTCTTCCAGCTCGCGTGCCGGCGCAATCCGGAGATCCGAAGCGACTACAATCCGATGGCTATGTGGGACACGCACTTCGTGCGCGAGCTGGACGACAGCGGGTATATCGACAAGCTGTACCAATAAGCTTCGGGTTTCGCGTTCCGCGTTTTGAGAAAGGGAACGAAGCCGCTTACCGCGAAACCCGAAACTCGCAACCCGAAACTATTTCTTAAGATATCCCCGCTCGCGGTAAAAGCGCTCCGCGCCGCGATGGAGCGGCACGTCGTAAGGCGCTTCTTCGTCGTCGGCGCAGAGCTGTGCGAGGTCGAGCGGTTTGTAGTTATCCGTCGGGATCAAATCTTTCCTTCGCTCCATCGTCTCGCACAGCGCGTACGCGACGTCGTCGCGCAGGTCGGCGCGGACGATCATCGGCCAGCCGCTGAAGTCCAGCGTCGGCACTTCTTCCCGGATTCCCGGGAATTCCGTTTTCGTCATGCGCGCGGCGCGGTAGCCGAGCGCTTTCATGTGCTTTAAGACCGCGCCTTCGATCGGCAGGAAGTTAAAGCCGTTCTCCAGCGCCGTGCGCGACCAGCTCTTGATGCCCTCGTCGAAGACGGCGTCGACCGTGCCGTTCTCGATGCCCTGGCGGCGAATCGGGTCGGTCGGCCGCATCGTCGGATGAATCTCGCCGCCCCAGCGGCGGACGTCTTCCAGCGTGAAACCCGCCGCGCGCAGCACCTCTGCGACCGTGAACATCGTCGAGTCTTCCTTGCGCGCGGCCTTGTCGGCGCGCCGGATCGAGACTTTGAGCGGGAAGCGCTCTTTTTTGATCTGCGCGAGCGAGGTGATCCCGGTCGATTCACGCACGGCGAAGCCCATCACGTCGTAAGATGGAAAGACGGCGAGGGCGCGTAGCGGCAGGCGCTTCGCGAACATGCCTTTGCCGCGGTACGCCATGGTCAACAGTACCGAAGGGTTCACCCACGCGAGCGAGAACTCCCCTTCCGCCACGCCGCTGATCGCGGCGAAGCCGCCGGTCGTGAAGCCGAGCCGGATGCCTTTGGGATCGTTCGGCTTGGGCGTGAGCGTAAGCTTGAGCGCGTTGCCGATCGGCGAGTCGGTCTGCAGCACACCTTCGGCGGCTTTCCACGATTCGGTCGCGAGCGAGCTGTCGAAGAGGCCCGAGGCGATTTCCAAGAGTCCACGCGCGCGCTGAATGCCGGCGTTGTAGCGCTTGATGCTCGTCGCGCTCGCTTCGGGCTGCGGCATGCGCTTCATAAGTCGCTCAGTCAAAAAGCTTGCGCGCGAGCTCGGCCGCCGCCTCCCGGGTTTTGGATATTTTTTCTTCCGATTGGTTCTCGAGCTTCGGATACTGATCCGGCGTGAGCGTGTCTTTCGCCGGCTGGACGCCGAATTCCTTCAGCCACTGCGTGTCGACGTCGAGCCGGCGCGTCGCCTGACCCATCGCGCGCGAATAGGTCTCCTGGCCCTCGGGGCCGAGGAACCAGTTGAGAAATACTTTCGCGGCGTTCGGATGGGGAGCGCTTTTGATGATCGTCACATTGCCGCTGCCGCCGCTGACGTAAGTCTCGTCGCGCGGCGTGCGCACCGAGCGCACCGGCAGGCCGGCCTTGGCGAACGGCAGCAGCGAGTAGTAGCTCAGCCCCATGACCACAGCGATTTTCCCTTTCGCCACGCTCTCGGCCAGGATGCGCTGGTCGCGTCCGAGCTGAAGCTTCTGCGCGGCGAGCTTCTTCAGATAATCCTCGCCTTTGAGCTTCCAGAGAAACACCCACATCGACGCGCCCGCGCCGGGCGTGCGCGGATCGAGGTAGCCGATCTTGCCCGACCATTTTGGATTCAGGAGATCGTTCAGCGAGCGGATCTCGTCGGGCTTCACCAGGTCGCTGTTGCACCAGATGTTCTCGACCTGGTACGCCTGCGACGCGTAGATAAAGCGCTTCGCGTTGTCGACCCAGATGTGGCCGCCCCACCAGTGCGCGGGATCACTTACCTCCTTCAGCATCATCGCCGGCTGCAGCGGCACGAGGATGCCTTCGGACAAAAGGCCGGTGACGAGCGATTCGCTGCCGCCCATATGGACGTCGAAGCCGCCGACGCCGGCCTTCGACTCCTGCTGAATTTTCCCTACGACCGACGAGGCACGGCCGACGTTCAGCTCAGCCTCAATGCCGTAGCGCTGCTGGAAATTTTTTTCGATGCCTTTCCTGAGCTCGACGCCGGCGGGAATCGAGACGACGACTTTGCCTTCCTTCTTCGCCGCCTCGACGGTTTTTTCCCAGTCGCCGGATGCCGAAGGCTTGGCTTCGGCGGCATGCGACTTCGGCGCAGTGAGAAGAACGAGCAACCCCGAGACCAGCACGGAGAAAATTTTCGATCGCAGAAATGACTTTTGCTTAATCATCGTGATACAGTATTGCTTGACATATAAATCCGCCGCGGATAAGTCAAGGAAGTTGGTCAGCATTTCTGGTCGCAGGCGGAAGGATGACAAAATGGCAAACGTCGCGGTCGTGAACGAGTCCAACTTTGACCTGCTGGAATCGTACTTCAAAAAGTACCCGGACGTACCCAAAGAGACGATCATCAAGCAGCATCTGCTGAGCCTGGGGCACTGGTTCAGCGACGCCGCGCTCAACGCCGCCGAAGGCGCCTTGGTAAAATCCTACCGCCTGTTTTCCTACGATCTCATCCCGATGTCCGAGTTCAAGCGCAACGAGCACCGGCGCGTCCCGGAACACTTCGTCGTGCTCGGCGGGCCGTATAATCTCGCGCCGGTCGCGATCCAGACATCCTTGTCGCCCGACTCGCCGTACCTCATCGACGTCGTCGACGGGCGGCTCGTGCTCACGACCGACGGCCACGTGATCGCGGAGATCCGCTTCCCGAAAACGCCGGACTATTACGCGGGGAGCCTGCCGGACGGCACGCCCTATCACGAGATCGTCGCGTTCGCCACGTTCATCACGATCTTCCGCAATTGCCAGTACTGGGGCGCCAAAGAAGAGTGCAAATTCTGCGATATCAACGAGAACGCGCGCCAGATGAAGCTGTCGCGCGACTTCACGCTCAAGGCGCCGGTCAAATCGGTCGCGGACGTCGTGAAAGTCGTCGAGGCGGTGACCGCCGACGCCGACAACCACAAAGTCGCGCGCCCGGGTTTTCTCGTGAGCGGCGGCACGATCACGAAGACGCTGCACGGAAAAACCGAGACGGAATTCTACGGCGAGTACATCCGCGCGATCAAAGCGAGCAACGGAAAGCCGCGCATCACGTTCGAGGTCAACGCGCGCCCGCGCGAGGACATGCAGTTCTATAAAGACGCCGGCGCGGACGCGATCCACCTGAACATGGAATGCTGGGACAGGAAGCTGTTCGAGTGGATCAATCCCGGCAAGGCGAATCGCATCGGCTGGGACAACTGGGTACGCTGGATGTGCGACGCGGTCGAAGTGTTCGGCACCGGGCTTGTACAGCCGAGCTACGTCGCCGGCGTCGAGATGGCGCGGCCGCACGGCTTTACCTCCGTCACCGAGGCGGTCAAATCCACCAGCGACGGATTCGAGTTCCTTATGTCGCGCGGGATCTTTCCGCGGCCGCAGCAATGGCGGCGCGAGCCGGCGACCGCATTGGTCAAAGAAGCCGAGCAGCCGCCGGTGCCGCTCGACTTTTACATCCTGCTCATCCGCAACTGGTACGAGACCTACAACAAGCACCGCGCGATCCTGCCGAAATTCGGAACGCGCAAGCCCGGCCTGCTGCCCGAGCGCAACCTGCTCGGCCCCGTGCACGGCGCCTACGGCGACTTCGCGCTGATCGTCGACAAGCTCCACCCGGCCGACATCGTCGAGCAGATCAACCGGAACAGTGTGCCTTACGAAAACCTCGAGGTGAACGCCCGTGTTTCATGATATTTCAGCCGCGATGCAGCAGGTGATGAAGTCGCTGGAGTCGCTGAACGAGCGCGATCAGCCGGGGATCCGCAGCGTCGACATCGACGTCGCGCGCCTGCTGGCGCTGCTCGCCATCACCGCGCCCGACGGCGCGTTCCTCGAGCTCGGAACCAGCGCGGGTTACTCCACCCTATGGCTCTCGCTCGCCGCCAAAGTCCGTGGGGTCACTGTCACGACCGTCGAGCTCGACGAGAAGAAAGTCGCGATGGCGCGCGAGAACTTCTCGAAGGCGGGCGCGGGAGCGATTCTGCAGTCTGTCCACGGCGACGGCCTCGAATACGCCGCGCGCTTCGATAAAGTCGCGTTCTGCTTTTCCGATCTCCAGCCGCCCGAGCTTAACGGCGAAGTTTACGACAAGATCGTGCCGCGTCTGGTCCGCGGCGGCTGGCTCGTCGTCGACAACGTGACCTCACCGCGCATACAGACCGACCTCATCCATCGCGCGCAGAGCGACCCGCGCGTCGACGCCGTGCTCCTGCCCTTCCCCAAGGGCGATCTGATTTGCCGGAAAATATAAAAAAGTTTCGAGTCTCGGGTTTCTAGCTTCGAGTCGGAGAGATCCTTCACTTCGTTCAGGACGACAAGAGGTTTGCCGTCATTCTGAGCGCAGCGAAGAATCTCTCCGACAACTCGAAACGCGAAACTCGTAACCCGGAACTGATTCCTATCTCGCGCCGGAAAAAATTTCTCTGTACTGATTGCCGATCGCGTTGTAGCGCCGGCCGATGTCGAGGACGTCCGGCATACGAAGGTCGCGGCCTTCGAGCGTCTGCGCCTCTTTCGATTTGACCCGGCTGCTCGCCGGCATGCGGTTGGTCGAGGCGATAATACGCTGGCCGTCGTCGGAAAGAAGATAGTCGATGAAGAGCGCGGCGGCGTGCGGGTGCGGCGCGCCCTGCGCCAGGAACAGCATGCTCGGGCTGAAAAAGAGCGGCTGGATCGGCGCGAACCAGAGTGGCGCGCCCTGCGCGGCGAAGGTTAGGACAGAGTTCAAGTTCGTCTCGACCGTCATGTCGAACTCGCCCGCCGCGATGAGCTGCGTGCCGAGCCGCCGGCCGCGGAAGTGGCGCGGCTCCTGCGCGCTCAATTGTTTCATAAAGCGGAGTCCGGCTTCTTCTCCCAAATACTGCAGCATCGTGCCGAACCAGACGTAGGACTGGCTGTCCATCGCGAGCTTGCCCTTCCAGCGCGGCTTGAGGAGATCGTCGATCTTGACCGGCGCCTCCTCTTTTTTCACCAGCCGCGTGTTGTACGCGGTCGCCATGACGTTCGTCATGTAGACCGTCCAGTAGCCGTCCTTGTCCTTGAACGCGTCGCGAAAATTCTGCCGCTCGGGCGAGCGGTAGCGCGCATAGATTTTTTTATCCATGAGCGCGAGCATGCCCAGCTGCCCGCTGTCGATGATGTCGGCGAAGATTTTGCCCGCGCGCGCCTCCGAATCGACGCGCGTGATGATGCCCGCGCCGGAGACGCGCACGGAGTTGGCTTTCACGAACGGATATTTTTTCATGAAGCCGTCGAGCAAGGTCTGCGTCGCCGCGAGGTCGAGGTTGCCGTAGGCCGTCATCTCGCCTTCTTTCCGCGCGGCCTCGACGAGCTTGGCCTGGCGCTCGGCGGGCGGGAGCGCGTCGAGCCAGGCGAGCTTCGATTCGGTGGTTTGCGCGTGGAGAGAAACGGAAATGGAGAAGAGCAGCAAGAGAACCGCGCCGGCGTGCAGTCGTCCGCGCATTGATTCCCCTTACAGGTAGCCCTTCTCCCGGTAATACTTCTTCGCCCCCGGATGCAGCGGGATCGTGAGCGCGCCGCTCTCGCCGCCGCGGCAGAATTCCTCCATCGTGAGATTGCCCTTGTCGAGGCGGTCGGCTTCGATGTCTTCGTGGCAGCGGTCGATCGCGCGCGCCATGTCGTGGGCGATCTTCGCCGGCAGATCGGCGCGGCAGAAAAAGAGCCAGCCGCTGAAATCGACCGTCGCGATGTCTTCATCCATCGCCGGAAAGGCGTTTTTGCCCAGCGTTGCGCCGCCGAAGCCCAGGCGCGACATTTTTTTCAATACGTCGTCGCGGACCGGCAGGAATTTCATGTCGGCGGCGAGCGCCAGGGCGCCCCATGTCTTGATGCCCTCGTCGAACACGGCCTGAACGCCGCTTTGCAGATGCTCGCGGCGCGCCGGATCGCTTGGACTCTCCACGCGCAGCACCGTGCCGCCCCAGTTCTCGATATCGGCGAGGCTGAAGCCGTAGGCTTTCAGCACCTGGCCGATGACATAAAGCGTCGCGTGCTTCTCCGTGCCTGCGCGCGTCGAGACCGTGAGGGGAATTTTTCTCTGCGCGATCTCGTCGACCGACGCGATGCCCGAATCCTTTCTCACGGCGAAGACGAGGCGGTCCCAGGAAGGAAAAACGCCGATCGCGCGCAGCGGCAGTTTCTTTTTGTAAGGTCCGACACCCGACGTCGCCATGCGCGCGAGGCCGGCGGGATTGGCGAAGCCGAAATCCCATTCGCCGCGCGCGACGGCGAGGGGTATCACCGTGCCGCCGAGCCTGGAATCGCGGAAGCCGAGCCCGAGGCGAACCTCGGCGTCCATCGGCATCGACGCCGAGCGGTAAAGCGAGCGCGCGACCGC
>Ga0075426_10004292_pt1 | contig 10141 bp, 8 predicted proteins | sample SoiMethybrSBSTD5_FD_75304 | JGI IMG/M metagenome (GOLD analysis project Ga0075426, IMG submission 75304) | Bulk soil microbial communities from a Populus tree surrounding site in Tennessee, USA - Soil MetaG P. TD hybrid SBSTD5 | ecosystem: Environmental > Terrestrial > Soil > Tree plantation...
AGGTAGACCGCAAGCCCGATCAGCATGCCGACGCCGGCGGCCGCAAAGCCATAATGCCACCCAGCCTTTTCGCCCAGGGTGCCGCAGACCAGCGGGGCGAGAAACGCGCCGAGATTGATGCCGACATAGAAAATCGAGTAGGCGCGGTCCCGGCGCGGATCGCCCTCGGCGTAGAGCTCGCCGACCTGCGCCGACATGTTGGGCTTGAACGCTCCGTTGCCGAGGATGAGGAAGGCAAGCGCGAATAGCAGCAGCGGCTCGAACGCCATCATGAAATGGCCGACCGCCATCAGGCTCGCGCCGATCACCACCGTGCGGCGATGTCCGAGCACGCGGTCGGCCAGGAGGCCGCCGAAGATCGGCGTGAGATAGACGAGGCCGGTGTAGAGCCCGTAGATCTGCGAGGCGAGGGGCTGGGGATCGAGCGGACCGAACGGAATTTCGAGCAGCCGCTTGAGGCCCGCGAGTCCGATCACGCCCTCGACGTGCTCGGGGGCGAACAGGTACTTCACCATGTAGAGCACGAGCAGCGCGCGCATGCCGTAATAGGAGAAGCGCTCCCACATCTCGGTCCCGAACAGGAAGGCGAGCGCGCGCGGATGGCCGAACAGGTCGGCCTTGGCGCGTGCGGCAGGGGAGGCGAGCGTCATCGCGGGGCTATCGGTTCATGATTGTCGTCGGAAATGATTATCGCGGCGTTTGCGCGCCGGGCAAGCCAAGCGGTGTTCCGCCCGGACGCGGCGGCGCCGGTCCGTCGCGCGCCGTCGTCAGCAGGATGGCGCGGCCACGTGATCGCGCAGGTGCGCAATGAAGCGTTGCGCTACCGGATTGAGCTTACGGCTCTTGAGCGTGATGATCGACACCGGTTGCGGCGGAGCCGGCAGTGCGATCGGCAGGATCTTGATCGAACGCTCATAGCCCTTGAGGGCGCGAATCGAGTCGGGAAAGACGGTGAGATAGGGACCGGACGCCGCCAGGCTCATCCGGAGCGGGATCGAGAAGGTCATCAGGCTGATCTTGGGCGTCAGGCCGTGAGCGCCGAACGCCTCCCGGAGGGCGATGTGAATCCGGCACTCGGGCGGGGTCACGACCCACGGCTCATCGGCGAGATCGCCGAGATCGAGGGTGCGACGCCGGGCCCAGCGGCTGCGGGCGCCCGCCGCGACGACCAGGGGAATGTCGAACAGCGGCTCGCAGGCGAGCTCCGTGTCCGTCGCGCGGTCGCGCGCCATCGGCCCGATCACCAGGTCGAGGTTTCGATCGGTAAGCTCGCGGATCTCGGGCGTCCCGGGCGACAAACGCGCGACGTGCACGGTGACGCGTGGATAGCGCCGCATGAAGTCTCGCAGGATGGGCGGAAGGATCAGAGCCGAGATCGACTCGAGGCAGCCGATCCAGAGCTCGCCGGCCTCCGGGTCGGCGAGATTCTCCAGCGTCCTGATCCCCTGCCTGAGCTCGTCGAATGCCGCGACGCTGCGGTCCATCATGGCGCGGGCAAACATGGTCGGTTTGACCCCGCGCGTGCTGCGGTCGAACAGGGGGACGCCGAGCGTGCGCTCGAGATCGGCGATGACGCTCGATACCGCCGGCTGCGAAACGCCGAGCTGCGCCGCCGCCTGCGCCATGCTGCCGTGCTGAGTGACGGTAAGAAAGACATGCAGGTCGCGCAGCCGGATTCGGCGTCCGATCGCACGCTCGCAGTCGAGTTTTTCTCCCACACGCAAAAAGTATCAGAGCGAGCAAGCTTAGTTCAATTCAAAAGTGTGCCGCGCCGCGCTACCCTTTAGTGGTAACGCGCTCGGGGGCGCGAAAAGTAGATCACGCGTCGCCTCCGCCGCAGCGCGATGTCGCTTCCACTCGACAGCTCTCGCACGGAGCGCGTGTTCCGCTCGGTGGATAACGTGGATAAGGGCGGGGGCGCGGTAGCATCGCGGCCCGCGAAGCGTAGGATCAGGGTGCTCGGGCGGTCACGCGGGCGAAGAGCAGGGTCCGAAGTGCAAGCCCTGTCGCGCTGCCCCACGATGCGCCTTCAACAGGTGGCGCCCGAGCCCAGTTCTAGGGCGCGCTCTGGTTTGCAAGAACCGGGGCGCGCCCTAGACGCTTTTCGCGTGCCGCAGTGGCGGCGCCGGAGGACGCTCTACACGTCGAGAATGTCCTCGCTGGCGAACTCCGCGCGCTCCTGGATGAAGGCGAAGCGCGCCTCGGGCTTGGTGCCCATCAGCCGCTCGACGGCGCTCGCCGCCTTCTTGCGCTCGTCCTCGATCAGCACCACCCGCAGCAGCGTGCGCTTGCGCGGGTCCATCGTGGTCTCCTTGAGCTGTGCCGGCATCATCTCGCCGAGGCCCTTGAAGCGGCTGATCTCCACCTTGGCGTTGGCGTGGAACTCCTTCTTCAGGATCTCGTCCTTGTGCTTGTCGTCCCGCGCATAGAAGATTTTTCCACCGTGCGAGAGGCGATAGAGCGGCGGCACCGCGAGATAGAGGTGCCCCTTGTCGATGAGCTGGGGCATCTGCCGGTAGAAGAAGGTGATCAGGAGCGACGCGATGTGGGCGCCGTCGACGTCGGCGTCGGTCATCACGATGACCTTGTCGTACCGCAGGTCCTGCTCGCGGAAATGGGTGCCGGTGCCGCAGCCGAGCGCCTGCACCAGATCGGAGATCTGGGCGTTCTGGGCGAGCTTGTCCTTGCCCGCCGAGGCGACGTTGAGGATCTTTCCGCGCAACGGCAGGACGGCCTGCAGCGAGCGGTCGCGCCCCTGCTTGGCCGAGCCGCCGGCGCTGTCGCCCTCGACGATGAAGATCTCCGAGCCTTCCGCCGCCGTGCTGGTGCAGTCGGCGAGCTTGCCGGGCAGGCGCAGCTTGCGCACCGCGCTCTTGCGCGAGATTTCCTTCTCCTGCCGCCGGCGGATGCGCTCGTCCGCACGTTCGATCACCCAGTCGAGCAGCTTGTTGGCCTGCGTCGGGTTGCCGGCGAGCCAGTGATCGAACTGGTCCTTGACCGCGCTTTCGACGACCTTCTGCGCCTCGGCGGTCGCCAGCCGGTCCTTGGTCTGGCCCTGGAATTCCGGCTCACGGATGAACACCGACACCATCGCGCCAGCGCCGGTCATCACGTCATCGGAGGAGACGGGCGCCGCGCGCTTGCCCTGGCTGGTGCGTTCGGCGTGATCCTTCAGGCCGCGCAGCAGCGCGGTGCGCAGGCCGGATTCATGCGTGCCGCCGTCGGGCGTCGGAATGGTGTTGCAGTAGGAGGAGACGAAACCGTCCCCATCGGCAGTCCATGCCACCGCCCACTCGACCGAGCCGGGCGCGCCGGTCCTGCCCGACTTGCCGGTGAAGATGTCGGGGTGCACCAGGGTCTGTCCCTCGAGCGAGCTCGCCACATAGTCCTTGAGGCCGGCGGGGAAATGGAACGTCGCTTCCTCAGGGACGCCTTCGCCGCCGTCGAGCAGCTCCTTGTCGCAATGCCAGCGGATCTCGACGTCGCCGAAGAGATACGCCTTGGCGCGCGTCATCTTGAACAGGCGCTGCGGATTGAAGGTGACCTTGCCCTTGAAGATCTCCGCGTCCGGCTTGAAGCGGACTTTTGTGCCGCGCCGGTTCGCGACCTTGCCGAGCTTTTCGATTCCGCCCTTCGGCTTGCCGCGCGCATAGACCTGACGATAGAGCTGGCCCTGGCGGGCGACCTCGACCTCGACGCGCTCGGAAAGCGCGTTCACCACGGACACGCCGACGCCATGCAGGCCGCCCGAGGTCTCGTAGACGTCGGAAGCGAACTTGCCGCCCGCATGCAGCGTGCACATGATCACTTCGAGGGCGGACTTCTTGGGATATTTCGGATGCGGGTCGACCGGGATACCGCGGCCGTTGTCGGTGACCGTGACGTAGCCGTCCTTGCTGACCTCGACCTCGATGAACGTGGCGTGGCCGTTGAGCACCTCGTCCATGGCGTTGTCGATCACCTCGGCAAACAGGTGATGCAGCGCCTTCTCGTCGGTTCCGCCGATATACATGCCGGGCCGGCGGCGGACGGGTTCCAGTCCCTCCAGCACCTCGATGTGGCGGGCGGTATAGCCGGCGTCAGCGGAGCCGCGCGCGGGCGTGCCGCGCGCTCGGCGGGCTGACGGTTGGCCCCCCTCGGAAAACAAGTCGCGACCGCTGGATGTTGTTTTCTTTGCTATTTTTGCCATTCCTCGTCCGCCGGGCTGGGTGAAAGCGAATCACCGGGCCGACTATGCCATCCCCGGCGCACGACTTGAATCCGTGAGTGTGTGCTTCTTATGTCGTGACTCGGCTCCGACTTGTGAAGCACTGGTTTCATGGCCGGTCGCGGGTTAAGAGACTCTTGCGCCCCCTCCCGCCGCAGTTTATCCGGACCGATTTTCCACACGCCCATGCTCGAAACCATCGACTCTTATTTCCACGCGGTCGTTGAGTTCGTGCACGACCACCAGGCCTGGGCGCCGCCCATCGTGTTCGGTCTCGCCTTCGGCGAATCGCTCGCCTTCATCTCGCTGATCATTCCGGCCTGGGGGGCGCTGGTGGCCATCGGCTACCTGATCGGGCCCAGCGGGCTCAGCTTCTGGCCGGTCTGGATCGCCGGCGCCCTCGGCGCCGCATGCGGCGACTGGCTGTCCTATTGGATCGGGATCAAGCTCGGCCCGGCGGTTGCCCACGTCTGGCCGCTGTCGCGGCATCCCGAGCTGCTGCCCCGCGGCGAGCGCTTCATGAAGCATTGGGGCGTCCCGGGCATTTTCATCGGCCGCTTTTTCGGCCCCCTGCGTGCCGCCGTGCCGCTGATCGCCGGTATCCTGAGGATGCCCTTTTGGCAGTTCCAGATCGCCAACTTCTCCTCCGCGTTCGTCTGGGCGGCGGTACTGCTCACCATCGGCGACGTGGTCGAGAAAGCGCTGCACTGGATCTGGGGCTGAAAGCGGGGGCCTTCCGCCGCCCGTTCCAAGCGCGTGGCGGGGAGGCTATCATCGCCCGCAATCAGTCGCGCGCAACGCGGCCGGCTTCATCTGCCGCGGCCAGCCGATAGTCCAGGGAGGATGCCATGACCGATCTCACCCGTCGCGCCATGCTGGGCGCCGCTGCTGCCACAGTGGTATTGCCGATCGCGGCGCGCGCCGCCGCTCCAGCCGCGGCGACCCAGGCGCCCGGCTTCTATCGCTACAAGGTCGGCAGCATCGAGATCACGGTCGTGACCGATGGCGTCAATCGCCTGCCGGTCACCGATGCCTTCGTGCTCAACGCCAAGAAGGAGGAGGTGAACGCCGCGCTCGCCGAGGCCTTCCTCGAGCCGGGCGTGTTCGTCGGCCCCTACAATCCGATCGTTATCAACACCGGCTCCAAGCTCGCGGTCGTCGACACCGGCACCGGCGAGGCGGCCTACAAGTCGAGCAAGGGCCAGAGCGGTCAGTTCCTCAGCAACCTGGCGGCGGCCGGCATCGACCCCAAGGCGGTCGATGTGGTCATCATCTCGCATTATCACGGTGACCACATCAACGGCCTGCTGCGCGCCGACAATTCGCTCGCCTTCCCGAATGCGGAAATCCTGGTGCCGGCGGGCGAGCATCAGTACTGGACGGACGACGGCGAGATGGGCCGCGCCGCGACCCAGCGCATCGCCGACAATTTCAAGAACGTGCGCCGCGTGATCAGCGGCGAGGTGCTCAAGCGCCTGCGGACCTATGAAGCGGACAAGGAGGTGATGCCCGGCGTCACCGCGGTGAGCACGCCCGGACATACGCCCGGCCACACCTCGCACGTGGTCTCCTCCGGCGCGGCCACGGTCTATGTCCAGGCCGACGTCACCCACGCGCCGTTCCTGTTTGCTCGCCACCCCGGCTGGCACGCCTTCTACGACCACGAGCCGGTGCAGGCGGAGGCGACCCGCCGCAAGGTCTATGACATGCTCGCCGCCGAGCGCATGACGGTGCAGGGATTCCACTATCCGTTCCCGTCGGTCGCGCATGTCGAGAAGACCGCGACGGGATATCGGGAAATTCCGATGCTCTGGAATCCGGTGATCTGACGTTTCGATCGCATCGATCCAGAGGGGGCACGATGTTGCGACAATGGATCCTCGGGCTGGCCGCCGCCGTTGCGGCGGCCGGCGCTGCCCTCGCCGAGACACCGGTCGAGCGCGGCAGCTATCTGGTCAACAGCATCGGCGCCTGCGGCAACTGCCATACGCCGCGCGCGCAAGGGGTGCCGGACCCGGCGCGAAAGTTTTCCGGCGGCTTCCAGACCTTTGACGAGCCGTGGTTCACGGTCAAAGGCGCCAATATCACGCCCGACAAGGAGACCGGAATCGGCAGCTGGAGCGAGGCCGACCTGCGCAAGGCGCTGCTCACCGGGGAGCGCCCGAACGGCGTGACGCTTGCGACCGTCATGCCCTATCCGTTCTACAAGATGATGATGCCGAGCGACATCGATGCGATCGTCGCCTATCTGCGGTCGGTCCCGCCGATCCGTAACCAAGTGCAGGCACCCAACTACAAGGCCCAGCAGGTCGCCGCGCCGGTGCCGGGCGCCGACAAGCCGATGACGGCGCAGGATCTGAAAGACCCGGTGAAGCGCGGCTTCTACCTCTCCTCGATCGCGCACTGCATGGCCTGCCATGCGCGCGCGTCCGAATCCGTGCCGCCCGACTTCAAGACCAATTACGGCCGCGGCGGACGCGAATTCCGCGGGCCCTGGGGCGTGTCGGTGACGGCCAATATCAGCTCATCTGCGAAAGGGCTCGGGAACTGGAGCGACGCCGAGATCAGGCGCGCGCTCACCGAAGGCGTCTCGAAGGACGGCCGCAAGCTCAAGCCACCGATGCTCGACTATGTGGCCTATTACAAGACCTGGAACGGCGAGGATATGGACGCGTTGATCGCCTGGATCAGGACCATTCCGCCGATCGAGTGAGGACGAACCGTGGAGCGCATTCTTCTCACCATCGCGGTGCTGGTCATCATGGCGCTGTTCGCCTTCCAGCTCTGGTCGGTGCTGCGCACCGGCCACGTGCGCTGGCGCGTGCAGAAGGTCCATCGCCGGCGCCGGCCGATCGCCTTCTGGTTCGAGGTCGCTGCCTGCGTGGTCGGGCTGCTCCTCTTTGCCGCTCTCCTGGCCGCCAACCTCGTCCAGTGACCCTGGTCTCAGCCGGTTGACGGCGCCCGGCCGGCTCCCCTATAGAGCCGGCCATGACGATCGCGTTCACCAGCCAGCGCCGCCGCCGCATTATCGCGGCCACGGCCGATCGCGTCTGATCGTCGCCCTGTGCCGCCGGACACCTCCGCGGCACCTTCCTTCAAAACCGCGGGTTTGTGATCCGGCGTGCATCGCATGTCTCGGCGGAAAGGAATGAGCCATGGCCAAAAAAGCGAAAATCGGTGTGCTCGGCGCCTCCGGCTATACCGGATCGGAATGCGTGCGCCTGCTGCTGCGCCATCCGCAGGCGGAGATCGCGCTGCTGACCGCCGATCGCCGGGCCGGGCAGGCCATGCGCGATGTCTTTCCGCAGTTCTCGCCCTTCGATCTGCCGAAACTGGTGTCGATCGAGTCGATCGACTGGGCGCGCAGCGGGCTCGATCTCGTATTCGCGGCCCTGCCGCACGCGACCACCCAGAAGGTGATCAAGGATCTGTTCGCGAAGACCGCGAGCGTGAAGGTCGTGGACCTCTCCGCCGACTTCCGCCTTGCCGATACCGCGGCCTATGCGCACTGGTACGGCCACGAGCACCTCGCGCCCGAGCTGCAGAAGGAGGCGGTCTACGGCCTCGTCGAGGTCCATCGCGACAAGATCAAGGGTGCGCGGCTGGTCGCCAACCCGGGCTGCTACACCAGCTGCAGCGAGCTGCCACTCATCCCGCTCATCGCCGCCAAGGCGATCGACCTCGACGAGATCGTCGTCGACGCCAAGTCGGGCATGACCGGGGCGGGGAGGGCGGCCAAGGAGGCGATGCTGTTCTCGGAGGTCTCCGAGGGCTTCCATGCCTACGGGGTGGGGCATCACCGACACATGGCCGAGCTCGACCAGGAGTTTTCGTCCGCGGCCGGCCGGCCGGTGGTCGTGAGCTTCACGCCGCATCTCGTGCCGATGAACCGCGGGATTCTGTCGACGATCTATGTGCGGGGCACCGGCGGCAAGACGCCCGAGGACCTGCATGGCATTCTCGCCAAGCGCTACGCCAATGAGCCGTTCGTCCACGTGCTGGCCTTCGGCGAGATGCCGCAGACCCGGCACGTGCGCGGCTCCAACATGACCTTCATCGGCGTCGCCGCCGACCGCATCGCCGGCCGCGCGATCATCGGCTCGGCGCTCGACAACCTGGTGAAGGGCGCCGCCGGCCAGGCGGTGCAGAACATGAACCTGATGCTCGGGTTTCCCGAGACCATGGGCCTCGAGCAGGTCGCGCTGTTTCCGTGAGGGGCCTGTAACCCGCATCGAGGCGCATAGCGCGTAGCCCGGATTGAGCGAAGCGAAATCCGGGACGGCATTCCCGCATTTCGCGGAGCCTGTCCTCGGGCTCGCCGTAGGCGAGACCCGGGGGCTCAATGCGGGCTACAAGGGTTTAAGGCTAGCTCTCCGGCAACGCGGCCAGCCGTGCACGCGCCGTCTCCTGCGCCCATTCGCGATCGGCATATTTCGACGTCAGCGTCAGCGCCTTGCGATAGTCGCTCTTCGCCTTCTCGAGGTCGTTCGCGCCCTCGTAGGCGAGGCCGCGGCCCGCATAGGCGCCCACGAGGCCGGTGTCGAAGCGGATTGCTTCGCTGTAGTCGGCGATGGCGCGGTCGTAGTCGCCGCGCTGACGCAGCTCGATCGCCCGGTTGCCGTAGATGGCGGCGAGCTCGGCGCCGCGGAACCGTCCCGAGTCGATCGCCCGGGTGCAGGCTGCGATCGCCGCCTCGCCGTCGTCCGCAAAGCAGTGCTGCGCGCTGTCGTCGGCGGCGCGCAACGCAAACGCGGCGAGCGCGCCCGCCGCAAGCACGGTTCCCAGAATGAGTGCGGCCCGTGTCCTGAAATTGAGTGTGAGGCGTTTCCCGATCATGTCGTCCCGTGCGCGCGTGATCCCAGTCGAGCGCGCACGATGCAGCAAAAGTCTTAACCGCTTGCTGCCGGCGCATGTCCCAATCAAGGACATGCGCTGATCTGATTCTGGGGTCAGTCCCGCACTTTGACGTAGCTGCCCGGCGCGTCCTCGATCGGGGTGAGGACGCCGCCGCCGGGCTGCCGCGCCGGTACTTTGGCGGGCGCCTGCGCCTTGAGCCAGGCGAACCAGTCCGGCCACCACGAGCCCGGGTGCTCGTGGGCGTCGGCCAGCCACTTGTCGACGTCCTCGCCGCGCGGCCTCGGGCCGGTCCAATATTGGTACTTGTTCTTCTCCGGCGGGTTGATCACCCCGGCGATGTGCCCGGACCCGGCGACCACGTAGCGCACCGGCCCGCCAAACAGGCTCGAGCCGAGATAGACCGACTTCGCCGGCGCGATATGGTCTTCGCGGGTCGCGAGGTTGTAGACCGGGATGCTCACCTTCTTGAGATCGAGCGTGACGCCGTCGACGGCCATCTCGCGGCGGGCGAGGCGGTTCTCGAGGTAACAGCTGCGCAGATACGCCGAGTGGTTGGCCGCCGGCATGCGGGTCGCGTCTGAATTCCAGTAGAGCAGGTCGAACGGGAACGGCGCCTTGCCCTTGAGATAGTTGTTGATGACGTAGGGCCAGATCAGGTCGTTCGAGCGCAGCAGATTGAACGCCGTCGCCATGCTGCTGCCCGCGAGGTAGCCACGCTCGCGCATGCGCTTTTCCAGTCCGGCGAGTTGCTCCTCGTCGACGAAGACCTGCAGGTCGCCAGCGTGGGTAAAGTCGACCTGCGCGGCGAAGAACGTCGCCGAAGCGATCCGCCGGTCGTTCTTCGCCGCCATGTAGGCGAGCGTGATCGCGAGCAGGGTGCCGCCGACGCAGTAGCCGATGGCCGTGGTCTCGCTGTGTCCGGTCACCTTCTTGATGATGTCGAGGGCAGTGAGCGGACCGCCGCGCATGTAGTCGGCAAGATTCTTGTCCTGCAGGCGCTCGTCCGGATTGATCCACGAGATGAGGAACACCGTCAGCCCCTGGTCCACGCACCATTTGATGAAGGATTTGTCCGGG
>Ga0075426_10004293_pt1 | contig 10140 bp, 6 predicted proteins | sample SoiMethybrSBSTD5_FD_75304 | JGI IMG/M metagenome (GOLD analysis project Ga0075426, IMG submission 75304) | Bulk soil microbial communities from a Populus tree surrounding site in Tennessee, USA - Soil MetaG P. TD hybrid SBSTD5 | ecosystem: Environmental > Terrestrial > Soil > Tree plantation...
GCCGGTGACGCCTAATATAAGAAGGAAGACCGCCGCGATGAGCCCGGTCCAGAGGTGAAGATATAAGAGCGCTTTTCTCAATCGAAGGTCCTGGGGGAGAGATCTCATCGATGCTCTGAATCCTCCAGCTCAATCAGGCATAGAACGTTGTAGCCAGACAAAATGGAAGCCAAGATTAGCGCAAATGCCCCATTTCTCCAACGTCAGAGTGCCGCGGTCATCCTGAGCGTAGTCGAAGGAGCCGGTGGTTGGTGTTGGCTGTTGCGGCACGACTGAGAATAGCTTCGGGGTGAGCGCAGCTGGGGAAACCCGGGGGTAGACGGGTGATCACTCACTACCACTCTGTCGAAGGCTTGCCCTGGCGGCCGCAAACTCGCCGTCTGCTGGGACCCCTCCTGCGCGTAGCAAAGGTGGAGCGCATTAAGAAAGAATTTTGAGTGGAAAACCGGGCCGTACGCAACGTATTCTCATTCGTTTTCTACGAATCAGAGATATCCTTCCATCTCCTTGTTTCCTGGGTCCGAATCAGGACTCCCAGAGCCCTGCGCTGCGGACCATCTATCCGCGCGCTGTGAGTCAACCCAGCGAAGCGGAGAAAAGGGCTCTCGCCGATTATCGGCGGAGCCCATCAGAATCCCCTTATCGTCTGCTGGCGGGCGGAACGATTCCGTTCATGCGGAGTATTCCACCATCTGGCCATAGTGATCGTAAGAGTGGGCCACCGCGTCAATTGTTAGCTGAAGACGCGTGTCCTGCCGGAGGCGAAGCCCCAGTGGCTGCAGCATATCTTGATCATCTATCTGTGCTACCGCCTGGTGTAAGGCGGCAAATGAGCCTTTCAGGTACTCGACGATCTCCGCTTTCGAGCGTACCTCATCAGGTCCTGTCTCGCTGTCCTGGTCCTGAGTAGGTCTCTTGCCGGTGATGTAAGCCGCCATCCGATAATTATTCGCGGCGAGATGTTTCACTTGCTGGGCAAACGTGCGCACGCCGGCAAACTTGCCACCTGATGGGGCGAAAGAATACTTCTCCGCCGGCATGGCATCTGCGGCAGGCACAACTTCCGATTCGGTGTTGGTGATCCAGAAATCGAGTGCTTCCATTACCGGCAAGTGGGCTTGAGGTAACGGCCGGCTTTCAGGAGGGACAATTCCGTTCATCCTGAGATACTCCACCAGTTGACCGTAGTGGTCGTTGGTGTGGCCGATGTTGGCCAGCAGGATATGCATGCGAGTTGTCATGCCAGGTCCATAGGGGAGGAAATCAGGATTGGGAAAAGTCTCATTGTGGTCATCGACGTGTTGCGCTGCCCGGCGCACATATTCAAATGAGTCTTTGACGTAAGCAATGATCTCGGCTTTGGTTTTGACATCGGCTGAGCCGCTTTCTTCCGCGCCGACGTTCCCCGGCGGCTTTTCGCCAAGAACGGCTGCGCCGTCGAGATAGTTGTCGGCGGCAATGTGTTTCAGTTGCTCAGCGAACGACCGCACTCCTTTGAATTCGCCGGCTACCGGCACAAACGCGTACTTATCGGCAGGCATCGCGTTGGCAACAGCCAAAATGCGTGACTCGAGTCTGACGAGTAGATAGTCCAATTCCTGACTGTTGGTGTGTCGGACGGCGGCGCCCTGTGCGGCCTGATGGGGCGAGGCGCTCGGCTGTGATTGCAAGCCGTTTGCATAAAGCAGAAGCAAAGCTAAAAAAACTGAATATGAGATTTTCATAAGGCTCCTTAAAGCAAAACGGACAGAAATGAAGGTCTGGGCGGGCAAAGACACGTATCCCGCCACTTGGTGAATTCAGGTTTGCTAGGAGCGAGGAGGACCGCGATCGGTTTCCGGCGGACCTACGGACGAAACAATAATGCGTGGCGGCGCCGCCGCAGGCTGCCAGCTCACGATGAGCAAGGGCGCGGTCACCGACTCTGCGCGCAATTGCACAGCATGAAAGCTGACGAAGGTCCGAAAACTACATCTTGACCGTGCCGGAACAGCTCTGACAAAACCAGAACGGTTCAATACGGTTGAAGAACAATGATGCGGGCGGCAATAGTCTCTGGCGCGATTAATACCGCAACTGGCAACACAATTCGTCGCGCCTGCGGAAATCGCGAGTATCAGCAAGATGGAGGTGCACGCCCGCCGCATGGCTGAAACGCTAGCCGAGAAGGCATGGTCAGTCAAATGGATTCAGCAGAATCGGGGACTAGTCGGAATGTATTTTCATCCCCTTCGTTTTGATTTCCGCTCATCGACACTCCGCCGAAGCCTGCGCGAAAAAGAGAAGGCGCATTAAGAAATCACATTTCGCCATCGTTCCCAATACTCATTCTGCATTAGGCGAGAGCCTGCGGCTCAAACGCATTTCGATCTAATTCTCCGCCTCGCTTCCTTTCGGGTCTCGATTACTCGTCCCGTAACGTGTTGGCCGGATCGATCCTTGCGATCTTCAGAGTTGGAAGAGTGGTGGCGAGGAGTATTACCGCTGCTAATGTGCCCACTACGAGGGCGAGACTCGAAGCATCGTACACGCCTACGCCATACAGGACACTTCGCATAGCTGGTCCTCCCGCAACATGTTTGAGCAAGTCCGGCGCAATTTCAAGTTTTGAGGTTGAAGGCAAGGACAACCGCTGAAGCCATCGCGACGGTTCGGTTGGTTGCCATCGTCCCCATTTCGCCCAGTGCACGGACGAATCAGCACCTATTGAATTGCGTGGTGTGCTTTTAGGATTGCTACTGTCCTGTCGATTGGAAGTGCCTGAACTGTGTGTCCGTTTCCTGTGATCGTGATGGCGCGAAGCATGGAGTTGTAGATGGCTTCCTCGGTGGCTTCGATGACTGCTTCGAAGAGCGGAGACATGGCGTCATTGGTGAGCACCTCGATATGTCGGGTGGGTGACTTGTCTGAGGTATGAATTCGCACCTGTGACGCGGTGGAGAATGCGATGGCGTAGTCTCCGCTGCCGTTCGACGCCGAGCTGCCGGTGCGCGCCATTCCCAACCACGCACGCGCTGCGAGCCGCTTGAGGTTGCGTGCATCGAGTGGGGCGTCGGTGGCGATGATCATCATGCAGGAGCCGTCTGCGTTGTCTTTGCTGTTGCTCTGCTGCTCGATTTCTTTGCGCAGGTAGTACTGGCCGAGTTCCTGGCCAACCGGAGCGCCGCCGATTGTGAGCACGCCGCCGAAGTTGCTTTGCACGAGCACACCGACCGTGTATCCGCCGAGGCTCGGTGGCAGCCTGCGCGACGAGGTTCCGATGCCTCCCTTCCAGCCAAAGGCGACAGTTCCGGTGCCGGCGCCGACGACGCCTTCATCCACCGGACCGCTTGTCGCATTCCTGATTGCGGAAAAGACGTCTTCGGGCGTGACATGGCGTCCGCGAATATCGTTGAGATATCCGTCGTTGGTCTCGCCAACTACTGGATTGATCGACAACACGTCTCGATTTTCCGGCAGCGCGAGCATGTGTTGGATGACGGCATCGGTCACCTGCGGCACGCTTAGGGTGCTGGTCAAGAGGATTGGAGTTTCGATGTCTCCCATTTCTTCCACTTGGGTTGAGCCCGCGAGCTTGCCGAAGCCATTGCCGACGAAAATCCCTGCCGGAACTTTTTCCCGAAATAGATTTCCCGAATGCGGAAGAATCGCGGTGACGCCCGTGCGAATGTTGTCGCCACGAATGATTGTGGTCTGTCCCACTTCGACGCCTTCAACATCGGTAATTGCGTTGAGCGGACCGTGGGAGAGAACCCCAACCTTCAGCCCAAGATCCGAAGCTCGAGGCCGCGTGTTGGAACTGGTGTTCTGAGCAGAAGTCAAAGATGTCAGCAAGAGAACGGCGGAGATAGCTGTGCGCATGACAGCGAAACAGGTTATCAGCAGAGAGCAGGCTTGTTGGCTCCGGAAGCATCCTGCGAACGCGGAACTCGCTTCCTTGATCGCGCTAGCTCGATGGACCTTTGTATCCTGCAGCGCCGCGTTTTTTAATTGCTGAGCAAATCGAGGTGAGCAGCGCGACGTAGTAGAATCTTGAAAGCCCGCCTGTACCTCACGGAGAGGTGGCCGAGTGGCTGAAGGCGGCGGTTTGCTAATTCAACCTGCCCTGTTCGTGCTGATTGACCTTCACGTATTTTGTTAGCGTTGGCTTATCCTCATTTGCGCTGAACGCCACCATTTGCAGCGCAGAGTCCAGCAAGAGTCCAGCAGCCTAACCTGCCTGGCTCTTCGATTTTCCTGTAGGTCAGCTTTTTATTTGGGGTGATGTTTACCTCTACGAAAATCTCTGTGTACTTAATTCCCCACGACTCTGTCAAAGCTTGGATAGTAATGGGTAAGAGTCCAATCCATATCTTTCGACCCCTGTGCCCACCGCTCGCTCCCTCTCTGCACATACCACGACCGTGGCCGTCCAGTGGTTGGCCTCTACATACAGAGTCATCCGCACAGGGCCACGTTGATCCATCGCCGGTCTGCCCATCGTCGCATGGTGAGTGTTGGTTATTTTCCTCTGCGTACTCGGCTTTGGCAATGCTGTCTGTTCCGGATTGGACCAATACATTCTTTGCGGTAGCATCCACAGCCGTATCGGTGGAATCCGTACGTCGTGTTTGCAATCTTCTCCTTGACGAGAAAGGAGAGGGCGTTGTACTCTCCTTTCCCGGATAGGAGAGTACCTTGACGAAACCGGTTGAACTCCCGCAGGGCACGCTGGAAATGCTCATCCTCAAGGCGGTATCGCTAGGCCCGCTGCATGGCTACGGGATCCTGCTGCGCATCCAGCAAATCTCCGGCGAGCGCCTGGAAATCCTGCAGGGCTCCTTCTACACCGCCGTGTATCGTCTTGAGCACCGAGGCTGGATTAAAGGGGAATGGGGTCAGTCGGAGAACAGCCGCCGCGCCCGCTTTTACTCGCTTAGCACTGCCGGTGTGCATCGGCTCAAGACTGAAACCGCCAAATGGACTGACATGGCCGCTGTTGTCGCGGGCATTCTCAACACGAAGGCGGACGAGGTATGAATCTCCTCCCCGCAATTCGCAGGCTCTGGCACTCCATTGCGCCACGCACCAGTAGCGACGTCGAAGAAGAGTTTGTTTCTACCCTCGACGCCTACCAGGAAGACTTAGTCCGCAAGGGCTACCCAGAAGAAGAAGCTCGCCGCAAGGCCCGCATCGACCTCGGCCAGGTCGCTTCCCAAAATGAAATCTACCGCGCCGCCGCCGGCCTGCGCCTCTTCGATGAGTTAGGCGGAGATATCCGTCACGGTCTTCGCGCGCTTCGCAAAAACCCTCTTTTTTCTGCTATAGCGCTATTGACGTTGGCGCTTGGTATCGGCGCGAACACCGCGATGTTCAGCTTGCTGGATCAGGTCGTGTTGCGGCTCCTGCCCGTCAGTCATCCTGAACAGCTCGTGATCGTCCGAGAGACCGGCAACCATTACGGCAACAGTTTCGGCGCAAACACTATTTCCTGGCCGATGTTTGAAGATTTGCGCGACAACAATCGTGTCTTCTCCGGCATGTTCTGCCGGTTCCCAGCCACCGTAAACATGGGCTACGGTGATCGAGCGGTACAAATTCCCGCGGAGTTGGTCTCCGGCTCATACTTCCCGACCCTCGGCGTGGGTGCGGCGTTTGGCCGCACCATCGCTCCGGACGACGCCGCCGTTCCCGACAGCCAGCCGGTCGTGGTACTCAGCTACAGCTTCTGGCGCAGCTACTTCGAGGGTGACCGCACGATCGTCGGGCGAACGATTACGCTCAACGGTCACGCGATGACCGTTATCGGAATCACGCAGCCCGATTTCGACGGCGTGGAACTGGGAGTCCCTGCGAAGGTTTTCGTTCCCATCATGATGAAGACGGAGATGACGCCTCACTCAGACGGCCTAAAGGATCGGCGCCGAAGACTGGATTGGGTCACCGCATACGGGCGTCTCAAGCCCGGCATGAGCCTTGAGCAGGCGCAACTTTCGTTGCAGCCGCTCATGCATAGCATTCTCGAAATGGAAGTTCAGCAGCCTGAATTCACGAGAAACGCGACGGCTGCGGATCGGCAACTTTTTCTCCGTAATCGAGTTGAACTTTTGCCTGGCTCTGAGAATGGGCTGCGCGAGTACATGCGTAGACCGCTGTGGCTTTTGGTCGCGCTCACCGGGGCGGTGCTTCTTCTTGCTTGTGCCAACCTGGCCAATCTCCTGCTGGCGCGTGCCACAGCGCGAGAGCGGGAACTTGCAGTGCGGCTGGCCATCGGCGCTGGCCGGGCACGCATTGTCCGCCAGTTGCTGGTGGAAAGCCTGCTGCTGGCGGGCGGCGGAGCAATCATTGGACTGGCGCTGGCCTTTGTGGCAGCTCGCATCCTGCTGCGCATTTATCTGCCTGCGGATTCGGTGACTGAATTTGTTATCTCCCCGATTCCAGATGGACGCGTGCTGGTCTTTGTCATGGGAGTCATGCTCCTGACCTCACTCGTCTCCGGACTCCTGCCCGCCGTCCGCAGCTCGCGCACTGAAATTACACTCTCGCTTAAAGACAGGTCCAGTGCCCTCTCGGCCGGAAGCATTTCTGTTCGCAAGATGTTGGTCGGCGTTCAGGTGGCTCTGTCGCTGCTGCTGCTGTTCGGAGCAGGTCTCTTCGTCCGCACTTTACGCAACCTTGAGAACCTGGGACCGGGGTTCCCTACTGATCATCTTCTTACGTTCAGAATCGACCCTTCGCTCAACGGATACTCCGACGAAGAAACCAAATCGTTTTATCAACGCTTGGACGTCAACCTGCAAAACATGCCCGGCGTTGCGTCGGTTGGATTCTCCGCCATGCCGATTCTGAAGGGCTATGCGTGGCAGAATGCAATTGTGGGTAAAGATTTCGAAGGAATGCCAATTCAGGAACAGCCTGTTCTCAACCACGTCAGCCCAGACTACTTTGCTACGCTCGGTATTCCTATCCTTGCCGGGCGTGACTTCACAACGCAGGACGTGGGGCCGAACAACTGGCGTCATGACACTTACGCTGTCGTCAACGAGAGTTTCGCCAGGCAATACTTTCCGGGACGAAATCCGATCGGGCAGCGCTTCGGGCTCGTGGACGAGATGGTGCCAGTCAGCCCGCAGGACATCGAGGTAATTGGGGTAATCCCGGACAGAAAATACAGAGATCTACGTGAAACTCCTCCGGCGCAGGCTTATTTCCCGTACTTCGAAGACGCCCATTTCCGCTTCATGAACATCTATCTGCGGACGCAAGCCGATCCGCACCTGATCGAGAATGAACTTCGCGAACGCATGCGGCACTTCGACCCGCATGTTCCAATCGTTGGATTACAGACCGTAGACGAACAGATTCGATTCTCGCTGCGGACCGAGCGACTGGTGGCCAGCCTCTCTGCGGTATTCGGTAGCCTTGCAACTTTGCTCGCCGCCATCGGGCTTTATGGCGTCATGGCGTACACCGTTACTCGCCGAACACGTGAATTCGGACTCAGGGTCGCTCTCGGCGCTTTGCAACGTGATGTCGTTTGGCTCGTTATGCGCGATGTTTTGATATTAATCGCAGCAGGTCTCGCAGTGGGCGTTCCGCTTGCTTTTGCACTCAGCACCTTGGTTCGCAGCCAGATATTCGGACTGGGGCCGTACGACCCTGTAACGTTGGTCTCGTCAACGGTGGCGCTTGCGCTAGTTGCATGCTTGGCGGGTTTGATCCCAGCACTTAGAGCGAGCCGCGTTGACCCGCTCCAATCACTGCGCAACGAGTGAGTTCGCCGTACACATCCTGATATGCAGGAACGCTGATTGTCTCGGCAAATCATGAGTTCGCTTTGCCAGTAAGTAGCGGAAAGCTACGAAACACGATGAGATTGATGTATCAAACAAATAACCTTCGGCTCAAAAAGATGTGCCGGCACTCATTACACATACCCCGCCTGCTGACAAATGTCCTTTTGACATCGTCGTGTCATTTCTTCCCCGCTGTAATAAGAAACGATCCAATCTCGCCGAAAACTGCCTGCATTTGACTAACAAAAAAGAATGGGAGCCGTCGAAACCATATTCATGGATGCCCTGAAAACGAGAGAGGAACAAACGAACCTCGCCGAAACGGTGACACGGAATGAAGCATCGTCGCTAACCCGCATGTGGATTCCGATTGGCGCTGCAGTTTTTGTAATCGCCCTGATTGGATCGGCCAGCGTCGTGCCGCAGCTTCGGCCTCTTCATTTTTTTCAAGCACTGATCTATATCGCCGTCGTCACTCTGGCACATCGCAACAGCGCGTGGGGTTTTGGCGCGGGACTTGCAATAGCGCTCTTTTGGAACAGTCTTCAGTTGTTCGTAACCCACAATTTTCAAATAGGGGCAAGGCTGTTTTGGTCTTTTCTGCATACGGGCCAGATTCGCCAGTTCGACACCATGATGGTGACCGTTGGCGGCATCGGCCATTTCATCCTTATCATTGCCTGCATGGCTGCGGTCCTCCGTCAAGGATCCGATAACAACAAGTGGTGGAAATTCTTGGGAGGAGCCGTCGCGTGTCTTGCCTATTTCGCGCTGATCGTCTCGCTGCTGCTTCCACGGCATTAAGGATGTGCGCCATGCGTCGCAATCGCATTGCAAGAGATAGCCGAATGGAGACCGGGCCTCCGGCGGCGTGGCGCCTGCATCCGTCTGTACGCTCCACACGCTCGCTAAAGATCGGCAGGTGAGACAATCTTCCTTCTCGTCGGCAATGGGATTATGGCTGATTGCCCGCGCCGCATCCCATTCAACGGAGTTTTAGCACACTACCCGATCCCGAACATGGCCGCTCTCCCAACCGAAGTAATAGACCGAGCAATGGCGAAAGGGAGTACGGCTAGCGGTACAAGAATTACTTGAGGTTTGTGTTACGAAAACCACCCGTTGAACAGAGCAGTTTAGCGAGAACCGTGAGCATTTTGGCGCTCCGATGGTTCCGCATCCATGCTGCCTTCCAATTTCTTTGTATGCCGTTCTGTCCGATTCGAATGGACACGAGATTCCCGCTGTCCAGCACATTGGCAACAGCCCATTTGGCAACTACCGCTGCCCCAAGATTCGCTCGCGCGAATTCAAAGAGCGCCTCCGTGAGCTGAATACCCACCGCCTTTTGCGGTACCACGCCCGCTGGCAGGAGAATTTCCCGAACGAAATCCGAGTCCATGGGTTTCGCCGAGTAGGTAAAGAACTGAGTGTTGCGAAAATCCTCAAGTGCGATCCTTTTTCTTCGCGCCCAGGGATGGTCGTTCGCAACCACCGCCACGAGTTCGTCCGAAAAAAGCTCGTGAACCTGAAGCTTCCTGTCGCGAAGTCTGCTGGATGTGATCGCGATGTCGATGGAACCGCGATCGAGTTCTAGCAGCGGTCGCGCCGTAGCTTCAGTGATCAACTTGAGATCGACATTTGGATACCTCGCCTTGAACTCCCGAGCAATGCTGCCGAACCAGGGATAGGTCGTGTAGCACTCAGTAGCAAATCGCAGTTCGGCCCGCGCGTCAGCGTTGCTGTTGGCGAGGTCCTGCTCCATCGAATCGATCCGCTCAAGAATGGGCTCGGCGGCAGCTCGAAAACAATCGCCGACCGATGTCAAGGTCAGGCGCCTTCCGGATCGGAAGAACAGCGGCTTATTGACGCGACTTTCCAGACGGGCGAGGTGATGGCTCAATGTCGATTGTGTCAGGTGCAGCACTCTTGCTGCGTTCGTTAAACTGCCTGTCCGCGCTACTGTCGTCACGAGTCGCAAATCGCGAGTATCAAGTTGCATCGGCAAATGGGGCTTGCGGCTATTGATTGTATGCATATAAATGATGCGAACGATTCATTTGTGACATCTTGCGAAGTGTAATACCGTTTTGTGGGTGATGAACCACAGGAACTTCAATTTACCTCGGATTGACAAAGTCACCGTTGTCCTACGCGGTGCCGCAATTGAAGTGCCTTACATGATCCGCAAGGGAACGTCGGGCCCGACGGTCATCTTCATTCATGGATTGGGCGGCGCAAAAGAGAACTTTTATGCCGCTTTTCAGAGCTCGGCGATCATGCATTGCGAGTTGCTCGCGTTTGATCTGCCGGGGACCGGCCTGTCGCAATTTGATCCGACGAAGTCTCCTGATGTCAGCTCACT
>Ga0075426_10004294_pt1 | contig 10138 bp, 8 predicted proteins | sample SoiMethybrSBSTD5_FD_75304 | JGI IMG/M metagenome (GOLD analysis project Ga0075426, IMG submission 75304) | Bulk soil microbial communities from a Populus tree surrounding site in Tennessee, USA - Soil MetaG P. TD hybrid SBSTD5 | ecosystem: Environmental > Terrestrial > Soil > Tree plantation...
GCTTGGACATGGATCTTCGATTCCACCTTTAGCGTGATCAACTGGACGCTCAAGGCGGCGGGCCTGTTGCACGGCTGGCTGTACTGGCTGGGCGATCCGGCGCTCGCGCTCCTCGCGATCATCATCGTGCAGGCGTGGCGGATTTTCCCGTTCGCCACCGTGATCGTGCTCGCCGGGCTCGCCTCGATCCCACAGGAGATCGTCGAGGCGGCGATCGTCGACGGCGCCGGATTCTGGCGGCGGCTGTTCCGGGTGGAGCTGCCGCTGCTCCTGCCGGTCGTGGCCGTGGCGGTACTGTTCGGCGTGGTGTACACGGCGACCGACCTCGGTGTCGTCTACATCCTCACCGGCGGCGGGCCGGCCAACACGACGCACGTCCTCCCCACCCTCGCCTTCCAGCGGGGCATCCTGGGCGCCGACCTGGGACAGGGTGCGGCGATCGCTGTGTTCCTGCTCCCGTTCCTGATCGTCGTCGCCATCGGGATGCTGCGGCTGGCCCATCGCACTGAAGTGGGCGGCGCGCGATGAAGCGCGTGGCGCTGTACGCCGCTGCGCTCGGGTTCGTGGTCTTTGCCGGGTTCCCGTTCTACTGGATGCTCGTCACGTCGTTCAAGCAGAACCGCGACCTGTACGTGGGCGCGTCCGATCTGAGCCACATCCCGTGGATCTTCAACGACCCGCCCACGCTCGATCACGTCAAGCTGCTCCTCGGGCAAACGGACTTCCCACGCTGGGTCCTGAACACCCTCGTGGTAGTCGTCGCGGTCGTCGTGATCACGGTCGCGGTGGCCGTGCCGGCGGGCTACAGCCTGGCCCGGCTGGTGGGCCGTTGGGGCGAGCGGATGGGCATGGGGATCTTCTTCACCTATCTCATCCCCCCGACCCTGCTGTTCGTGCCGTTCTCGCGCCTGATCTCCTTGCTAGGGCTCCAGGACTCGCTGGGGGCGCTGATCCTGATCTACCCGACGATGACCATTCCATTTTGCACCTGGCTCGTCATGGGGTTCCTCCGCTCGGTACCATGGGAAATCGAGGAGCAGGCGATGATCGATGGGTACAGTCGCCTCGCAGTCATCCTGAAAGTGGCGCCGCGGCTCATCGTTCCGGGGATCTTGACGGTCGTCGTGTTCAGCTTCACGCTGGTATTGCAGGAATTCGTATACGCCCTGACGTTCATCAGCTCGGTGAACAAGATGACCGTGAGCCTGGGAGTCCCGATCGCGCTGGTGCGGGGTGACGTGTACCATTGGGGGGCGCTCATGGCGGCCGCCCTGTTCACGAGCATCCCGCTGGCCCTTGTCTACAACGCGTTTATCGACCGCTTCATCCAAGGCTTCACCATGGGAGCGGTGAAGGGATAGTCGACGCAATACGCACCTTTTTACGGAGGGGGTGTCATGCGAACGCGAATCCCGTTGTTGTCCGTACTCGCCGTAGCAGCGGTCTTCCTGCTGGGAGGGGTACAGGCCGCCACGGCCCAGCAGGTGGTCAAGTTCGGTGAGGGACAGACGCTCACCATTAGCGGCTTCATGAGCGCCACGATGTTCTACGACCATGGACTGTTCGGCGCACCGTTTGGGCAGGGTCAGAACGCCGAGCTTGCAGCGGCGCCTGGCGCCCAGCCCGCCACCGACAAGAGCATCTTTGACGGCGACGTGCGGAACACGCGCATCAACTTCACGTTCAACGCCGGCCCGGTGCTAGGCAAGTGGTCGCCGAAGGCCACGCTCGAGGCGGACTTTTTCGGGGCGTTCAACGGTGTGCCGCCCTTCGGGGACGAGCAGCCGCAGCTCCGGGTCCGGTTCGCATTCGTCGATTTCTCGAACGGCCGCACGACGCTGCGGATCGGCCAGTTCTGGTCGCCCATGTTCGGCGAAGTACCCGTATCGCTAACGCACCTGGCCTTCCCGCTGGGATACGGCGCGACCGGGATGGTGGGCTGGCGCTACCCGGGCGTCTTTCTCTATCAGGACCTGAGCGCCGCAGGCGCACCGCTCACCGTCCAGCTCCAGCTGGCCGCGTTCAAAGGCTCGGGCGTGGCCGCTTCGGCCCGCGATACAACCAACGTCATCGGCAACGGCGAGGCCTCGGGGCTGCCACAGTTCGAGGCGCGACTCAACTTCGCGAAGAAGACCCCGAACCTGAGCTGGAGCGCCTACGTGGTCGGCCATCTCGACTGGAAGGACACGACCGGCACCGGCCGTGATACGACGAACACCGGTGCACAGGACTCCAACATGTCGGCCTGGGGCATCGAGGCCGGCGGTAACATCGCGCCCGGGAAGTTCACGCTGCACGGCAACTTCTATTACGGCAAGGGGCTCGGTCAGCAGTTCGCCCACATCACGCAGTTTGCGCAGGGGCACGGGGACATCCGCGGCTGGGGCGCGTGGGCCCAGGCCGGCTACGATTTCACGCCACACTGGAGCCTGTGGGGGTACGCCGGCATGGACCAGCCGGACGTGCAACGGTTCGCCCAAGACAATCCGACAGCGGGCGCACTCGCCCGCCAGCTGAACCACGACTACGACGCGCTGTTGCGCTTCCGAGCGGGTCGTTACGCAGTCGGCCTGGAGTACTTCCGCTCGGTGACGCGGTACAACACGGGCGCTGCGAGCGCCGACCAGGTGGCGTTGAGCGTGCTCTACACGCTATGAGAGGTGCCAGGTTTCGGGTGTCAGGTGCTAGAGCCCTGACACCCGGCACCCGACACCTGACACCCTTTCTTTGAGCCAACGGAGGGTAGGTCCATGACGAAGCGGAAGGGCATCAATCGGCGCGACTTCGTGACCACGACGACCGGAGTCGCCATGGCCGCCGCTCTGGGGCCGACGATTCGGATCACGCGGCCCCAGAAGACCCTCAAGATCCTCCAGTGGAGCCACTTCGTCCCCTCCTATGACGTGTGGTTCGACAAGTACGCCAAGGACTGGGGCACGGCCAAGGGGGTCGAGGTCACCGTCGACCACATCTCCCTCGCCGATCTGGGGACGCGGGCCAACGCCGAGGTCGCCGCCCAGCAAGGGCACGATCTATTCCAGTTCCTGTCGCCGCCGGGCGCCTTCGAGCCGCAAGTGCTCGACATGGCCGACGTCGTCAAGGAAGCCGAGCGCCAGAACGGGCCGCTGCTCGACCTGTGCAAGCGCAGCACCTACAACCCCGTGACGCGCAAGTGGTTCGGCTTCAGCGACAACTACGTGCCGGATCCCGGTGATTACCTGAAGAGCATCTGGACCGAAATCGGGATGCCCGATGGCCCCGTCACGTGGGAGGATCTGGTCAAGGCCGCCCCGCTCATCAAGGGCAAGCACCCCGAGATCCAGATTCCGATCGGGATCGGGATGTCGCAGGAGCTCGACTCCAACATGGCCGCTCGTGCGATGTTGTGGTCGTACGATGGATCCATCCAGGATCAGAACGAGAACGTCGTTCTGAAATCGGACCACAACCTCGAGGCGCTGGAGTTCGGCGTGCGCCTGTTCAAGGCGGGGATGAACCTGTCGGTCATGAGCTGGAATGCCGCGTCCAACAACCAGGCTCTCAATGCGCGTCAGACCGGCTACATCTTGAACTCCATCTCCGCCTATCGCACGGCGCAGGACAACAAGCTCGCCGTAGCGGACGACACGTTCTTCGTCCCGGCGCTCAAGGGACCGCGCGGCACGGGGTGGGCGAGCGAGCATGTGATGGGGATCTACGTGATCTGGAAGTTCGCGCAGAGCCCGGACACGGCGAAGCAGTTCCTCCTCGACTTGCTCGGGCACTACCGCGACGCGGTCCTGGGAAGCAAGCTGTACAACTTCCCCTCGTACACCGGGTCGGTCGCTGACGCGGGCATCCCAATCGCGCAGAAGGTCGCCTCGGGCAACAAGTGGCTCGAGCAGGTCACGGCGAACGATCCGTTCGGCTCGACCCCGCCCTCGAAGCTCAAGCCGATCAGCACGGCCCTGCAATGGGCGACGAACATCGGACATCCGGGACCCGCCAACCCGGCCGAGAGCGAGATCTTCGACACCTTCGTCCTGCCGACCATGTTTGCCAACGCAGCGACGGGACGGATGAGCGCCAAGCAGGCCTTGGACGAGGCGCACCAGCAGGCCAAGAAGATCTTCGAGAAGTGGCGCGGCAAAGGCCTCGTCGCGGGAGGCTCCGGCGACCGCTAGACAAGGGACCGCAGCCGTCATCCCCTCCGCGCGCGCCATTTCCCGCGGGGCGGCTCTCCCGTGGTACGTCGTCGCGCTCGTGCTCGCGGCGACGAGCGCGGTGGTCGGCGTGATCTGGGACATCTCGTGGCACCGCACGATCGGGCGCGACACGTTCTGGACACCCGCCCACCTGGCGATTTACCTGGGCGGCGCCCTGGCGGGCGCGGCATGCGGCTGGCTCGTCCTCCGGACGACGTTCGCGGGAACGGCGGAGGAGAAGGCCGCCGCCGTCACCTTTTGGGGGTTCCGAGGGCCGCTCGGCGCGTGGGTGGCGATTTGGGGCGCGATCGCGATGCTCGCCTCGGGCCCGTTCGACAACTGGTGGCACAACGCCTACGGGCTCGACGTGAAGGTGCTGTCGCCTCCGCACGTGATTCTCGCACTCGGGTTCACGGGGATTCAGCTCGGCGCGCTGTTCCTGGTGCAATCGCTCCAGAACCGCGCCGGCGAGGCCGGCCGGCGGGCGACGGGACTGCTCTTCGCGTTCGGCGCCGGGATTCTGGTCCAGAACATCGCGATCATGGGGATCGAGCAGATCGCTTTCCCCAACTCCGCGCACAACGGGCTCTACTACAAGGTCGCGGCTGCGGCGTTTCCGCTCGTGCTCATCGCCGTGGCCCGCGCCTCGCGGCTCAAGTGGGCGGCGACCGCCACCGCAACGGCGTATCTCGCGATCTCTCTGGTCATGATTTGGGTGCTGCAGCTCTTCCCGGCGACGCCGAAGCTCGCCCCGGTGTTCAACCCGGTCACACACATGGTCGCGCCGCCGTTCCCACTGCTGCTCGTGGTGCCGGCGGCTGCGCTCGATATCCTGGTACAGTGGTGGGGCCCGGGCCGCGATTGGCGGCTCGCGCTGTTCGGCGGCGTCACGTTCGTGGCCGTGTTCTTCGTGGCCCAGTGGTTCTTCGCCGAATTCCTGCTCACGCCGTATGCGCGGAACTTCTGGTTCGGCGTGGACCAGTGGGACTACTCCAGCCGTGTCCGCGAGTGGCGCTACCAGTTCTGGCGCATCCGGGAGGACCCCGTCACGCCCACGAAGCTGGGGATCGCCGCGATACTCGCAATCTGCTCCGCCAGGATCGGGTTGTGGTGGGGGAACTGGATGGCCGGTCTGCGGCGATGACGGGCCGCGCCGGCCGGCTCGCCCTAGTCGGTGTCATCGCGCTGATCGCATCCGCCCACGTCGGCAGTCCCGACACCTATTTCGAAGGCGCGGCGGGCCGGTACCGGGTGCGCGTGATTGTCCGCACCCCTGGAGTCGTCCCCGGGCTCGCCCAGATCACCGTGCGCTTGCTCTCTCCCCTCCCCCAGGGCGCTCTCCCCCGACGCGTGCTTGTACTGCCGGTGTACTGGGATCCGCACACCGCCGCCCCACCACCGCCCGACGTCGCCCAACACGTGCCAGGAGACTCGACCCTGTACAGCGCGGCCCTCTGGTTGATGAGGGGCGGCGCCTACAGCGTGCAGGTAACCGTCGAAGGTGCCGCAGGGTCGGGCACGGCGCTGGTGCCGGTCATGGCCGTAGCCACCCGCCGTCTCGCGCTCGACAAGGCACTCGGCGCCGCGCTCGTCGGGGTCGGCGCCTTTCTCTTCATTGGTGCTGTCACCCTGATCGGGGCAGCCGTGCGGGAGAGCGGCCTCGAGCCCGGAGCCGTGCCCGACCGGCGACGGACGCTCCGCTCCCGAGTGGCCATGGGTGTGGCGACCGTAGTGCTCGCCCTCGCCCTGGTGGGCGGCCGAGTGTGGTGGAACGGCGTGGATTCCGAGTACCGCTCCGGCTTGTACCAGCCGCCGCACGCGACCGCCACCGTGCGGACGGCCGGCGGCGCCAAGGTGCTGCGCCTCGCGATCGACGACACTTCGTGGACCAACGCCAAGCGGCAATGGACGCCGCTCGTCCCCGACCACGGCCACCTGATGCACCTGTTCCTAGTGCGCGACGGGACGCTCGCCGCGTTCGCGCACCTTCATCCGCTCCCCCTCGACTCCACGACGTTCGAGGCGTCACTGCCGCCGCTCGAGCGGGGGCGCTACCGGGCATACGGCGAAATCGTGCACGAGAGCGGCTTCGCGGAGACGCTCGTCGCCACCGTCGAGCTCGACGAGCGGGCAGGCACGTGGCGGCCGACCGATCCCGACGACGCCTGGACAACCGGAAACGCGAAGCGGGAAACGGGAAATGTCGTCGGGTTGACAGACGGCTCCACCATGATTTGGGACAGGAGCCCGGCACCGATCGTCGTGGATCGCGACGCCCCGTTGCGCTTCGTCGTCAACGATCCTCACGGCGAGCCGGCGATGCTCGAGCCGTACATGGGCATGGCAGGCCACGCGATGCTCACCCGCGACGACGGCGCCGTATTCGTCCATCTCCATCCCGCCGGCACGGTGTCACTCGCGGCGCTCGAGACCTTCGCGCTGCGGCAGCCGGGGGATACGGTGCGGGGGCTCTTGGGCGCAAGAATGACCGCTTTGGAAAAAGGGAGCGGGGAGCGGGGAGCGGTACCTGACGGTGCGACACCTATGCCCGGTATGCACCGGGGGGAACCGCTCCCCGCTCCCAGCTCCTTTTCCTTTCCGTACGCTTTCCCCAAGCCCGGCCACTATCGCATCTGGGTTCAGGTCAAGCGAAGCGGCCGGATTTTGACGGGAGTGTTCGACGCGGACGTGCGCCCGGCCCGCTAACGGACGGCGAGTGGCACCGGGTGGCGTACGCTGCCGTCCCCGCCTTTGGTCGCCACGTCGAGCGAGTCCAGATCCCACATCACCATCGTGACCATGTCGGGCGCCGCAGCGAAGGTCTTCAAGTCCATCGCGGACAAGCCACGCTCCTTGACCGCACGGCCGGCTGCATCGGCGCGGTAGGGATGCGTGTGGAAGGTGCCCACCAGCCGCTCCACGCCGTTGCAGTCGCCCGCCACCGCGAACTGCAGCTGTTTCAGATTCTCCGCGTGCACGAGCCGGCGGACGAACAGGGTGTCGCCCGCGACGTCTCCCACGAGACAGCCGAGGTACTCCCGTTGCGTCGGCTTTCCGGTGCCGAGCAGCTGGGTCAGCGTGTTCTGGTCGGCCAGCTCATCCCAATGGCGGTTGTTTTCGACCCAGAGCGCGCTCATGAGGCCCCGCAGGTCGGCGGGGAGTGCGACGACGGAGAAGATCGGGGAGCGGGGAGCAGGGAGCGGTACCGCACGGTGCAATCCGATGAACCGGCCCGCATCGGAGGGTACCGCTCCCCGCTCCCTGCTCCCAAGCATCACTCCGATCAACCCCAGCGCCACCAGGACTCTCATCGTTTCGCTCTCGCGTACGTCCCCATGAGTTGCGCCGTGGCGAGCACGTGGCCTTCCATAGCGGCCTCCACATCCTTTTTCTGCGCACCGGCCTTGAGCGTCAGCGGGGCATCCAGTGCGTACAGCTTGAAGAAGTAGCGGTGAGCCGGTCCTGGAGGTGGGCAGGGGCCGCCGTAGCCCGGGCGGCGGAAGTCGTTCCGCCCCTGGCGCGCCCCACGCAAGTCGAGCGATTCGACCTTGGCGATGTTCTCCGGGAGGCCGGAGATGGCCGCCGGCAGATTGTACAGCACCCAGTGGACCCAGGTACCGGCGGGAGCGTCCGGGTCATCGGCGATGAGGGCGAAGCTGCGTGTCCCCGCCGGCGCGTCGCTCCAGGTGAGCGGTGGGGACACGTCTGCGCCGTCGCAGGTGTACTTGGCCGGGATGGCGGTCTCGTCCCGGAACGCGGCGCTGATAAGCGTGAATGCCATGGCCTATGGAACATAAGCCAAACCCGGGGCACGAACCGCTCCCCGGGCTGACCGGTCGGGCGAAGTGGGCCGTCAACACTTCGGCCACGACCCTGATCGAAGCAAAAGGTAGACGGGGGCGCGGCGCCACGGGTGGAGGCACAGTGGGGAGCGTGTCAGAGAACGGTCAGAGGGGCGGTCTGCCGCAATCGCCTGGCTTACCTTGAAACTCCCCGAGATCCGGTGCATCTCTCCCGAGCATCTATGAGCACAGCTTCCCGTCCCCCGCGTCCGCGGGCAGTGTTTGTCGCCGCGTTGCTGCTGCTCACGCTCGCCTTGGCGGGCGCGATCGCCCTGCAAGCGTATCGCAATTTCCTCGGTCACAAGGCCACCGCCGAGCGCGTGTTGCGCGACTACTCGCGTCTCGCTGCCGCACGGTTTGCGAACCGCACCGAGATGGCGTTGTACTACCACGCCTTCTGGCCGGCGCTGGACGCCTTGTCGCGGGCAAAGGCCGGTCGACCCGACACCGAGCTTCCGGCGCCGGACCGGCTGCCGGTGAGCAGCGAGCCCCATGCCGCCGACTTCCGCAAGCTCGCCCGTTACACCTTCCGGTATGACCTGCGGGGTGGCCGGCTGGAAACGGCGGGTGGGACACCGTCGGCAGCCGTGCGACGGTGGTTGCGGGATACCCTGCCCGTTCACAGCCGCACGGTTTACGATCCCAAGGAGCACCTCGGCGCCATCGTGCGCACGGTGGACGGGTTGTCACGCGCGATCGTCTACACGGTGATGAACGACAAGTCCGGGGCCCCCCGGACCATCGTCGGCATCGAAGAGGATCCGCGCGGCTTCGAGCCGCTGTATACGGCGGACGAGGACAAGTTTCCGTTGCTGCCGCGGCCGCTGACCGGGGGCGTGAGCTACGATTCGCTCGGCTCCGCGATCGTCACCGGGGCGGATGGCGTGGAGCTGTACCGCTCCCCCGTGCAATACGCACCCCTGTTCGCCGCGCGGGACTCGTTTCAGGAACCGATGATGGGCAGGCTGCAGGTTCAGGTCGCGCTCCGACCCGATATGGCGCCGAAGCTCGTGATCGGCGGCATGCCGCGATCGAATGTGCCGATGCTGCTCTCGTTGCTGGCGTTGACGGCCGGACTCGTCGTGGCCGCGTTGCTGCAGCTGCGCCGCGAGTACGAGTTGTCGCGTCTGCGTGCCGACTTCGTGTCGGGTGTGTCGCACGAGCTGCGCACGCCGCTCGCACAGATCCGCATGTTCTCGGAGACCCTGCTCCTGGGCCGTGTCCGCTCCGACGACGAGCGTGAGCGCTCGCTCGAGATCATCGACCAGGAAGCGCGCCGACTGACCCACCTGGTGGAGAACCTGCTGCACTTCTCCCGCTCGGAGCGGCGGCTTGCCCGTCTCTCGCCGGCCTCGGCCCCGCTCGCACCGCTCGTGAGCAAGGCGGCCGAAGGGTTCGCGCCGCTCGCCGCCGCGCGGGGCGTCACCTTGTGCACCGAGCTCACCGACGGCGTGGTTGCGCCGGTCGACGCCGACGCCCTGCATCAGATGCTCCTCAACCTGCTCGACAACGCGGTGAAGTACGGGCCGCCGGGCCAGACCGTGACCCTTGGCCTCACCGTGGCCGACGGCAGAGCCCGAGTCTCGGTGGACGACGAGGGCCCCGGGATTCCCGCGGCCGAGCGCGAGCGCATCTGGGACCGTTTCTGGCGCCTCGAGCGGGACCGCGGCTCGGCCGTGGCCGGCACGGGCATCGGCCTGTCCGTGGTGCGCGAGCTCGTCGCGCTGCACGGCGGTCGCACCTGGGTGGAGGACGCGCCCGCGCCGGAGCGCGGGGATCGGGCGGGTAGCCGCTTTGTGATCGAACTGCCGCTGGTGCCGCTGGCCCAGGCCGCGTCCGGTGCCGAGACCGTTCGGGCCGACGCGGGGGCCACCGCATGACCCGGATCCTCGTCGTGGAAGACAACGCCGACCTCGCCTTCGGCCTGCGCAACAACCTCGAGATCGAGGGCTACGAGGTCGTCGTCGTGGAGGACGGGACCCAAGGGCTCGCCCGCGCGCGTGACGCAGGGCCCGACTTGATCATTCTCGATCTGATGCTGCCGGGGCTGGACGGCTACCGCGTGCTCCGCGCGCTACGGGACGAGGGGCGCCGGATGCCCATCCTCATCCT
>Ga0075426_10004295_pt1 | contig 10138 bp, 4 predicted proteins | sample SoiMethybrSBSTD5_FD_75304 | JGI IMG/M metagenome (GOLD analysis project Ga0075426, IMG submission 75304) | Bulk soil microbial communities from a Populus tree surrounding site in Tennessee, USA - Soil MetaG P. TD hybrid SBSTD5 | ecosystem: Environmental > Terrestrial > Soil > Tree plantation...
CCGAGGATGGAGAGATCGATCTTGCCGCCGCGGATCATGCCGAAGGAGTCGGCGCTGGAGAAGAAGGCCGCGCCGGGGATGATGGTCACGGTCTGCTTGCCGGCGTTGATGAGATCGGCGTCGACGTCCTCGTCGCGCGGGAAGGGGCCGAGGCCGAGGATGCCGTTCTCCGACTGCAGGATGACCTCCATCCCCGCGGGGATGCAGTTGGCCACGAGCGTCGGCATGCCGATACCTAGATTGACATAGTATCCGTCGCGCAGCTCCTGCGCGGCCCGGCGGACGATCTGTTCGCGGTTCAGAGGCATCGCTATTTCCTCACCGTCCTCTGCTCGATGCGCTTCTCGCGCTTGGCCACGACGACGCGGTGGACGAAGATGCCGGGGGTGTGGATGCAGTCGGGATCGAGCTCGCCGAGCTCCACGAGCTCCTCAACCTCGGCGATGCAGGTCTTGCCGGCGGTCGCCGCCATCGGATTGAAGTTCCGCGCGGTCTTGCGGTAGACGAGGTTGCCGTGGCGGTCCGCCTTCTGCGCCGCGACGAGCGAGAAGTCGCCGACGATGCCGCGCTCCATGACGTAGCTCCGCCCGTCGAACTCGCGCGTCTCCTTCTCCTCGGCCACGACCGTGCCGAAGCCCGCGGGCGTGTAAAACGCCGGGATGCCCGCCCCGCCCGCCCGCATCCGCTCGGCCAGCGTCCCCTGCGGACAGAACTCGACCTCGAGCTCGCCCGCCAGGAACTGCCGCTCGAACTCGGCGTTCTCGCCGACGTAGGAGGAGACCATCTTGCGGATCTGCTTGGTCCGCAGCAGCAGGCCGAGGCCCCAGTCGTCGACGCCGGCGTTGTTCGAGACGCAGGTGAGTCCCTTGACGCCTTTCTTCACCAGGGCGTTGATGAGGTTCTCCGGAATCCCGCACAGCCCGAAGCCGCCGACGACGAGGAGAGCGCCGTCAGGGATGTCTTGAACCGCTTCCTCCGCGGAAGCGACGACTTTGTTGATCATGGCCGGAAAGACTATCAAAAGGCGTTACACTGCCCGCAATCATCTTCACGAATGCGGAGGCCTCGATGCGACGTCTGTCCATCGCGCTGCTGATCTCTCTGGCTGTCGGGAACCGTACGGGCGCCCAAGACGCCAAGGCCGATGCATATGCGCACGCACTTCCGGCTGCGCTTCACGGACCGTTCATCGCCGATCCGGCCGTGCTGATGGCGTTGGAGAACGGTCCGCTCGGCTTTGCCCGGCTGATGCAGGCGCGCAGTCCGAAGGGCGCGGAACCGGGAAAGAATCCGTTCAACCTGCCGGTGGCGGCGAAGATCCTCGCCACCGTGCAATCGGACCTCACCGACGTGCGCATGACTGCGAATGCGACGGAAGGGCAGCTCAGCCCGAGCTTTCTCACCGACAACGGTTCCCGCGTCGAGCTCGTCGGCGTCATCAATCGGATGGATCGCCAGTTCATCAAAGACCCCTCGGTCGGCCTGACGCGGGCGCAGCTCGGCTGCGGCGAAGTGAGCCTGATCTATCGTTTCTCCTACTCGATCCGCGACGGGAAGCAGAAGTCGCGGCTGCCCGTCACGCTGAACATGGTCTTCCCGGCGCTGCCGTCGAAGGCGGTCTCCGGCCCGCTTCAATGCGGCGACATCGCCCGGCGCTGGATCGACGAGGTCGAGCACGGGCCCGGCAGAACGCTCGAGCAGCACGTCGCCGATCTCCTCGACAAGAAGCACGGGCCGCTCGCGTACATCGACGGCCGGGATCTGATCCGCCTCGAATTGAACATGCAGGCGTATCGAAAGGGCGCCAGCCTCGATGAGAGCGACTTCGGCACCGAGGCGGCGTATCTGATCCGCGTCTTCAAGTGGGACGAACATCTCGGTCTCTTTCTCCCGGAGTTCCTGCGCTGCCAGATCGACCGGACGAAGGTGCTTTGCGATGCCGCGGACGATCCGGCGGCATGCGCGGAGAAACGGCGGCGGCGGCAGCGCCTCGTCGACTATCTCAGCCGGCCCGACGTCGTCGCCTCGATCGACAAAGGCACGCTCGAAGTCCCGTACGACTACGGCGTTCTCGCCACCCGCGCCGTGTCGACCTCCCCCGGAGGCTCGCATCGCTCCGCGAATCAGCCCTACTGGAAGGCTCCGTCAGCCGCGCAGCAGGTGATTTCCGACGACGAGATCCATCGGGCGATGGCATCGGCGCACGAGGCAGGCGTGCAATTCAGCTTCATGAAATCGGCCGACGACTTCCGTTCGCGCCTCAATGAGACGGCCTGCACCGGGTGTCATCAGACGCGCGCCATCGCAGGCTTTCACTTCCCCGGCTCCGATCGCCCCGACACGCCGGCGGTGAACGCGGTGCTGCTGGGAGGCTCGCCGCAGTTTTACGGCGATCAGCCGCGGCGCATGGAGATCGTCAGACGGATGGCTGAGCCGAGGCACCGCCGCTTGAGCGAGTACGAGCTGGCCACGAGTTTCTCCGCGCGGCCGATGAACCGCTTCGCCGACGCGCTGCAGAGCACGCAACTGATCGGCGGATGGGGAGGGGCCTGCATCACGCCCGATGCTCTCGCGGCAACGAAGCGGCAGTGGACTTGCCGGGCCGGTCTGGTCTGCGCACCGCTCTTCGACTCGCAGAATGATCCGAATATCGGCACGTGCATGCCCGCCGCGGCCGCCCTTCAGATCGGCGACGCCCTCCAACGCGGCACCGTCACCACGACCGCGTACGGCGTCGACAAATACCAGCGCACGACGCCGCAGAGTCCCGACACGCGCATTCCCGCCTCGGCGCTGCCCTCACCGGCACCCGCCGGCAACAGCTACTACGGAGCGCATCAGGAGTTTTTCAAGGGCAATCCCGACTCGACCGACTACGCCGAGCGGCGCGACGCGCTAACGGGAGGATTTCCGTCGGGAATGCTCCGCTTCTCCGAGTGCCTCGGCTTGCCGCCGGAGGCAACGTGCGGCCTCATTGCCTCGAGCGGCTTCAACTCCTGCATCGGCCGCGTGGCCTCGGATCCGAACTACACCATCGGCGTTTGCTTCGCCCACTTCACTTCGTACGCCGGCATCCGCGCCTGCGACGCAGGCTCGCCCTGCCGCGACGACTACATCTGCGTCATGCCGATCGGATACACGCCGGACACGGCCCAGAAGCTCTACGACACGCGGCTGGAGGGCTTGAGAACGACGACGTACTTCCGCGACGTGAACGGCCGCGACTACGATCCAAATGACTTCGGACAGAAATGCCCCGACGATGCCTGGGTGGCCAGGAACGACCAGCGGGGCCTCTGCATCCCGCCGTACTTCGTCTTTCAGTTCCGCTCGGACGGCCATCCCGCACCGCCGGCGATGAGCGCAGTCACGAACAGCGATCGTTGAGCCAGAGCTCGGCACGAGCTGTCACCCCGAGCGTGAGCGAGGGGCCTGGGGGCGTGGGAGGCGCATCGAACGGTGATTTTCGCGCTGCCCAACCCGCCCAGGCTCCTCGCTCACGCTCGGGGATTGCATAGCTCAATGCAATACCGAAATTCGTTACGCAACGCCTGTGTCCGCCGCTATCTCGCGATCATGTGGCGACGAGTTGCCCGGTGAGAAGGAACTCGCAGGCGACAAAAATGGCGACCAGCGAAATATTCAAGACGGCAGCGACGGCAGCAAGGATAAGCAGTTTACCAAACATCGCCCATCGCTTCTTAACAATAAGCCGAAATGTCGACCCGATACCAAAATAGTAGACAGCGTTGAAAAGGATTGACATAAGAAACACGGAATTATTGCCGACGGGAAAGCGAAGAAATGGATCGCATATCACAAGTACAGGCCCTAATACGGGCGTGCCAGGAGGCACTTTCAGCACAGCGATAAGCCCTACGCCACAGACCGCAACGCCTACGCCGGCCGTCGCGAATGGCCAGGCTGCAAGCCAACGCCAACGGGGTCCCATCTCAGAAGAACTCATTGTGAAAGAACTCGCCTATCGCCGCGGCAAGCCTGCGTGAGCTGGCGTCGAAAAGAAACGCGAAGCATGCGGCCTTGCACGTGAACATTGATGAGTATTCGTGCGACTCCTGGTCCCGAGCGCGGCTCGCCAAGTAGCTCGTGCTGCCGGATTTTGGCTAGCGGTTGATAGGGTGAATTTGTCGCGATATGCACTACTAAGGACACCGTGATCGAGACAACGGGTTTGTATACGCGCGTCGTGTCGTTCATGCCGTTATTCGAGATGCGCTTGATTTTTACCAATCGCATTACGATACCGTCGGCCTCGTACCAGTGAACCTCTGCTTCATGCATCGTACCATCCTCGATGCGGACTGTCGCAAACCCTTTACGCTTTCGCCAGTTGCCCGCGCCGAAACGCTCCTCGATAACAATTAGGTCGCGTGCCAGATCCGCATCATTCAAGGCGGCGTTGTCCGTCGATTACCGCGCGGCCCGTCGTCTCCGAGCGCGTGTTATCGCTGCGCCCAGTGCGAGGGCACCTAGGACTATCGCTGTCGTTACCGCAAAATGCACGAGACACCGCTGAACCAGCGAAAGCGACCACACGCCGCCGGCATTACCCAAGACCCGTTGCAGGTAACGCGAGTCTGCATTCTGCATTTGCAATTCGGGCCGGCACAGCGACCAGTATGTGGCGCTGTTCGCCAACGTCACCACGGCGAGCACATAAAGGAATGGCCGAATCCGAGTCCGAATCATGTGACGATCAAAATGGCGTAGCGCGTAGCGGCGGACCACCTGGTGGAACTCGGCAGTGCCGGCGGAAAGTTGCTGGTGCAAGAAATACCCCAATCAAAGCGCTCAGCGCAGCACACTGTCCACACTCGGCACCCGTGCACGACTCAGACCGTTCCAGTCGCGCCTGTCGTTTCCGCTCCGGAGATGTCTCAATGCAAATTGATACGCGTTGCCCAGCCATCGTCGAAGTGCCTGATATCAAATTGAACACGCGTTTGGCGATCGCCACTGCCAGTCATAAACTCATCAGCGACTATACCCGCCGAATTCGCTAATGATACGCGTAGGCTGTTCGCACGCTGTGAATCAATTTTGCCAATCCACTGCAGCAGTATATTCACGGCATGATGTCGATTCCGCGCATCGCAGCGAATCAATACATCCCCATAGAACGATGAATTCGCCTCAGTGGGGTTGAACCTCACAGCACACTTTCTGTCGCTGCTGGTCCAAATCCGGTCTTCAACAGGCTGCCCGAAGATTGACTCCTGAACAACGGTGATCGAACCTGATGGAGGCAGGATCACCGGCAGGTCCTTCATCGCCACTGGCATGAAACCGACGGCCTTAAGGTTTCGAACTATCACTGTAACGTCCTTGATCCCGCCGCGATCTGTGGTCACACAAGCCAGCATACTGAACAGGAGCAGGTTACTGACGAGCACGATATGTCGCACGGCGTTAATGACGCTCGTTTTGTGATTTCTGCTCGGCACCACGCGCGACATTTTTGACGCGGCTCGGCCTCCTTGCAGGGCTGGCGAAGTTCTCCTCGTCTTGACGGATGACTGAGCGCAGCACGACCCTCTCGCGCATCTCTCAGGTTTCGCCAGAGTTCCGCCTCGACGCCTTCTCAAAATACATTCATCGCCTCGACCGCGGTCCGCAATCGCATTGCCTCGCTCTCCGGCAAACTCGCGACACCCCGGGATGTTGTTTGCGTTGCCGACAACCTCATCATAACGCTTTGCGTCTATAAGCGCCGCGATCGATTCGGCGAACAGTGCTGACCGGACAGGCTCCGCACTCGAGATCTTCGCATTCTCATAGGCGGCGACCGTCAGCGATTCGTCATCAAGCACCCTGTTCAAGGCGGCAAAGTCCAAAGCATCATCCTCGCTCGCCGTTTCGGAATCCAATGACCGCTCTAAGCCATCCCGTCGCTCCCGCAACGCCGCGAGCGCCGGTTCGTAGGTCTGTCCGATTTCCGCGATATACGACAGAAGGAACGACCGGCGAACCGCGGCGAATGAGACGTCGGCGGTTCTCGCGTCAAAACACCAGAGTAGATCAGCGAGAGCCTCCGCATGCTCGGATCGCCGGGCGTGAGCAATGCCTCGCTCCATTCGGTTCATTGGTGTCATCGACCCGTCGACCCGTTCATTATTGTCGATCTATCAAAAGGGATGCCCCTGTTCCCGTCGGCATTTTGTATAAGCGTCAATTCGCGCCTGGACCTTAGTCTTGTCGTTCTTCCGACGATCGGTCTCTTGTTGTGAAGAGCGCGGCCCCACCTATTGCCGTGACTGCCGCGAGGACTAGCGCAAAGAGATCGGGCAATGACGGGCCTCCAGCTACCGCTACAACGATCGCAACCCAGAGAAACGTTCCGAAGAGTAAGGCTGACCGCTTCACTCCTGCTGCTTGCGCAATTATGCCGATCAGAGCCGCCGCCAATGACGCAAGCACAGGCATCTCGTACCAACGGGTTGCTGCATACACCAGCTCCAGCTGCGTTCTAGTTGCTATTTGAGGCGCGAGTGTAGCAACCCACGCAGAGTGATGAGACGTCGGCAGAGCTGAAATGCGGGCAGATACAGCCAAAAGCGCGCCGTAGAGCCCTATGCCGGCTATCGCAACGCCGATGGTCCCCGCAGTTTGCCGATTTACGAACTGCCGAACAGCCATTGTTTAATCTCTTTCCATAGGGACGGCCACTTGCCCGTGCCAGGTCGATTCATAGGATTCGTTGCCTGGGTACACTTTTTCATCATGGCTTTGCATGTGGCTGAATTCTCGAAACAAACTTTGTACGCTGGATCCGCAACTCCGAGGTTTGTTATATTTGTCAACACAGCGTTGTTGTACGGAAATTGAGACATGGCAAGCTTGTCAATGCAACATCTAACCTCATCATGACACTTACTGACGAGCGCCGCGCACCCCCACGGGTTAGGAAGATAGCTCTGCCATGCGAGACCAAGGGGATCCGAGCGATTGACTGGGTCGCCGTCGACGTAGCTATAGATGCCCCAGAGTACCGGTTCTCGCAGCCCGCCGAGCAGATAAATGGTATCGGCTTGGTTATCGTTGCTCCGCCGAAATAGATTCCGAACGTCAACAAGATATGTATAAATGGACGGCGTGCTCACGCGTAAGTAGCCAGATAGGGGATCCTCGGAGAGGAATCGCCCGATCGACGGATCGTAGTATCGTGCTCGGTAGTGCCACAGTCCGCCCGCGGTCTCGCGCCCGGTGAAGCCGAAAAGCGGCGATTGGCTACTCAGGGATGTGATGCCCCACGGGTCGTAGGACGTCGTATTCAAAACGTTGCCGTACGCATCGGTCGACGCCATAATCGAACCGAGGCCATCTACCGAATAATACGTGGCAACGCCATTCTCGAGTTTTGCCAGCGGTTCATCGATACCGGGCCCAAAGACATAATCGCGAACAACCTTACCAGTCCGTTCTCGTATCGTATTTAAGCCCCAAGGGATATACTTCGTCGTCGTGCCGTTCGTCGTCGCACTGATTCGCCGGTTGGCATCGTCATACGCGTACGTTGTTCCAGATGAGGATGCCAGGCGGTTTGCGGAGTCCCACGTGTAGAGAATGGACCCGGCTCTGCCCGTCACGTTTCCATTGGCGTCGTATGTGAAATCAGGCCCAGCACCATCATTCTGCAGCCGCTGGCCATTCAGTGGATTTGTCCCATTCTTGTAGTAGGTGTACGGGACCGCCGCATAAATGCGGTTGCCGATTGCGTCGTACGCCCATGAACGGAAGTTCACGCCCTGCGTCATGCCGGTAAGTTGGTAATTCCCGTCATAGGTATATTTGGTCTGCGTCGGGGACGGGAATGACAGGGCAGTGCCGAAGCTGGTCACGCTGGTTCTTTGCCCCAACATCGAGTATATCGATGTCGACCAGTCGTAATCGTAGGCGTACTGGAATGTTGCGAGATCGGTACCTTGATAGCGATTGGACAGCGTCGTTAGGCGTCCCTGATCATCATAAGCGAACTCGCGCGTTTGGCCGTTCGGGTATGTGATTTTGCTGTATTGGCCGAGGGTATTGTAGTCAATCGTGAACGTTCCGAAATCGCCGGAGATTGCAGTGACTCGCTGATTCGTGTCGGTTTGGTAGGCGACCTGGATAACCGGGCCGGGCTGGTCCGCCGCCGGCGTGAGCGTATATCCGAAGCCGGTTGGTTGCCAAGGCGGCACGTACGGGTAGGTGATCGTGTACTCGCCAGCTCGTGTTTCTGAGGCCAGGCGCCAATAGTCGTCGTAGGTGAACGTTGTCGAGAGCTGGGCACCCAGCGTGCCCCACACGACGCTAGCTAGCCTTTCGCCGTCATAGACGTAGTTGACGCTGTTATAACCGGAGTAGTTGACCACAGTAATCCGGTCAAGACTATCCCGCGTGTATGACGTCGTGGATCCGCGCCGGTCCGTAACAGAGAGTACCGTTCCGTCGTATCCCGTCTGGACCGTTTCCACCGCATTGTCCGGTAATGTCGTGCTGGCGAGGTTGCGGTTCGCGTTGTACGAGTAGCTCGTCACGTTGCCGTTCGCGTCGGTAATGCTCTTCAGAAGGTTGTACTGATACGTGAATTGAGTAACATTCCCGAGCGCGTCGATTGTCTTCACCACATGGCCGAGCGCGTCATAGCCGGTCTTCGTCATGCGTCCGTTCGGGTCAGTCATGATGACGTAGACGACTCCCGAGTCGAGATTGTCGTAGGTGTAGGTCGTCAGGAAGTCGAGCGTAGATGCGCTGGATGGCTTGGGAAGCCGCACGGTGAGGATGCGGTCGAGGGCGTCATAGCTGTAGGAAGTCATATGGCCGGCGGCGTCGGTCACGCTCATCACGCGGCCCATCGGGTCGGGAGCGTACGTCGTGGTCTGTCCGGCGACCGTCGCTAGCGTTCTGTCCCCAGCGGCATTGTAGGTAAAAGTCGACACGCGAAGCAGCTCGTCTGTGGCCGACGTGACGTGGCCTTTTGCGTCGTAGACATATTCCGCCATCGTCTGTGTGGCCGTGCGGCTGGAATTATACCGCTTCACGCGCTTCAGCGCGCCCGGAGTTGCCTCGGTCGGGGAATTGTAGTCGAACGACCAGGAAGCGTAGTTCGTGAGCATGTTGCCGGAGAAGTCTTTGGGAGTGATCGTCGATACCTGGTCCGGATAGTTCGCGTCGTAAGTGTAGTAAAAACTGACGCCGCCTTTTCCGACGATCGAGATATTTCCCCTGCCGTCGTATTGATAGGTGGTCGTGACACCCGCCCCATCCGTCGATGAGAGCACATTTCCGGTAACGGGATCGTATGACGCGTAATCGGTGATCAGTCCGTTCGTGACGTAAGAGTGAGTCAGCGCGCCAAGGGAGTCGGCCTTGCTAGTCGATCCGGAAGCGTAGGTGTAGGTATATTTCTCACCGGTCGACGCCGGAGGATTCGCGTCGTTGTAATCGCCTTCGGTGTAGCTCTTGAGCTTTCCGTCAGCCTGCCACGTAAGGCGTGACACGGCTCGGCCCCAGCGGTCGTCGATCCTCTGGAGTACCGGACCGTAGCGGCCCGCTGCGTAGGTATAGCTCGTCGATTGTTGCCCCGACGGCGTGACCGGATCGCGCACCCCCGTGAGCGTGCCGTCCGCGTCGTAAGCGTAGACAATGTGCCGCGCCGGAGTGCTGGAATCGCTGATATCGGCAATGCGTCCCTGCGGGTTCCAGGTCACGGTCAGAGAGCGACTCGATCCGCTCGCATCGGCGATCGTTTGGACGCGGCCGTTCGCGTCATACGTGAACGTCAGGGCGTTGCCAAAGTCGTCCGTCATGCTCGTGAGCGAGCCGTCCGTGCCGAACGAGTAGGTCGAGCGCGAGCGCTGCAGGGTCATCGTGAACGTGCCGTTCGCGTTTCGCACGAGCGTGTCGCGCCGGCCCGGGGGCGGCGCGAAAGTGCCGTCCGAAGCCATCGTGAAATGGTGGCGCGCGCCCTCCGGCATGATGACGTCGGCCTCGTATTGATAGACGTTTGGAGCGTAGAGGTACGTGGCATAGTAGAGATGCGGCGTGAGGGATGAGGTCCAGCCAATGCCGAGTGGTCCATCGACGGTGAGGCTCGAGTCGTAGTGACGGCCGACGAGCAGGGGAAATCCGTTCGTCG
>Ga0075426_10004296_pt1 | contig 10136 bp, 10 predicted proteins | sample SoiMethybrSBSTD5_FD_75304 | JGI IMG/M metagenome (GOLD analysis project Ga0075426, IMG submission 75304) | Bulk soil microbial communities from a Populus tree surrounding site in Tennessee, USA - Soil MetaG P. TD hybrid SBSTD5 | ecosystem: Environmental > Terrestrial > Soil > Tree plantation...
CCGCTGCTCGAAGGCCACATTGGAGGGCTCGGTGCGCGCGGCGGAGGACAGCCAGCCGAGTCGATAGGTCCGCTCGGCCTGTTGCGCCCCGGCCACGAGCGGCGCAGCGAGCACGGCTCCTAGGCCAGCGACGAAGGCGCGGCGGTTCATCATTCTATGACTTGATCCGCCCGCAGCAGCACCGATGGCGGAATCTTGAGCCCGAGGGCCGTCACGCTCTCCGAGGATCAGCTCTTCAGCTCCTTCTTCAACTCGTTGACGAAGCGCCAATCGGTGCCCTGGGCGATGAGCTTCTGAGGGCTGGAATTGATCACTCCCGCCTCGTGCAGGCGAAGCGCAAGGAAGCGGATTGTATCTGCCGAGTCGTACTCGCGCCACCGTCGGTAGGGGATCTCGCGCAGTGCCTGGAGCGAGTAGTCGTATTCCTTGAGGTAGCCGCGATCGACGAGTTGCCGGACCACGCGCTCGGGGTCAGCGGCGCAAATGTCGGTCGCCTTGATGACAGCGCGGAGCGCGCGCTTGGTCGCGACAGGGTGCTTGCGGACGAAATCCCGGTTGGCTGCCGCGAAACAGCAAAAGTACTGAGACCAGGGGCGATCGAGTGCGGTGTTCACCACCGTGCGCCCGATCTTCTTGGCCCGCAGCTCCTGGGGCTCGGGCGGGAACCCCAGCACAGCGTCGACCTTACCCTCGATGAAGAGCTGCTTCGCCTCGGGCGCCAGGACGAAGGTGATGTCCTTCCGCGGGTCGAGGCCGACGTAGCTCGCCATGGCGGCAACGAACGCATGACGACCGGAGTTGGCCACGGCGACCCTGCGTCCCCGTAGATCGAGCACGGATCGGACCCGGTCCGTACCGGCGAGCTCGAAGCACCCTCCGTGGATCCCGGCCACGACGACGATCGGCGTGCCTTCGTCCAGGGCGAGAATCGCACCTGGGGCGTCGACGAGGAGGATGTCCTGCCTGCCAGCGGCCAGCATCTCGAGTGCGGTAGCGAGCGTATACTCCACGCGCGTGAAGCCCTCCTCCCGCAGCAGCTCCTCGGCCACCCACTGGGGCGCCACGCAGGCGATGTCGACCGAGTATCGGCTCAGGCGGATCCGCGTCGTTTCGGGTGGCGGTTCGGCGAGTACGTGACGTTGATGCCATGCCGTCAGTCCAAGTCCGACGGTACCTGCGAGGGCGGTTCTCCGAAGGAAGGTGCGTCGGTTCATTGAGCCCTCCTCGTCGGAATTGCCCGAAGTATGGCGTGAGTCTGCGGGGCGGATGCGCCTCGGCACCGCGGCGCGGCAAGCGGTCGCGCGCATGACTTACTCGATGACCTGATCCGCCCGCAGTAGTAGCGACGGCGGGATCGTGAGGCCGAGGGCTTTCGCCGTCTTAAGGTTGATGACGAGTTCGTACTTGGAAGCCTGCTCCACTGGCAAGTCGGCGGGTTTGGCGCCCTTGAGGATCCTGTCAATGTACGTTGCGGCGCGCCGGGTCAGGTCATTGAGATCCGGGCCGTAACTCATGAGGCCGCCCGCCTCCACATTTTCCCTGACTGCGAACATACTCGGCAGCCGCTGCTTCAGTGCGAGCTCTGCAAGGCGCGTGGGGTGCGATGCAGTGAACGCTGATCCCAGCACTAAAACACCGTCGACACGCTCTCGCGCCATCGTCGCGAACGCCCCGTCGAACCCCTCGGCGGTTTGCACCGGGACCCTGATGACCTGAACTTCAAGCCGCGGGGCCGTAGCCTCGACAGCCTTCAAGGCAGGACGGTGCGAGGGTGCTGTCAGTGGCACCAGTACGCCGAGCCGCTTCATGCGCGGAAGCGTCTGCTTCATTATCTCGAGTTCCTTGGCCATGAGCTCCGTGTGAACCATCGACAACCCCGTCATATTGCCGCCCGGTCGCGCAAGGGTGGCCACGTGGCCGAGACCCTCCGGGTCGGCATGAGTGGCGAACACGATGGGGACGGTCTTGGTCGCTCGTCGCGCGGCCGCCACCTCAGTGGAAGAACTCGCGAAGATGACGTCGACTTTCAGACGGACCAACTCGGCTGCCAGCTCAGACAGCTGGTCGACCGTTTCCGCCCACCGGAACTCAATGACGATGTTCTTGCCCTCGACATACCCGAGTTCGCGCAAGCCGGTCCGCAGCGCCTCAACCCGGCCAGCGTAAGCAGAGGCTGGACCGAACCGCAGGAGTCCGAGGCGCGCGACTTTTCCTGCCTGCTGCGCCTCGACGGCGAGCGGCGCGGCGAGCACGGCTCCCAGGCCAGTTATGAACGCGCGGCGATTCATCTATTCGATGACCTGATCCGCGCGCAGCAGCAGCGACGGCGGGATCGTGAGGCCGAGCGCCTTCGCGGTCTTGAGGTTGATGACCAACTCGAACTTGGTCGGCTGCTCGACGGGGAGATCCGCCGGTCTGGCGCCCTTGAAAATCTTGTCGGCATATTCCGCCGCCCGACGGTACATCTCACGCCGACTTGCTCCGTAACAGATCAATCCCCCAACCTCGGCGTGGTCCCGATGCCCATACATCGTCGGCATGTGGAACTTGGCGGCGAGGTCGGCAATCTGTTGGCGGGCCTCATAGGTAAGAGGGTCCGAAAAGACAATCATCCCGATCGCGCCTGCCGCAATTGCCGCCTCGAATCGGTTTGCCAGCTCATCTCGGGTCTTCACTTCGAAGATCGCGAGCCGAACCCGCGCACTGTCAGCGGCGGTCCTCGTTTCCTTCAGCGACAGTTGCGCGAAGGGTGTGGCGGGGTTCATCAGTATAGCGATGTGCTGGCTCCCGGGTATCAGCTCGTGGAGCAGCTGCAGCCGCTTTGCGGCGATCTCCGCTGATTGCCCGGTCAGCCCCGTGATGTTGCCGCCCGGGTGAGCGAGACTCCCAACCAAGCCAGCTCCCACCGGATCGCCGACGGAACAGAACACGATGGGAATGGTGGTCGTTACTTCCTTCAAGGCGAGCGGCGCCAGCGTTCCGGCACCAGAGATCAGAATATCAGGTCGAGCTCGAACCAACTCACTCGACAACTCTGCTAGTCGTTGTTGACGACCCTCGGCTGAACGGTAATCAAAAATCAAATTGCGTCCCTCGATGTAACCCAACTCGTAGAGGCGCTCTCTTAGCGGCTTCATCAAGGTGACATCTTCGCCTGGGATAAGCGCGAGGAAGCCGATCCGCCACACCTTCCCCGCGGGCTGCGCCTCGGCGGCGAGCGGCGCGATGAGGAACGCAATGCTGCCGGCCACGAAAGCGCGGCGGTCCATCTATTCAATAACCTGATCCGCCCGCAGCAGCAGCGACGGCGGGATGGTGAGGCCGAGGGCCTTCGCGGTCTTGGCATTGAGAATCAACGCGAATTTGACAGGTCGTTCAATCGGGAGCTCGCTTACCTTGGCTCCGCGGAGAATGCGATCCACGTAGACGGCTGTCTGACGCCACATTGTCGGGAAGTCTGGACCGTAGGCTATGAGCCCGCCCCTTTCGGCATATGTAGAGAACGCGCAGATAGACGGCAGCCGGTGGAGACGGGCTAGCTCGGCGATACGGTTCTGTGACTGGAACACGACGGGGGCGGTAAGGGAAAGAACCGCTTGCGGCTTATCGACGAGCAGCTGCTTCCACGCGTCGTCGATATCCGCGACCCGGCGTACCGAGACCGGATGCAGAACTAGATTCAGCGAACGGGCCGCAGTTTGTGCCGCCGCCAGCTGCGGCGCCCCGAGTTGGTCATCCAAGAGCACAGCTATTCGGTTGATCGCTGGCGAGAGGTCACGCAGAAGCTGAAGTTCCTTACCCGCGAGTTCCGGCAGGTCGAGCCAGACCCCGCTGATGTTCAGCCCAGGCCGGGCGAGACTCTTGACGAATCCGCTGGCCACCGGATCTGATTCGAGGTCGATCCCAATTAGTGGGATCGTCTTGGTCACTCTCATCGCCGCGCGGATCAGATGCGGACCGCCAACCACCGCAACGTCCAGCTGGCGCTTCTCCATATCCGCGACTACCTGTCCGGCCGTTTCTACGTCTGCTGCAGGGCGGTTGTGCCAGTCGATTACGATGTTCTGTCCATCCACCCAGCCGAGTCCCCGCAGCCCATCAGCGAACCACTCCTTGGGATTAGTCGTCGCGTACAACCCGACACGACGGGTCCCCTGTGCCTGCTGCGCCCCGGCGGCGCGCGGCGCGGCGAGGACGGCTCCCAGGCCAGTGACGAAGGCGCGGCGGTTCATCATTCGATTAGTTGATCAGCCCGTAGCAGCAAGGACTGCGGGATCGTCAAGCCAAGCGCCTTGGCGGTCTTGAGGTTGACGAGTAGTTCGAACTTCGTGGGCTGCTCCACTGGCAGGTCGGCGGGCTTGGCACCCTTGAGGATCTTGTCGACGTAAACGGCGGCGCGACGCGCCTGGTCAGGGACGCTCGGACCATACGTGAGCAGGCCGCCCGCGCGAGCAAATTCAGAGAACCCATAGATTCCCGGCAGTCGAGTCTGCGCCGCCAGTCGGACGATGTGGTCGCGATGGCGAAGCGTCAAAGGGTCCATTATCACAATGAGTCCGCTGACATGGGCTTTCGACATCGCGTTGAAGGCGGCGCCGAATTCCGTCGGGCTGTGCACCTCGAAGGTGTAGAGCGTGACCTTCACGGTGGCCGCCGCCATCCGTAAGTCTTTTACGCGATCTCGAGGGCCGTGCGCGTCGGGATTCCATAGCACACCGATGCGCGAAGAGTTCGGCACGGCCTCTCTCATCAGCTCTAGCCACTTGCCGGCCAATCCATCCTCGAGGCCGAGCGACACGCCGGTAATGTTTCCGCCGGGGTGTGCCAAGCTTGAGACGACACCGATCCCGACGGGATCGCTTACACCCCAAAACACCACGGGGGTGGTGCGCACGGTACTTTTCGCAGCGGCGGCACCAGACGTCGATGCCACGACGACTAAGTCCACCTTGAGTCGAATCAATTCGGCTATTAGTTTTGAAAACTGGTCTTCCTGTCCATCCGCCCATCGGTCTTCGATGACGATGTTCTGCCCCTCGACATATTTCAGGTCGCTTAGGGCTTGTCGAAAGGCGTCGAGAAAATGCTGATTCGCCGACCGTGAACCCGCTTCAACCCAGCCGACCGTCGGCACCTTCCCCGCCGGCTGCGCCTCGGCGCCGAGCGGCGCAGCGAGGAGCGCAATGTTGCCGGCCACGAACGCGCGGCGGTTCACTATTCGATCACCTGATCCGCCCGCAGCAGCAGCGACTGGGGGATCGTAAGCCCAAGCACCTTGGCGGTCTTGAGGTTGATGACGAGCTCGTACTTGGAAGCCTGCTCTACCGGCAGGTCGGCTGGTTTGGCACCCTTGAGGATCCTGTCGATGTAGGTCGCGGCGTGCCGGTGCACGTCATCCTGATCCGAGAAGTAGCTCATGAGACCGCCTGACTCCACCATGACGTCCTTGGGCCCGAACATCCCCGCCAAACGGTGCTTTAGCGAGAGCTCGGCGATCACGGCACGCTGAGTGCGAAGGAACGGAGATGGCAGGGAGACAAAGCCGTTCACGCGGTCTCGCGCCATCATCGCGAATGCCCCCTCGAGATCGTCGCGTGCTCGGACTGGCAGCGATAGGACCTGAACGCCAAGTCGTTTGGCGGTAGCCTCGGCCACATTCAAGGCAGGACGGGTCGAGGGCGCCGTTGACGCCGCCAGCACGCCGATCCGCTTCATGTGCGGCAGTGCCTGCTTCATCATCTCGAATTGTTTGGGCACGATCTCGGTCATGAGCACCGATACGCCCGTGATGTTGCCGCCGGGGCGTGCAAGGCTCGCCACGTGACCGACAGCTACCGGGTCCGCGTGCCCGGCGAACACGATGGGAATCGTCCTGGTCGCCTGTCGGGCGGCCTCGACCTCAGTCGAAGAAAGCGCGAAAATAACGTCAACCTTCAAACGGACCAGGTCGGCCGCCAGTTCGCGCAGCCGTTCAGTCGTCTCGGCCCATCGAAAGACGAGGTCGATGTTCTTGCCCTCGACATACCCGTGGTCCCGCAGACCTATCCTCAGTGCTCGGACCCGGCTCGCTGGATACTCGGCGGCGGACCCATAAATCAGACATCCGATCCGGTAGACCTTCTCCGCCTGCTGCGCCTCGGCGGCGAGCGGCGCGGCGAACAGCGTCAGCGCACCCGAGATGAATGCACGCCGGCGCACTATTCGATTACCTGATCCGCGCGCAGCAGCAGCGAGGGCGGGATGGTGAGGCCGAGCGCCTTCGCGGTTTTGAGATTGATAACGAGTTCTAACTTGGTGGGCTGTTCGACGGGGAGGTTTGCCGGCTTGGCGCCCTTGAGGATGCGATCAACGTAGGTAGCCACGCGCCGGAAGACGTCGTTCATGTCGGCGCCGTAGCACATGAGTCCTCCCGCCTCCACGAAATCGCGGAACTCGTATTGTGCAGGCAAACGATGACGCGCGGCTAAGCCGATAAGGCGGTCTCTGTTAGCATTGAAGAATGGATGTGCGGCGATCATAATGGCGTCCGCGCGCGCCTGCACCGCCATAGCGAACGCACTCTCCAATTCCTCCGGCTGGCTCATAAAGCGAGCTGGGAGGCCTTCGATGCTTTCAACCCGTGCGGCGTTTTGGGCCATTCGTGAGACCCGATCCGGCTCGACGGCCGGGCCGAAGAACATCGCCAAACGACGCAGGTTCGGAACGGCGGCCTTCAGTACCTCGACACGCTTTGGATACAGCTCTAGCGAGAGGTTAGCGACGCCAGTAAGGTTGCCCCCCGGACGAGCCAAACTTTGAGCGAGTCCGGATGCGACAGGGTCGCCTGTGATAAAGACAATCGGAATAGTTCTGGTCGCGTGCTGAAGAGCGCGGGCCGCCGCGAGAGTTTCCGCCACGATCACGTCGAGCTTGAGGCGGACTAGGTCGGCAGCCAGGGCCGGAAGCTTGTTGGAATTCCACTCAGCATAGCGCTCCACAAGCGTGTAGCTGGAACCTTCTACGTGACCGAGTTCTTTCATACCGCTCAAGAACGCAGCCTGCAATCTTGGTTGAGGCGCTAAGGCAAGCCATCCAACCTGCGTGACCTGATTCGGGGTTTGCGCCTCGGCGGCGAGCGGCGCGGCCAGCACGGCTCCCAGGCCAGTCACGAAGGCGCGCCGGTTCATCAGTCGATGACCTGATCCGCCCGCAGCAGCAGCGACGGCGGAATCGTGAGGCCGAGCGCTTTCGCGGTCTTGAGGTTGATGACGAACTCGAATTTGTTCGGCTGCTCGATCGGAAGGTCGCCGGGCTTGGCGCCCTTCAAGATTTTGTCCACAAAGCCGGCGGCGCGGCGACATAGATCGGCCACATTCGTCCCATAAGCCATGAGCCCGCCGCTGTCCGCAAACTCACGGAACCCATACATCGCCGGTAGTCGGTTCTTCGCGGCGAGTTCAGCAATCCGCCCTCGGTAACGGACCGTGAGCGGGTCGATCACCACAATGAGCGCCTGGGCGCGCTCTACGCTCATCGATGCGAAGGCGCCGTCGAATCCAACTGAGTCCTGTACCCGGGTGGGCTGGAGCTTCACTCCGAGCTTTTGAGCCACTCTCCGCAGCACGGTCAAGTAGGGGGCGTTCGCAGGATTCGTAGGGTTATAAAGAACGGCAACCCGGGAGATCCTCGGAACCGCCTCCTTGAGCAGTTCAAGCCACTTGCCGCTGAACTCCTCGTCGAGGGAAATTGACAGGCCAGTTAGATTGCCGCCCGGCCTGGCGAAACTGCGGACGAGCCCCGAGCCCAGAGGGTCGCCTGCTATGAAGACGATCGGGATAGTGGTGGTCGCCGCCTTCGCCGCCACCGCCGCCGGGGCACTGATCGTCAGAATGACGCTGGCCTTCAGCTTGACCAGCTCGCCGATGAGTTCCGGAAAGCGTTCGCTTCGGCCCTCGGCCCACCGCTCCTCGAGCGTAACGTTCTGGCCGTCGACGTAACCGTGCTCGCGCAGTCCTTGGCGGAATGCGTCGAGGAAGTGTTGGTTCGTCGTTTGAGACTCGGCGCCTAAGAAGGCGACACGTGGGCGAGCGATCGGCGCCTGCGCCTCGGCCGCTCGCTGCGCTCGGGCGCCGAGCGGCGCGGCGAGCACGGCTCCGAGGCCAGTGACGAAGGCGCGGCGGTTCACTCGATAACCTGGTCCGCCCGCAGCAGCAGCGACGGCGGGATGATGAGGCCGAGTGCCTTGGCAGTTTTGAGGTTGATAACGAGCTCGAATTTCGTCGGCTGCTCGACAGGAAGATCGGCGGGCTTGGCGCCTTTGAGAATCTTGTCCACAAAGGACGCCGAGCGCCTGTGAATGTCCCGCAAGTCCGCGCCATACGACATGAGCCCGCCGAATTCGGGAAACTCACGGAAGGCGGAGATTGTGGATACCGCATAGCGCGCGGCAATGATGGCGATCTCCTTGGCGCGAGCATCGAGTACAAGGGTGTCGGGGCGAATAATCATCGCCCCCATTCGCGCCTCTTTCATGGTCGCGAACGCCGGCGCGATCTGTGAAGGGCTGGCAATCGCGAACTCCCTGAGTTCGACTCCCAGCCGCTGGGCGACCCCGGCCAGAGCCGGGTGGCGACGCGTGCGCGGATTCTGCAGAAATCCGACTGTGGAGAGCTTCGGCATGGCCACGCGCAGCAGCTCGACCTGCTTGCCGTCGAGATTTTCCGCCAAGAGGGTCAACCCGGTGATCGTCCCGCCCGGCCGTGACAGACCTGCTACGAAGCCCTCCTCGATCGGGTCCAAACTCGCCGACATCACAATCGGAATACTGCTCGTCGCTCGTCGAGCGGCGCGAATCGCAGGGGCGGAGCGGGCCACGAGCAGATCGACTGGAAGTTTCACAAGGCCCTGTGCGTCGGTGACCAGTCGCGCGGCGTCACCCGCGGCGTAGCGGTACTCGACGGTGATCGTCACCCCTGGGTTCCAGCCGAGATCACGGAGACCGCCCTCGAACATCGTACGCTGATCGAAAGGATCGTCTGGCGGAGGGTAACCGGGCGAAAGCACGCCGACGCGCGGGACCTTCCCCGCCTGTTGCGCCTCAACGCCGCGCAGCGCGACGAGCACGGCTCCGAGGCCAGTGACGAAGGCGCGACGGTTCATCATTGGCCCGGGATGCTAGCGCCCGTGGAAGCGGTGGGCAAGGCGGGCAGTGCTAGAGTGGTTGCCTAACTGGCGTCCACAATCTCACACGGTGATGGCCTGACCCAGACGTGTTCTATTCCGGCGTTTCGTGCGACTTCAACTTGAGTCGTCGCGGCTGATGCAGGAACCTCTTATTCGTTCGCACGTACTCAACGCACTCGGCACGTCCACATGCGACAGCGTCTGTAGCGCATACCACGCCGCATGCCAGACAGAACCAATCAGGGCCAACGGAAATCAACACCGAGATGAGCGACGGCTCGTCCTTTTCCTGTGGCCAAAGTCCGTAATACTTCCTCACGTGTCGCAACGTCTTCGCCCGATAAGCGGAATAATCGCCATAGCCGAGTTCGACCAGCGCGGACCACATCACGTATTGCCGACGTTCGAGCCCTCGGATTCTCCAATTGATCACGTACAGCACAAGCGCGCTCACCGCGACGATTGCCACGATGGTGGTAATCGAGAGGTACATGCACTCACCTGCCCTTTGGGCCGCGCGGGTCAACTGTGTCGAGCGTCCAGGCGCACTTAGCGGATGCCGTCGCGGCGGTGCCCCCGACGAGCGCAGCGGCAATCAGGAATCTCGCCAGCATTACAGATGCCCAAGATCGGTGGGTATCGTCACGGCCATGTCGGGCGCGTCGGACGTGGCAGACTTGGCCGTTCCGACCACTGATTCAGTAGCGCGGCGACCGGCGCACCGAGCGTGCCGGCCATGTCGCGTTCGATGTTGCCTTCGTACACGGCGTAATCGTTGATCGCGTGATCGAGTTGGTATCTGGCCTCGTCGGCGGTCATCTCCGGCCGCGACCATTTGCGAAGCGTCGGCTCCCAGTCGACGTACAGCGACCGCATGCGAGCGCGGTGTCGCTCTTCTGGCGCGCGTCGTACCGCCGCATCGACAACACGACTGAGCGCGTGCATCGCCTCAGTCCATTCCGGGTCCGCGGACT
>Ga0075426_10004297_pt1 | contig 10135 bp, 8 predicted proteins | sample SoiMethybrSBSTD5_FD_75304 | JGI IMG/M metagenome (GOLD analysis project Ga0075426, IMG submission 75304) | Bulk soil microbial communities from a Populus tree surrounding site in Tennessee, USA - Soil MetaG P. TD hybrid SBSTD5 | ecosystem: Environmental > Terrestrial > Soil > Tree plantation...
ACCGCCACCGGGTCGCCCGCGGGAAGGGCCGCGCTACCCGGGGGGGCGGCTGGCGCCTGCGCCGTGGAGGGACCCGCGACCTGGGGAGCCGGCGGAATCGGTGTCTCGCCGGGACGCGCCGGCACAACCGATGCCGGCGGCGGGACCTTCGGCGCGGTGTGCTTCTGCCACGCCTCCCAGAGGAAGAGCGCGGAGAGCGAAAAGATGATGAGGGCGATGAGGCGTTGCGTGTCCATCATGGTCGGGTCACGGCGCTGGATCGAAGCCGCCACGGTGCCAGGGATGGCAACGCGCGAGGCGCTTGAGCGCGATCCAGGAGCCGTGCAGCGCACCATGCGCGGCGATGGCGTCGATCGCGTACTGCGAGCATGTCGGCGTGAAGCGGCAATTGCGCCCCCCACCACGGTGACAGCGCGTAGCGGTAACCGCGGATCATCGCGAGAAGCAACCGTGCCGTCACGATGCCGCCCGCGCGCACACCCGGTCGAAGAGCGCGCCGAGCTCGCATGCGAGCTGCGCGCCGTCATCCGCCGGCAATGTGGCGCGCATCGCGACGACGCAATCGACGCCGGCACGCTTCACCGCATGGCGGCGAAACACCTCTCGCACGATGCGACGCACGTGGTTGCGCTCGACCGCCGAGGGGATGAGGCGGCGCGTGAGCGCAATCCCGAGACGCGAGCGCCCCGGAGTCCCGGCGGCTGTGTGCACGACGGCGAGCGCGCCCCGGACCTTGCGCGATCCGGCGAGCACCGGACCGAAAGATCCCCTCGCGGCGAAGCGATGGCGCCGCGAGAACCCCTGCGGGCGGCCCGCTTGCGGCATCGACTGCTCAGACCGAGACGCGCTTGCGGCCCTTGGCGCGACGCGCGCTCACGATGGCGCGGCCGCTCGCGGTCTTCATGCGCGCACGAAAGCCGTGGGTCTTCTTGCGATGGATCGTCGAGGGCTGGAAAGTGCGCTTCATGGGAGGGAGCTATGAACGAGGCAAAGCCTGAAATTATAGCCGAGTCGCAGCCACGCGGCCATCAGCCGAATCCTTCACGGCTGTGGATAACCACGCCCGATCCGCGTAAAATTTGTAATCGCTTGCCCGCGTTTCCCTGCCCCTCCCGACCCCTCCTCGCCCGCGAAGAAACTCCATGGAACTGCTCTGGCCGTCGCTCGCCGCCGAACTGAAGAAAGAGTTGCCGGCCCAGCAGTACGACACGTGGATCAAGCCCCTGCGGGCCGAATACCAGGATGACCAGCTCGTGCTGGTCGCGCCCAACCACCATGTGCTGCGGTGGGTGCGCGCGAACCTGCTCTCGCGCATCGAATCGCGAGTCGAGCGCGTCGCCGGCAATGGCGCCAGCGTGAACCTGATCCTCGACGAGAAGCCTGCCGAGACGGAAATCGTCGTGCCCGAAGCGGTGCCGGTCGTCGCCGAGCGCGGCGCGCGCGAGGAGCACCGCCTCAACCCCTCTTTCACGTTCGCCAACTTCGTGAACGGCAAGGCGAACCAGATCGCGCGGGCCGCGGCCATCCAGGTCGCCGAGAACCCGGGCACCGCCTACAACCCGCTGTTCATCTATGGCGGGACCGGCCTCGGAAAGACGCACTTGCTGCAGGCGATCGGCACGGAGGTCCTCAAGCGCAATCCGAAGGCCAAGGTCCGCTACAGCCACGCCGAGCAATTCGTCGCCGACGTCGTGCGCGCCTACCAGCACAAGAGCTTCGATTCCCTCAAGCGCTACTACCGCTCGCTCGACCTCTTCCTCATCGACGACGTGCAGTTCTTCGTCGGCAAGTCGCGCTCGCAGGAGGAGTTCTTCTATACGTTCAACGCGCTGTTCGAGGCGCACAAGCAGGTCGCCATCACCAGCGACTGCTTTCCGAAGGAGATGACCGGCATCGAGGAGCGCCTCATCTCGCGCTTCGGCTGGGGCCTCACGGTCGCGGTCGAGCCGCCCGAGCTCGAGATGCGGGTGGCGATTCTCCTCAAGAAGGCGGAGAACGACGGCGTGCGCCTCGACGAGAGCGTCGCCTTCTTCATCGCGAAGCACATCCGCTCCAACGTGCGCGAGCTCGAGGGAGCGCTCAAGCGCGTGCTTGCCTATGCGCGCTTCAATAACGCCGTGGTCTCCGTGGCCACCGCGCGCGAGGCGCTCAAGGACCTCCTTGCGGTCCTCAGCCGCCAGGTCTCGATCGAGAACATCCAGAAAACCGTCGCCGACTATTTCAAGATCAAGGTCTCGGAGATGTACTCGAAGAAGCGCTTCCGTTCCGTGGCCCGCCCGCGGCAGGTGGCGATGGCTCTAGCCAAGGAGCTCACGCAGCAGAGCCTTCCCGAGATCGGCGAGGCATTCGGCGGCCGCGACCACACGACGGTGCTCCATGCCTGCCGCAAGACCCAGGAGCTGCGCGACACCGACCAGGAATTCGCGCGCGACTACGCGCAGCTGCAGCAGATTCTCCTGGGATGAAACGCCGTGAGCCGATGAATAACCTGTGGACGATCCATGAGGCTGCCGCGACCGACGCTTTCATCCACAGGGCGCGGTTGCGAACCCGGCATTTCGTCCCCATCCCGGATTGATGTCAACGCCTTGATCCGCTGCCTTCTTTTCGATTTATCCCGCTCCCGCAGGTCTCCTGTTAGCTGTTAACTATTCTTTCTTATAAAGACTTAAACAAATGCTGAAGATCAGGACCACCAACGACAAGCTCCTCGGACCGCTCGCGCAGGTCACGGGGATCGTGGAACGTCGGCACACATTGCCCATCCTGTCGAACGTGCTGATCACCGCGAGCGGCTCGCGGGTGGAATTCCTCGCGACCGACCTCGAGGTGCAGATCACGTCGCGGGCGGAGCTCGCCGGCGCGGCAGAAGGCTCCGTCACGGTCGGGGCGAGAAAGCTCTACGACATCCTGCGCTCGCTGCCGGAGGACGCGGAGGTCGCGATCGAGGCGAAGGAAAGCCGCATGACGGTGCGGGCGGGCAAGAGCCGGTTCAACCTGCAGACGCTCGCGGCTGCCGATTTTCCCCGCATGGTCGAAGCTCGCGACGCCTCGAAGACGCTCACGCTCCCGCAGAAGGCGTTGAAGGACGCGTTGCGCCTGGTGCAGTTCGCCATGGCGGTGCAGGACATCCGCTATTACCTGAACGGCGTGCTCTTTTCCGTCGACGCAGCGACGCTGCGGGTGGTGGCGACCGACGGCCACCGTCTTTCGTTCGCTTCGCGCTCGCTCGGCTCCGACCATGGCTCGGTCGAGGCGATCCTGCCGCGCAAGACCGTGATCGAGCTCATCAAGCTGCTGGGCGATGGCGACGAGCCGGTGTCGCTCGCTATCGGATCGAACCAGGTGCGGTTTTCCTTCGGCGACATCGAGATCGTGTCCAAGATCGTCGAAGGCAAGTTCCCCGATTACCAGAAGGTGATCCCGACGACGCACCGCAACCAGGTCACGCTCGATCGCGGCGCGCTTACGCAGTCGCTCAATCGCGCGGCGATCCTCTCCAATGAGAAGATCCGCGGCGTGCGGCTGGTATTCACGAAGGACGCGCTGTCGATCATCTGCACCAACAACGAGCAGGAGGAAGCCGAGGAGGGGCTCGCGGTGAGCTACGGCGGCGATCCGCTCGACATCGGATTCAACATTTCATACCTGCTCGACGTGCTCAACCACGTCGATTCGCAGGAGGTTTCTTTCGCATTGGGAGATGCCAACTCGAGCGCGCTCGTGCAGATCCCGGGCCGCGACGACTTCAAGTACGTCGTGATGCCGATGCGGATCTAGCGCAAGGCACCAGGAGCTCAATGGCAACCGTCCCCGACATCAGCAACGACCGCGCCGTCGACGAATACGATTCGACGAGCATCAAGATCCTCAAGGGTCTCGATGCGGTGAGGAAGCGTCCCGGCATGTACATCGGCGACACTTCCGACGGCACGGGCCTGCACCACATGGTCTTCGAGGTCGTCGACAACGCGATCGACGAGGCGCTCGCCGGCCATTGCGACGACATCAAGGTCGTCATCCACACCGACAATTCGATCTCCGTGGTGGACAACGGCCGCGGCATTCCCACGGACATCAAGGAGGACGACGACCTGCACCGCTCCGCCGCCGAGATCGTCATGACGGAGCTGCACGCCGGCGGCAAGTTCGACCAGAACTCGTACAAGGTTTCCGGGGGGCTGCACGGCGTCGGCGTCTCGGTGGTGAACGCGCTCTCCGAGTGGCTGAAGCTCAGGATCTGGCGCAACGGCAAGACGCACTACATGGAGTTCCGCGACGGCGTAGCGGTGAAGCCGCTCGAAATCGTGGGCGAGACCGACCGGCGCGGTACCGAGGTGCACTTCCTCGCCTCGCGCGAGACGTTCAGCCAGGTCGAGTTCCACTACGACATCCTCGCCAAGAGGTTGCGCGAGCTCTCCTTCCTCAACAACGGCTGCAAGATCGAGCTCATCGACCAGCGCACAGGAAAGAGCGAGAGCTTCGCGCAGGTGGGGGGCGTCCAGGGATTCGTCGAGTACATGAACCGGTCGAAGACGATCCTGCACAGCAACATCTTCTACGCGATCGGCGAGAAGGAAGGCATCACCGTCGAGGTCGCCATGCAGTGGAACGATTCCTACGGCGAATCGGTGCAGGTCTTCACGAACAATATCCCGCAGCGCGACGGCGGCACGCACCTCACCGGGCTTCGCAGCGCGATGACGCGGACCATCAACAACTACATCGAGAAGGAAGAGATCGCGAAGAGGGCGAAGGTCGAGACCACCGGCGACGACATGCGCGAGGGGCTCACGTGCGTGCTTTCCGTGAAAGTGCCGGAGCCCAAGTTCTCGTCGCAGACCAAGGACCGCCTCGTCTCCTCCGAGGTGCAGCCGGTCGTCTCCGAAGTCGTCGGGCAGAAGCTCGCCGAGTTCCTGATGGAAAAGCCCGCCGACGCGAAGATCATCTGCACCAAGATCGTGGAAGCGGCGCGGGCGCGCGAGGCCGCGCGCAAGGCGCGCGAGCTCACGCGCCGCAAGGGCGTGCTCGACGGCGTCGGGCTTCCCGGCAAGCTCGCCGACTGCCAGGAGCGCGATCCGGCGCTGTGCGAGCTTTATCTCGTCGAGGGCGATTCCGCCGGCGGCTCCGCCAAGCAGGGCCGCGACCGCAAGAACCAGGCGATCCTGCCGCTCAAGGGCAAGATCCTCAATGTCGAGCGGGCGCGCATCGACAAGATCATCACGTCGGCCGAAGTCGCCACACTCATCACCGCGCTCGGCGCGGGAATCGGCGAGGACTTCAACATCGAGAAGCTGCGCTACCACCGCGTCATCATCATGACGGACGCGGACGTCGACGGCGCGCACATCCGCACGTTGCTCCTCACCTTCTTCTACCGGCAGATGCCGATGCTGATCGAGAAGGGCCACATCTACGTCGCGCAACCGCCGCTCTACAAGGTGAAGAGCGGCAAGGAAGAGCGCTACCTGAAGGACGAGCTGGAGCTCAAGCAATACCAGCTGCGCAGGGCCTTGCACGGCGCGGTGCTCATGCCGGGCGGCGGCGCCGCGGCGCTCTCCGGCGAGACGCTCGAGCGCATCGCCTCCGAATACCTCACGACCGAAGCGGTGATCGAGAGGCTTTCGGCGGCGATGGACCCGTCGGTGCTGCGCGCGATGCTCGGGATGCCGAGGATCTCGCTCGCGGACAAGGAAGGCTCGACTCACGCGGCGAAGCTGCTGCACGCGGCGCTCGTGCCGCAACCGCCCAGGACCCACATCGAGCGCGATCCGACCTCCGACGGCTGGAGGCTCAGGCTCGAGAAGGTCGTCCACGGCAACAAGGTGGAGACCGTCATCGACCACGCCTTCGCCGAAAGCGGCGACTACGCGCAGATCGTGAAGACCGCGCACACGCTCTCCGGCCTCGTCCATTCCGATGCCGAGGTGAAGCGCGGCGAGACGGTGCGTTCCATCCGCTCCTTCAAGGAAGGCCTCGACTGGCTCCTCGGCGAGGCCAAGTCGGGGATGGGGATCCAGCGCTACAAGGGACTCGGCGAGATGAATCCCGAGCAGCTTTGGGAGACCACGATGGATCCGACGAAACGCATCCTCCTCAAGGTGCAGATCGAAGACGCGATCAGCGCCGGCGAGATCTTCTCCACGCTCATGGGAGACGAGGTCGAGCCGCGCCGCCAGTTCATCGAGACCAACGCCCTCGGCGTGACGAACCTCGACGTCTGAACGCGACCGGCGGTACTTTCCGGTCGCTGCGCAGCCGCAATTACCGCCTCTGGGCGGCAGGCGCGATCGTCTCGAACATCGGCACGTGGATGCAGCGCACGGCGCAGGACTGGATCGTGCTCGCCGAGCTCACGCCGCAGAACGCGACCGCCGTCGGCATCGTCATGGCGCTGCAATTCGGCCCGTCGCTCTTCCTGCTGCCGTTGACGGGTTTCGCCGCCGACCACTTCGACCGGCGCAAGCTTCTCTTCGCCACGCAGGCGGCGCAGGGGCTCCTCGCTCTCGGCCTCGGCGTGCTGACAGTGACCGGGCTCGTGCACCTCTGGCACGTCTACGCCTTCGCGCTGCTGCTCGGCTGCGTGACGGCTTTCGACGCGCCCGCGCGACAAACCTTCGTCGCGGAGCTCGTGTCGGATGCGCTCCTGTCGAACGCGGTCGCGCTCAATTCGACGTCGTTCAACGTGGCGCGCATGATCGGCCCGGCGATCGCGGGCGTCCTCATCGCGGGTATCGGATCCGGACCGGTGTTCCTGATCAACGCCGCGACATTCATGGCGGTGCTGGCGGCGCTCGCGTTGATGCGCGAGGCGCAGCTCCACCGCCACGAGCGCGCCGTGCGCAAGCCGGGGAGCCTCGCCGCGGGCTTTCGCTACCTGCAAGGAAGGCCCGACCTCCTCACGGTGCTCGCGATGCTTTTCGTGTTCGCCACGTTCGGCATCAACTTCCCGGTCTTCGTCTCGGCGATGGCGGTGAAGGCGTTCCATGCGGGCTCGGGCGCCTTCGGGCTTCTCAGCTCGACGCTTGCGATCGGCTCGGTCACGGGCGCGCTCTTCGCGGCGCACCGCGAGAAGCCGCGCGCCGCGTTGCTGCTGGCGGCCTCGGCCTCGTTCGGGGTTGCGCTGGTGATTGCCGCGTTGATGCCGAACTACGTCCTCTTCGGGCTCGCGCTCATTCTCGTCGGATGGTCCGCGCAGACTTTCAACACGACCGCCAACAGCATCACGCAGCTCTGGACCGAGCCCGCGATGCGCGGACGCGTCATGGCGATCTACATGGCGATCCTGATGGGTTGCACGCCGCTCGGCTCGCCGCTCGTGGGGTGGGTCGCGGACCGTTTCGGCCCGCGCTGGTCGCTCGCCATCGGCGCGGCCGCCGGATTCGTCGCGGCGCTGATCGGAATCGCGTATCTGTGGCGCTATCGCGGGCTTCGCGTGGCATTGCAAGCCGGGCGGTTGCGCGTCGTGTTGCCGCGCGACGAGGCGCTCGTCGAAGCGGGCGGCGGCGATGTGCGATCGCCGGACAACGGCGCGCGCTAGGCCGCCTTGCGGAAGCGGGACTTGCCGCCCGCTTTGCCTTTCTTCGCGCGCGCCTCGAGGAGCTCCACCGCCTCTTCGAGCGTGATCGTCCCGATCGCATCCTTGTCCGGAAGCGTCGCGTTCACCTTGCCGTGCTTCACGTACGGCCCGTAGCGGCCCGAGTACAGCGCAACGGGCTGGTTGTCCGCCGGATGCTTGCCTAGCACCTTCAGGGCGCCGCGCGCGTTGAACTGCTTCGGCTCTTTCAGAAGCGCCACGGCTCGCTCGAGGCCGATGTCGAAAACGCTCTCGTCCTTCGGGATCGACTTGAACTGGCCGTCGTGGCTCACGTACGGGCCGAAGCGGCCGATGGCGGCGTGCACCTTCTTGCCGGACTCCGGATGCGCGCCGAGGTCGCGGGGCAGCGCGAGGAGCTTGACGGCGGTGTCGAGGGTGACCGTGTCGGGCGCGATGTTCTTCGGCACGGAGACGCGCTTGGGCTTCTTGTCGCCTTCGGGCTCGCCGAGCTGCACATAGGGTCCGTAGGGGCCGTGCAAGAGCTGGATCGTCTGGTGCGTCTTCGGATCCACTCCGAGCTCGCGTTTCGCCGGCGCCGCGGCCTCGCCGTCGACGTTGCGCGTGTAGTCGCAGTCCGGATAGCCGGCGCAGCCGATGAAGCGCCCGCGACGCCCGAGACGAAGGGTGAGATGGTGCTTGCCGCATTTCGGGCACATCTCCTCGAGCTGCTCCTGCGTCACGTCCTTGCGCGACACCGACTCCTTCGCGTCCACCTGCGCCGAGAAGTCCTTCCAGAACTTCTCGAGCATCGGCAGCCACTCCTCCTTGCCGTTGGAGATGTCGTCGAGCTCGTCCTCGAGCTTCGCCGTGTATTCGTAGTCGACCCAGTGGGCGAAATGCTCGGTGAGGAACTTGTTGACGACGCGGCCGACGTCGGTCGGGACGAAGCGCTTCTTGTCGAGGATCACGTACTCGCGGTTGACGAGCGTCGAGATGATCGATGCGTACGTCGATGGCCGTCCGATGCCGTATTGCTCGAGCGTTTTCACGAGGCTCGCCTCCGAATAGCGCGGCGGCGGCTGCGTGAAGTGCTGCTCGCCGTAGAGCTTTTCGATGGCGACCTGGTCGCCGGCCTCGAAGGCCGGCAGCCGCTTCTCTTCTTCCTCGGCGGCGTCGTCCTGGTCCTCGTGGTAGACCGCGAAGAAGCCCGGGAAGACCATCGTCTGGCCGGTGGCGCGGAACACGTTGCCGGCGCCGCCGACGGTGAAATCGACCGCGACCGTATCGAAGCGCGCCGGCGTCATCTGCGAGGCGATGGCGCGCTTCCAGATCATCTCGTAGAGCTTGCGCTGCTCGTCGCTGAGGTACCGGGCCACCGATTCCGGCGTGCGGGCGATCGACGTCGGGCGGATCGCCTCGTGGGCTTCCTGCGCGTTCTTCGAGCTCGCGCGATAGACGTTCGGTGCTTTCGGCAGGTACTCGGCGCCGTAGCTCTTCGTGATGAAGCCGCGCATCTCCGCGATGGCGTCCTTGGAGAGCGTGACCGAGTCGGTGCGCATGTACGTGATGAGGCCCGTCACGACCTTGCCGACCGCGACACCTTCATAGAGGCTCTGGGCGACTTTCATCGCGCGATCGGTGGAGAAGCCGAGCTTCCTCACCGCCTCCTGCTGCAGCGTGGAGGTGGTGAAGGGCGCGGCGGGCGAGCGGAGCTTGCGTTTCTTCTCGACCTCGCGAACCTTCGCGACCCCCTTGCCGTGCGTCTCGAGGAAGCGGCGGATCTCCTCCTCGCGAGCGCCGCCGCCGATCGCGAGCGGCTCGAGCTTCTCGCCGTCGAAATGCGTCAATCGCGCCGTGAAGGCGACCTTGTCCTTGGTCGAGTCGAAGTGGATCGTCCAGTATTCCTGGACCTTGAACGCTTCGATCTCGAGCTCCCGCTCGACGATGAGGCGCAGCGCCGGGCTTTGCACGCGTCCGGCGGAAAGCCCGCGGCGGATCTTCTTCCACAGCAGCGGCGACAGGTTGAAGCCGACGAGATAATCGAGCGCGCGCCGCGCCTGCTGCGCGTTGACCAGGTCCATGGAGATCGCGCGCGGATGCTTCACCGCCTCTTTTACCGCGCCTTCGGTGATCTCGTAGAAGACGACGCGCTTCAGCTTCTTGTCCTTGAGCGCCTTGCGCGACTTGAGGATCTCGGCGAGGTGCCAGGCGATCGCCTCGCCTTCGCGATCCGGGTCGGTCGCGAGCAGGACACTGTCGGCGTCCTTCACCGCCTTGGCGATCGCATCGACGTGACGGGCGTTGCGCTCGATGAGCTCGTACTTCATGCGGAAGTTGTCGTCGGGATCGACGGCGCCCGCCTTGGGCACGAGATCGCGCACGTGACCGTACGAGGCGAGGATGTCGTAATCCTTGCCGAGGTACTTCTTCAGAGTCTTCGCCTTCGAGGGCGACTCGACGATCAACAGGTTCGCTGCCATGGGGATCGGAACAGGCTTGCTCTTTTCATTCTATAACGCGCTCGGGCGCGCGCTGGAAACGCCCGCCGGGAAGAGCGCAGACGCGTCCGTGCATCTCGAGGCGCGCGAGGTGCGCGGC
>Ga0075426_10004298_pt1 | contig 10135 bp, 9 predicted proteins | sample SoiMethybrSBSTD5_FD_75304 | JGI IMG/M metagenome (GOLD analysis project Ga0075426, IMG submission 75304) | Bulk soil microbial communities from a Populus tree surrounding site in Tennessee, USA - Soil MetaG P. TD hybrid SBSTD5 | ecosystem: Environmental > Terrestrial > Soil > Tree plantation...
TTCATCTGCGGCTACCTGGTCGCGGAGCTGCTGGAGGCCGGCCATGAGGTCGTGGGCCTGGACAACTTCAGCAAGTACGGTCCCGTGCGCCGGAGCTACGACACCCATCCCCGCTATCGCCTGGTCGAAGGCGACGCGAAGGATGCCGAGCTGATGACCGAGGTCGCCGCAGACTGCGACCACATCGTCGCGGGCGCCGCGATGATCGGCGGGATCTCGTACTTCCACGAGTTCGCATACGACCTGCTGGCCGAGAACGAGCGCATCTGCGCGGCCACCTTCGACGCGGCGATAAGCGCGTTCAAGCTCGGCCGGCTGCAGCGCATCACGGTGATGTCAAGCAGCATGGTGTTCGAGTCGGCGAGCGTCTTCCCCACGCCGGAGGGCGCGCAAGCCACGAGCCCGCCTCCGCGCTCGACGTACGGATTTCAGAAGCTGGCCGTGGAGTATTTCGCCAAGGGCGCTCACGAGCAGTACTCACTGCCCTACACGATCGTCCGGCCCTTCAACTGCGTGGGCATTGGCGAACGGAGGGCTCTGCGCGACCGCGAGATCATGAGCGGCAACGTGAAGCTCGCGATGAGCCACGTCGTGCCGGACCTCTGCCAGAAGGTGCTGCGCGGCCAGGACCCTCTCCACATTCTTGGCGACGGCGGGCAGGTGCGTCACTACACCTACGGCGGTGACCTGGCGCACGGAATCCGGCTGGCCATCGAATCCGAGCAGGCGGTGAACAACGACTTCAACCTTTCGACAGCGCGTTCGACAACCGTGCACGAGCTCGCCGAGGTCATCTGGCGCAAGGTCAATGGACCGGACCGGCCGCTGAACCTCGTCAGCGACCCGCCGTACGAGCACGATGTTCAGATGCGCGTGCCCGACGTGCGCAAGGCCAAAGATGTGCTCGGATTCGAGGCCACAACCAGCCTCGAGACGATGCTCGACGAGGTCATCCCTTGGGTGAAAGAAGAGATCGGGGCGGGCCGGATCTGAACGCCGAAGCCGCGCCGGCGCTCTCGATCGTCGTGCCGGTCTACGACGAGGGCGAGAACGTCGTCCCCACGCTGCGCGGAGTCATCGAGCACACGCACGCGCGGCCGCTCGAGGTCCTGGTCGTACATGACATGGACGAGGACACCACGGTCCCGGTCGTCAAGCGCCTGCAGTCGGAGATGCCGGAGCTGCGGCTGCACCGCAACAGGATCGGTCGCGGCGTCCTGAATGCGATCAAGTCCGGCCTGGCCGCGGCGCGCGCACCTTACGTGCTGGTGACCATGGGCGACGGCTCGGACGATGCCGAGGACATCGACGCGATGTATTCGCTTGCGAGGTCGGGCGCGGACGTGGTCGCCGGCTCGCGGTACGTGCGTGGCGGCAGGCAGCTGGGCGGGCCACTGCTCAAGCGCTCGATGTCCCGCGCGGCCGGCCTGTCGCTGCACTGGATCGGCGGACTGCCGATCCACGACGCCACGAGCAACTTCCGGCTTTACTCCAGGCGCCTGCTCGACCAGGTGACGATCGAGTCAACCGGGGGATTCGAGCTCGGCATCGAGCTGACTGTCAAGGCCTACCGGCTCGGCATGCGCGTTGCCGAGGTGCCCACGACGTGGCGCGACCGCACCGCGGGAACCAGCCGGTTCAAGCTCTGGAACTGGCTGCCGCGCTACCTGCACTGGTACAGAAAGGGCCTGGTCGGTCGCTTTCGCAGATGACTGCTTGGGCCGGGGACGGGCCTTGCGATGCCCGCCCCGGCCTGAGGCTTCGGGCGTCAGTTGCTGCGCATGAAGAGGCTGACGATCGCGACCGCGCATTGACAGTTGGGACTGCTGGCAATCGTCAGCGTCCAGCTGCCACCTGGGGTTTCGTAGAGGTTCGACGTGAACTCGGTCGCGGGGTTGACGATCTGATCGACGATGTAGGCGTCATTGTTGCCGCGTTCGGAGATTGTCAATAGGACCTTCGTGCCGCTGGGGCAGGCCGTGAGGCACTCCATGAAAGCGTTGAGACGGATCTGCTTCGCATGGCTGACGTCGATGGGGTCGCTGGTGTACTTCTGCTGAGTCTGGTCGAGACTGAACTTGGTTTCCTGCGTCACGTCGCTGTTGACGACAGGCAGCGGCACATTCGCGACGCGCACATCCTTCAGCACGTCGGCCAGGGTCGGCGTGCTGAACGCGCCTCCGATGACGAACGCTGCAATCAAGACGAGGCTGAATGCCAGACGACGACTGATGCCGCTCATGGTCCCTCCTTCCGAATCCGGCTTGACGACGCCAATGCAGTGCGTTGCGGGAAAGATATGAATCACGCGATTGGAGGTCAATCCGATTGACTTATAGAACATAAGTTCGTACCATCACTCTCATGATCGCTGCGCCGGACGCCTATGAGCTCACAGTCGAAGAACGGGTGGAGAGGATGGCCAGGCGCCGCTATGGCCAGGACATCCAGGACCTCCTCTTCGCCCAGGACGCGGCCGAGGTGGCCAAGTCCATGCGGTTCCAGGAGTGGGGCTACCGCAGCCCCCTGGACTGGATCAAGAAGGAAACCAAGATGACGACCGGCGCCGTGGCCGACCGGATCTGCGTCGGCGAGCAGATGGAGGCGATCAGCGACAGCGCCGACGCGGTGATCGCGGGCGAGATCGGCTTTGCCCACCTGGTTGTGATCGCGCGCGCCGCGGAGGCGCTGCGCGGCTCCCCCACCTCGCGCGGCTTCGACGAGCACAAGCTGCTGGAGCGGGCCAAGGGTGAGGCGAGCCTGACCACGTTCAACACCTTCTGCCTCAAGTACTGCCACGTGATGGACCCCGAAGGCTTCGTCAAAGACGAGCTCGACGGCGTCGAGGCCCGAACCCTGGAGATCACGGGAACCGGCAACGGGATGGTGTTCGTCAGGGGCATGCTCGACCCCGAGGGTGGGGCGGCTTTGCGCACGGCGCTGGAGCCGCTGGCCCGCAAGGCGGGCAAGGGCGACGACCGCAAGCGGGACCGGCGCGTCGCCGACGCGCTCATCGACCTGGCCAAGCGAAACCTCGACTCAGGCAGCCTGCCAATACGCGACGGCCACCGCCCCCACCTCCAGGTCATCGCGCCGCTGGACACCCTGCTTGGATTGGCCGGAGCCCCCGCCGCGGACATGGAGTTCTCACTCCCCATCTCGGCCAAGCAGGTCGAGCGCATCGCCTGCGACTGCTCCATCACCCGCATCCTGCTCGGCTCCGACTCGACCGTGATCGATGTCGGCCGGGCCAGGCGCACGGTCCACCCCTCGCTGCTCAAGGCCCTCAAGGCCCGCGACCAGCGCTGCGTGTGGCCTGGGTGCGACCGTCCGGCGAGCTTCACCAACGCACACCACCTGGTGCACTGGATCCACGGCGGGCGGACCGACCTCGACAACTGCGTCCTGCTCTGCTATCGCCATCACCACCTGGTTCACGAGGGCGGTTGGCAGATGGTGAAGACGAGCGAGGGTCGCATCCTCGCCATTCCTCCAGCCGAATTCAGCGAGGCAACCTCGCGCGGCCCGGACTAGCGGACCAGCGGCCGGTAGTTCTTCTTGTAGAAGTCCCAGTACTCTCCGGATTTCAGCGGCCGCCACCAGTCCTCGTTGTCGCGATACCACTCGACCGTGTGCCGAAGGCCGTCCGCAAAACTGGTGCGCGGTTCCCATCCGAGCTCGGTGATGAGGGTGAGGTCCAGCGAGTAGCGGTAGTCGTGGCCCGGCCGGTCGGCCACGAACTGGATGAGGCTCCGCGGCTTGCCCATTATTTCGAGCACGGCCTGGGCGACCCGCAGGCCGCTCGTTTCCACGCCCGTGCCGATGTTGTACGTCTCGCCGGCCGGCGCCTCGTGCAGGACGAGGTCGATCGCGCGGCAGTGGTCTTCCGAGTGGATGAAGTCGCGCACGGCCGAGCCATCGTTGTAGAGCGGCAGCGGAATGTCGTCGATCGCGTTTGTGATCAGCACCGGCACGAGCTTCTCCGGGTACTGGTTGGGGCCGTAGGTGTTGGATCCCCGCGTGACCAGCAGCGGTACGCCGAAGCTCGCCGCGTAGGCGCGCGCGATGTGCTCGCCGCCCGCCTTGCTGGCTGAGTACGGGCTGCGCGGCGCGAGAGGGTCGTCTTCTCGGGACCGGCCGTGGGGCAGGTGGCCGTACACCTCATCCGTGCTGACCAGCAGCAGGACCTGGTGATGAAACGTCCGCGCCGCCTCGCACAGGACCGCTGTGCCGCGAACGTCGGTGTCGATGAACGCGTAGGGGTCGAGCAAGGAGCGGTCGACGTGCGTCTCCGCGGCGAAGTTGACGATCGCGTCACAGCCGCGCGCGACGGCGTTCACTGCAGCCGCGTCGCAGATGTCCCCCTGGACAAATCGAAAGCCCCGGTCGTCTTCGAAGCGGGCGAGGTTTGCGCGATTCCCCGCGTAGGTCAGCTTGTCGAACACTGTGACCTCGACGTCCGGCCGAGACTCGCGCATCAGGCGGACGAAGGTCGAGCCGATGAACCCCGCGCCACCCGCGACGAGGAGCCGCTTGAACGAGCGCGTCACTTGATCGTCGGGCCGGCGGTCCAGTCGTATCCGATCGACGGGTCATCGTGCGGGATGCGGCCCTCGTCCTCGGGGTCATAGACGTGCGACGTCACATAGAGGACATGGCTGCGCTCCAGCGCCCGGCATCCATGCGCCACGCCCGGCGGAATCCGCACGCAGGACGGCTGGCCGTCGCCCATCAGAAATTCCATCAGCTGTCCTTTGGTCGGTGATCCCTCACGCGTGTCGTAAAGCGCGACCTTGAGCGAGCCGATGACGTACCACCAGTCGGTCTGCTTGCGATGGATGTGCCACGCCTTCGCCGTTCCGGGATGCATCAGCGAGTGGCTCCACTGGCCGAAGTGGTCGAAGAAATCGTCCGTCTCGCGGATCACCTCGCGGAAGAACCCGCGCTCGTCGTCGTGGGTCTCGAGCTCCTTCAAGACGACGCCTTCGATCTGAGCCATCAGTCGAGGTTCGCCCCGTGCCCGCGCACGTGATCGTTGACGGCGTAGTAGGCGTCGATGGATTCGCCCGCATCGCCCCAGAACGCGTCCAGCACGTCGTGCTCGAGCAGGTTGCGCTCGACGTACCAGTTGTTGACGTCCGTGATCTCGAGCTCCCCGCGCTTCGAGGGGGTGAGCTGCTTCAGCACCTGCCAGACCGTCTCGTCGTAGAAGTAGGCGCCCGTCACCGCGAACTCGCTCGGGGGCTGACTCGGCTTCTCGATGATGCGCTCGATCTTGCCGGTTCCATTGAACTGCGCGACTCCGAGGTTGCGTAGGTGGTCGCCATCCTTTTCGGAGTAGAGGATGACGCGGGCCCCGGCCTTCTGCGCCTGAAAGGCGGCGACACAGCTCTTCAGGCTGCGGCCGAAGATGTTGTCGGCGAGCAGCACCACCACGCGGTCCTTGCCGACGAAGTGCTCCGCGAGGCCGAGCGCCTCGGCGATACCGCCAGGCTTCTCCTGGTACGCGTACAGGAGGCGGTCGATCCCGAACTCCTGGCCGTTGCCGAGCAGGCGCAGGAACTCCCCCGCATGGGTGCCTCCGGTGACCAGCATCATCTCGGTCACTCCGCCCTTGACGAGCGCCTCGATGGCGTAGTTGATCATCGGGCGGTCGTAGATCGGCAGCAGGTGCTTGTTGGTGATGCGTGTCAGCGGGTGCAGCCGGCTTCCCGTCCCGCCGGCCAGGATCACGCCTTTCACGTCGCATAGTTTGAGGCGGTACCCTTCCGATCGATGAGCGCCATGCCTCCCTCACTGCCCCACACCAGGTATTCCGATGACGGTTTCTGGTGGTGGGACGGGGCTTCCTGGAAGCCGGCCGTCTCGCCTGACCGCCTGTGGCGGTGGACCGGCCAGACCTGGGTGCCCGCCCAGCAGCCGGCGGCGGCTCAGGGCAAGGGCCCGGGAAGCGCCATCCTCATCTCGATCGCCGTCTTCATCGGCGTCCTGATACTCGTCTCGGTGATCGCCACGATCATCTTCGTCAGCATGTCCGACCAGATCTCGAACGTACTGTCGAACGTCATCGGCTAGATAAGGCGCGCGGCGAGGGGGCCGGACACAACACCTTGTGGCACACTCTCGCCCAGCCGCAATGCCGAGACCTGACGCCTGGCCGAGGACGATCCTTCACGTCGACCTCGACGCCTTCTACACGTCGGTCCACCAGCGTGACAACCCAACTCTGAGGGGCGTCCCGGTCGCGGTGGCCGGCCGCTCCAAACGGGCTGTCGTGATGGGCGCGTCATATGAGGCGCGCGCCTACGGCGTGCGGTCGGCGATGCCGCTCCACGAGGCAATGCAGCTGTGCCCGCAGCTGACGGTCGTGAACCCGGACGGCGCCCGCTACCGCGAGGCGAGCCGCGCCGTGCACCAGATATTTCGCCGCTTCACGTCGCCCGAGCTCGTCGAGGGACTCGCGTTGGACGAGGCATACCTCGACGTCACGGCGCGGACCCGCCATGGCACCACCACCGCCGAGGAGGTGGCACGCCGGATCAAGTTCCAGATCCACACCGAGGTGCAGCTCACGGCGAGCGTCGGCGCCGCCACGTCCAAGCTCGTCGCGAAGGTGGCCAGCGGCACGCGCAAGCCGGATGGCCTGGTCCTCGTCCCGCCCGACTCGGAGGGGGACTTCCTGGCGCCGCTGCCGATTGGCGTCATCCCGGGACTCGGGCCCAAAACGGAGGAACGGCTTCGGGCGATGGGCGTCCGCACCGTCGGCGAGCTGGCCGCGTACGAGACGCAGCGGCTCGTGCAGGCCCTGGGCACCAACGGGGCCGTGCTGCAGCGCCTGGCGCAGGGCCGCGATCGCACGCCGGTCGACGGCAGCAAGCCCGCCAAGACGATCTCGGCCGAAACCACCTTCGAGCAGGACGTGAGCGACCGCGCGGAGCTCGAGGTTGCGCTGCGCGACCTGACCGACCGCGTCGTCGAGCGGCTGCGCGCCGAGGGCGTGCGCGCCCGGACGATCTACGTGAAGCTCAAGCTCCCGGACTTCCGCCTGGTTTCGCGCCAGGTGAGCCGGACGAGCCCGACCGACGACGGCGAGACGATCTTCCGCGCCGCGCGCTCCGCGCTGGAGAAGTCGCACGCTGAGAATCGGGCCGTTCGTCTGATTGGGATTGGGCTGTCTGGGCTGGAGCACCCCGCGGGGGCCGACCTGCAGCAGCTGACCCTCTTCGACTAGGCGGCGTTCGGTCGACGACCGGACGCGGCAGGACCGCAACCACGTCGCCCACAGTCTGAAAACCGAGCTTCTCACGCGCCAGCGCGATCAGGGCCCGGAACACCATGGCCGTCGCGCGGGCATCATCGAGGGCCGCGTGCGCCGGCGTGATGTCGAGCGCCAGCTCGGTGACGAGGCGCTGCAGGCCGGGCACCTGACCTTTCGGAATCTCCATGACCAGGCGGGCCAGCGCTGTGGTGTCGATGATCGGATGCTCGAGCGGGCTCTCGAGCCCGCGGCCGACCAGCCACGTGTCGAAGGCGTCGTGGCTGTGCTCCACCAGGACCGCGGCCTGCGAGAAGCGCAGAAATGCACGGCGCGCGTCCTTGAAGACGGGCGCGCCGATGAGCATCGAGCGGTCGATGTTGTGGCGCTTCTTGGCGTAGGGGTTGATCGGCGCCCTGCAGTCGACCAGCGTGTCGAAGAACGAGAGCGTCTTCTCGAGGGTGAAGCGCTCCGCGCCCAGCTCGAGGACGAGGAACGGCGCGTTGCCCGTGGTCTCGACGTCCAGCGCGACGAACTGCGCCTCGTCGAGCGGCGTTTGCGTGCCGACCTCGGGGGCGTCGACTGCGATCTCCTCCCAGGGCACGGGGGCTGCGGCGCCGCGCGGCTTCAGGAAGACGGGGCGAGCGCTCATCGGGCCAGCGAGAGCGCGCGGCGGGCCCAGAGGATCTCGTCCTTGCTGACCGCGCGCAGTAGAAGAACCGCGACCCCGTAGACGATCGCGCCCGCGGCGATGGGGATCAGCACCTCGACGCCGTCAAAGTGGCTCAGCGGATAGACCGCCGCGCCCATGATCAGCCCGGCAACGAGGATGCGCCAGCTCAGGGCCGGCACCGGGATCCGGCCGAGATGCCTCGCGACGAAAAACCAGCCGCCGACGCCAAGAGCGAGCTCGGTCGCCACCGTGGCCCAGCTCGCACCCTGGTACCCGAAGAGCGGGATCAGCGTCAGGTTGAGCGCCAGGTTGACGACGAGGCTCCACCCGGCCGCCCACGTGAAGGACGACTGCCGGTCCGACGCATTGAGGGCGCCGATGAATGCGTTGTTCACGAAGGCCAGTCCGAGCGCGATGGCGAGGACGCGCAGCGCTGCCTCGGAGCGGGCGAACTCCTGGCCCAGCAGCAGCGGCGTCAGCGGGTGCGCCAGAAGGAAGATGCCGATCGCCGTCGGGCATCCCATGAGGAGCAGCGCTTTGTAGAAGCGGTTGATGGCGTCGAGCATCTCCTTGGGCCGCTCGCGGTGGTAAACGGCGAGCACCGGAAAGACCACGGAAAGGAACGTGATCGGCACAAACAGAAGCGACTCGATCGGCTTGTACGCCGCGCCGTAAAGCGCGGACTCCGTCTCGCCCCGGATGATGAAGATCAGCGGCTGGTCGATCCGGAAGTACAGGATCGTGAGGACGAAGGTCAGCGCGAACGGCAGACCTTTCCAGAACCACTCGCGCAGCAGAAGCGGCTCGAAGCGCCATCCGGGCGTTCCGATCTTCTTGATCGCCAGCACGGCAACGAAGTACACGCAGCTGAACGCGTACTGGGCGGCGTAAGCCCACACGAAGTACGTCACCCCCTGGCCCGTGCTCCCGCCGTAAAGGATCAGGCCGAGCAGAACGACGCTCTCCAGGACCACCGCGATCGCTTCGTAGCCGAGCTGCTGCACCGCGTAGAGCCCGTTGCGCAGAAGCGTCGAGTAGGAGGTGAAGACCATCAGGAGGAAACCGGGCAGGAGGAGGGATTGCAGGCGCAGCGCATACACCAGCGCCGCCAGCAGCACGAGCGCTAGAACCGACATCAGAAGCCGCAGCGACATCACGTTCCGCATGTAGCGCTGGAGCTCGCCCTGGTGGCGCGCTCCCTCGCGGACGAACAGCACGTTGAAGCCGAGGTCGAGGACGACGCTGACGATGGCGGTCAGGTTCACGAGGACCGTGAACGACCCGTAGTGGTCGGTGCCGAGGCGCCGGATCATGTAGAGCACGGTCACCAGCGCGATCAGCCGCGCGACGACCTTCGCTGAGAGGACGAGCGCGGTGTTGCGAAGCGCTCGCGAGCCAAGCTCGCCGCGGGCGGGCCTGGCTGCTGGGACGTCGATCTCGGACAACTCGCTCAATCGTATAAGTTGGCCACCTATGCCAGAACGCATGCGGGTCCTCAGCGGCATCCGGCCCACCGGCCGCTTTCACCTGGGCAACTACCTTGGCGCGGCCAAGAACTGGGTCCAGCTGCAGGACGAGTACGACTGCTACTTCTTCATCGCCGACTACCACGCCCTGACCACGGAGCCGGACGGTCATAAGGCGGAGGACAAGGTTTTCGACGTCACGTCGGACCTGCTGGCCGTCGGCATCGACCCGAAGCGGAGTGTGGTCTACCAGCAGTCGAAGGTCCCCGAGGTCGCGGAGCTCACCCTGCTCCTTTCGATGGTCACCCCATTGAGCTGGGTCCTGCGCACCCCGGCCTTCAAGGAAAAGGCCAAGCTGCACCCTGACAACATCAACCTGGGCCTGGTGTCGTACCCGGTACTGCAGGGCGCCGACATCGTGATCGTGAAGGGCGTCGGCGTCCCGGTCGGGAAGGACCAGGTCGCACACCTGGAGCTCGTACGAGAAGTGGTGCGCAAGTTCAACCGCACCTACTCGCCCGTGTTTCCCGAGCCGCGCGCCCTGCTTACAGAAGCCTCACTCATCAAAGGCACCGACGGCAAGCAGCGCATGTCGAAGACGGTCGGCAACATCATCGGCGTGACAGAGGACCCCGCCGTGCTGCGGAAACAGGTCATGAGCATGGTCACCGACGTCAAGCGCACCTACATGACCCAGCCCGGCCACCCTCGCACCTGCAACGTGTGCGCGTACTACAAGCT
>Ga0075426_10004301_pt1 | contig 10127 bp, 5 predicted proteins | sample SoiMethybrSBSTD5_FD_75304 | JGI IMG/M metagenome (GOLD analysis project Ga0075426, IMG submission 75304) | Bulk soil microbial communities from a Populus tree surrounding site in Tennessee, USA - Soil MetaG P. TD hybrid SBSTD5 | ecosystem: Environmental > Terrestrial > Soil > Tree plantation...
CTCCGCCCAGATCAACGGCGGCGCGGCTCCCGGTTATAGCGCCGGCCAGGCCATGGCGGCCATGGAAGAAGTGTTTGCGCAAACCATGCCGCGCGAAATGGGCTACGACTACCTGGGCATGTCGTTCCAGGAGAAAAAAGCGCAGCAAGGAGTTCCCGCGTCCGCCGTGTTCGCCTTCTCTCTCTTGTTCGTGTTCCTGATTCTCGCGGCCCTCTACGAGAGCTGGTCGCTTCCCTTCAGCGTCCTCCTCAGCACTCCCGTCGCTGTCTTCGGAGCCTTTTTTGTTCTCTGGCTCCGCCGCGTACTGCTCTCCGCCTTTCTGCCTAGCTACATGGTGCAAATCGAAAACGACGTTTATTCACAAATCGGTCTGGTCATGTTGATCGGCCTCGCTGCAAAAAACGCCATCCTCATCGTCGAATTCGCCAAGGAAGAATTCGAAAAAGGCAAGCCGCTCGTGGATGCCGCTCTCGAAGGCGCGCGCCTCCGCCTCCGTCCTATTCTTATGACCTCGTTCGCTTTCATCCTTGGTTGCGTTCCGCTGTGGACCGCTTCCGGCGCCGGCTCCGTCGCTCGTCAAATCATGGGCACTGCGGTAATCGGCGGCATGCTCGCCGCCAGCGCTATCGGTATCTTTTTCATTCCTGCTGTCTTTTATGTTGTGGAGCGCCTTGCACTGGGAAAAGCCGGCCGCGCCGCTTTCCCTCAACCACTTCCCGCGAGAGGCGATGACTGAGATGCGCAAACTTTTCGCTTCTGTCTTGGCTGCGTTTCTCGCTGCGGGTTGCACCGTCGGCCCAGATTACAAACGCCCTGCGGCCTCGATTCCCACCGCCTATCGCTTAGACGAGGCAGCTAAGGCCGAAGCCGCCTCATTGGGCGACCAAAAATGGTGGGACGTTTTTCGCGACGAGCAGTTGCAATCCCTCATTCGCACCGCTCTTCAGCACAACTACGACGTCCGCATCGCCGCCGCCCGCATACTCGACGCCCAGGCGCAGCTTGGCATCACTCGCGCCGATCAATTTCCTTCCGTCAATGGCGACGCTGGAATTTCGTCCCAACGCACCGCAAAATCGCCCGTCTTTCCCCCGCTCCAGCAGTCTTACGGACAGTTTTCACTTTCCGCTGCATGGCAACTCGATTTCTGGGGAAAATATCGCCGCGCCACGGAAGCCGCCCGCGCATCGCTTCTCGCCAGCGAATGGGGCCGCCGCGCAGTGGTCAGCTCTCTTGTCGCGTCGGTCGCTTCGTCTTATTTCCAGCTTCGCGCGCTGGACCTTCAGCTCGAAATTTCCAAGAACGCGCTGACCGCTCGCCGCGAATCCCTTCGGTTGACCACCGCACTCTCCGACCGTGGCAACACTTCGCAGCTTGACGTCCGCCAGGCCGAACAACTCGTTTACACCGCCAGCGAAGAAATTCCCGACCTCGAACGCCGCATCCAGCAGCAGGAAAATCTCATTAGCACCCTGCTTGGAGATAATCCCGGCCCCGTAACGCGCGGTCTCCGTCTAACCGAGCAGCCCCACTCCCCCGAAATTCCCGCAGGCCTCCCTTCGGCTCTCCTCGAACGGCGTCCGGACATTCGTCAAGCCGAACAGCAACTGGTCGCCTTCAACGCCGAAATCGGCGTGGCCCGCGCCGCCTACTATCCGCAAATTTCTCTCACCGGTTCGGGAGGCCTGCAAAGCGACGCACTCACCCGTCTCTTCAATGGCCCATCCGGTCTTTGGAGTTTCGGCGCTTCCCTTTCTCAACCAATCTTCACTGCGGGAAGAATTCGTTCCGGTGTCAAATCCGCCGAAGCGCGCCAGCAGGAAGCTTTGCTCGTCTATCAACAAACCATCCAGCAATCCTTCCGCGACGTTTCCGATTCCCTAATCGCCTACCAAAAGAATCGCGAATTCCGCGAGCAGCAGGAATTACTAACGGCTTCCGCGGAGGATGCTTCCCGCTTGTCCAATATCCGCTATAAGGGTGGAGTAACCAGCTATCTGGAAGTGCTGACCAACGAAACGAACTATTTCAGCGCACAGCTGAATCTGGCGCAAGCGCAAGCCAATGAACTCCTGGCTCTGGTGAATGTCTATCAAGCTCTAGGCGGCGGCTGGCAGGAATGAAGTTAAGCAAAGGCACTGACGGCTAATTAAAAATCAACTCCCCAGAAATCGTCTTGCTGGCTTTGCAGTTCCAGGCCAAGTTCCCATCCACCGCGGCCCTCGTGCCCGCGCCAGATGAGAATCGCATCGCACGCATTCCCGTTCACTTTGTTCACCAGTCGCAGCCTCTGGCCGACGGGAAAGCCCTGCGGAACAATTGCGAGGCATCCCTTCGGACTCACATCCACGGTATACCCGATTTCGCTGTGCTGCTCGCCAGCTTCATTCCACTCCACGCCTAGCGGCACGCGCGAATTCAACCGTACCGTCGCGCGCGTGTAGTCCACATTCACGTGGAAACTTGCTTTCGGTTCGCTGAGCACACGATTCTCCCGTTTACGCTTGCCTGCTTAACTCACCTGTTGCGTTCAGCTTAGAAACCAATTTCACCGGCGGTCAATGGAACTACGGCACTAACCGCGCCTGGCAGTTAACCCGTTGCTACCGCTCGATCTCTTGAAGCAGCGACGACGCAGCTGATTTCTTCTGCCGGTTCCGCGGATCTTCCAGATAATCCTGCAATTCCAGCCGCAGGTTTCCGGCGTTCGTGGCAAATCCCAGCGCGGTCTCGAAATCAACGACCCCCGCTCGGATAAACTTGTCGAGTTCCCCGTCGAAATGTTGCATCCCATCCGTGTCGCCGTCGCGCATCGCGTCCAGCAACGACTTGCCTTCCACCTCTCCTTTTTCCACGTATTCGCGGGTGCGCATCGTGGATTTCAGCACTTCCACGGCCGCAATTCGCCCTTGCCCATCCTTACGCGGCAAAAGCCGTTGCGATACGATGAATCGAAACGCTTTCGCCAGCCGCGTGCGAATCGCTTGTTGGTCCGCCAGCGGAAACACGCCGACGATGCGCTCTACCGTCTTCGACGCGTCAATCGTATGCAGGGTTGACATCACGAGGTGTCCGGTTTCCGAAGCTTCCAGCGCGATTTCGATCGTCTCTTTGTCGCGCATTTCGCCCACAAGAATCACTTTCGGCGCTTGCCGCAGCGCTGCTCTCAACGCTAGAGAAAACGTTGGCGTGTCGCTGTGCAGCTCCCTCTGGTGAATCGTTGCCTTCTTGTGCCGGTGCAAAAATTCGATTGGATCTTCGATCGTCAGGATGTGATACGGCTTCTCCGAATTCATTTTGTCCAGAATCGCCGCCAGCGTGGACGATTTTCCGGAACCGGTCGGCCCGGTCACCAGCACGACTCCATTTCGCAGCTCGACAACCTCTTGCAGAACTTTCGGCAGTTTCAATTCGTCGAAGCCGGGAATCTTGTCTGGAATCACGCGCATCACAATCGCGTTCGTTCCGCGTTGCCGGAAAATGTTCACGCGGAATCGCCCCACTCCATTGATCGCGTACGAGAGGTCCGCCGAGCCTTCTTTCTCCAGCTTCTGCATCGGAATCTCATTGCCGGCCATCAATTCGTTGGCAATGAATTTCGTATCGTGATGCGTCAGCATCTCCAGGCCCTTGAATTTCAATTCCACGAGCTGCCCGCTGATTTCCACTTGCGGCGCGCGCCCGGGCGAAAAAATCAAATCGCTGATATGCGCGCCGCTCTTCAGCATCGCTGTAATCAGCTGCACAATCGAAAATGTCCGTTCTTTTACTACGTTTGTTGTACTCGCGACTGCATTTGCAACGGCGGAATCTTGCGGAAGCGTCTCTGTCAGAGTACCCATTGGCCCTTTTTTCTCTCTCCGGGAACGCCCGTATCTCGATTGGCATTCGACCTGTAAGCAGACCCTTAACCCAAACACCTGCTTGCTCTAGCCATCTACATAAATTTCTTGAAATCCTCAGAAGCGACCGGCGTCAGCCGACACCAATTCACCGTTCCGGCCTTTTCGTTACTCCCCAATTATAAAATCTACCGCCGCCCGAATCCCGCCTCTCTTCGCTCAAGTCTCGCGTCAATTACCTGTCCTTTCGTCGTGGTCCTTTCCTCCTACCTGATTGGTACTTTCTGAAGATGTATAGTGGGTTGCGCATCCCGCGTGTTCCACGGGACATATGGGACCTGTTCCTCTGTAGGACTAGGTGAGCAGTCTGCGTACGACAAATCCTACACAAAAATCGGTTGCCGACTGGCAGAACAAGAAATACTCTCTCGCTTATCCTTTTTCTCGTGATTGCAACTCTGGGAAGCGCACAGAGATCTCGGTGCGGGCGTACCAGCCCAAGATGCCCCAGTAATCTTTCCGACCTGGATACACGCTTTTCCAAATTTTTCGTCAATCCGCCCGGCCCTCCCAGCTTCCTCAAGGTCGCAACTTTGAGGAGCCTGGAAAAACTCTGGGGAGAGTCCGTGTTGAAAGTCCAATTTCTTTCTCAATTGTTCTGGTGGAACGTTGCTTGGGTCCAAATTTTGATCGCCCGCATAGGGATTCAGCCGAATTCCGGAAATCTATCCCCAGTTCTTGCCCGCAGAAACCGGTGCGCACCTAAGCCGTCTCGATTCGTATTTTCGTTATTGCTCGTTCTGCTTGCAACGCTGACTTCCGGATGCTCCGCGTACATCGACTCCGGCTCGCCCGCCAGCACCCAGCCGACGATTACGTCGCAGCCAGCAAGCCAATCCGCCATGACGGGCCAGACGGCAACCTTTACTGTGGCCGCTTCAGGGACCGGTCCGCTGAGCTATCAATGGCAAAAGAACGGCGCAACGATCAGTGGCGCGACTTCGTCCAGCTACGTTACTCCGGCGACGACGAACGCCGACAATGGGGCGAAGTTCATTGTGTTGGTCAGCAACTCGGTTGGAAGCGCTAAGAGCAGCGCCGCCGTGCTCACCGTTACCTCAGCTTCCGCCGTTCCTTCGATCACCGCACAACCGGCGAGCCAAACAGTGGCGGTCGGCCAAACGGCATCTTTTTCGGTAACCGCGACGGGCACTGCTCCCCTGAGCTACCAATGGAGGAAGAACGGGACGGCGATCGCCGGCGCGGCCTCGTCCAGCTACACGACACCTGCGACGACAACCTCCGATAACAGCGCGCAGTTCACTGTGGTCGTCAGCAACTCAGTCGGAAGCGCTTCCAGCAATGCAGCCACGCTTACGGTCAACGCGGCTGCTCCAGGGGCATTCGCGACTTGGGTCGCACCCAGTCTTGACAGAGTGGGGAAGACGGACGCTCCTGCCGCGGCATCTTTCATCAATCTTTTCGGCGCACGAGGCGAGACGGTCGATAGCCAGGTTGTTGTGCAAGCCCCGGCCGGGGGATTGACCAATGTGAATGTGAGCGCGACCGCTCTCACCGGTCCAAATGGCGTCTCGATCCCCGCGGCCAACGTCATCCTGTACCGCGAATACTATCTGTCGGTCACGGGCACCGCGAGCTACGGCGGGGGCAGCAATCCGCCGCTCGGTTCCGGAACGTATCCTGAGCCGCTCATTCCCTTCAACGATCCCGAAACGGGCGCAGCGTTGTGTGGAACTTCGGCTGTGCTCAAGGCCTGCAACGCGAGCATCAGCTCGGCGCAGAATCAGCCTTACTGGATCGACATTTCCATTCCTCACGGTTCGACGACCACGCCGCCGGGGACTTATACCGGCAGCATCTCAGTCACTGCGGATCAGGGCACAGCCACTGTTCCCGTGTCGGTGACAGTGTGGAACTTTGAGCTTCCGATGCAACCATCCGAACTCACACTCTGGACGCTGTGGTCGCCCAACACGGGCAATACCGCCGCGAGTTTGTCGCAAGCTTTGATGCGCAACAAAGTCATGGGCTGGTACGTCCCTGCTGGCAACGCATCTGCAGACATCAGCAACATGGGCCTGAATCGCTCCGGCCTCGACAGCTACTACTACATTGGAATTCAGTGCAACGGGGCCTACAGCAGCCTTCCCTCGACCAGCCAAATCAATTCGGCGGCTGCTAACTTCCCCTCCGGTTTGGGCCTGGATCTATATCTTTCCGATGAGTTGAATGGTTGCACGGCCGCCTACAACGCCATTAAGACCGCAGGCGCAAATGCACACGCAGCCAATCGCAGTGTTAAGACGATGGTGACTCTCGATGCCGTGGACCCAAATCTTTACGGCGCTGTGGATCACTGGGTGCTCCTCAACTCCGTGCAAAAGTGGCCCACACTGCCGTTTACGGGCGGCGGCGACCTCTGGAGCTACACCAGTTGCAACGCAGGTTTCGGCAACGCTCCGGAATGGATGGTGGACTATCCGCCCATCAACGAACGCATTCAGGCCGGATTCCTCAACTTCACCCAAGGTGCGACAGGGCTTCTGTACTATCGCGCCGACGGCTGGACCGCCGGCAACACCATCGGCAGTTGGAACAACGTGGACACCACCGCGTGCGGCGGCGGATTGGGCAGGCCGGGCGACGGAATCTTCCTGTATCCCCCAGGACCGATCGGCTCGACCGAATCCGCTCCAGGAATTCGTTTGAAGGCCATCCGCGACGGTATTCAGGACTACGAATACGCGCGCATGCTAACGAACCTGGGAAACCTAGGCGTCGTGAACACCGCCATTCTTCCGGTTGCAACAAGCTGGAGCAATTGGAATCACAACCCGGCCGTCCTTCAAAACGCGCGAACACAACTAGGCCAACTCCTTCATCAGCTTGCTCCGTGAACGAATCGCTTGCCCGCGGCAACGATCCGCCGCGGGCGCACGCCTACTCTAGAACTTCTTTCGCTACCGCCGTCATCTTGGACGCTACAGACGCGACTCTCTACAAAACCGAAGCGTCCCCCTGAGACGCTAATCTAAATCTGGAACACGCTCCGCCTCCTCCGCCCATTTGCTGCATGCAATCCTCTCCGCGTAAACTCTTCCAACCTCACTTCGCCCATGTCCCTTCTCTCCCATCTCCGCGAAGAGCTTCGCCCCACCATCAAACTCGCCGTTCCCCTTGTTCTTGCGGAACTCGGCTGGATGAGCATGTCCATCGTGGACACCATGATGGTCGGCCGCCTCCCCAACAGTGCCGTCGCCATCGGAGCCGTCGCCCTGGGCTCAAACGTTTTCACAACGATTGCCCTCTTCGGACTCGGCCTTCTTCTCGGCCTCGATACGCTGGTTTCGCAAGCCTTCGGTGCGGGCCAGCGCGAAGACTGCCATCGCTCTCTCGTCAACAGCATTTACCTCAGCATCGCGCTTACTCCGCTGCTTCTCGCGCCCGTCTGGCTGCTTCCCCGTTTCTACGCTGCTGTCGGCGCCAACGCTGCCGTCGTCGCACTCACTATCCCCTACGTCAAAGCACTCGCTGTCGGCCTCTGGCCGCTTCTTCTCTACTTCGCCGTCCGCCGCTGCCTCCAGGCGATGAACATGGTTCGCCCTGTCGCGTTCGCGTTGGTCTCCGCGAACATCATCAACGCCGTCGGCAACTACGTCCTCATCTACGGCAAATGGGGATTTCCGAATATGGGCACCGTCGGCTCTGGCTGGTCTACGGCTGCCGCACGCGCTTACATGGCGCTGGTCCTCGTCGTTTATTTGCTCTGGTACGACCGCAAGCACCGCACAGAACTTTTGAAGACACCCATCGACATCGACTTTCCGCGCATCAAGCAACTCATCGTTCTCGGTTTTCCCGCCGCGATGCAGTTCACACTGGAAAGCGGCGTCTTCGCACTGGTCACAGCACTGATCGCACGGCTTGGCCCCGTCCCTCTCGCAACGCACCAGATCGCGCTCAACACTGTCGCGTTCACCTATATGGTGCCGCTCGGCATCTCCAGCGCTGCGGCTGTCCGAGTCGGCCAGGCCATCGGCCGCAAAGACGCTCGCGGCGCCGCGGCCGCCGGCAACACCGCAATTTTTCTCGGCGCAGTCTTCATGACCATCGCCGGAATCGTCTTACTCGTTTTTCCAAGTTGGATCGCGCGTATCTACACGCCGGACATCGTCGTGATTCGCGCCACTGGCGTCCTGCTCGCCGCTGGCGCGGCTTTTCAACTTTTCGATGGCATCCAAACCGCCGCCACCGGCGCTCTCCGTGGCGCGGGCGACACGCGCACGCCAATGCTCTGCCACTTCACCGCCTACTGGATCATCGGCCTGCCGCTCGGTTACTGGCTTTGCTTCGGACGTGGCATGGGGGCTCTCGGCCTCTGGGTCGGCCTCAGTCTGGCGCTTATATTGATCGGATTGGTTTTGCTGGCGGTCTGGCGCCGCGCCGTTCGCGGAATCGAGAAAGAGTTTGCAAGTGCGTGATACCCATGACATTTCTTGTTTCTGTGTGTTTGGTGATATTTTCGTCGCCAGGCCAGCTGGCCGAACGGCCAGCTTTGTACAGTTGTCTCATTCCCTAACTGATAAGCGCACCGGTACTTCCCTCCCATTCCGAATTCCAACCGGCGTCCCGATACTGGCGGGCAAGCGCTGAACGTCCGGAGACGTCATGAGAACTGGCCATCTCAGAAGGTTTTTCGCAGTGCTCCTGCTCGCGGCTGGCACAACCTGCTCTGCGTCGCAACTCGTCGGCGACAAAGGTCCGGGCCGGGGCGATTCGTCGGACGAAGACTTTGCGTTTGTCGATCTCTCGATCCGAATCTCGGCATCCGATTCCGCGGCCGTCACGCTCTCCCTTAGCCCCTCCAATGGCTCTCCGAATGCCGTTGCGGCCGAGGTGGAGGCCATGCTCGGCTGCAGACTCGGCCCAAGTAGCACCGATGAAGACGTCGTCTATTTCCACTCGACGTTTTGTCAACTATCGGCTGCGAAGAGCGGCATGCTCCATACAAAAACGCTCTCGCTGGTCCGGCTGACGGAAGCGACAAGGAACCTCGGCGCACAAAGCCTCGCACTCCGCATCATGCTGCCGGAATCGGAGGCATCGGAGATTCTTCCGCCCGCGCCTCAACCCAAATTCCCCACCGGCAAACTGCCGGACAACGTGCGCAAAGAACTCGCCGCAACGTCCGCTTATGTGTGGACGGACTTTGGCGCGGTGCCGCCGGAAATTCGCATTCAATACGGCTACCGGCAAGCGACGGTACTTCGCGCAGCGGTCGTTCTCGTCGGATTTCTCCTTCTCCCGCTCATCATCGTTTCGTGGCTTGGCCGTCGCGCGCTTTCTGCGCCGCCAGACCGCGCTCCAACCGTCTGGTTCAGCTACATGCGGTATCTCGGCTGGACGCTGAATCTTTCCCTCGTCGGCTGGCTCGCTATCGTCGAATCGTTGCACTGCGACGATTTGTTGAAGTTTGTTTTCTCCACGCAACGTCTCGGTTACGCCTGGTTGCCGCTGGCCGCTCTCGAAGTTCTGAAGTGGTGCACGCCGGTCGTTTTCTGGATTGCCTGCCTCGTTCTCTCGAAGCCTGTGCAGGAAAAACTTCGCCGTGTCGCCTGGACCCACCGCGAGCTCGCTCTCCAAGCTCTTTATTCCTTTTGCGCTGCGTTGGTGCCGTTGGCCATGTGGATTGGCGCGCTGCTCTCGCTGACATCCGGCGCCTACCGCACTGCGGTGCTTCTCTTCGTCGGAGCGTTTTTCATCAAACTTCTCGCGGCGGGAAAGCTCGCCAAACTGCTGGGAATGCAGCCGCAAGCGTTGACTTCCGGCGATTTGCGCGACGTCGCTTTTGCCATCGCGGGGCGCCTCGGCGTAAAACTGCAACAGATTTACCTCATTCCATCCGGCAAAGGCAGAATGGCCAACGCTTTCGCGCGAACCGGAAACACAATCGCGTTCACCGATTATTTGTTAAGCCAGATGACGAAACGCGAAGTGAATTTTGTGATCGCGCACGAATTGACCCACCTCCAAAAAAAGCATCCGAACAAGCTCGCGAGCATCCTGGCAGGAGTGGCCATGGGATTAGGATTCGCCGTTGTCTCGTTCGGCTCCTTCCTTGGGCTGTCCACGTTTTTCACCTACGCCGTCATCATTCTGGCCAGCACCGTCATCACTTACACTTTTACGCGGCGCTTCGAGTATGAAGCCGACGCAGGAGCCGTGGCTGCGACCGGCGATCCGCAAGCGGCGATCTGCGCGCTG
>Ga0075426_10004306_pt1 | contig 10124 bp, 7 predicted proteins | sample SoiMethybrSBSTD5_FD_75304 | JGI IMG/M metagenome (GOLD analysis project Ga0075426, IMG submission 75304) | Bulk soil microbial communities from a Populus tree surrounding site in Tennessee, USA - Soil MetaG P. TD hybrid SBSTD5 | ecosystem: Environmental > Terrestrial > Soil > Tree plantation...
AGCTCGGGGACGCCGCCGACACGCGTGGCCACGACGGCCACGCCCGCGGCCATCGCCTCGAGGACGGCGAGCGGGAAGTTGTCGGCGCGCGAGGGCTGAACGAGCACGTCGAGCTCGCTCAGGCGCGAGCGCGCGTTGGCGACGAACCCGTGGAAGCGCGAGTCGACTCCTGCTTCGTGCGCCTGCCGCTCCAGCTCGCGCGCAAGAGAGCCACCGCCGAAGAGCTCGAGCCGCACCGGTGCTCGCATCGCTGCAGCCGCGTCGATCAGCACATCGACGCCCTTCCAGTACTCGAGGTTCGACGCGACGCCCGCGACAAGCGGCCCGTCCTCGCGCCCGTCAGCTTCGTCCGCCGGTTCGATCCCGAGCGGGATCACGTGCAGCCGCGAAGCGGGAAACCCGTGGCCGAGCATGAAGTCGACCATCGCCTGCGAAGGCGCGACCACGTGGCCCAACCGGGTGAGGCCGGCCTCGAGCGGCAGGTAGCCGTGCTCGAGCCAGGCGAGCCGAGCCCGCGACACGCCCGGCGGAGCGGGCGCCTCCGGCCGGCCGACGCGCGCTGCGATCTCCTCGGGCATCCCGTGCAGCGTATGGACGACACGAGCTCTGTGCAGCCGGCCGCCGATGCGGCCGAAGAGGCCTGCGCGCCGGTCCTGGGTGTGCACGAGGTCCGCCTCTCCGAGCCGCCGCCAGAGCGCCGCGCCGCCGCGGAGGTCGAGCTTGTGCCCGACCGGAGCGGCCTGCGCCGAGACGTCGAGCGCGCGGAAGCTCTCGGCGACCCGCTCGCTCGCGCAGATCACCTCGACGTCCACGCCCTCGGCCGCGACCCGCGGGGCGAGCAGCCGTAGGTGCGTCACGGGGGCGCCGCCCTCGAGCGTCGAGACGTAGACGACCCTCACGCGCGCGCAGAGGCGCCTTCGGCCGCGCGCCGCTGCCCCTGCGCCCAGATCGCCGCGGCCAGGCCGCCGATCAGCCAGAACGGCAGGAAGTACTGCTCGGAGAGGAACATCGCGCTGACGATCGCGATGGTCAGCGAGATGCGTAAGGCGCGCACAAAGCCGGGGTCGCCGTAGCCGAGCTGGATCGCGCTGGTCAGTCGGACGAAGGCCAGGATCAGGTACAGCGCCAGCAAGGCCATCGCGACCAGGCCGAGTTCCGCGCCGACGTCGAGCAGCGCGTTGTGCGCCACCTTCAGCGTGACCGTCCCCAGCGGCTGGCCGGTGAGCTCGTTGTAGTGGAATTGAAAGTTCCCCGGCCCGACGCCCAGGAGTGGGTGGTCGCTCGCCAGCCGCGCGGCCGCGCTCCAGGCGCCGAAGCGCGTCGAGACGTTCTCCTGCGCCACGTTCTGCTTGAGCGTGACCGCCTGGTGGAAGCGCTGCGGGTTGGTGTGGATCACGAACAGCGTCCCGATCGCCGCGAGGGCCCCGGCCGTGAGCGTGACCTGCAGCCGACGACGGTCGGTCAGCACGAAGACGACGAACCCGGCGGCGAGACCCAGGAACGCGCCGCGGGAGAGGCTCAGCAGGATCGCCGCCGACACGAACGCGATCGCCGCCAGCAGGAGCGGCCGCAGCGCCCGCGTGCCGCCGAGCAGGAAGAACATGAACGGCAGCGAGGTCGCGAGGATGAAGGCGAAATCGTTCGCCTGCACGTGGGGCAGCGTCGCCAGCTGCGCGTTCCCGGTGAGGTAGTCGTTCAGCCCCAGCGCGGCAGCAATGGTGCAGGTGACCGTCAGCGTCCACGCGATGCGCCGCTGCAGCACGCGGTCGTGCCCGAACTGCGTGATGATCACGTAGATCGCGGCGAAGCTCGCGTAGCGCGTCGTCGTCGTGATCGCGGCCGAGGCGTCCTCCGCCCAGGCCGTCGACAGCATCGCGATCCCGAGGATCCCGAGCACGATTGCCTGTCCCGGCTCGAACACGAGCCGCCGCCGCTCCTTCACGAGCGCGAAGACGAAAGCGGCGATGCAGACGTAGCCGGCGAGCTTCGTCAGGCTGACGCCGCCCGGCCCGGACGCGAACGCGCCCTCCAGCGGGGCCGTCGCAACGACCAGGAGGATCGCCAGGTCGACACGGGTGACGAGGAAGACGAGCGCGACCGCCGCGGCCGCGAGGAGCAGCGTCGTCCGCGGCATCGCGACGGAACCGGCGACGAGCACCGCTGCGACGGCCGCGAGCCCGAGGAGCATGAGCGCCTGAGGCCTGTCGGGCCGGCGCGCGGCTGCCTCTAGGCGGGAGGTGGACAGCACGGTGCTCCCGTCAGCTACGGGCGCGCTGCTTACGTTCGCTGCGACGTGCCCTGCGCGTCCGCGTGTCGGCCTCGATTGTCTCGTCCGTGGGCCGCACGTAGTAGCTCGACGTGCTCACGTCACCCGAGTGGTTGAGCACCGCGGCCGTCGGGTGGACCGAGATCAGCGCGAGCCGTTCCACCGCCTGGCGCACGTGCCGGCGCGAGGCAGTTCCCGCTCGAGCGACGAGCACGGTTGCGTCGGCGTAGCGCGCGACGATGCGCGCGTCGCTGATCGGGATCACGGGCGTGGCGTCGATGATGACCGCGTCGTACTCACGCTCGAGCTCGGCCAGCACCGCCGGGAACTCCTGCGTGAGCAGTTCACCGGGGTCGCCAGAGCGACGGCCGCCGACCAGGACGTCGAGGCCGTCGCTTGTCGGCCTGATCACCCGCTCCAGCTGGGTCTCGCCGATCAGGACGTCCATCAGGCCCGGCGTTCGCGGGAGCTCGAGCAGCTCCGCGACGCGGCCGCGGCGGAGATCGCAGTCGACCAGGATCGTGCGGGCGCCCGCGCGGCTAAGCGTCGCGGCGAGCCCGAATGCGACCGTGGTCTTGCCGTGGCTGCCGTCGGGGCTCGTGATCACGACCGAGCGGATGCTGTCGTCGGTGAAGAGCAGGTTCGTGCGCAGGTCGCGCAGCGCCTCGGCCACGACGTGGAGGCGCGGCTGCGTGGCGAGATCCTCGGCGGAGCGCAGCTTCAAGATCGCGCTCTCGGCCGGGATCTCGGCGAACACCGGCAGGCCGCTGGCGACCGCCAGGTCCTCGGCGGTCTCGACCTTCGTGGCGAAGTTCTCGCGCAGGAGCGCTGCGGCGATACCGAGGCCGAGGCCGAGCAGCGCCGCCACCAGGAGGGTCAGCCGGGTGCGCGGGAAGACGGCGGACGTCGGCAGCGCGGGGGCGTCGATCTCGTTCAGCTTGAACGACGGCGTCCCGATCTCGCCCAGCTCGGCGCGACCTAGGACGACGTCGGCGACCGAAGCGGCGCTCGCCTGCGCGAGCCGCGGCTTCGAGCTCCGCGCCTTGATCTTCATCAGGCCGGTGCCGTTGAAGGTCTGGACCGTGATGTCGCCGAGGGACCGTCCGAGCCGGTTCGCCGCGCGCTCCTTGGTGGTCCGAGAACCGGCCGCGTCCGCATAGAACGGCACGACCTGGTCGAGGATCCCGTAGAGGATCAGGTCGTTGCCGCCGGAGCCCTTCGGCGTCAGCGCGAGCGTCGCGGTGGACTCGTACTTGGCCGTGACCAGCTTCGTCGCCGCGAATGCCGCGGCGATCACCACGGCGACGATCGCGACGATGAGCAGCTTTCGCTGCCAGAGAACCCGCAGAAGATCGTTGAGAGCCACGTGTCCTTTCTCGGCACCCGCGCAGGTCGACGGCAGACCGTTTCGGGGGCTTCCAACAATACCCTTCGGCCGATGACGCGTCCGCTGCGGCTCCTGCTCGCTGCACAGCCGCTCGACGGCGGTGTTTCGCGCCACGTGGTCGAGCTGGCGCAGGCGCTTCCGGCGGAAATCGCCGTCGAAGTCGCCTGCCCGCGGACGTCGCTGACGTGGTCGACGCTCGAGCGCTCGGGTGTGCGCCTCCACGAGATCGAGGCGCACCGCAAGCCCCGGCCGGGCGACGCGCGCTCGCTGGGGACGCTGGTGAAGCTCGCCGGTGACGCCGACGTCGTGCACGTCCATTCCGCGAAGGCCGGGTTCGTCGGCAGGCTGGCAGCCTCGCTGCGGGGCAAGCGCACGGCCTGCGCCTTCACGCCGCACGGCTGGTCGTGGTGGGCGGCCGACGGAGTTGAGGCGGAGCTCTACCTCAGGCTCGAGCGGCTGGCGGCGCACTGGTGCCGAACGATCGTGGCGCTCTCGGTCGAGGAGCGCGAGGCTGGTCTCGCGGCGAGGGTGGGAGGTGCTGAGCAATACCGCGTGATCCCGAACGGCGTGCCGCTGGAGCGGTTTGCGCTGCCGCGCGAGCCGGTGCGCGGGCGGATCTTGATGGTCGGCCGGCTCGCGTCCCAGAAGCGCCCGGACATAGCCCTGCGGGCGTTGGCAGCGGCTCGTCGGCAGATCCCCGAGCTGGAGCTGGACGTGGTCGGCGACGGCCCACTCCGCGCCGAAACCGAGGCGCTGGCGACCGAGCTGGGCGTGGCGGATGCTGTCCGCTTCCTCGGCAACCGACACGACGTGCCAGAGCTACTCGCGAGGGCTGAGTGCGTGCTGCTAGCGAGCGACTATGAAGGCTGCCCGCTCGCAGTCATCGAGGCAATGGCGGCGTCGGTCGCGGTTGCGGCCACCGCCGCGGGCGGGACAGCCGAGCTTGTGCGCCCGGGCGCGACCGGCGCGCTGGCCGCTAAGGGCGACCCGGAGGGCCTGGCAGCTTCGCTGGTGGAGGTTCTGGCGGACCCGGCGAGGGCCGCCGAGCTGGGTGCGGAGGGTCGCCGCGACGCCGAGCGAAACCTCTCGCTCGAACGGATGGTTGGTCGCATGGTGGCCCTCTACGACGAGTTAGCTAGAACGAGGGAGTAGCGTCGCCGGTGGACCGACGATTCCTGAGGCGTGACCGCTCGGCGTTTCGCCCTCATCGCTGCCGTTCTCTCGACCTTCACCCTCCCGGGGATCGCGCATGCCGCGACCCCGGCTGGAATCGGCGCCCTGCGCATCTGCACCGACTGCGCGGAGACGAGTGGCGACCTCTCTCGCTACGGCTACGTTGTCCTCAACTCCTGGGACGCACCTCTGCTGCCGGCGCTGAAAGCTGCGAACCCCGGGCTGAAGGCGCTCGTCTACAAGAACTTCAGCTTCACGGTGTCGTACAGCTGCTCGGCCGGCATCGACAACCGCTACCTCTCCACGGGCGTCGGCTACTGCGACGCCGACCGTAATCACCCCGACTGGTTCCTCACGGACAGGGGCGGCTCGAGGCTCAACTCGTACTACTTCCCGCAGGCCTGGATGATGGACGTCGGAAATCCCGGCTACCAGGCGCGCTGGCTCTCGAACGTGCTCACCGACCTCCGCTCCAGCGACTGGGACGGCGTGCTGCTCGACGACACGAACGCCGACATGGGCTGGCACCTGCATGGGCGTACGATCGCCCGCTACCCCACCTCGGCGTCGTGGCGCGCCGCGACGCGCTCGATGCTCGCGAACGTCGGCCCCGCGGTCCGCGGGTCCGGGTTCCTCGCGATCCCGAACTTCTCCACGCCATGGGCCGCCGACTACGACGCCCACGCGACCTGGAGCGACTGGCTTCAGTTCACCTCCGGCGCGGAGCAGGAGTACTACTCGAAGTGGGGCTCGTCGAGCTCCGGCTGGTTCACGGGCAACGAATGGACATTCCGGCAGCGGTTCCAGGCACTGACGGAACAGGCGGGCAAGATCTTCCTCGGCGTGACGTACGCGCCGAAGGGCGACGAGCGCTCGATGGCGTGGGCGCGCGCGAACTTCCTGCTCCAGGACGAGCCCAGGAACGGCGGCGCGCTGATCTTCCAGGCGACCGATCCGGAGGCCCAGGACCCGTACAGCGCAAGCTGGACCGCCGACGTCGGCTCGCCGGTCGGCGCCCGGTTCCAGGTCGGCTCGGCGTGGCGGCGCAACTTCACCGGTGGCACGGTCGTCGTCAACCCGACCTCCTCGACGGTGACGGTCGCCCTTGGCGCGAGGTATACGACGACCGGCGGCTCGACGACTCGTTCCGTGACGCTCGGGCCGACGAGCGGCGCCGTCCTGCGGGCGGCCGAGTCGAGCGCGAAACTACGCCGCGCGCACTGGGCGCGCCGCACGGTTCGCGCGACGCTGAGGCACCACGTCCGACGGCACCGTCACGCCATTCTTCGGTAAAGCTCGACCAGCGGCTCGGTTGCGGGCCGCGGCGAGTAGCGGCGCACGAAGTCCGCACGTGCCGCCGCGCCGCGCTCCCTCCGCGCCTGGGCGTCGTCGAGCAGCTCGGCGGCCGCCGCCGCGAGGAGTTCCGGGTCCTCGTGCACGATCACGCCGTCGGACGGCTCGATCCCCTCGGCGCCGGCAACGGTTGTGACGACCGGCACGCCGCTGGCCATCGCCTCGAGCGTCTTGACCTTCATGCCGCTCCCGCGCGCGAGCGGGAAGAGCAGGAGTGAGAGCCGCTGGAAGAGGTCGCGGGCCGAGTCGACCTCGCCGAGAAGGTCGACCCCGGACGACTTGGGGAGGCCGAGCTCCGAGGTCCCCCGGCCGGCGACGACGAGCCTCGCCTCGGGCGCGGCGCGCGCAACCAGTGGCCAGACGTCGCGGACGAGGGAGCGCATCGCGTCCGCGGTCGGGCCCCAGCGCGCGGTGCCGATCAGCCCGGCGAGGGGCGGCCCGCTGAGCGGCGCGGGCTCGTAGAGCGCGGGATCGAGCGACAGCGGCGCAAGCACGACCTCGGCCCGGGGGGCGGCGGCGCGCAGGGCGTCGGCGACGACCGGCGAGCTCGCGACGAGGTAGCGGTGCCGCCGAGCGGCGGCGCGCTCGGCGCGGGAGCCGTCGAGAACCTCCCGGAACTGCTTGCGCCACGGCGCGCCCAGATCGCGGTCGCGCCGGGCGACGAAGTGGACGTGCACGAGCGACGGCAGTCCGATCCCCTCGCCGGCCCACGCGGTCTCGGTCTCCTCGAGGTGCAGCACGTCGGCCTCGCTCGCTGCCTCCCGGACACGTGCGGCGAACGATCCGCTCCCTAGCTCCCCGAGCGGGCGCCGCAGCCTGCCGAGCCGAGCCTCCCACGGCCCCGGCGGCTCGACGTCGACGAGCTCCACCGGCAGGTCGGCCGGGACGTCGCCCGCGACCGACGATCCGCGGCGCGCCGCGACCGCGCGCACGTCGACCCCGTGCTCGCGCAGTCCCCGCAGGAGGCCAACGGCGGTCTTCCCCGGGGCACCGCCCTCGGGCAGCGGCGGCTGGGTCAGGACGACGAGCGTGCGCATGCGACGCGGATCGTGACTCATCCCCCGGCTAAGGTCTCCCGCGTGCTGGATCCGAAGCTCTCGGTCGTGATCTGCACCCTTGGGCGCGAGGAGGTGGCGGAGACGGTCGCCTCCGTGGAGGCATCGGCCGCTGCCGCGGGCCGGGAGCTCGAGGTGCTCGTGGTGTGGCAGGGAGACGACGCAGCGCCGGCGCTGGGCTCGGCGACGGTGCTCGAGAGCTTTCCCGGCGGCCTGTCGTACGCGCGCAACCGTGGCCTGGCGACGGCCCGGGCGCCCTACGTCGCCTTCGTCGACGACGACGAGGTGGTCGACGCGGGCTGGGTCGCCGGCCTGTTCGCCACGTTCGACCTGCGCGGCGTGGCCGCGGTCTTCGGCCCGATCGCGCCCCGGGACGACCGTGGCCTCCCGTATTGCCGCTACGACGGGGAGGGCCTGCTGCGCGTCGTCAGCGGGCCGCGAACGCTGCCCTGGACGATCGGCACGGGAGGAAACATGGCCTTCCGCCGGGACGACCTCGTCGCGGTCGGCGGCTTCGACGTGCTGTTCGGCCTCGGTGCCGTCGCGCGGTCGGCCGAGGACACGGAGGCGATCCACCGCCTCCTGCGCGGCGGCCGCCGGGTCGCGTGGTCGCCCGACGTCGTCGTCTACCACCCGACGAAGACCCGCGAGGAACGGCTCGCGTCGCGCTTCCCGTACGCCTACGGGATCGGCAAGCTCGCACGCCGCCACCGCGACCCCGTGCTTGCAGCCCGGTACGCGAAGTCGATCGTCGACGCGACCGCCAGTGCTGTTCGCTCGCGGGACTCTAGGCGGCTGCGCGAGACCCGCGAGACGCTGCGCGGCTTCGTCGCGGGCGTCGGTCTCCGCGCGCGGCCGGTCTCGCCGGAACGGCTGCTCGCGAGCGTGCCCGACGAGGTCGCGGCGGCGCTCGACGGCGCCCGGCCGCAGGCGCTCGAGCCGCTCTTCCGCCCGGACCCGCACTACATGTACGCCGTCGCGGGCGAGCGGCTCCTGCACGTCTACGCCGACCCGAGCGACCGGTTGCGCGCAGGGCTCGAGGCGCGCAAGCGGAGCCGCGCGGAGTCGCAGCTGCGAGGCATTCCCCGCCTGCACGCTTCCGGCGAGGGCCGCAGCGCGCTCTGGGTCCTTGAGGACCGCCTTCCGGGGTCATCGCCGCGGGCGCGCGACCCGAAGCGGTGGTTCGCAGAGGCGGCGCGCTGGGCGCTCGAGCTGGGCGGCGCGCCCGGCCCGCAAGTGTGTGAAGGCTCGTGGTGGGCCGATGAGGCCGCCGCCGCGGTCGACGTGGCGCCGCCGCACCTCCGTGACGCGGTGTCGGCCGCCCTCGACGCGCTCGGCACCCTCCCGTCGAGCCGGCTTCACGGCGACTTCCAGCGCAAGAACATCCTCGTCGACCGCAGCGGCGGCTTCGGTGTCGTCGACTGGGAGCGGGCGTACCTGGACGGGCCGCCCGGGCTCGACGTGCTCTTCCTCGCGCTGATGGCGCGCGGCAACCGTCCCGACGAAAAGCTCGTGCGCTCGCTGGCGGCCGGCCGCGACCCGGAGTGGGCGCCGCTCCAGCGTCTTCTCGGCGACGGCGGCGTCGAGGGCATCGAGCTGCGCGCCTACCTGCTCGCGGCGCTCGCCGTCTGGGCCGCGAACGAACGGATGCGCGCCGGGGCGCTGGGCCTGCCGCAGGCGCACAGCGAGCGGTACCGCGAGCTCCTCCTGGACGTCGGGCCGGAGCTGGTGTGAGCAACTTCGAGCATGCGTTCCTCGCTCCCGCCCCCGCGGAGCCGGTCGAGCCTGGCCCGATGCCGACGTTCTCGATCGTCATCGCGGCCTACCAGGCCGAGCGGTACATCGCGGCGGCGCTCGAGTCCGCGCTCGCCCAGACCCTCCCGGCGCGGGAGGTCGTCGTGTGCGACGACGGCTCGACCGACGGCACCGCACAAGCTGTCGCTCCGTACCGCGACCGCGGTGTGGTGTATCTCCACCAGGAGAACAAGGGCGAGCCGACGGCAAAGAACGCTGCCGCCCGCGCCGCGACGGGCGACTTCGTCGTCCTCCTGGACTCCGACGACGAGTTCCTGCCCCGGCGCCTCGAAGCGCTGGGCGCGCTCGCCGCCGCCCGGCCCGACCTCGACCTGATGACGACCGACGCGTACATCGAGGTGGACGGGAAGATCGTCCGCCGCGCCTATGACGTCGCTTCTCGGTTCGACGTCGACGACCAGCGCAAGGCGATCCTGCGCGGCAACTTCATCGTCGGCCACTGCGCGATCCGCCGCGACCTTTACCTCTCGGTCGGAGGCTTCGACCCGGCGGTCTACACCGCGGACTGGGACTGCTGGATCCGGTTGATCCTCGACGGCGCGCGGGTCGGGCTCGTGAACGAGCCGCTCGCGCTCTACCGCGTGTGGGCGGGGAGCCTCAGCTCGTCGCGCCTCGCCTACGCGCTGGGCCACGTCCAGACGCTGGAGAAGACCGCCGCCCGCGACGACCTCGACGAGTCCGAGCGCGCGGTGCTGCAGGAGTCGCTCGAGCGCCGCCGGCGGACGGCTGAGCTGACCGCCGCCGAGGCAGCGCTCGCGGACCGGTCGCGGGGAGCGCGGCGGCGGCTGCTCAGGATCGCGCTCGACCGAAGGTACGAGGGCCGCACCCGGGCGAAGGCGGCCGCCGCGGCGCTGGCGGCACGGGCGGCGCGACGGCGGCTCCGTAGGCGGACGGAGGCGGGCGAGTCGCGCCTCGGTCGCCCCGGCTACTGACGCCGGCCCGCGAGGGCGAGCATGGCCTGCGCAGGCAGCCTCCCGCCGCGGGTACCGATCACGCCCTGCAGCCAGTGTGCGTCGTCTCGCGGCAGGAAGCCGATGAGCAGCGAGAGCGCGAGAAAGACGACCCCTCCCGCGAG
>Ga0075426_10004308_pt1 | contig 10122 bp, 8 predicted proteins | sample SoiMethybrSBSTD5_FD_75304 | JGI IMG/M metagenome (GOLD analysis project Ga0075426, IMG submission 75304) | Bulk soil microbial communities from a Populus tree surrounding site in Tennessee, USA - Soil MetaG P. TD hybrid SBSTD5 | ecosystem: Environmental > Terrestrial > Soil > Tree plantation...
ATGCAGGGCGAGTTCTTCTTGGCCTGGTCGAAGAGGTCGCGGACGCGGCTCGCGCCGACACCGACGAACATCTCGACGAACTCGGAGCCGGAGATGCTGAAGAAAGGCACACCGGCCTCGCCGGCAACCGCCTTGCTGAGCAGCGTCTTGCCGGTACCCGGAGGACCGACGAGCAGGACGCCCTTCGGGATGCGCGCTCCGAGGGCGACGAACTTCTCCGGGTATTTGAGGAACTCGACGATCTCGGTGAGCTCCTGTTTGGCCTCGTCGACACCGGCGACGTCCGCGAAGGTGATCGCCGGCTTGTCGCCCGCGATCATGCGCGCGCGCGACCGGCCGAAGGAGATCGCCTGGTTGTTGCCGCTCTGCGTCTGGCGCAGCACCCACCACATGAAGGCCGCGATAAGGACGACGAGGATGATGTTCGGAAGCAGGACGCTCAGCAGATAGGTGCCGCTGTTGTTGTTCTCGAACTTGACGTCGGTCTGCCCGGTGAACTCGTTGGCCCAGCAGGGGCTGGTCGAGCAGTCCGGAACCGTGACGTTGTGCTTCTTGCCCGCGTCGTCGAGTGCGGTGGCGTCCGTGCCCTTGATGTCTACCTGCTTCACGTGGCCGGCCTGGATGTTCTGGACCAGGTTTGAGTAAGACCAGTCGTTCGCGCCCTGGTTGCCCTGCAGCGACTGCCAGGTGAACCAGAAGACGAGGCCGAGAACGACGATCAACGCAAAGTAGAAAAGGCTGGAGCGGGGTAGGCGGCTCAACTCGACTCTCCTCGAGGACTGTTGGCGGATTCTAGCACGGCTTTTTCGGGCTCCCTTGCCGACAGGATACGGGTCACGGTCACATGGATGGACGGTTCTCCCGAGCTCGCGGCAAGCTCATCGTCGATGGCGACGCCCGGAACCCATGCCAGCCGGTCGCCGCTGAGCACGAGCGGCCACGTGTCGCGATCCTCTCTGGGGACGCGCGCATCCACGAACACATCCTGCAGCTTGCGGGTGCCGCGTCGCTGGTGGATGCGCATGCCCGGGCGCCGGAAGGCCACCCTCAGGTCGGGCCCGGGCTTGAGGTGGGCCGCGCCCGGCTCCGCACAGCCCGCGCACGGCCTCGCCTGCAGCGTCACGTTCATCGAAGGAGCAACGCCGGGAACGACCTCGGCGCGCGCGCCGACCACGCGGAACCGCAGCCTGCCGGGGAGGTCGACCCGCTTCCCGCCGAGCATCGCCTTGAGGTGAGCGCGGGACAGTCCGGGCTCGGAGCCCCCCGCGCGGGTGTAGAGGACGCGCATCGCCTCGGCGGCGACCGGCTGCGGAAGCTTGCGGAAGTCTGTGTTTCCCTCGACCGCCTCCAACGCCGCCGCGTGCACGCCGGCCTGCACCTCCGCGGCGCGCCGCGCGGCGCCGTGCAGCCGCTTCACGATGCCCGGTCGGTCCCGCTCCAACGCGGGCAGCAGGTCGAGCCGCACCCTCACTCGCGCAAAGCGGCGATCGCTGTTCGCCGGATCCTGCACCGGCGTCACGCCGCGATCGCGTAGGTAAGCCTCGACGTCCGCGCGCCATGTATCGAGCAGCGGCCGCACGAAGATCCCGCGGCGCGCGGGCATCCCGCGCATGCCGCTGATTCCGCTCCCACGAAGCAGGTGCAGAACCGCGCCCTCGACCACATCGTCGGCGGTGTGGCCCAGCGCGACGGTGGTCGCGCCGCACCGCGCGGCGGCGCGCTCGAGGAACTCGTAACGCAGCGTTCGCGCGCCCGCCTGCAACGAGCCTCTTGGCACTGGCGCCGCGCGGCGCTCGGTGATGAGAGGGACCCCGAGGTCCTTGCACAAGCGCGCGACATGACGCGCCACCTCCGCTGATGCCGGCTGCAGAGCGTGGTCGTAATGGGCCGCGACGACATCGCGATGCTGTTCGCGCAGCATCAGCAGCAGCGCCGTGGAGTCGGGGCCCCCAGACAGCGCGACCATCACCCTCTCGCCGCGATTCGACATGCCGTGACCAGCATATGAGCTGATCAGCTAGGGAATTGCGAGCGTGGTGGTGCCGGGTGGACTCGAACCACCGACAACGCGATTATGAGTCGCGCGCTCTGCCACCTGAGCTACGGCACCAGCGCCGCAAGAGCTTAGCGGGCTAGCGAGACGCCGCCGCTCGGGCCTTCAGCTTGCGCTTCTTGAGCCGGCGCTTTGAAAGCGCGACCCTCTTTCTCTTGTTCACCTGACATCTCCGAATATGAGAGGAGCCGAGTGGGCTCGGCTCCTGGTGGTTGGCTTTGGTTGCGGAGCTTGGATTCGAACCAAGGACCTTCGGGTTATGAGCCCGACGAGCTGCCGCTGCTCCACTCCGCGTCCCGGATTATACCCGTCTAATTCCAGGTCACTTGCGAGGCCTCACGGAGCCGGAGTCGGCGATGGTGAGGGCGCCGGCGGCTCGGTGATCAGGTACACCCGCTCATTCGGTTTCGAGTAACCGTTGAGCCTTGCCTCCTCCTCATCCGCGGAGCCGTTGTTGATCGCCTGAATGTCCTTGCGGTAGCCCTCGTTCTGCTGGGCGATGAGCGCGTTCTGGTTGCGCAGCTCGGCCACCTGCTGGGCGAGCCTGTGGCCCAGGTAGGCCTCCTGCGCGTAGCCGTAAAGGGCCCAAACGGCGGCCACGATGAAGAGAAGGATGAGCAACGGCCTGCCCACGCCAAATGTGCGCGGGCGCGGATTGCCGGGCGGTGTAAGCGCTGCTGCGTATCTCATGGTGGATCGTGAAGTGCGACGTGTCCGAGGACGAAGGAATGCCGACTATATCAAACGGTTTTCGATTTGTCGGGGATAGCGTCCCAACGCCTGACCAGCTCCTGCGCGTCGAGACCACGCAGCTCGATGCCCTCGGCCTTGAGCGACCCCTCGAGCGCCGCGAAACGGTCGCGGAACCTCTGACCGGCGACTCGCAGCGCATCCTCGGGGTTGACCTTGAGCTTGCGCGCGAGCGCGACCACCGCAAACAGCAGGTCACCGAGCTCGTCGAAAGCTTCTTCGGCATTCGTCGCGTCTGACAGCTCGCGCGCCTCTTCGGCAACCGCCTCCGCGGCGCCAGTGGGTGATTGGAAATCAAATCCCACTCGGGCCGCCCGCTTCTGCAGGCCCAGAGTCCACGCGAGCGCGGGCAGGGTGCTCGGAACTCGATCGACCACCGACTCTCCGTCGCGGCCCGCGCGCCGCGCCTCGTCGACCTTCGCGTGCTCCCAGTTGCGCAGGACCTCATCCGCGTTGGCGACGGCGACGTCACCGAAAACGTGCGGGTGCCGCGCGACCATCTTTGCGGCCGCCGCCTCGGACACGTCCACGGCGCTGAACCGGCCCTCCTCGGCGGCGATCTCAGCGTGCATCGCGACCTGCAGCAGCACGTCGCCGAGCTCCTCCTTCATCTTCGCGTCGTCCTTCGCGTCGATCGCCTCGAGCAGCTCGTACGTCTCTTCGAGCAGGTAGGGGCGCAGCGATTCATGCGTCTGCTCGCGGTCCCACGGGCATCCGCCAGGCGCCCGCAGCCGCGCGACCACGTCGAAGAGCGACTCGATGCCGGGCCGGTAGGGCCTGTCGTCAGACACGACGCGATTCTGTCACGGCCAGGTCGGCCGCCCTGCCCGCCTCGTAAAGCTCAGCCATCTCCTCGAGCATGGTCAGCAGGTCACGCTGCCAGCCCTCACCCTGCCGGCGCATCTTGATCTTGTTCACCCCGATCACGATCCGCCCGGCCATCCGATGTGACAGCTCATCGACGTCGAGAAGCCGCTTCGGGTCGACGCGCACGACGATGTCGTGGCCTTCGGCGACGACGCCGCGCAATCCCATCCGCTGCCCTCGCAGCTTTACGCGCAGGGAGTAGACGAGGTTGTCGAGCTGCGCCGGTCCCGGGCCGTAACGGTCGATCAACGAGCGCAGCACTGAATCCAGCTCGGCCTCGTCCTCCGTTGCGGCGAGCTGGCGGTAGGCGCCGAGCCGAAGCTTCTCATCGCGGATATAGGAGCGAGGGATGAAGTGGTCGAGCGGCAGCTCGAGGTTCATCTCCGCGGTGGACAGCACGTCACCGACCACGTCCTCATCGGTTCCGGTGCGCAGCTTCTGCACTGCGCTCTGCAGCATCTGCAGGTACATCTCGAAGCCGACCGCGGCGATCGCGCCGTGCTGCTCGGTGCCCAGGAGGTTGCCGGCACCTCGGATCTCCAGGTCGCGGAGCGCGATCTTGAAGCCCTGCCCTAGCTCGTGCAGCCCGGAGATGACGTCGAGCCGCTTGTCCGCGCTTTCGGTGAGAGTCCGCCGCGGGTCGTAAAGGAAATACGCGTACGCGCGACGGCCCGAACGACCGACGCGGCCGCGCAGCTGGTAGAGCTGCGCAAGACCGAAACGGTCGGAGCGCTCGACGACGATCGTGTTGACGTTCGGGATGTCGAGGCCCGACTCGATGATCGTCGTGCACACGAGCACGTCGAAGTTGTGGGCCTCGAACTCCACCATCACCTTGGCGAGCTCGTCCTCGGCCATCTGGCCGTGGCCGACGGTGACGCGCGCGTTGGGGACCAGGCGCCGCACGCGCTCTGCCGCCTTCTGGATGGTGCGCACGCGGTTGTGGACGTAGTAGACCTGGCCGCCACGCTCGAGCTCGCGGCCGATCACCTCCTGCACCAGGTTGTCGAGGTCGGCGGTCACGAAGGTCTTGATCGGCTGCCGCTCTTCCGGAGGCGTCTGGATCACGCTCATGTCGCGGATTCCGCCGACGGCCATGTGCAGCGTGCGCGGGATCGGCGTCGCCGACAGTGACAGCACGTCGAGCTGGGTGCGCAGCTTCTTCAGGCGCTCCTTCTGCATCACGCCGAAGCGGTGCTCCTCGTCAACGACCAGGAGCCCGAGGCGCTTGAACCTCACGTCCTTCTGGAGGAGGCGATGCGTGCCGATGACGATGTCCACCGAGCCCGCCTTCAATCCCTCGACGGTGCGTGCCTGCGTCTCGTCGTCGACGAAGCGCGACAGCATCTCGACCTGGATCGGGAACTTCGCCAGGCGCTCGCGGAAAACATGGAAGTGCTGCTGGGCGAGGACCGTGGTCGGCGCCAGCAGCGCCGCCTGCTTGCCGCTCATGGCGGCCTTGAAGGCCGCGCGCAAGGCCAGCTCGGTCTTTCCAAAACCGACGTCACCGCACAGAAGGCGGTCCATCGGCCGGTCCGATTCCATGTCGGCCTTGATCTCTGCGAGCGCGTTGAGCTGGTCGGGCGTCTCTTCATAAGGAAACGAGGCTTCGAGCTCCTCCTGCCACGCGGTGTCGGTCGCGAACGCGATGCCGGGCCGCGCCTCGCGCTGGGAGTAGATGCGCAGCAGGTCCTCGGCGACGTCCTGCACGACCTTCTTCGCGCGGCTGCGCGCGCGAGACCAATCGCTGGTGCCAAGGCGGTGCAGCGTCGGCTGCTCCTCCCCACCCAGATACTTCTGGACGCGGTCGAGATTCTCGACCGGGACGAACAGCTTGTCCGCGTCGGCGTACTCGAGCTCGAGGTATTCGCGCTGCGCGCCGTCCTGCTCGATGAGCCGCATGCCCGCGAATCGCGCGATGCCGTGGTCGACGTGGACGACCAGCTCGCCCGGCGCGAACTCGAGTGTGAACTCCTTCGTGAGCTCCTCGGCCGTGGCGCGCGACGAGCCGCGCCCCCTGGACGGCCGGCGCACGCGGCCGAAGAGCTCGGCGTCGGTGACGAGGTGGAAACCTGCGGAGGCCAGCGAGCATCCGGCGGCGACGTCCACATCCGCGTGCATCAGCCGGGCGCTGAGAACCAGGTCGACATCGAGGTCGACGTCAACTACGGGAGTGCGCACCTCGTCGGCATCGAGCGCCGCCTGCAGGCGGTCTCCCTGTTCGGACGCGAGCACGACGGTCGCCTGGCTGGAGAGACTCGCAGCGGCCCCCAATGCACCGGGCCGGCCGACAAGGGGCTCAGCGTCGGTCCAGCCGAGCTCGATCGCGCCGTCGGGCGGCTCGCCCGCGGTGAGCTCGATGACCGGATCGTCGTCGCGCGCCGTGAGGCGCTTGACCGGGATGACGGGCAGGCGGAAACCCTTCGGCAGCTCGCCGCCCTCGGACTCGGCCGCCGCGAGCATGCCGGTTTCCTCCGCGATCGAGCGCGCGTCCGCGCGCTGGCGCTGAGGCTCGAAGTCCAGCACGACGCAACCCGGCGGCACGTGCTCGAAGAGCGACGGAAGGTCCGCCTCGATGTATGCGGAGTAGAACTCGATGCCCGGGAAGGAAGCGCCCGCCTCGAGTCGGGTCAGGTCGTCCTCCCACTCCGCGGCGACGTCCGGCCGCAGTGCCGCCAGGTCCAGCGACTCGCGAATCCGCGCGACGGCAGCCGCGCCACGCTCGGGTCCGATGAGAAGCTCCTTCCCTGGCCGGACGACCAGCCGTCCGAGCCCCATCACGGAGCGCTGGTTGACGGGGTCGAAGATGCGCAGGGTGTCGATGCTGTCGCCCAGCCACTCCGCGCGCGCCGGCTCGTCGGCCGCGGCCGGAAAGACGTCGAGGATGCCGCCGCGGAGCGAGAACTGGCCCGGCGCTTCCACCAGCGGCTCGCGCGAGTAACCAAGCTCGACCAGCCGCGCCGCGATGCTCACGGGGTCGGGACCGCGGCCAGGCTCCAGCTCGACGGTTCCGGCAGCCAGGTCGGCCGGCGAGATGGTCGCCCGCGATGCGGCTCGGCGGGACGAGACGACGACGCACGGATCGATGCCCGCCGCGGCGAGCGCCGCGAGCGCGTCGAGGCGCCGGCTGACAGCTTCGTCAAAGGCCGGCGGGCGATCGAGGAAGGAGACACCGACCTCCGCGAAGACATGCGTGGACGGGCTTCCGCCCAGCCAGAGGCGCAGCTCGGCGGCGAAGCGGTCGGGCGATGACACCAGGACGAGCACCGGGCGGCCGCCACCGATGGCGGCCCGAGCGACCGAGGCCGCGACAACCGGCCACGCGGCCCGCGGCAGACGCCCGGCGGAGATGGTCTCGCGCGGCGCCGCCAGCCAGCGCTGCAGGCCAGGCGCGGCGGAGAGCGTGGCCTCCCAGAGCCGGGTCACTTCAGCTCCTCGCAGCCGAGCGCGCCCGCGCGGTTGAAGCGCTCCATCGAGCGCTCGATACCCTCGTTCAGCGCCAGCTCTAGCGCGTCCGCGACGCCGCCCACGACGTTCTCGAGGCGCGCGGCCTCGGCCTTGGTGAAGCGCCCCAGCACATACGGCCGGCCCGACTCTCCTGGACGCCGGGCTGGTTTGCCGATCCCGACCCGAAAGCGGACGAAGTCGGGCGTGCCGAGGGCGCGGATGATCGACAGCACGCCGTTGTGGCCCGCGCCCGAGCCGCCTTTGCGGATTCGCAGCCGGCAGAGGGGCAGGTCGAGCTCGTCGTGAACGACCCAGACACGGTCGGGCTCCACGCCGACGTCCCGCAGCGCCGCCTTCACCGCCTCGCCGGAGAGGTTCATGTACGTCTGCGGCAGGACAAACCAGGTGCGGCGGACCTCGGAATTGCCGACCAGCGAGCGCCAGCGCTTCTTCTTGATGTCCACGTCGAATCGAGACGCAAGCGCGCGCACGCAGTCGAAGCCCAGGTTGTGCCGGGTGTCCGCGTACTCGGACTCCGGGTTACCCAGGCCCACGATCAGGGTGGTCTGCTGGCTTGGTTCTTGTTCGCTCATGTAGACGCGGAAAGGCCCGTGGCGAGCGCCACAGACCGGGTCAGAGTCTACCGGTGAGCTCGACTCCTGAGCGGGCGAGGCATTCGATCGTCAGCCTCCACATCTCGTGCCTTTCGGTCTCCTCGTAGTGGTCCCAGCGCAGCAGGTGCAGCAGGCCGTGCACGACGAGCAGCGCGAGCTCGGTCGACGGAGGGTGGTCGTAGTCAAGCGCCTGGCTCTCGACCGCCTCCCACGACACCGCGATGTCACCGAGGTGCGGCCAGACGCCTTCGAACGACAGCACGTCGGTCGCGTAATCCTCTTCGGCGTAGGAGCCGTTGAGCTGCCGCAGCTCACGGGCATCGGTCACCCGAACCGCGACTGTCGCCTTGCCAACCGGCATCCGCGCCGCCACCTCCGGGACGCGCACGGCCTCCTTGAGAACACGCCTGATGAACGACGGCGGCACCGGCGCGCGCACGGCCTTGACGACATCCACATCGAGTAATGTCACGGGCGATGAAAATCCTGGTCACTGGCGGGGCCGGCTTCATCGGCTCGCACGTGGTCGACGCGTACATCGCGGCCGGGCATCAGGTTGCGATCATCGACAACTTCAGCACCGGGAACGAAGACAACGTCAATCCATCGGCCCGGCTCTTCCGCGTCGACGTCCGCGAGCGCACGGACGTCGAGCATGCCATTTCCTCTTTCAAGCCGGACGTCGTCAACCACCACGCCGCCCAGGCGGAGGTCCCGAAATCCGTCGCCGATCCCGGCAACGACGCCCTGATCAACATCGTGGGCGGTCTGAACCTGCTCAAGGCGAGCGTCGACGCCGGAGTCAAGAAGTTCATCTTCATCTCCACCGGCGGTGCGCTGTATGGCGAGCCCGATGTGGTGCCCGCAGAAGAAGGTCACCCGGTGCGGCCCCTGTCTCCGTACGGCACGGCGAAGTACTGCTTCGAGCAGTACCTCGGAACGTTCAATCGAACCTTCGGCCTGAACTACACGGTGCTTCGGTACGCGAACATCTACGGCGCGCGCCAGGACTTTCAGAGTGAGGAAGGGCGGGTGGTGGCGATCTTTGCAAGCCGCATGCTTTCGGGGCAGCCGCTGACGATCGACGGTGACGGCGAGCAGTCCCGCGACATGCTCCACGTCGGCGATTGCACCACCGCAAACCTGGCGGCGCTCGAGGGCGGCGACGGCGGAACCTATCACGTGAGCACGGCGACGCTGGTGTCGGTCAACGAGCTCTTCCGCAAGCTTGCGCTCCTCACCGGCTACACCAGGGAGGCTGAACATGGACCAAGCCGCCGCGGAGACGTGTACCGGATCTCGCTCGACAACACGCATGCCCGCGAGGAGCTCGGCTGGGAGCCACGCATATCGCTCGAGGAAGGCCTGAGCCTCACGGTCGACTACTTCCGCGACCGCATCGGGACGATCGAGGAATGAGGAAGCGCGCCCATGAGTGACTTTCTCGCCGCACTTCACCGCATCTCCGCGACGGCGCTCCTCATCTTCGCGCTCGTGCTGGCGGTCTGGGGGACGTACCTCTACTTCCGCAGGGCGGCGGTCAACGGCGGTTTCCGCTCGAGCTTTCTGATCATGGCGGGCCTGACCGCGTTGCAGGGATTGTTCGGCGCGGTGCTGCTCTTCCTCGGCAACCGGCCGGGGGACTGGCCGCTGCACATCGTCTACGGCATCTTCGCGGTCCTTTTTCTCCCGGGCATCTACTTCTACGCGCAGGGCGGGACGAAGCGACGGGAAGCGGTGTTTCTCGCGGGCGCGGCGTGGGTGGTGGCCATCGCCTACTTCCGCGGCATCGCGACCGGCTGAGATGGCCGCCCAACGCCACCTCCTGATCACCGGCGGCGCCGGCTTCCTCGGCGTCAACGCGGCCGACCACATGGTGAGCGCGGGATGGCGGGTCACCGTGCTGGACAACCTCAGCCGCGCCGGCACCGACCGAAACCTCAGCTGGCTCACCCAGCGCCATCCCGATTCCGTCGCCTTCCTAAAAGAGGACGTGAGGAACGCGCAGGCCCTCGGCCCCCACGTCAAGGATGTCGACGCGGTGCTGCACCTCGCGGCCCAGGTCGCGGTCACCACGTCGCTGGTCGACCCCGTCACCGATTTCGAGGTCAACGCCGGGGGCACCGTGAACGTCCTGGAGGCGGTGCGCAAGCAGAATCGCGAGGCTCCGATCGTTTTCGCATCGACTAACAAGGTGTATGGAAAGCTCGGAAAGAGCAACTCCGCCTGTAAAGAGACGCAGCCCCTCGACTTCCACAGCCCGTACGGGTGCAGCAAGGGCGCGGCCGACCAGTACGTCCGCGACTACGCGCGCTGCTTCGGCATGCAGACCGTGGTGCTCAGGCAGAGCTGCATCTACGGCGCGCACCAGTACGGCACCGAGGACCAGGG
>Ga0075426_10004311_pt1 | contig 10116 bp, 8 predicted proteins | sample SoiMethybrSBSTD5_FD_75304 | JGI IMG/M metagenome (GOLD analysis project Ga0075426, IMG submission 75304) | Bulk soil microbial communities from a Populus tree surrounding site in Tennessee, USA - Soil MetaG P. TD hybrid SBSTD5 | ecosystem: Environmental > Terrestrial > Soil > Tree plantation...
AATTCTTCGCCGCCGCCTTGCCGCTCTGGGGTTGAGTTTTGATGAAATCAATTCGGAAATTGTCGGGGCGGGTGCGCTTCACGGAGACTTAGCGGGTGAGCCTTCGGTTGATCTCTCCGAAGCTTTGCTGCGCGTCGGCGTCCGTTCGCAAGACAAAGCGGTCGTCGCGCGATTTGTCAAAGAACTTGCGCCGCTTGGATTGAATGGGCCGCCAACCGTTTGCGGATTAGGCAGCGGACGTCCAAAGGTGGAAGAGATCGTCGCTTATTGGCCGGCTTTGATACCGAAATCTGTTGTCTCTCCTCGAGTCGATCTGATGACCGTGTGAGGCTTTCATCACAGGAACAGCCGTTTAGGTTCGTCGGGGTTTGGCTCATTGATCGGTGGGGGATCAGGCTGATTGTCAGGCGTGCCCGGCTGATCGGGAGGTGTTTCAACCGGAGGGCCATGTTCCTCATCTGGCGGCAGTGGAATCGTGTCCGGAGGCATTTCGATATTCGGGTTCTCTCTCCGGCTCTTAAGATTGGACGCTGATTCACGCGAGTAGATTGTAGTATCCATAACAGACTCTCGAGAGGCTGCGGCGTGCAGCCTCTCGATACGAACCTTGTGGTCGGATAGACTTCACTTTCTGATTGCGTCGCCAACATCCTTAATGGCATCACCCACCTTGCGGCGCGCAGTTCCGAAAGCTTCTTGCGTTTTGCCGGCGGCTTTATCGTCCTTCGATCTTTGAACCATATCAGGATCGTTCGTAGCTCGTCCCATCTTCTCTTCAACCGTACTCTTGGCCTGTTTGAATTTGCCTTTGACTTCGTCTTTGTTCGGTAAGCCCATTGTAATTCTCCTTCATCGATTTTTGGATCAAATCATACTCCACCAGGGAGGCGGCTTCTTCGTTGCCGTAAGAGCGGAAGCAGCTACATCATCAACACCAAGAAAAGCACTACGAGAAAAGCTTTCCGCATGATTAGCTCCCGGTTCGATTACAAGCAAACACGACAATTGTAAAAACAAGCGCTGTGCCATTGCGATAACAGCGTACGCACGGAGTTAAGAGCATCATTTGATGAAATCACCGCAGGAATTCCGGTCACTATCTGTCCGGCAGGGCGATCAAGAGTGCTTCGTTTTTTTCTGAGGCGTGAAGCCCTCTTGAAGCGATTCGAAATCGAACAAAGTATCTTCTCCGACTTTATCGCGTCTACAAAGCGACGACTGGAGCGCGTTCGCAGGGTCGAAATTCCTAAGCGGTTGCTAACACCTCCACAAGAACATCACTGACTCGGGACGGTGATCACGTTGGACAGTTGTCCGTCCGCATTTCGCACTTGCACAGTCACGTTTTCCGGACCGGAGATTCGCCCTGTTGAGAAACCGCTCGTAAGCTGAATGCTGTCGATGAAATTCGTATCGTCGGCGATGACACCGTCGATCAACACCTGTGAGGCCGTCGTGAAATTCCCACCCGTTAAGTCCAACTCAAATTTTTTCCATTTCGAATTGGCGAAGAGGAAATCGACTGGGTTTCCTTTTCGTAATATCTGGACCGCACTGAGGGTCGGCGGCGGCGTAGGTGCGTTACCACACACTCTTTCCTGTAAGATAAATGGCGGCCGCGGATCCTGATCGAAGTCGAAGCAATCGGTCATATCGTTGGCGACCATATCCCGGGCGGTTAGCGCCGCAAGCTTGAACCGATTCTCAGCGAACTTCAGAAGCGAAGAGAACTCGTACTGAGTGTGTGAAATCAATCCTTGTTTTGCGAACGGCGAAATAACGAGTAGAGGAACGCGCGGACCGAAACCGAAATTGTCGACCTTTGGAGGCGGGACATGATCGTAGAACCCTCCAAAGTCATCCCAGGTCACAAAGATCGCCGTCGAGCTCCAGTTTGGTCCTTGCATCACCGCGTTGATCTGCTGAACCGTCCAGTTTTCGCCCAGGCAACTGCTATCGGGGGGATGCTCGCTGGTAGCTCCGCTAACAATCCAACACACGTTGGGAAGGTTTCCGTTCAATGCATCGGTAACGAACTGCGTATTGTGAACGACATTACGCGTCCACAGAGAACTATTGCGAATGTGACTGACGGCGTTGAGTGTAGACCATATGTAACCGGCTTCGCCTTTATTCGGAGCGTAGTACTTCCAGCTCAGACCTGCGGCCTGCAGCTCATCAGCAAGCGTTTGAAAGTCGAAACAAGGAAACTTCTGAGTGATGCTGCCATTGGCATCCATAACCTGAACTCTGGCAGTTGACGCTGCGTCACAACCCCAGACGCCTCCGGTCGGGTTGTTGATAGCCCCGGCGGATTGGGCGCCAACTGTGTAGAGATGATTTGGAAAACTTGGTCCCGTCAATGACGAGAACATCCGATCTCCCAGAACAAAACTTCGAGCGTAGGCAAAGTAGTTGGGGATATCGGTTTCAGAGAACTGAGTATAGGAAAGGAAGTCTCCATTCTGGTTGCCACCCGCGATCAGATCAAACTTGTCCATTTTCCCGGCATCGATCGCCGTCACTGCTGCGTTGAACGAGTGGGAAATGTCACGCGGAGTTTTGTCTGGCAAATGACCGAGCGGTATTACCTGTCCGGTGGAGATCATACCGGTTGTTGCGCCGTCAGCACCCGGAAAAGTGCCAAAGTAATTGTCGAAGGTCCGATTCTCTTTAACGATGAAAACTATGTGCTGAATCTTTTCGATTCCTGCAGTGGGGTTGATGCGGATCGAAGTTCGCGCCCGACTTGCGGACGGTCGAACGATGCTTGAATTACCCATCAGGCCGCTGGATACAAACATCAGCACTAACGGCAATATGCTGAGTCCGGTTGAATGCAACCTCTCCCTCATACTGTTCACCCAGTAGTACTCGTCTTGGAGAGGTCTTGAAGGGTGCTTAAACGAAAGTTTAACAGGTTAAAGCCAGAGAAGCAGAGCGGTCTATTCTCCCGATCGTCGCAGAGGTGACAAACCGCTCCGCTATTGTCGACACTACTTATTGATCACAGGCAATGGCCAAGCCAAGCTGATCAATTGCCCTGTCAACCGCGTCTAACGCAGCTTCACGATGACCGCAGAAGTCCTTAGAGGCATCTTCCAAGTCGTCCGCAGCATTGTGCAGAGCCGCAAGCGCTTTGCGAATGAGAGGATGACGTCCGCGCGTTGCGCTTACGCGAACTATGCTCTGACTCTGTGAAACGCTCTGCTCAACGGACTGGATGAGCGATACCGATTGTGCAGAGTTTCGGTCACAGGCAATCGCCAAACCGAGTTGATCTATTGCGTTGTTGACTGCATCCAACGCGGCCTCACGATGACCGCAGAAGTCCTTTGAGGCATCTTCCAAGTCGTCCGCAGCGTTGTGCAGCGCTGCCAGCGCCTTGCGAATCAGCGGATGCCTTTCAGCTTTTGCCGCCGACGGAACCTGACTCTGCGCGACTGAATTCTGCAAAGAGCCAACGGCGATTAGGGACAGTACGACAACCATTATTGTGGTGAATCTCTTCATAACCTTCTCCTCAACTACTAAACATTCGAGGTCCTACAATGGGATTAGAGAGAGACCCTACTAGAAAAGTTTGGAAGAGCGATTGCGGGTTCGTTCGATTGTTTGCTGGCGAGAAAGAGTTTCAGATGCCGAGCCAGTTACAATTTTCAACAGGGCAACCTTAGTGGTTTACACATCAAGGCTAGAGCCCTTCGGTTTCCCGCCTCTTGAAACGAACGCTTGCGGTCTATCCGAACGCAGTGCCGGACGCAAACTTTGATGGTTACCACTTTTGGCTGACGAAGCTGGACACTTTCAAAGTTACTATTAGCGCGCTAAGATGCGCACTGAGGTAGTCAAGGCATTTTTTTATTCAGGGAATATAGAAGTCGCTTACCCATGGTGTATCGAACTGCAAATTCTCAGCGGGAGGAGCATGGCAGGGAAAAGTAAAGGCCAATCGCGGTTGAAAGATGAAAATCGCAGTCTGGCACAATTTGCCTAGTGGTGGTGGCAAGCGTGCACTCTACTATCACGTTCGCGGTCTCGTCGAACGTGGGCACGAAATCACCTGCTGGAGTCTAGACACTGCGGACCATTCCTATCTTCCCTTGACCGAGTTTGCGCGCGAACATGTTGTCTCCTGGCAGTCCAGGAATGGCTCGGGCAAGCACACGGCCGGAGATTCGGCTGAGTACGATCGAGCCATTAATGACATGCGCGCGTTTGATGAAGCCTCCCGGCGCTGCGCCCGCGAGATTGAAGCGGGCGACTTCGATCTGCTGTTTGCCAACTCCGCACTCCCGTATCATGTGCCCTTTATCGTCCGCCACGTGCGCATACCCACAGTGCTATATCTCCAAGAACCTTGTCGGGGCCTGTACGAGGCGGCGCCGATACTTCCCTGGGTCGCCGGTGCGGAACAAGACCTCGAGCGGGCTGACTCATTGGGACCAGAACCGTTCAAGGTGGAATTCCCAAGATTGCAAGCCCTGCGCTTACAGGCGATGCAAGAGTGGTCTAATGTTAGGGCGTGCGACGAGGTTTTGGTCAATTCTTATTTCAGCCGCGAGAGTGTATTTCGGACCTACGGCATAGATTCAAAAGTATGCTATCTGGGAATTGACACATCTCTCTTCCGTGATCTCGCGCTTGATCGCGAGCGCTTCGTTGTCGGGCTGGGTTCATTTCATTCGATCAAAGGAATCGATTTAGCACTCAATGCGATGTCTTTACTTTCGCAACCTCGTCCGCGCCTCATATGGATCTCGAATTCAGGAAGCAAATCTTACGAAGAGGAAATGAATAAACTGGCTTGTTCCCTAGGCATCGAGCTTACTGTTAAAGAGGCAATTTCAGATGCTGAACTGGTTACAATTCTCAACCGGGCAACCTTACTGGTTTACACATCAAGGCTTGAGCCTTTCGGTTTCGCGCCTCTCGAAGCCAACGCCTGCGGTCTACCGGTCGTCGCCGTAGCGGAAGGAGGCGTTCGAGAGACTATAAAGGAAGGAATCAACGGATTTCTGGTCGATCCTGAGCCGGCTGCGATAGCCCGAGTCATGACTCGACTTCTCCAGAATCCTGATTTGAGCAGACAGATCGGTCAGCAGGCGGCCACCCATGTCCAGCAGATATGGAATGTGGAGAGCAGCGTCGATCGTCTTGAGGCTTACTTGCGGGAGGTTGTTTCAAGGCAGCCAAATCGACCGAAACTTAACAGCGAAAAAAGTGGGATCAGTCCTAAACGGGGAGCATGCACGATAATTGCAAAAAACTATCTTGCCTTTGCGAGAACGTTGGTACAGTCTTTCTTGTCCTTTCATCCTGACAACAAGTTTTACGTACTGATCGTTGATGAATTCGAGGGCTACCTCAACCCCGCGGAGGAATGTTTTGAAACTGTTAGTCTGACTGATTTGGAAATTCCAAACCTCCTCAGTTTCTGCTTCAAATACGATATTAAAGAGTTATGCACCGCGACCAAGCCATATTTATTGGACTACCTGATTCGCAAGAAAGGTATTGAGAATATCCTCTACATTGATCCCGACGTTCTCATCACAGCGGCGCTGAAGCAACTTTATGAAAAGCTGGAATTCTACGACATTGTCCTTACCCCCCACTTGGACACGGACTATCCCGATGATGGGTTGCTGCCGGACGATGGTTACATCTTGAGAGCCGGGGTATTTAACCTGGGCTTCATAGGAATCAATTCCAGTGAAAATGCGGCCTCCTTTCTGAGCTGGTGGAAAAGCAAGTTGTATAACGGCTGCGTAGTCGACGTGCCGAATGGCTATTTCGTGGACCAAAAGTTCATCGACTTAGCGCCGATCTTTTTTGGAAACCTCTTCGTTGAAAAGGACACCGGCTACAACGTGGCCTATTGGAACCTGCATAGCCGCGAGATCAGCAGGGACAACGGAACCTGGTTGTGTAACGGGGATCCCATGTATTTCTTTCATTTCAGCGGCTTCACTCTGGAGAGCTCTGAAATATCAGATTACCTTCCAAGTGACATCTCACGACATCGCTTTTCCAATCGGCCCGACCTTGGACCGCTCTTCGACGAATACCAGAAACTGCTTGTCCGAAATGGTCACAGAACAACCAGGACATGGCCATACACTTTTGCATATTTCACAACTGGCGAGGCCATTCCACCTGAACTGAGGATTCAGTATCGCAATTGCCCTTCGAAGTGGCGATCGTATGGCAATCCTTTCAACTCCAAAGAACTCGAAGACATAGCTAACCCACCGGCCATACCCAAAGCAACAGAAGTCCCGGGAGAATCAAAAGCTGAACACACAGAGTCAAGAGCAGATGGATCAACCCCTATCGGGCATTCAACGGCGGAAGAGGAACTAAACAAAATTCTTAATTCCAGAGCCTGGCGGTGGGCGTCGCGTTACGGCCGTTTCAAGTATCGCTTTCTCATACCGGTTTATGATCTTCTTCGCCGCCCATTGAGAAAGAAGGCGAAATTAAATCGAGAGAAATCCTAACGTGCCGAGTCAGGTTATCCGCCGGTCAAGGATGAGTATTAGTTCATAGGTGGAATTAACAACCCGGTAACGTTGTCAATGCTATGAAGCCGGAACACGATCTATTGTTTGTCGCGTGGTCTCAAACATGAACGCGAAATGGAGGCGCGCTAAGTTGTGTTAGGAACCTCGATACCAATAATCGCAACTGGCATGCATCGGTCGGGGACTTCTCTAGTAGCCTCCTGGCTGGCAGCCCTCGGCGTTGATATGGGTCAGGAGTTGTTGCCGCCAGACAAAGCTAATCCGCGCGGCTACTTCGAGGATATCGGTTTCCTGGAATTCCAACGCAGAGTCCTTTCAGAGAGTTGTCTGTCAGATGATGGTGGGCATCCAGATTGGGGATGGACAGAGAGCGAGCAGCTAAACAGAGAGACTTTAAAGGATTTCATCCCAGCCGCGACAAGTATGCTCGCTTCACGAGCTGAAAGGCGGGGACTCTGGGGATGGAAGGATCCTCGTACCACTCTTCTGCTCGACTTCTGGGATACACTGCTTGATGGCGCTTATTACATTTTTGTTTACCGGTTTCCCTGGGACGTAGCCGATTCCATGCAGCGTCTCGGCGCGCCGCTGTTTTTACGCAATCCGGAATATGCCTACCGGATTTGGAGTTTCTACAACCGACACCTCCGCGATTTCTTTATCAAGAACTCCCACCGGTGCGTGCTCTTATCTATTAATGCCTTGCAGCAGAACCCCGATCGATTTGTCGATCTTCTTCGCAAAAAACTAAACCTTGAAATACGCGAGGTAAATCTAAGGGACATTTACGAGCGCGAGTTATTTACCTGTACTGAGGGCCCTGAGGGCTATGATCCGTTGATCGATCTCGTGGCGGCAACCTCACCCCACTGCACGAGACTCTTAGCAGAACTGGATAATCTTGCTGATCTTTCAGCCTCCGGACTCTGGCGAGCGCGACCGGTTCGGAGCAGACCGAATGAAGCAAATGATTTCTCAGCGCCACATCCGGTTGATCTGTCAGTGATCGTTCCATGCCGCGACGACGGCCAGTTTCTGATTGAGGCCATTGCCAGTTTTGAGAGAGTCGCCCCGAAGAATTGCGAACTCATAGTAGTTAATGACGGCTCAACAGAGCTCCGGACGCTGGAGATCCTCAAGATCCTCAGAGACGCGGGATACTGCTTAGTTGATCAGGCAACCCACGGGCTGTCAGCAGCGCGAAATGCCGGAATTAGCTTAGCTGCCGGCCGCCATATCCTGCCTCTCGATGCCGATAACAGGATGCGATCCGGTTTCGTCGAAGCTGCAATCGAGATTCTCGACTCGACGCCGGAAATAGGAATCGTTTATGGCTATCGCCAATTCTTTGGGATGAATACTGGTCTCGACGAAGTAGCGGAGTTCGATTTAGAGGAGATCCTAATGTTTAATTACATTGACGCCGGCGCTGTGTTTCGCCGCGAGGTTTGGGCCGACTGTGGCGGTTACGACCAGAGAATGTCGCCGTTAGAAGATTGGGACCTGTGGATCAGCGCCGCCGAAAAGGGGTGGCGGTTTCACCGCCTTCCCCAGATAACGTTTGAATATCGAGTGCGAGCTGGGTCGCTTCTGTCAATGGTTGATAATGAAGAGTTTCTCGATCAGCTGCTTGAATCCATGATGACCAAGCACTATGAGTTGTATCGGCCCAGATTAGTAAAGCAGTTGGCGAAGATGAAAAGGAGCGCGGCCCACCTGACTGTCAGCGTCAGGCGTTTGTCTGAAGAAAATGATTTGCTCAGGAAAGAATTATTAGCAGCGAAGTCAGGGATGAACAAATCCGGGTTGTGAAGAATTCAGATAGCGACTCTTAGCTTACGTTCGCCGGACCAGGCAAAGGCACCGCAGCTCTTAACGTTGGAACATGGCGACTGGCAAATTATTACCTGGCGCATTCAGCCCGTGCAGATATGTACCGCAGGCTCGCCCGGACAGCCGAGGCTCGGTCCTCTTATGAGAAAGCTCTGTCGTTGACCCAACAGGAACCAGAGCGGCAATTCCTGCAGGAGCGGATTCGGCAGTTGAAATAGAAAGAGATAGCCCGCGCGTTAGAGTGCGCGTAGCGCACGACGGCATAAAGCCTGGGGCGTGAGCCCCAGGATCGCGATAAGTATAATTCCTCAAGCCCGCGAAGCGGGCGACAGCTTCAAGGGAGAATCTCATGCCCGACTCTTACACGAACCTCCTCTATCATATCGTATTTTCAACTAAAGATCGCGGGCCAATCATTACACCTGACTACGAGCCGCGAATTTATGATTACATCGGTGGAACGATTCGTTCACTCGGTGGAATTTGTTGGAATTGAACGGCACTGATGATCATATTCACCTACTCGCCAAGTTGCGACCGGATCGCGCAGTGTCTGACGTTCTGCGCGATCTGAAAGCGAACGCGAGCGGTTGGATGCACGATGTGTTTCCGGCACTGAAACATTTCTCATGGCAACGTGGCTATGGTGCATTCACGGTGAGTCAATCAAACGTCGACGAGGTACGTCGATATATTGCGAAACAAAAGGAGCATCACCGAAAGGTTTCTTTCCGCGATGAATTTATTGAATTCCTGAAAGCGAATGGAATTGAATACGACGAACGATACATCTAGCGTGGAGGCTGTCACCCTCTACCCGGGCTCTCATTAAATACCAATGACTGTTCTTATGAGAGTGCGCGGAGCGCACAGCAGCATAAAGCCTGGGGTGCAGCGAGCGAAGCGAGCAAACCCCAAGGTCGCAATCCAAGAAGGGTTTCAGCCCGCGGAGCGGCGACAGATTTGGAGTGCGGCGGCAATCCCGATTTATCGGGAGCGATGCCGCTTTCGGTCGACCCAATGATCCAAAGCGACATCGTCGTCCCGGCTAGTCGAGACTATGCCGGCGCACTCCATAAGGCTGTCACCCGCTCCGCGGGTTCTTTCTGTTCTTACCGATCGCGATCCTGGGGCTTACGCCCCAGGCTTTATTCTGTCGTGCGCTACGCGCACTGTACTGTTGAAGAATCGCAACTAGCAGGCCTGACCCCAATCATGCATGGGCAGGACAGCTGAGGCTCGGTCCTCTTATGAGAAAGCTCTGGCGCTGACCCAACAGGAACCGGAGCGGCAATTCCTGCAAGAGCGGTCCGGCAGTTGAAATAAGAAAATGATAGCCCGCATATATTAGCCCACTTCCAGTGTGGCTTAGTGAACGGATATTCAGAACTGAAGACCAAAAAGACGCTCTAAGACTCCCTGGACAGTTTCCTGATAGTTGTCGATATCTTCCGGCGTAACATCAGCGGTCGCCTTCTCATGTATGAGTTGATTACGAAGTCGATAATAGTAGTTGATCTTTCCGAGGGTCGCCGCGCCCAACGACACCTTTTGATCGACTAGTTCTATTACATCTTGTCGATGCTTAAACAATTGGGCTAGTGTCTTCCCGCGTAAATCGAGCTCTGTGTGAACTACGAATTCTTTTAGGGCAATCTCGAATTGTAACCCTCCCCCTTTTAGGACCAGTCATAACTAGAGACTTCTGGGTTTTGGGTTAGTAGATATTCCCTGGGCGTCATGTTTCCCAGAGACT
>Ga0075426_10004314_pt1 | contig 10114 bp, 9 predicted proteins | sample SoiMethybrSBSTD5_FD_75304 | JGI IMG/M metagenome (GOLD analysis project Ga0075426, IMG submission 75304) | Bulk soil microbial communities from a Populus tree surrounding site in Tennessee, USA - Soil MetaG P. TD hybrid SBSTD5 | ecosystem: Environmental > Terrestrial > Soil > Tree plantation...
TGGTCGCGATCGGCGAGACCGGGCTCGACTACTACCGCGTCGAGGGCGACACCGAATGGCAGCGCGCGCGCTTCCGCACGCACATCCGCGCGGCGCGCCGCGCCGCGAAGCCTCTCGTGATCCATACGCGTGCCGCCGCCGAGGACACGCTGCGCCTCATGCGCGAGGAAGGCGCGGACGAAGCGGGCGGCGTCATGCACTGCTTCACCGAGACATGGGAAGTCGCGCAAGCCGCCATGGCGCTCGGCTTCCACATCTCGTTCTCGGGCATCGTCACGTTCAAGAACGCCGCCGATCTCAAGGAGGTCGCGAAGCGCGTGCCGCTCGAGCGCATGCTGGTGGAGACGGATTCGCCCTATCTCGCGCCGGTGCCGCATCGCGGCAAGCCCAACCAGCCGGCGTTCGTGAAGCACGTCGCCGAGGAGATCGCGCGCCTGCGCGGCATCGCGGTCGAGGCGGTGGCGCGCGCGACCACGGACAACTTCTTCCGCCTCTTCCGCGACGCGCGCCCGGCGTGACCGCCTCGCGGATCCTGCTCTACTGCCGCGCGGGATTCGAGCGCGAGTGCGCGCAGGAGATCACGGCCGCGGCGCAAGCCGCCGGCGTCGAGGGTTTCGTGAAGGCGCGCCCCGCGAGCGGCTTCGCGCTCTTCGAGCCCCACGAGGCGGACGCGTCCGCGCGATTCGCCTCATCGATCGCGTTGCGCGAGCTCGTCTTCGCGCGCCAGCTCGTGCGCGCTTCGCCCATGGTGCCGCTCGCCGCCGACGATCGCGTCGCGCCGATCGTCGCGGCGGCGCGGGCGCTCGGGCCGGCGAGCTTCCAGGCGCTCTGGCTCGAAATGCCGGATACCAACGAGGGCAAGGCGCTCGCCGCGCTCACGCGGACGCTCGCGCCGCACCTCGAACGGGGCCTGCGCGCCGCGGGCATCGCGTTCGACGAGGCGGCGGCGAAAGACAGGCTGCACGTGTTCTTCGTCGGCAGCCTCGCCTGTCACGTGGGAATGTCGCGCGCGCGCGATGGATCGCCGTGGCCCATGGGCATCCCGCGGCTGCGCATGCCATCGTCGGCGCCGTCGCGTTCGACGCTCAAGCTCGCCGAGGCGCTGCTCGTTTTCCTCGGCGAAGGCGAGCTCGCGCGCGTCCTCGCGCCGGGGATGACCGCGGTCGACCTAGGCGCCGCTCCCGGCGGCTGGACGTGGCAGCTCGCGCGCCGGGGACTGATGGTGACCGCGGTCGACAACGGCGCGCTCGACGCCGCGCTCCTCGAGACCGGCCAGGTCCGCCACCGCCGCGAAGACGGCCTGCATTTCCAGCCGGCGGAGCCGGTGGACTGGATGGTGTGCGACATCGTCGAAAGCCCGTCGCGCATCGCGCGGCTCGCGGCGCAATGGATCGCCCGCGGCTGGTGCCGCCGCTCGATCTTCAACCTGAAGCTGCCGATGAAGAAGCGCTGGGAGGAAGTGCTGCGCTGCCGCGCGATCGCCGGCGAGGAGATCGGCGCGCCGCATACGCTGCGTATCAAGCACCTCTATCACGATCGCGAGGAAGTCACCGCGTACCTGGCGAAGGAACCGCTACACTGGAAACGACCGAGGAGGACGTCATGAGATCGATCATGGTGGCAATGGCGCTGTGCGTCCCGTCGCTCACGATGGCGGGCGGCTCCAACTACAACGTCATTCCGGGCACGCTCGGCGCCGTGGCGGGCAAGGTGACGGAGTGGAACGTCCCCACGCCGAAATTCGCGCGCGACCCGGCGCCGGCGCCCGACGGCAGCATCTTCATCACCGTCATGTTCGGCGACAGGATCGCGCGTTTCGACCCGGTTTCGCACCAATTCAGGGAATGGGACCTGCCGCGCGGCGCCCATCCGCACGGCCTCGTCGTGGACAGGAAGGGGCTCGTGTACTACACGGGCAACGGCAACGGCACCATCGGCAGGCTCGATCCGGCGAGCGGCAAGGTCGTCGAGTACAAGGCGCCTTCGGGCGGCTCGCCGCACACGATCGTCCAGGCCCCCGACGGGACCTTCTGGTTCACCGTGCAGGAAGGCCGCATCGGGCGACTCGATCCCGCGAGCGGCACGATCCAGGAATACAAGACGCGCGGCGGGCCCTACGGGCTCGCGCTCTCGAAGGACGGCGCGGTATGGTTCTGCCAGCTCTCGGGCGATCGCCTCGGGCGCGTGGATCCGGCGACGGGCATGGTCACCGAGATCGACATGCCGCGCGGCAGCGGCCCGCGCCGCGTCGCGGCCACCCCCGACGGCTCCATCCTCTGGTTCGCGTTCTACGGCTCCAACGAGCTCGTCAAGTTCGATCCGATCGCGCAGAAGGTGCTGAAGAAATACGAGCTCCCCTCGGGAGGCGGCGGCGGCGCCTATGCGGTCACCGTCGACGGCGCCGGCTTTCCCTGGGTCGACGAAATCAGCGGCAACACCGTCGTGCGGCTCGATCCGGCCACCGGGAAGATGCAGGTGATCCGCCTGCCCACGACCAACACCGGCATCCGCAAGATGATCATCGCGGCCGACGGCAGGCTCTGGTACATGGGCTCGCATACCGGCAAGATCGGCATGATCGAGTGAGCCGCCGCATCCTCATCAGCGAGTTCATGGACGGGCCCGCCGTGGACGGGCTCGCGGCGCGATTCGACGTCGACTACCGACCGCTCCTCGTCGAGGACACCGGCGCGCTGGAAGCCGCGGTGCCCTTTGCCGACGCCTGGATCGTGCGCAATCGCACGCAGGTGCGCGGCCGGCTGCTCGATGCCGCGGCGAGCCTCAAGGTGATCGGGCGGCTCGGAACGGGCGTCGACAACATCGACATGGCGGCGTGCCGCAAGCGCGCCATCGAAGTGATCGCGGCCTCGGGGGCCAACGCCGAATCCGTCGCCGAATTCGTGATCACGGCGGCGCTCGGGGGGCTGCGGGGCGCGTTCTTCTCGACGCGCGCCGTCGAGGCGGGCACGTGGCCGCGCCTCATGCTCTCGCAGGGCCGCGAGGCCGCCGGGAAGGTCCTCGGCATCATCGGGCTCGGCACCATCGGGCTCCTCACCGCGCGCAAGGCGGCGGCGATCGGCATGCGCGTCATCGCGCACGACGCGCTCCTTCCGGCCGACGCGCCCGCGTGGCGCGAAGTCGAAGGGCCGCCGCGCACGCTCGAGGAGCTCCTCGCCGAGAGCGACGTGGTCTCCCTGCACGTGCCGCTCACCGACGGGACGCGCGGGCTCCTCAATCGCGAACGGCTGGGACGGATGAAGCGTAACGCCGTGCTCATCAACACGGCGCGCGGCGGCCTCGTCGACGAGGCGGCGGTCGCGGCCATGCTGCGCGAAGGGCGCCTCGGCGCCGCGGCGCTCGACGTCTTCGAGCGCGAGCCCCTTCCCGCGGGCACGCCGCTCGCCGGGGCGCCGCGGCTGCTGCTCACGCCGCACATCGCCGGCCTCACCGTGGAATCCAACGAGCGCGTGAGCGCGCTCATCGCCGAGCGGGTCGCAGCCGCGCTGCGCGCGCTGCCCGCCTAGGCTCCCTAGTACTTGAAGACCTGAACCAGGTTCGAATAGTCATCCGTCCACACGCGCCAGTCGGGGCGCGGTGCGACAGGCTCGGTGTGCTCGACGATGTCGGGCCGCAGGATGAAGCGCTTGTCGCGCGTGAGGAGCACCCAGTCGCTCGTGGTGCCGCCATCCTCGGCGCTCTCGTGCACATAGGCGTACTCGAGGCCGTGTTTCTCGGCGATCGCGAGGACCACGGGCTTCAGGTCGAGGAAGCGGTTGGAGACGTGATAGGCGATGACGCCGCCCGGCTTCAGGTGCCGGAGGTACTGGCCTACCGCCTCGACCGTGATGAGGTGAACCGGGATCGAATCGCCCGAGAACGCGTCGATCGCGAGGACGTCGTAGCCCTGCGGCGGCTCGCGCTCCATGCTGAGGCGCGCGTCGCCGAGGACGATCTCGACCCTGGCGGGGGTGTCCTTGATGTAGGTGAACCAGGTCTTCGCGATGCCGACCACGGCCGGGTTGATGTCGTAGAAGCGATACACGTCGTCGGCGTCGCCGTAGACGGCGAGCGATCCGGCGCCGAGCCCGACGACGCCGACGCGGATCGGCTTTCCCTCGAGGGCGACGAGCGCGCGGCCGATGCCCGAGGTGGTCTTGTAGTACGTCGTCGCCGAGCGCCGGTACTTCTCGGAAAGCCACTGCTCGCCGTGGAGGATCGCGCCGTGCACGAGCGAGCGGTAGCGCGTGTCGGGATCGTCGGCGCGGGTCTGGTTCTCCTTCACGCGCAGCACGCCGTAGTAGTTGCGCTCGATGAAGACGGTGTCCTCGGTGAAAGTCCGCACGCGCCACACGAATGCCGAGGCGGTGAAGCCGACCACGACGACGAGGATGCCGACCACGGGCCAGGGTCGCCGCAGGTTGGTCGCAAGGGCGATGATCGCCACGATCACGAGCGAGATCTCGAGCTCGAGATATCCCGGCAGCGTCACGGGCGCGACGATCGCGACCAGCACGCCGCCGAGCACGCCGCCGAGCGACACGATGAGGTAGAAGGTCGTCAGGTGGCGCGCGCCCGGGCGGCGGCGCGCGAGCTCGCCGTGGCAGTACATGCAGACGAAGAAGAGCCCGATGGTGAAGACCACGATCTGCCACAGCAGCTCGAACTGCAGGCTCTTGTCGGCGAGAAACCACGCCATCGCGCACAGCACCCACGCGAGGCTCGCGAGATAGAGGTCGGGCCGGTACCAGGCGCGGCCCTCGAAGCAGAGGATGAACGTGAGGAGGTAGACCGCGAGCGGCACCACCCACAGCAGCGGAATCGCGGAGATGTTCTGGGTGAGGTGGTTCGTCACGCCGAGCAGCGTCGCCGAGCCCATCGTCGCGAGCAGCAGCCATAGCAGCTTCGTGCGCGCGCGCGGCGCCGGCTCCTCGACGGTGGCGGCGAGCTGGCCGCCCTCGACGCTCATCGGCGGGAGCTGCCGGCTGCGCCATGCGAGCGCGGCGCAGGCGACGACGAAGAGCGCGTATCCCGCGGACCATAGCCACGACTGCTGCGGATTGGCGAGCCACGGCTCGAGGACGAACGGATAGCCGAGGAGCGCGAGCATCGAGGCGAGGTTCGAGAGGGCGAACAGCCGGTACGGGCTCGAGCCGGGAAAATCGCGCGCGAACCACGCTTGCGCGAGCGGGCTCGTCGAGGAGAGCAGGAAGTAAGGCAGTCCGACCGTGGCGAAGAGCAGCGCGACGATGCGCGGCACGGGATTGGCGCCGCCCTCGGGCTTCCACGCGCTGTCGGGCATGACGGGGAGGAAAGCGAGGCTCGCCGCAAGCAGGGCGAGATGGATCCACGCCTGGCGGCGCGCGTGCACGCGGCCGGCGAGCCAGTGCGCGTAGGCGTAGCCGAGCAGCAGCACCAGCTGGAAGAACACCATGCTCAGCATCCACACCACGGCGGTGCCGCCGAACCACGGCAGGATCTGCTTGGCGAGCAACGGTTGAACGAGGAAGAGCAGGAAGGCGCTCAGGAAAACCGTTGCGGCGTAAAGCGGCATGGGCGCCGCATCTTAACACCGTATACTCGGCAAGCAGTGCTCGCGTACTACTTCCGTTTCCTCCTTTTCCTCGAGCTCCTGGGATATGCCGTCGCCGGCGTGTGGCTGCGCATGGCGCTCGGCTGGAGCATTCCCGCGATCCTCGCCGCGGCGGCCGCGTGCGCCGTCGGCGGCCGGCTTGCGATGGTCTGCGCCACCAGCGCCGTCGCGCTTCTCGCCGGCGGCGGCACGAGCCGCAATGCGGCGCTCGGAGCGACGGCGGTCGCGCGTCTCGTCGCAGCCGAATGGCGCGCGGTCGTCCTCAACAACTTCTGCTTCGTGCCGTGGGAGCGCTGGTGCCTGCGGCCCGATCCGCAGCCCACGGCGGGCGCAGGCGTCCCCGTCGTCCTCGTGCACGGCTACTTCGCCAATCGCGGCTATTTCGCGCCGCTCGTGCGCGCCCTCGAGGAAGGCGGCGCGGGGCCCGTGTTCGCGCCCAACTTCACCTCGACCTTCGCCACCATCGAGCGTTTCTCCGACGAGCTCCATGCGCAAATCGAGCGCATCACGCAAGGTACGCGACAGCCTCGCGTGATCCTCGTCTGCCACAGCATGGGAGGGCTCGCCGCGCGCGATTACCTGTGCCGCCGCGGGAGCGCGCGCGTCGCGCGGCTGGTGACGATCGGCACGCCGCACGCCGGGACGCTCCTGGCGCGATTCGCCTCGGGGGCGAACGCGCGGCAGATGCAGCCCGGGAGCGCCTTCCTGCGCGAGCTGTGCGCGCGCGAGGAAGAGCGCCGCCCCGCCTGCGGCGTGACCTCGATCTATTCGCCGCACGACAACCTGGTCGTTCCGCAGGCGACGAGCCGGCTCGCCTGGGCGCGCAACATCGAGCTGCCGGGACACGGCCATGTCGCCATCCTGCTGTCGCCGCGGCTCGCGGGGATCGTGCTCGACGAGCTCGCCGAAGCGCCGCCCGGCTCGAGCGGCTACAGGAGCGCGAGCACCTCGGCGGCGTGATTGGCGACCTCGGGCTTGTCGATCACGTGGGAGATGCGGCCGCGCTCGTCGATGACGTAGGTGACGCGCCTGGCGAGCCCCGCGGCCGTCTTGATGCGATCGACGATGCCGCTGCCGCCGAGGGTGCCGTAGGCGCGACCGACGGCGCCGTCGGTGTCGGCGAGCAGGGGGAAATTGAGGCCGTACTTGCGCGTGAACGCCTGGTGGGAACGCGCGTCCTGGGTCGAGACCCCGAGCACCGCCGCGCCCTTGGCGGCGAGCTGCGCGGCGCCGTCGCGCAACGAGCATGCCTGCTTGGTGCAGCCGGGCGTGTCGTCCCTCGGGTAGAAATAGAGCACGAGCTTGCGGCCGCGATAGTCGCCGAGCGCGACCGGGCTTCCGTCGGTCGTCACGCCCTTGAAATCGGGCGCTGCGTCTCCGGGCTTGAGCGTCGTCATGCGAGTCTCGAGTGTACGCTACGCCTTGTTGCGCAGGCGAGACGAGGCCGCCGTGAAATGCGATTTCCCGAGTGAAATCGGTTGACAAGTCGTTTTCCGCTTGTGCATCCTCTCGCTGTCGCGCCTGGAAGGCGGGATGAACAGAACTCAACGTCACCCATGATTGGAGGATTCATCAATGGCATCTAAGAAAGGCAAGTCGAAGAAGGGTGGCCGCAAATCGGCCGCCAAAAAGCCGATGAAGAAGGCCGCGACGAGAAGGACGAAGGCCAAGAAGTCCGGCGCGAAGCGCAAGCCGAATGCCGCTTTCATGAAGCCGATGACGCCGAGCTCCACGCTCGCCGCCGTGATCGGCAACAACCCGATGCCCCGCACCGAGGTCACCAGCAAGTTGTGGGGTTACATCAAGAGGAACAACCTCCAGGACAAGACCAATCGCCGCATGATCAATGCCGACGACAAACTGCGCGACGTCTTCGGCGGCAAGCGGCAGGTCTCGATGTTCGAAATGACCAAGCTGGTCTCGAGGCACCTCAAGTAATCGACGCCCGGGGAGGCGTTCGCATGCGATCGCGGGCCGGCCCATGCCGGCCCGCTTGTTTTTCGCCGACGTGAAAACCGTATCCACCGACGCCGCGCCCGCTGCGCGCGGCCACTATTCGCAAGCCATCGTCCACGGCGGCCTCGTCTATGTCGCCGGGCAGCTCCCGATCGATCCGGCGGATCCCGACCGGCGCGCCGCCGCCTTCGAGGAGCAGGCCGAGCGCGTGATCGACAACGTCGCCGCCATCCTGAAGGCCGCTGGAAGCGGCCTGGACCTCGTCCTGAGGGCGACGGTGTACATCGCGGACGTCGCTCACTGGCCCGCGTTCAACGCGGTCTACGCGCGCAAATTCGGCGCGCACAGGCCGGCGCGCACCGTCGTGCCGGTGGCGGGCCTGCACTACGGCTATCTGGTGGAGATGGACGCGATCGCCGCGCTGCGCGAGGGCGCGCAGGGGCGCTAGGCGCGTTTCTTCGCCTTGGCGCGGGCCTTGCCGCGCCGTGCCGCCTTGCGCTTGGGCTTCGACGCGCCGCGGGAGGAGCCCGCCTGCGTGCGCATGGCGCGGTGCATCTCCTCGGCGAGCTGGCTTACCTGCGCCGACAGGTCGTTCACCTCGGCGCGCGTGATGACGCCCATGCGGCTCAACGTGCGCGCGATGCGCTCCTCGATCGCCTGCTCGAGGCGTCCGAAGGTGCCGCCGGCGGCGCCGGCGCCGTCGCGCACCGTGCGCAGCGCCTGCTCGGCCGCCTCGCGCGCGCGTTCGTTCATCTGCTGTCCCTGCTCGACCAGCGCGTCGAACACGCGCGGCCCTTCGCCGCGCGCGCGCTCGAAGGCGCCGAGGCCCGCGAGCCAGATGCGTTGCGCCGATTCGGCCACCGACTTGCCGAGCTCGTTGTCGAACGCCGAGCCCGTTCCGCGAGTCTCGCTCTTGCCTGCCATGCCCGCCTCCTGTGGGTAGATACCTCAGGGTACACTTTCCGCATCCGGACGAGAAAAGCGGCTCCTCTCATGGCGACGGTCGTGGACACACCCGCGGTGGACAAGGTCTGGCTCAGGTCGTATCCGCCCGGAGTCCCCGCGGAAGTCGACATCGACGAGTTCGCCAACATCGGCGCGATCCTGCATCGCAGCTGCGAACGCTTCGCGCGGCTGCCCGCGTTCTCCAACATGGGCGCGACGATCGATTACGCCACGCTCGAGCGCCTGTCGCGCGACTTCGGCAGCTGGCTGCAGAACACCGCCGGCCTCAAGCGCGGCGACCGCGTCGCCATCATGATGCCGAACACGCTCCAGTACCCCGTGGCGATCTTCGGGGTGCTGCGCGCGGGCTTCGTCGTCGTGAACTGCAATCCCCTGTACACGCCGCGCGAGCTCGAGCACCAGCTGAACGACTCGGGGGCGGTGGCCATCGTCATCCTCGAGAATTTCGCCGGCACGCTGGCGCAGGTCGTGGCGCGCACCGCGATACGCTCCGTCGTCGTCACGGGGCTGGGCGACCTGATGGGCTTCCCCAAGGGCGCGGTGACCAACTTCGTCGTGCGCCACGTGAAGAAGCTGGTGAAGCCCTACGACCTGCCGCAGGCGGTGCGGTTCAAGGACACGCTCGCCGAAGGCGCGCGACACCAGCTCACGGAGCCGCCGCTCACCCATGACGACATCGCATTCCTGCAGTACACCGGCGGCACGACCGGCGTTTCCAAGGGCGCGATGCTCACGCACGGCAACCTCGTCGCGAACCTGCAGCAGGTGTCGGCGTGGATCGGCAAGGGCCTCGAGGAGGGCCGCGAGATCGCCATCACGGCGCTGCCGATGTACCACATCTTCGCGCTGAGCGGCAGCTGCCTCACGAACATGAAGATCGGCACGCACAACGTCCTCATCACCAATCCGCGCGACCTGCCGGCGTTCGTGAAGACGCTCGCGAGGTACCGCTTCAGCTCGCTCACGGGCGTGAATACGCTGTTCAACGCGCTCATGAACACGCCGGGATTCGCGGAGCTCGATTTCAGCGCGATGAAGCTGAGCCTCGGCGGGGGCATGGCGGTGCAGCGCGCGGTGGCGGAGCGCTGGAAGAAGATCACGGGCAAGCCTCTCCTCGAGGCGTACGGCCTCACGGAGACCTCGCCCGGCGTCTGCATCAACCCGATCGTGGAGGGCTTCGAATTCAACGGCACCGCGGGGCTGCCGATCCCGTCCACGGTCGTCACCATCCGCGACGACGACGGCAACGTGCTGCCCCTGGGCGCGACGGGCGAGATCTGCGTGACCGGACCGCAAGTGATGAAGGGCTACTGGAACCGACCCGACGAGACCGCGAAGGTGATGACCGCGGACGGCGCCTTCCGCACCGGCGACATCGGCCTGCTGACGCCGCAGGGCTACGTGAAGATCGTCGACCGCAAGAAGGACATGATCTCGGTGTCGGGCTTCAAGGTCTTCCCCAACGAGGTCGAGGACGTGGTGGCGATGCTGCCCGGCGTGGCGGAGGTCTGCGCGGTCGCCTATCCCGACGAGCACTCCGGCGAGGTCGTGCGCGTGGTGATCGTGCGCAAGGACCCCGCGCTCACCCGCGAGCAGGTGATC
>Ga0075426_10004315_pt1 | contig 10114 bp, 15 predicted proteins | sample SoiMethybrSBSTD5_FD_75304 | JGI IMG/M metagenome (GOLD analysis project Ga0075426, IMG submission 75304) | Bulk soil microbial communities from a Populus tree surrounding site in Tennessee, USA - Soil MetaG P. TD hybrid SBSTD5 | ecosystem: Environmental > Terrestrial > Soil > Tree plantation...
CTGTTAATCCGCAGGTCGTTGGTTCGAGCCCAACTCGGGGAGCCAGATTCATAGAGAGGGTTCGCGCGTAGCGAGCCCTTTTTCATTTGGACGCATCGCTCGTGATCACGCGAGCAGTAGCGTCAGCAATCCGATCACGGTGAGCAACAGCCCGGCTCGGTACCGATCGCTTACATCTGGCTTACTATCCGGCGTCATCCGTTTCGACGCTCCGGCGTTTTTCAAATCATGAAAGTCCTCGCGCCTCTCGTGGCGCTGGCGGTGCTCGCCGGACTGATCGAGCTGTCGCATAGCTGGCGGCTGCGTAGCTGGCTCGGGCGCGTCTTCTGGTTGGTCGTGCTCGCAGCAGGGGCGGCCTGGGCCGTGAGCCTCTTCCTCGACTACTGGTGATCAAACAAAAAAAAAGGCCAGGCGAGCGCCTGGCCTGGGCATGGCTAACGCGCTGCTATGCGTTGCCCGACTTCATATCCGGTGAGGCGGAAGTGGCGGGCGTCGCCGGCTTCACCGACTCGCGCTTCGTCTTTCCGAGCGCCACGCTCTTCGGCTTCTTCACCTTCGCCTTCGCGTGCGCCTTGCCTTCGGCGCTCATGCGGTCTTCCGCGCGGTCACGTCCGAAATCACGATCGGCGGATCCCGGCCCGTTGGAATTCAGCGCTCCCTTCCCGCTCATGCGATCTTCCGCGCGATCACGACCGAAATCACGGTCGGTCGCGAACGGTCCGTTGGAGTTGGCCATCGCATGGCTGTTGACGGAAGGTCCGCCCGCAGCCGCGGGCCCGTTACCGTTGCCGCCGCGAGCGAATGCGGCGGACCCACTGATTGCAAGCACGGCGGATGTCAACACGATCATTGGCGTGATGCGTTTCATCGCAACCTCCTTTTCCCCTGTCTCCCTTTGATTCACTCCACGCGCGGGGATTGCCTGGGAACGTCGCTCGAGGTGCGTCGGATGGGGCAAGCCGATCGGACTACGAACGCAAGCCTACTGCTCGAGGACCTGCTCGATGTCGTACCGGGTCCACAGCTCCGCGAGCAGCTCCGCGATGATGACGTGGCAGCCGTCGGGGCAATCGGTGGGAGTCCCGATGTGCCAGTTGGCCGAAACGTCGTCCGGGGGCGAGCGCCAGTACGGAAGCGGAATGCGACACTTCTTGCACTGGGCCGGCCGCCGCTTCTTGAATTCGCGGTCGAGTATCGCGTAGAGCTGGGCCGGCGAAATGGTCGTGCGAGCTTTGACCTTGGCCATTCTGGGGCCCGATCGCGGGGCAGCGATCCTGTGCGCCGGCTGCCACGAAATCAACAAGTTGGAGTTGCGTGAACACACACGGTTCGGCAACTGCGCCGCCCGGGCTATCATGTCGCCCGTGACGCGCTCCGCCTTTCTCCTCGCGGCACTCGCTGTCGTCGCCGCTGCACATGCTGTCGCGCAGGCCCCGACATCGGTGTACCTCGAAGACCTGACATGGACCGAAGTGCGCGAGGCGACCGGTGGCGGAAAGACCACTGTGATCCTGCCCATCGGCGGCACCGAGCAGAGCGGGCCGCACATGGCGCTCGGCAAGCACAATGTGCGCGTGAGGGCGCTGGCGGGAAAGATCGCCGCGGCGCTCGGTAATGCGCTCGTCGCACCGGTGCTCGCGTACGTGCCCGAGGGGAAGTCATCGCCGCCGACACAGCACATGCGATTTCCCGGCACGATCACGATTCCCGACGACACCTTCGAGCAAACGCTGCAATCGGTCGCGCGCGGCTTCCGCCTGCATGGCTTCAAGGACGTCGTCTTCATCGGCGATCACGGCGGCTACCAGAAGGCCATGGGCCGCGCGGCGGATGCGCTCAACCGCGAATGGGCCTCGACTTCGGTGCGTGCGCACGCCATCGAGGACTACTACCGCGCGGCCACGGTCGATTTCGCGAAGCTCCTGCGCGAGAAGGGTTTCAAGGAGAGCGAGATCGGGACGCACGCGGGTGTGGCGGACACGTCGCTCATGCTCGCGATCGATCCATCGCTCGTTCGCGTCGACCGGCTGCATTCCGCCGGCAACAGCAAGGTCGACGGCGTCGCGGGAGATCCGCGCCGATCGAGCGCGGAGCTCGGCAAGCTCGGCGTCGACCTCATCGTGAGACGCAGCGTCGAAGCCATCCAGAAATCGACCATACGACGATGACCAAGATCCACTTTGCACTGGCGACAGTCCTCGCATTCCTCGCGCAGGCCGCGACGGGCCAACCCGCCGCGTCGACGACCGGCGCGCTCGTCATCGTCCCCGGCTTCGGCACGGTGACGCGCGCGAACGACGAGGCGCACGCAACGTTCGGCGTCGAGGAACAGGACAAGGACAAGGCGCTCGCGGCCTCGCGCGTCAACCAGAAAATCCGCCAGGGAACCGAGATCCTGAAGCGCGAGGACCCGCAGGCGCGCCTGAAAACGCGCGGCTACTATACGTACGCGGTCTACTCCGACAGCGATTCGTCGCGGCCGCTCAAGTCGCGCCAGATCATCGGATGGCGGGTCGGGCAGTACGTCGAAGCCACGACCCAGAACGTGAGCGCCCTGCCCCGCACCGTCGCCGCCGCGCAGCAGGTCCTCGCGCTCAACGGCCTGCGTTTCACGCTGACGGAGAAGACCGCGCGCAGTGCGGACGACGAGCTCATCGCCTCCGCCTACCGCAATCTCACCGATCGCATCGCGTCGATCGCGCGCGCCATGGGGCGCAACGCCGCGGACGCCGTGATGGATACCGTCGACTACGAAGGCTCGGGCGCATACGTGCCGCAGGCGCAGCCGCAGCTGCGCGCATCGGCTGCGCCGGCCGGGATGGCCGCCTCCGCCGCGCAGGCTGTCGAGGAACCCGACTTCGAGCCCGGAGAGACGACGCTCACGATGCGCGTCGTCGGTCGCGTGAGGTTCAGGTAATCGCTTAAAATCTCGTTTTCGCCGGAGCTTTTCGAAGTGCCTTCCCTCGTTTCGCCGCGCGGCGTCCTCGCCGCCCTGGGCCTCGTCGTGCTCGCCGCGCACGCACAGATGCAAACCGTCGCCGGCATGCCGCCCGTCGCCGACCCGCAGAACCTCTACAGCGAGCAAACCGCGGGCAAGCTCAGCGACGCGGTGAAAGGCGCGCTCGAGCGCGTCTACGTCCCGCACGTGCAGTCGAACGACGTCTACGTGATCGATCCCGCGACGTTCAAGGTGGTCGATCGCTTCAAGGTGGGGCTCAATCCGCAGCACGTCGTGCCGTCGTGGGACCTGAAGACGCTCTGGGTCACGAACAACGCCGAGGGGCGCACCGACGGAAGCCTCACGCCGATCGATCCGATCACGGGAAAGCCGGGCAACCCGGTGAACGTCGACGATCCTTACAACATGTATTTCTCGCCCGACGGCAAGTCCGCGATCGTGGTGGCGGAGGCGTTGAAGCGGCTCGACTTCCGCGATGCGCACACGATGAAGCTGCAGTACTCGATCCGCACGCCGGGTTGCGCGGGCGTCAACCACGCCGACTTCGCCATCGACGGCACGTTCGCGATCTTCACCTGCGAATTCAGCGGCGGGCTCGCCAAGGTCGATCTCGTCAATCGCAAGGTCGCGGGCTATCTCAAGCTCTCGAAGGGCGGCATGCCGCAGGACATCCGCATCTCGCCCGACGGCAAGGTCTTCTTCGTCGCCGACATGCACGCGGACGGCGTCTTCGTGATCGACGGCGCGACTTTCAAGGAGACCGGATTCGTCGAGACCGGGATCGGCACGCACGGCCTGTATCCCAGCCGCGACGGCACGAAGCTGTACGTCGCGAATCGAGGTTCGCACAAGATCCACGGCGAGAAGGGCGGGCCCGGGAGCGTCTCGGTCGTCGATTTCGCGACGCGCAAGGTCGAAGCGACGTGGCCCGTGCCCGGCGGCGGCAGTCCCGACATGGGCAACGTCAGCGCCGACGGAAAATGGCTCTGGCTATCGGGCCGCTACGACAACGTGGTGTACGCCTTCGATACCGCGACCGGCGAAGCAAAGGTGATCCCGGTCGGACGCGAGCCGCACGGCCTTGCCGTGTGGCCGCAGCCCGGGCGCTATTCGCTCGGCCACACCGGCAACATGCGCTGAGGCTCAGGTCTTCAGCTCGGACAGCCGCTTCAGCTCCGCCTCGACATCCACTCGCATCGGTCCATGACGGGTCACCGCATCGGTGATCTCGGTGCGGCTGAGCTTCGGAAACTCGCTCATCAGCTCCGCGATGTCGGGCTCGCGCAGCGACACGCGAATGTCGCGCATCGGGTTGTGGATCATCGCTTCGCGAGCCCGGCGCGCACGTCGCCGGCGCGCGATCCCACGCGGCCGACCGCATGCCGCAGCTCCTCTTCGCTGCAGCCGAATACGCGTGCCCAGAACGCCACCTCCCACGCCTCGTGGAGGTTGACGCTCCAATAATCCTGGACGCGCGGCCTCTCCGCCGCCTCGACCACCCCGATCTCGAGGGAGAGGAGCCCGGAGCTCTTCCTGGAGGTGCTCATTGTTCGTCTCCTGCACCGTGATGCTGGAGCGATTGTGGCGACGGCCGCGTGTCCGGCATATCGGAGCTCTTCGGCGAACACTGTCGGACCGCTCCGACGCCGATCGTCGGAAGCGAGCTACATTCGCATCCGGCCGGAGCATCTCGTGCGCCGACACGCTGTCACGACACGCGCCGACCATTGGAGCGCATGAATCGCCACGCACAGCTCGAGCACGCCGCTCACCGCGTTCTTGTCGTCGACGACAATCCGGACGCCGCCGACAGTCTCGCGATGCTGCTCGAGGCGCTGGGAAACGAGGTCAGCGTCGCCTACGACGGCGAGGAAGCCGTCGACAAGGCGATCGCGTTCTCGCCCGAGATCGTGCTGCTCGACATCGGGCTGCCGAAGATGCACGGCTACGACGTCGCGAAGCGCATTCGCGCCGAAAAGGGCGACGAGGTCGTGCTCGTCGCCGTGACCGGCTGGGGAAACCAGGAAGATCGCCGGCGCTCCTCGGAGGCCGGCTTCAACTACCACTTCACGAAGCCTGTCGATCCGGAGGACCTGGTTCGCGTGGTGGGAGCTGCACGACTTTCGACATCACACTAGCCATCGGATCCGGCAGGACGCGGTCGTGCGCGGCGCAGATCTGGCGCACGGCGGCCTGCGCGTCCTCGCCGAAGCCCTCGCGGGGATAGGCGCAGAAGAGCGGCACGCCTTCGCGCTTCACGAGCTCGCCCCACAAGTGCTCGAGGCGGTGCACGGCGCCCGCCTTGCCCTGCGCCCACAGGATCGACACCATCTCGCCGAAGATCCGCACCTCGCGCCGCTGCTCCTTGCCGCGCGCGCGGCCGATGAGCTGCATGATCGTGTCGTCGAAGCGATGCGCGTTCGGCCAGCCGTCCACAAGGATCTTGTCGAGCGTCTCCTGCGCGAGGATCGCGATGTAGCGGTCTTCCCAGCGCGCGCGATCGATGTCGATCCAGTTGCCGATGCGAAGCCTCTGCTCCAGCGCGTGCAGGTGCGCCGCCGTCGCGACCACGACGACGCTTTCGCCGTGGCGCAGGCCGCTCGCGACATAGGACTCCAGCGCGTTGAGGAATGTGGCGTCGGTCGGATACAGCTGGCACACATGGTCGGCGCGCGTGAGGCCGGCCCAGAAGAGTCCAGTCTTGATGGGACTGATCGATGTCATGTGCGCCAATGGTCCAGTTGGCACACTGTAACGGCACTGGCCAGAGAAAGAAGTCGGCATCTTCCTACGCGATGTGGGACACGATGAGCGGGTGCTACGATGCGATACATATGCGCCTCGCCGGAATTTTTTTCGCCGCCTTCGCCGCGCCCGTTTTCGCCGCGGGCGATCCTGCGGAAGGAAAGAAGCTCGTCGAGGAAAACCACTGCGAAACGTGCCACCACAATAAGACCTATGGCGACGCAAGCGCGATCTACCTGCGGAAAGATCGCCACGTCACCTCGCTCGAGAAGTTGAGGACGCAGGTTTCCTTCTGCAACAGCGAGCTCAGCCTGAAGCTCTTCCCGGACGACGAGGAGCACATCGTCGCGTACCTGAACGAGACGTACTACAAGTTCAAGTAGCGCGTTTCGAAAGGTGGACCGACGCGTAGGCGCCGTCGGCGCAGTCCTACGACAAAACCGCCGTTCGTCCGACATTAAAATCAGCGGCATTCTGGTTCAATCAGTGACCATAAAAAGCTCGAGGTCGCTTTGGCCAACTGGGCGAAGGATTTCGAGGGCGCCGCCGCCGCAGAGGACGTCCTCGGAATCGTCAACGATTACCTGCGCACGCTTCCCTCCGGACTCGCATCGTGGTTGCCGCGCGCCTCGCGTCCGGCGCAACCGCTGGCGTCGCCCGCGGAGATTCGCGTGTGGCACGACATCATCGCGCGCGAATGCGCGAAACCGGGCGCGATCTACAACAGCCGTCTGCAGGAGCACGCGGTGATTTTCGTGTGCGCGGTGCGCCGCCTCGATGAGCTCGCCGCGGCGCCGCGACGCGACTCGACCGTGAAAGCGCGCACCTCGAGCCCAACAGATCCCGCCTAGGCGATTCCCGCGTTTCGCTCGATACCGACGAGCTTCGGCACGTTGAGCGCCGGTGCCGCGATCGTCTTGCGGTCGCGCAAGTATTTCTCGAGCACGTCCCAGATCGGCTCTCCGCGCATGCCTTCGGCAACCGGCGCCCACCCGGCGACCTTGTAGGTCTTGCCCGCTTCGATCGGTTTGTCTCGAAGGCGCATGTCGGTGATGCGCTTGCCGATCCTTTCGCCGGGCGTGCATGTGTACGTGAGGCCTCCGACGCGAACCATGTCGCCGCCCTGCTGGTAGTACGGGTCGCGGTTGAACAGGTTGTCGCACACGTCCTCGAGGATCGTCTTGATCATTTCACCCGGCACGTCGTTCAGCGTCGTCATCGGGTAGGTGATCGCGCACCAGTCCATCATGTGCTCGCGCGTGACCGTGTCTCCGGGGAGCAGCGTCGTACCCCAGCGAAAGCCCGGCGAGAATGCGATCTCGGCGCCCTTCACCGCCGCGAGCGCGTCGAGGATCACCTGGTCGAGCGTGCCGTTGAAATTGCCGCGGCGATAAAGAAGAGCCTCGGTCACCGCGAGCGGCTCGGCGAGCTTCGCCGCGAACGGCGCCCGCGCCTTCTCGATGTACGCCTGCATCGCCTCGTCGGCGGGCAGCAGGTTCGAGAACACCGGCAGCAGCCGGTAGCGAACGTCCTGGAGCTTTCCGGCGCGCACGTCGAGGTCGAGGACCGCCACGAACTTGCCGTTGCATCCGGCGTTCGTGACGAGTGTCGTGCCGCCCGCGTTCTTCACCGGCACCGGCCGCGGAACGTCGTCGTGCGTGTGGCCGCCGAGGATCACGTCGATGCCCGTGACGCGGCTCGCGAGCTTCAAGTCGACGTCCATGCCGTTGTGCGACAGCAGCACGACCGCGGCCGCACCCCTCGCCCGAACCTCGTCCACCTGCTTCTGCAGCTCCGCTTCCTTGATGCCGAACGTCCAGCTCGGCACGAAATAGCGCGGATTGGCGATCGGCGTGTACGGAAACGCCTGGCCGACGATGCCGATCGGGACGCCGTTCACCTCGCGCAGTGTCCAGGCCTTGAACACCGGGTCGCCGAAATCGGCGGTGGTCACGTTCTGCGCGAGGAATTCGACGCGTCCCGCGAAATCGCGCTCGACGACCTGCTTCACGCGCTCTTCGCCGTAGGTGAATTCCCAATGGCCGGTCGTGACGTCGACGCCGAGGAGCTTCTGCGCATCGACCATGTCCTGGCCGCGGGTCCAGAGCGAGGTCGCCGATCCTTGCCAGGAATCGCCGCCATCGAGCAGCAGCGCTCCCGGACGCGACGCGCGCAGCCGCTTCACGAGCGTGGCGATGTGCGCGAAACCGCCCAGCCTGCCGTAGGTGCGCGCCGCCGCGACGAAATCGAGATGGGTGAACGCGTGCGCCTCACGCGACCCGCGCGCGATGCCGTAGGCGTCGAGGAGATGCGTGCCGACGAGGTGCGGCGGCCTGCCCGCGGCCTCACCGACTCCGAGATTGACGTTCGGCTCGCGGAAATGGATCGGCGCGAGCTGCGCGTGCGTGTCGGTGATGTGCAGCAGGCTGACGTTTCCAAAGCGTGGGACCTCGTAGAAGCCGTCGTCCCGTGCGTCGATCGCCGCCCGCGTGGCGAGCGGCAGTCCCGCGGCTCCCGCGGCGGCCAGCGCGTGCAGGAATTCGCGGCGTCGCATCCTCAGAACTCGAGGCTCTCGGCGATCGCGCGCAGCCCCGCTTTCGCGCACACCTCGTCGGCGGCGCCGCCCGGCGCACCCGAGACGCCGATCGCGCCGAGCAACGATCCGCCCGCCTCGATCGTGACGCCGCCGGCGATCGCGAGCCAGCGCGTGTTCGAGATGACGTTGCGCTGCTGCGCCTTCTCGATCTCGGAGGTATCGAGGCGCGTGGAGACCGCCGTCCACGCCTTGTTCGCGGCGAAGTCGACGGTGTGCGGCCCGGCGAAGCGATCGCGCAGAAGGACTTGCGTGGTGCCGCTGCGATCGACGACGGCGACCGTCACCTGGAATCCATCCGCGCGGCAATGCGCCAGGGCGGCCTGCGCGGCCTTGAGCGCGGTTTCCGGAGTGAGGTTGCGCTGCGTGAACGTGGCGTCGTCCGCCGCCGCGAACGCCGGAAGCATCGCCGCGACGGCGAATGCCCGCGCGATGTTCACTTGTTGACGGGCGATTCCGGATCCATCAGCAGCGCGACGACATCCTTGATCTGCTGCTCCGTGAGGATGCCGTGGTAGCCGAAGCGCGGCATGTTGGAGCACGCCGAGAAAGCCTCCGCGTTGTAGACCTTCGCGTAGGCGTAGCGCTGCGTTTCCGGCGTAAAGCCGCGCAACTTGCCGAAGTTGTAGAGGCTCGGGCCGATCGTGCCGTAGGCGAGCTCCGCCTTGGTGAGCTGGTGACACGCATAGCAGTTGCCGCCCGCGACCGCCGTCGGATCATCGCTGTACTGCTTGCCGACGCCGGACTGGGCGATCTTCTCGCCATTCTTCCAATCGCCCAAAAGGCTTCCCTGCGGATACTTGATCGTCGCCTGCTGCGACTTCTCGATGCGCTCCGCCACCGCCTTGTCGACCGGTTGCGCCGGATCGTGGCCACTGCAGAGCTTCTGCACCTCGTCCTGGTCGAGGCGGTCCAGCGTCGCCTGCCCGTTCGCCTTGAACGAGGACTTGAGCACCGCCACGGTCTTCGCGTCCAGGTCCACGTGCTGCGCGGACATGCCCGCGCAACCCGCGACGGTCGCGAGCGCTGCGGCGAGGAGAATCCTGTTCACCGCTTCATCCCCGGGCCGTCGAAGGTGCCGCCGTTGGCGCTGTGCGCGAGGAACGTCGTGAGCGCGATGGATGCGGGCGACACGAACTCGAGCTCCGGAAACCGGGCCTGCCGGAAGCAGTCGTTCAGCCGCCATTGCATCGAACGCACCTCGCCTTGCGACACACGGTACGCCGGCCACGTGTCATAGGCACGCTGCGCATCGGCGGCCTTCGTCAGGTTCGGCAGGTCCTGCAAGCGGATGCGCTGATTGTCCGACCCGTGGCACGTGACGCAGGCGAAGTCATGCGGCCCGGCGCGATAGAAGAAGATGCGCTTGCCGAGCTCGTAGGCTTCCTTCTCCTTGGGATGATCGAGCGACACATTCATCTTCATGCCGCGCGACTGGGCCGTCACGTAGGCGACGAGCGCGTCCATCGGCACCTTCTTGCCCGGGCCACCGAAAGGATCCTTGCGTGCCTGCTCGCGTGTGAAACCCTGCAGCGTCACCATGCACGTCACGAGGCGCGATTCGAGGTCTTCGACCTTGTCGCTGTCGGCAAAGTATTTCGGAAGCACGGTGTAGGCGCCCTTCACGGCGCCCGGGCCCAGCCCGATGTCGCAATGCTCGAGCGAAGCCTTCTTCGGTCCCCGCTTCTCTTTCCACAACGCTTCGCCGCGAGCTTCCCACAGCTCCGCGGGATTGGCCTCGCCGATCGCGGCGCGGTAGCGCTCGATCTCCTCAGCGGGCGATCGCGGCTGCTGCGCGATCGCCGCGCACGCGGCCA
>Ga0075426_10004316_pt1 | contig 10113 bp, 15 predicted proteins | sample SoiMethybrSBSTD5_FD_75304 | JGI IMG/M metagenome (GOLD analysis project Ga0075426, IMG submission 75304) | Bulk soil microbial communities from a Populus tree surrounding site in Tennessee, USA - Soil MetaG P. TD hybrid SBSTD5 | ecosystem: Environmental > Terrestrial > Soil > Tree plantation...
TGCCCGCCCTGCCGCGCCGAGATGCCGATGCTCGTGCGAGTCGTGGGCGCCTCGGCCAACACACCGCTGGTGCTCATCGATGAGGGCGACAGCTCTGACGCCGCGCGCGGATTCCTGAACGCCCTTGGGATCACCCGGCAGGCGCTGCTCGACTCGGACCTCTCGGTCGGACACCAGTACGGCGCGATCGCGTATCCGACGACCGTCTTCGTCAGGCCGGACGGGACCATCGCCGCACGGCAGGTGGGCCAGCTGGACGAGCGCGTCCTCGCGGCCGAGCTCGCCAGTCTGGGAGACTAGCCCTCGAATGTCATCCGTCTCGTTGTTTCGGCGCGTCTCGGTCCTGGCCGCCGTCTTCGCCTACCTGCAGATAGCGCTCGGCGGCATCGTTCGGGTTTCGGGATCGGGGCTTGGATGTCCGGACTGGCCGCTGTGCCACGGCCGGCCCTACCCGCCGGCGGACCTCCACGCGATCATCGAGTACTCGCACCGCACCGTCGGCACGATCACGGGACTGCTGATCATCGCCACGGTGGCCGGCGCCTGGCTCGTGTTCCGCAGCCGGCGGCCGGTCGTGGCCTGGATCGCCACCGCGTCGCTGGTCGCGGTCGCGGCCGAGGGAGCGCTCGGCGGCGTGGTTGTGGCCAACGAGCTGGCGCCCTGGCTCGTAGCCGTGCACCTGGGGCTCGCGATGATCATCCTCGGCAGCCTCATCGCGACCGCGGCGCTGTCGATGCCCGAGTCGCCTGGCGTCCAGTCGCCGTCGTTCAGCCGCCTTTCCATGCTGGCGGTCGCCGGCACCTTCCTTCTGCTGCTCACCGGCTCCAGCGTCGTGGCGAGCGACGCGGATGCGCAGTGCCACTCGTGGCCGCTGTGCGGAGGCGGTTTCGCGCTCGACTTCGGCGGCGTCAACGCATTCACGATGCTGCACCGCGGGTTGGCGCTGCTGATCGGCGCTCTTCTTGTGTATTTCATCTGGATGGCCGTCAGGCAATGCGCAAGGTGGGCGCGGATCTTCGCGATCGCGACCGCGTTCGCGCTGGCCGCGCAGATCCTCGTCGGCGCCGCCGCGGCCGTGACCGACGCCGCGCTGGCCAACGGCATCCACGTCGCGCTCGCCTCGCTGGTGTGGGGAGGGGTCTGCACCACCGCTCTTCTGTCGCTGCCACGCGCGGACCGGATCTCCGTCCCCGCTTTCCTGCCCGCCATGCGGGGAGGGTAGGGAGGGGAGGTGCTGCTCCAAACCGTCGCGCGGACGAGCCCATATCAGTTGATCCGCGACTACATCAGCCTGTTGAAGCTGCGCGTCGTCGTGCTGCTCGACGCGACCGCGCTCGCGGTGATGATCCCGGCCTCGCAGGGGCACCTGCGGCTGCAGGCGGTGGCCGCGGTGCTGGTGGGCGGCACGCTGGCAGCCGGAGGCGCTCACGCGATCAACTGCTGGTTCGACCGCGACATCGATGCGGAGATGTCTAGGACTCGCCGGCGCCCGCTGCCTGACGGCCGCATCCCCGCGTATCACGCGGTGGTGCTTGGCGTGGCCCTCAATGTCATCGCCTTCGCGGTGCTCTCGCTGTGGGCCAACGTGCTTGCTGCGTCACTCGCCCTGCTGGGCACGCTGATCTACCTGTTCGTGTACACGTTCTGGCTGAAGCGGTCGACACCGCAGAACATCGTCATCGGCGGAGCCGCGGGCGCGATCCCGCCCCTGGTCGGCTGGGCCGCGGCGACTGGCGGGCTGGATGCCACCGCGCTCGCGTTCTTCGGCGTCATCTTCTTCTGGACGCCGCCGCACTTCTGGGCCCTCGCGCAGGTGATCAAGAGCGACTACGCGCGCGCACACATCCCGATGCTGCCGGTGGTGGCTGGCGAGCAGACGACAAAGCGGCAGAGCGTCGTCTACGCCTTCGCGACCGCCATCGTGAGCGCGGTCCCGTTCTTCACCGGGTCGGCAGGCGCGATCTACCTTGCGGGTGCGCTGGTCCTGGGCATCGGATTCGTGGGGATGACGGTGCTCGATCTCAACGGCCGGCGGTGGACGCGGAGGCTCTTCGCGTATTCGATCGTGTACGTCGCGCTGCTCTTCGGCCTCTTCGCGGTCTCGCCGTTCATCTCATGACCATGTCGATGGAGATCGTCCGCCTGCACCTCGCGCGGATCGACGCGTTCAACCAGATCCCCGTCCATGGATTCGTCATCAAGCACCCGACAGCAGGAGCCATCCTCGTCGACACCGGCGTCGGGTATCCCGACGAGCTCATCAAGGAGTGGAAGGTGGTCAACCGCCACGCGGCGGACGCGCTGGCCGAGCACGACCTCAGCCCGGCCGACGTTCGCATCGTCATCAACACGCATCTTCATTTCGACCACTGCGGCCAGAACGCCGTGTTCAAGCACGCGCCGTTCTACATCCAGCGCGCCGAGCTCGAGCGCGGGCGGCGCGAGGAGGAGACCACGCGCGAATGGTTCGACTTCGCGGGCGCGCGGTTCGAGCTCATGGATGGCGACGCCGAGATAGTCGAGGGCGTCCGCGTGGTGGCCACACCCGGCCACACCGCAGGGCACCAGAGCGTGATCGTCGAAACCGGTGAGGGTGGCGCGCTGATGATCGGGGACGCCGCGTACACGTCGAAGATCTACGAGGATGCCGCGGTGGACACCAAGGTCTGGGGCGGACAGTACTCCGACCGCGAAGCCTGGACCGGATCGCTGCAGCGCCTGCACGGACTCAAGCCGAAGGCCGTCCACTTCTGCCACGACACGCGCGTGGTGCACGGCGCATGACCTTCGGCCCCCTGGTCAGCACCGAGTGGCTGTCCGAGCACCTGCACGACGAGGGCCTCCGCGTGCTCGACTTTCGCTGGACGCTGGCCGGTGGTGACGGCGCGGACAAGTACGCGGCGGGCCACATCCCGGGCGCCGTGTTCGTCTCGATGGACGACGTGACCGGCGAAGGTCCGGGCCGGCACCCGCTGCCCAGCCGCGAGCAGTTCGAGACCGCGATGAGGCGAGCCGGTGTCAACGACAACACGCAGGTCGTCGTTTACGACGAGATCGGCGGCTCCGTATCTTCGCGGCTGTGGTTCCTCCTTCGGCTCTTCGGCCACGAGGCCCAGGCCGTGCTCGACGGTGGGATCATGTCGTGGACCGGCAAGCTCGACACCGAGGTGCCGTCACCGGAAGCTGGTGACTTTCACGCCGCGGAAGCGGACCGCTCCCTGATCCTGGATTTCGACGCGGTGAAGGATCTCGGCGGCGTACCGCTGCTCGATTCCCGCCTGGGAGAGCGCTACCGCGGCGAGACCGAGCCCGTCGACCCGAAGGCCGGCCACATCCCCGGCGCGCTGAGCGCGCCCTACCCGGAGAATCTCGACTCGAACGGGCGCTTCCTCGCGCCCGAGAAGCTGCGGGAGAGGTTCAAGAAGCTTGGGGTCAAGAAGGGGAAGGGAGCCGTGGTCTACTGCGGGTCGGGTGTGAACGCGACGCACAACCTCCTGGCGATGGAGCTGGCGGGTTTCGTGGATGGGCGCCTCTACGAGGGCTCGTGGAGCGACTGGTCGCGGCGCGACGCGCCAATCGCCACCGGCCCAGATCCAGAAGGCAGCTAGGATTCGGCCGTGATCCTGAAGGGCAAGAAGATCCTGCTCGCGGGCATGAGCGACCGCCGCTCCATCGGCTACGCGATCGCGATCGAGATTCAGAAAGAGGGCGGCGAGCTCATCCTCACCAGCTTCGGCCGGATGATGAGCATCACCCAGATGACGGCCAAGCGGCTCAACCCGGTGCCGGACATCATCGAAATGGACGTCCAGAAGCCGTCGGACATCAAGAACGCGGTCGATGAGGTGGGGAAGCGCTGGGACCGCATCGACGGGCTCGTCCACTCGGTGGCGTTTGCGCCCCAGGACGCGCTCGGCGGCAACTTCCTGAACACCCCGTGGGAAAGCGTTGCGACAGCTCTGCATGTCAGCGCGTTCTCTTTCAAGGAGCTGGCTGCAGGATTCCTACCTTTGATGCGGGAGCACGGCGGGTCCCTGGTCACCCTGGACTTCGACAACTCGACCCAGGCCTGGCCGAAGTACGACTGGATGGGCGTGTCGAAGTCGGCCCTGGAGTCGGTGACCCGATACCTGGCGCGCGACCTCGGCCGCTACAAGATCAGGGCGAACGCGATCTGCGCCGGGCCCCTGGCGACCCTGGCGGCGAGCGGGATCCCGGGCTTCAAGGACTTCGAGGAGGTCTGGGAGAACCGGGCCCCGTTGGGCTGGAGCCTGCAGGATCGGTCGCCGGTGGGGCGGGCGGCTGTGGCGCTGCTCTCGGACTACTTGAACTTCACCACCGGCGAGCTGCTGCACGTCGACGGTGGGTACCACGCCATGGGCGCGGAGCTGCCTCCACCCGCCGAATAGGCCGCCGCAGGTGAACGGCACAACATCTGGTGCCGGATTTGGGACAAGCCCGCAACATCATGTTAGGCTCTTGCAAATTTCACCTTTGGAGGTCAGAAGTTTGCGAGAGTGCCTGGTGATCTACGTGGACGCCGCTCTCGACAGGAACGGCCGGGCTGGGTGTGGCCTGGCCGTTTTTGTTAGGGGCCGAGCCGTATACACGGAATCGTTCGGGTTTTCGCATCTCGGTGGCTCGGCTCAGCTCGAGGCCCACGTTTGCGCCGGCGCGCTCGACCTCGCCGCGGCCCGCTGGCCGCATCACCGCGTCATCGTCCGGACCGACTGCGCCCCGGTCGTGCGCAGCCGGATGCCGTCCAGCGACAGCTTCCGCGTGGCTGTGCACGAGGTGCGTGAACGCTGCCGTCGGGGATGGCGCGTCGTGCGCTACGTCAGCCGCAAGGCAAACCCCGCCCACGAGCTGGCGCGCGAGGGGCTGAAGAGCCTGTCGCGGCAGCAGCAGCCTGCTCTGGCCGCCGCCTGAGGGCTCACCTGATCGGGTAGACCCCCGGGCTATACTGCCCGTGCAATGCCACGGGGCAAGCGGCTGGCCGGTCCTGAGCTCGTCGAGCAGCTCAACACGGTCGTCGCGCAGCTCATCAAGGAGAACCGCAAGCTCAAGCGGCAGGTCGAGAAGCTGAGCGCCAGGGCGACCGGGGCGGCCTCCGGGACGGTCGATCGCAGCCTCAGGGCGATCCAGAAGCGGGCTCAGAAGGCGCTCGGGGCGCCGGTGCGCAGGCGGCGCGGGACGGCGAGCAAGCGCACGACCCGTAAGAAGGCTACGAGCTAGAAGCCGGCTTCTTTCTCCAGCCGCTTGGCGGTTCGGTAGGCGTCGACGATGCTGTACGCCCACAGCGTTCCGCCGCCCAGCTCCAGCGGGACGCCGATCGCGGCGCCGATCACGCTGAGATCGAGGTCGAACCCCAGAAACTGCATCCCGACCAGGCCGGCGAAGAAGCCCAGGCCCTTGACGTTCTGGCCGAGGTACAGGTGGCCCATGCCTGGGATGACCGCCAGGGCGGCCGCCACCCAGGGACTCTTGCGGGTGTAGCGCGGCTGGGTGCCGGCGCCGTACGGCGGGGCGGCGTAGCGGTATCCAGCGCCCCCGGAGGCGGGCGCGCCGCATCGGGGACAGGGAGCAACCGGGTTCGTAAGGAGGGCGCCGCAGCGCCCGCAAAGCACCTCTGAAGCCATGGGGTCCACCTTCATCATTCCACCTTTGATAGCCTCCAAACCATCGCCATCGCCTCAGTCGTCGAGCGGCTGCGGGAGCGGATCGGGGTCGCGGGGAAGCCCGTCACCTCGGCCGTCGAAGCAGGCCATCTCAGGCGTTTCGCCGAGGCGATCGGGGACCCGAATCCGCGCTGGCTCGAGGAGGCTCCGCCCACGTTCCTCGTCGCCCTCGCGCCGGCCTCCTACCACGCACCCGAGGCCGAGGAGTATGGGAAGGGCTGGCTCAACGGCGGCAACCGCTTCGAGCTGATCGAGCCGGTCCGGGCGGGCGACGTGATCACGTCGACCTCGAAGATCGCGGAGGTCTACGAGAAGTCCGGGTCGAGCGGAAGCCTGCTGTTCATCGTCTTCGAAACGGCCTACGTGAACCAGCACGGTGCCACGGTTGCGCGCGTCCGCGGGACCGCGATCCGCCGATGAAGGTGAAGGTCGGTGACGAGCTGCCCGAGCTGGTCAAGCATCCGACCACGCGCCAGCTGGTCCAATACGCGGGCGCGCAGGGGGACTTCTACGAGATCCACTACGACCAGGACTACGCGCGCGGCGTGGGACTGCCCGGCGTCATCCTGCACGGCCTCCTCAAGGCCGCCTTCCTCGGCCAGCTCCTCACCGACTGGGCCGGCGAGGAAGCGGACATTCGCAGCCTCGAGGTCAGCTACCGCGGGGTCGACCAGCCGGGCCGTCCCTACAGATGCCGAGGCCGCGTGACGCGCGTGGACGGACACGAGATCGAGCTCGAGGTCTGGGGCGAAAACAAATCGGGCGAGCGCACCACGTTGGGCACTGCAATGGTGGAGCTGAAGTAGATGGACTCGATCCCCTACGACATCCTCAAGTTCATCCACGTCCTCTCGGCCATCGTTGCCGTCGGCGCGAACATCACGTACGGCGTGTGGAGCGTGCGCTCACGCCGCGAGCCGGCGCACCTTGCCTACACGATCAGGGGCATCCAGCTCCTCGACAACCGGATCGCGAACCCGGCCTACGGCGTCCTGTTCGTGACCGGGATCGCGATGGTGATCGTCGGCGGGATTGGGCTCAAGCTCTGGATCGTCGTCGCGGTCGTGCTGTTCGTGGCGATCGCGGTGATCGGCTTTGCCTACTTCACCCCGTTGGTGAAGCGTCAGCTGGCGTTGGTCGACGCGGGTGACACGAGCTCGGCCGAGTTCGAGCGGCTCGCCCGCAGGAACGCCATGATCGGTCCGATCCTCGGCGTGCTCGTGCTGATCATCCTGGGGATGATGGTGTTCCAGCCAAGTCTGTAGGCCCGCATCACCAGCAGCACCGAGGCGTCGATCACGCAGTAGCCTCCGGCGATGACCGACGGCGGGTTGCCCGACGGAATGTGCGTCCAGGGTGCGACCGGCATCCAGTACCAGTTGCCGAAGCTCGTCCCGAAGATCTCGAGCTCGCCCGTCGCGATGAAGATGGCCGCAAACAGGGCCCAGCGCGGCGAGCGGAGCACGAACCATGCGAACACCGGCAGGCACATGAGGCCCTGCAGGTCAAAGCGACCGGTGACGATGGGCAGCACCGTCACACCGGCGACGGCCCACGCGCCGGCGAGCGCGAGGATGACGTGGGCGACGCGCTTGCCGTGCTCCTTGACGACCGGTGTGGTCATGGCCAGCAGCCCGAACAGGTAGACGAGGCCGTGGCCCGGCGGCACGAAGAGCGGCACGTTGTGGAGGCGATACCGGTAGACGCCCCAGATGAGAGAGCCGAAGATCTCAAACCCGGTCGCGACGCCGACGCAGAGCCAGATCTGCAGGCGCTGTTCCTTCGGCGCCTTGAGACCGCACAGATAGAGGACGAGAAAGGTGAGCGCGCCAAGCGCCCACTGCTGCCAGAGGGCGGAGATCTTGCTGTCCGCCAGGAGCAGGAGGGGCGTGTAGGTCAAGAGGTAGGCGTGCAGCCAGTAAGGACGGGACCGCGCGATCACCTGGGACACCGCTGCGAGTCTACTTTCGGACCAGCAACCACGCGCCGGGCAAAAGGCCCGCCGCGAGCACCGCCTTCAGCGCATCGCCTAGCAGGAAAGGGGTCATGCCGAGCGCGATAGCGGTGCCGAAGGTGATGTGCAGCGAGTTCCACAGCCAGGTCACACCGAAGAAGTAGATGATCGCGTTGCCGGCGACCATCGAGAGCAGTGCGAGCAATGGCTTGCGGTCCATCCCCAGGCGCGCGAGGTAGCCCAGGACGCCGGCCGCGACGATGAAACCGATGAGGAAGCCGAATGAGGGCACCGAAAGCATCCCGAATCCGCCCTCGCCGCCGGCAAACCAGGGCACGCCGATGAGGCCCACCGCGACGTAGAGCACCATGCCCGCAAGCGCCCGGCGCGCACCCAGGGCCATGCCTCCGAGCAGCACGCCGAAGGTCTGGCCGGTGATGGGCACAGGCGTGAAGGGAAGACGGATGACGATCTGCGCCAGAAGGCCGACCAGGACCGCGTAACCGATGACAAGGGCGACGTCGCGCACAACGGAGGCCGGCAGCAGGTCGGCGAGAACGCGTCGGTGAAGGGTCAGAGCCCCCGCATGTTGCATGACGCCAATTGTCAGCTTTCCGTGATCGGCGGCGTTTCGTCGGGGCTTTCAGCAGGCGGCGGCGTGGTGTCCCCGGGCGTCGGCCCAAGCGGTGCGGGCCTGATGTCGTAGTCGCTCAGCCCCTGGCCGGGCCGCACGCTGCGATGCATGATCGAGGCCGACGGCATGGCCGGCTGGCGGTTGCGCGTGCCCATGAACCAGTATGCGATGGCACCAAGCAGCGCGAGGGCGGCGACGAACGGCAGGAAGATGAAAGGCGGCTGCAGGAGCACGTCCATTCCCGTCGTGTTGTTGGCGACCGGAATCGGCACGGGGGTCGGGGTTGGAGTCGGGGAAGGCGACTCGGAGGGAGAGGCGGACGGTGACGGTGACTGGGACGGGGTCGGGGGGGTCGATGGCGTGGGGGTGGGCGGACCCTGAAGCGCGAACTGAGCGCACGGGTTGGGTGCGCCGAAGCTGGCGCAGATGTGGTGGAGGCCCGGCGGATCCCCGGCGAAAGGCTTGACCGGAACCCCGCTGAAGTTGCCTTTGGAGCCGGTCGTCGTCGAGCCGATGACCTTGCCTCCGGTGTCCCAGTAGATCGAGAGCGGGGTCACCGGCGGGAAATTCCCCCCGCTGACCGTGATGGTGGTGTTCGGGCCCCCCGCGACGACGTCGAGGTTGATGAAGGGCGGCGGACCGGAAGGGCTGGGCGATGGGGAAGGTGACGCGCTCGGGGTCGGTGAGGCGGCGTCCGACGGTGAAGGCGACGCTTCCGTCGCGAAACCGGTGAGCATGAGCCAGAACGGGAGGAGGGCCAGGACCTTGAACCACGACATACGAAGTGCGAAAGGTTAACGGAAGCCCGCGCGAAAAGTCACCCCCCAATTCGGTGCTAGACCGGCGGCCAGGGGATCGACCAGGCCGAGGTCGGGTCCGGGAAACGCCATCGGGGCGCCATGACACCTCGCATCCGGCGCTTGAGCACGTCCAGCTCGGCCGGGCTGATCAGGCGGTCGAACGACTCCAGCCGGCCCTTCTCGAGGTCCATCAGCGCGCGTTCGACGTCGCCGCACAGGTCCTGCGGCAGCGGCTGGCCGGCGAAGTCCCAGATCACCGTGCGCAGCTTCTGGTCCTCGTGGAAGGTCAGGCCGTGGTCGATGACCCATACCTGGTCCTCGGCGTCGAACAGGCAGTGGCCGGACTTGCGGTCGGCGTTGTTCGTGATCACGTCGAACAGCGCGACGCGGACCCAGGTCTCGCGGTGGATCGACTGCTCGCCGAGGAAATGGCGGCGGTCGGCGTCGATGAACAGCTGGCACGCCCCCACGCCCTGAGGTGCCTTGCGCCGCACGACCGTCGGAGGGATGCGCGGCCAGCCGAGCGCCTTGCTCAGCTGGTAGGCGGCCACCTCTCGCTTGTAGAGCGTCCCGGACGGGAAGTCCCACAGGGGAGACTCGCCGCGAGCGGGTTTGTAGACGGCGTGGAGGCCGGCCGGAGGGTGGGGGTCGAGGCGGGCCAGGAACGTGTAGTTCGAGGCGCCGCGCAGGACGCCCAGCAGCTCCATCTCGGGGAGCTCGGCGAGGAGCTTCTCGGTCTCAGAAGATGGGTCGGGCACCGTTCATGACGGGACAGGGGTGGCCGGCGGGGTCCATGGGGAGGCCGCAGCGGGGACACAGAGGACGGCCCGCGGCGATCACGGACTGGGCCTGGAGCGAGAAGTCGGCCGCCTGGCGATGGCTGAGCCAGAAGCGCACCGAGGGAGACTCATCCGCGGCCGCGGCGCCCTCCTCCGCCTCCGCCGTCTGCGCCTCGCTCGCCACGAGCACGAACATGCGCCGGCCCTCGTGGTAGCCGAGGCCCATCTCCGCGACCTGCCACTCGGGCTCGCCTGGCTGCAGGCCCGG
>Ga0075426_10004317_pt1 | contig 10113 bp, 7 predicted proteins | sample SoiMethybrSBSTD5_FD_75304 | JGI IMG/M metagenome (GOLD analysis project Ga0075426, IMG submission 75304) | Bulk soil microbial communities from a Populus tree surrounding site in Tennessee, USA - Soil MetaG P. TD hybrid SBSTD5 | ecosystem: Environmental > Terrestrial > Soil > Tree plantation...
CGTGGGCGGCGCGGAAGAACGACGCGCTGCGCCTTCAGCCGCTCGATCTGCCGGCGCTTGCTTTGCGCCTGTGCCGCCTTCGTCGCCTTCGCGCCGAAGCGCTCCGCGAACCGGGTGAGCTGCGCGACCTTCTTCTCGATCTGCACGTTCTGCGCTTCGATCCGCTCGCGACGCGCCTCGCGCTCTTCGAGGTAGGCGGTGAAGCTCATGGGATACTCGTGGAGCTCGGCCTGGTCCAGCTCGCGGATCTCGGTCGCGACCCGGTCCAGGAACACGCGATCGTGCGACACGACGACGAGCCCGCCATGGAACGTCTCGAGGTAATCCTCGAGCCATTCGAGCGCGGGGAGATCGAGATGATTCGTGGGCTCATCGAGGAAGAGGAGCGTCGGGTCCGTGAGGAGAAGCGCGGCGAGCGCGGCCCGCATGCGCCAGCCGCCCGAGAATTCGGCAAGCGGGCGATCCTGATCGGCGCGCGAGAAGCCGAGGCCCGCCAGGACGCGGCGCGCCTCGGGCTCCAACGCGTGCTCGTCGTTTCGATCGAGGTGATGCTGGAGCTCGCCCGCGCGGTCGAGGAGTGACTCGAGATCCGGGTCCTCGGGGGCGAGGTGCGAGAGCCGTTCGTAGAGCGCGTCCAGCTCTTCCCGCATCTCGAGAAGATGACGATGCGCGTCCATCGCGCGATTGAGGACGGTTCCGTCGAACCGTTCGGCCGCCTCCTGCGGGAGATAGCCGATGCGCGTGCCCTTGGACGCGATCCGGGTGCCCGCCTCGGGCGTGTATTCGCCCATGAGAACGCGGAGGAGGGTCGTCTTTCCCATGCCGTTCGGGCCGACGAGCGCGATTCGGTCGCCCGGCGCGATCGTCCAGGTCACGTCGGAGAAGAGCACGCGCGCGCCGATCGAATAGCGAATGTTCTGGAGACGGATCACTTGGGCTCCGGAGGAAGTCGGCTCAGCGCACGTACACCGTCTTCACGTTCACGAACTCGCGAATCCCGAACGGAGAGAGCTCGCGGCCGTACCCGGAGTCCTTGATCCCGCCGAAGGGAAGGCGCGGATCCGAATGGACGATCGCGTTCACGAAGCAGGAGCCTGCTTCGAGCGACTCCGCCGCGATCCGCTCGCCGCGCGTCGCGTCCTTCGTGAACACGGCGGCGCCGAGCCCGAACGGGCTCTGGTTCGCGAGCCGGATCGCATCCGCCTCGTCGCGCGCTTCGATCACGGCCGCGACCGGCCCGAACGTTTCTTCGTCGAAGGCGGGCATTCCCGGACGCACGCCGGTCAGCACGGTCGCTGGATAGAAGGCGCCGGGACCGGGAGGGATTTCGCCGCCCAGCTCCTTTCGCGCGCCGCGCCGCACACTCTCCGCTACTTGCGCGTGGAGCGAGTCGCGAAGATCGCGCCGCGCGAGCGGGCCCAAATCGACGCCGGGCTCCCTTGGGTTCCCGAGACGCTTCGAGCGCAGGATCTCGACGAAGCGGTCCGTGAACGCGCGCTGCACCGGCTCGACCACGATGAAGCGCTTCGCCGCGATGCAGCTCTGGCCCGTATTCACGAGCCTTCCCGCGGCGCACGCTTGCGCGGCGAGCTCGAGGTCGGCATCTTCGAGGACGAGATAGGGATCGCTGCCGCCCAGCTCGAGCACGGTCTTCTTGAGAAGCCGTCCCGCTTTCGCGGCGATCGAGCGGCCCGCCTCGGAGCTCCCCGTGAGCGCCACGCCACGCACCTCGGGACGCTCGAGAACGAGATCGAGCGACTCGGGGCGGAGGAGGAGCGTCCGGAAGAGCCCGTCCGGAAATCCCGCCTCGGCGAAGATCTCGCCGATGGCGAGGGCACACCCCGACACGTTGGACGCGTGCTTGAGAAGCGCCGCGTTCCCCGCCATGAGCGCCGGCGCGGCGAAGCGGAAGACCTGCCAGAACGGGAAATTCCAAGGCATCACGGCGAGGATCACACCCAGAGGAGGGAACGTGACGAAGCTCCGCCGCGCGTCGGTCGGAATCGGCTCCGCGGCCAGAAACCGAACGGCGTGTTCGGCAAAGTAGCGGCAGACCCACGCGCATTTCTCCGCTTCGGAGCGACCCTGAGCCAGAGGCTTTCCCATCTCGTCGGCCATGAGGCCGGCGAGCCGGTCCTTGTCCCGCTCGAGCAGGTCCGCGGCGCGCTCCATCAGCGCCCCGCGCCCCTGGAAATCGACCTCGCGCCAGGACCGGAAGGCCTCGTCGGCCGCCCGGACCGCCGCGAGGCAGTCGTCGGGCGAGGACTCCTCGTAACTAGCTATTTTGCTGCCAGTTGCTGGATCGATGCTATCCAACACACCCCGGTCCTCTGCTCATGGCTCGCTGCGGCGGAGTCCCGGGGGTGTACCGAAACGTTCGCGCCCGCAAGCATCTAATGCTAATGAAGAAGCGGCTCTACTCTGGCATCATGGGGCCCCCGTCGGCCCGCCGCAACCCATTCGGATGCATGGCCTGAACCCAAAGGACCTACGGAGCGTATGGACCCGAATCAATCGTCGCCCAATATCCTGAGCCTCCCCTTCGTCGAGGCGCTCTACGCCGACTACCTGCGCGACGCCTCGGCCGTACCGGAGACGTGGCGGCGCTATTTCGATCAAATCCAGGAAGCGAACGGATTCGCCGCGCATCCACGGCTTTCGCCGTCGTTCCCACGGCGGAGGCTCTACGGCAATCCTGTCTCGACGGGAGACGGGAATGGCGCGGGTGCGGACGAGAAAACATCGGCGGCCCTCGAGCCTGCCGGCGCGGCGCGTGAACGCGGGGCTCCGGCCCAGGTTTCGAGCGACTTCGCGCGGACTGCGGTCGCGCTCTTCCGAAGCTTTCGCGCGCGCGGCCACCTGACGGCGCGGCTCGACCCGCTCGGATCGCCTCGTCCCGTGCCGCGCGATCTCGAGCCCGCCTACTTCGGTTTCAGCGAGGCGGACCTGGACCGGCTCGTCGACGATCGGATCATGGGCGGCGCGAAGGCGACGCTCCGCCAGGTCATCGACCGGCTCCGGAGGACCTACTGCGGATCGGTCGGAGCCCAGTTCCTTCACATCGAAGACGTCGCGATTCGCGAGTGGCTCCAGGATCGCATGGAGCGGACGGAGAACCGGGCAGAGCTTACCGTGGAGGAGCAGCGCCATATTCTCCGGCGGCTCACCGAAGCGCAGGTGTTCGAGGATTTCATCCAGAAGAAGTACATCGGCTCGAAGAGCTTCTCCATCGAGGGCTCGGAGACGCTGATTCCGGTCGTGGATCTGGCGATCGAGACGGGTGCGGCCCAGGGGCAGAAGGAGATCGTGCTCGGGATGGCGCACCGCGGGAGGCTCAACGTCCTGGCGAACATTCTGGGGAAGGCGCCCCGGCGGATCTTCCGCGAATTCGAAGACGCGGACCCGGATCTCTATCATCAGCGAGGCGACGTGAAGTATCACCTCGGCTATAGCGCCGAGATCACGACCGCGGCGGGCCATCCGATCCATCTCTCACTCTGTCACAACCCGAGCCATCTCGAGTACGTGAATCCGGTGGCGCTCGGACGCATGCGCGCGAAGCAGGACCGCGTCGGGGACGCGACGGGTGAGCAGGGCATGGTGCTCCTGATCCACGGCGACGCGGCGTTCGCCGGCGAGGGAATCGTTCAGGAGATCCTCAACATGAGCCAGCTCCCCGGCTATCGCACGGGCGGCACGCTCCACGTCGTCGTCAATAACCAGATCGGCTTCACGACGATGCCGGAAGAAGGCCGGTCGACGCCGTACGCGACCGACATCGCGCGCATGCTCCAGGCTCCGGTCTTCCACGTGAACGGCGAAGACATCGACGCGGTCGTGCACGTCGTGCGGCTCGCGATGGAATTCCGCAGGACGTTCCGCCGCGACGTGGTCATCGACCTCTACGGCTATCGACGCCATGGCCACAACGAGGGCGACGAGCCCGCGTTCACGCAGCCTCGCCTCTATCGCGAGATCGCGAAACGGAAACCCATCCACGAGCGCTACGCGGACGAGCTGATCGGCAAGGGAAGGATCACGCCCGAGGAGGCCGCCTTGTACGCGCGGCGCATGCGCGACTTCCTCGAGGAAGAGCTCGCGCACGCGCGAGATGGGGACGCGCGCCCCACGGCGGAAGCGCCGGGCGGCGTCTGGACCGAGTATCGGGGCGGCGCCGACGCCGATGTTCCCGAAGCCGAGACGGGGGTCGCGCGCGAGCGGGTCACGGAGCTCCTTCTCGCGCAGGCCGTCTTGCCCCCGGACTTCCATCCACATCCGAAGATTCGGCGCGGCCTCGAGCTTCGCGCGCGGATGGCGCGCGGCGAGAAGCCGCTCGATTGGGCGACGGCGGAAGCGGCCGCGTTCGCGTCACTCGCGACCGAGGGATATCGCATCCGCCTCTCGGGCCAGGACAGCGTCCGCGGGACCTTCAGCCAGCGCCACGCCGGGTTCCACGACATCGAGGACGAGCATCGGTACTTTCCGCTTCAACACCTCGCGCCGAACCAGGCTCCGGTCAGCATCATCAATAGCCCCCTCACCGAAGCGGGGGTCGTCGGTTTCGAGTACGGATACAGCACCGAGTGGCCGGACGGATTGATTCTCTGGGAGGCCCAGTTCGGCGATTTCGTGAACGCGGCGCAAGTGCTGGTCGATCAGTTCCTCGCGAGCGGCGAAGAGAAGTGGAAGCGGCTCTCGGGCCTCGTGCTCCTTCTGCCGCACGGGTTCGAGGGCATGGGCTCGGAGCACTCGAGCGCCCGCGTGGAGCGTTTTCTCGAGCTGGCCGCGCGGGACAACATCCAGGTGATCCATCCGTCGACCCCTGCCCAATACTTCCACGCTCTTCGTCGGCAGGTCATCCGCCCATGGAGGAAGCCTCTGGTCGTGCTCACGCCGAAGAGCCTGCTGCGTCATCCCGCGTGCGTGTCGGCGCTCGATGAGCTGGAGCGCGGCACGTTCCGGCGGGTCATTCCCGATGAGACCGTGAAAGGACGCGACGCGAAGCGCGTTCTTCTCTGCACCGGGAAGATCTATTACGAGCTCCTCGCAAAGCGCGAGTCGCTGGGGCGAAACGACGTCGCGGTGGCCCGGATCGAGCAGCTCTATCCGCTTCCCGAACATGAGCTCGCTCCCGTGTTCGAGGGCGTGGCGGACGGCACGCCCTCGGTCTGGGTCCAGGAGGAGCCGGAGAACATGGGTCCCTGGCGGTACCTCCGCGGCCGCTTCGGGGAGCGCCTTCTCGGATTCCCCCTGACCAGAGTCTCGCGTCCGGAAGCGGCGACCCCGGCGAGCGGTGCCTTGAGCGCTCACAAGATCGAGCAGGAGCGGCTACTGTCCGCCGCCTTCGACATGGCATAATCCTTGGCTGGGCCGCGAGGGGTTGCTTGGGACCACGATTCATCGCCCCGGTATCCTGATTTCCCTTGTTCCATGGAGAAGGAGTCCCCGATTCATGGCCGTCGAGCTGCGCGTTCCAGAAGTCGGCGAGTCGATCAAAGAAGTCCAGATCGGCACCTGGCTCAAGAAAGAAGGCGATCCGATCGAGCGCGACGAGGCGCTCGTCGAGATCGAATCCGATAAAGCGACCCTCGAGCTTCCGGCTCCGGTTTCCGGAACGCTCGCGAAGGTCTTGAAGAAGAAGGGCGAGACGGTGCAAGTCGGCGACCTCATCGCGACGATCGGCGAGAGCGCCGGCGGAAACGTGAAGCCGGCCGGCGCGGCGAAACCCGCGACACCGAGTGCCCCGGCGCGCCCCGCGGCGGAAGCCCCGGCGCGCCCCGCGGCGGAAGCCCCAGCCACCTCACGCCCATCCACAGCGCCCCCCGGCATCGAGGCGCGCGCCATGCCGTCCGCGCGCCGGATGATGGGGGAGCGCGGCGTCCCGCCCGAGGATGTGACCCCGACCGGACCCGGTGGCCGGATCCTCAAAGAAGACGTCCTGGAGCGGCTCGCTCGTCCACCCGCGCCCGCGGCTTCCGCCGGAGCGAGACCGGCGATCGCCCCAGCGCCGGGTGTCCAGGATTCCGGCGAGCGCATCGAGGAAGCCGTTCCGATGAGCCCGATGCGGCTTCGGATCGCGGAGCGCCTCAAGGAAGCGCAGAACACGGCCGCGCTCCTCACGACCTTCAACGAGATCGATCTGTCGCGCGTGATCGCCCTCCGGGAGGAGCTGCGCGACGCGTTCCAGGAGCGATTCCAGGTCAAGCTCGGGTTCATGTCCTTCTTCGTGAAGGCAGCGATCGACGCCCTCATGCAGTTCCCGCAGGTGAACGCGGAGATTCGCGGGAAGGAGATCATCTACCGGAACTTCTACGACATCGGCATCGCTGTTGGAGGCGGCCGCGGCCTCGTCGTGCCGGTGATCCGCGGCGCCGACCGCTTGAGCTTCGCCGAAATCGAGATCGCGATCGCGGATTTCGCGGCGCGCGCGAAGGAGAACAAGCTCCAGCTCGACGAGCTCAAGGGCGGCACGTTCACGATCTCGAACGGCGGCGTGTACGGGTCGCTTCTCTCCACGCCGATCGTCAACACGCCGCAGAGCGCGATTCTTGGCCTCCACGCCATCCAGAAGCGCCCGGTCGTCGTGGACGATCAGGTCGTGGCCCGACCCATGATGTACGTGGCGGTCACGTACGACCATCGAATCATCGACGGCCGCGAGTCCGTCACCTTCCTGAAGCACATCAAGGATCTGATCGAGCGTCCCACCCGCATGCTCCTCGGCTTCTAGAATGCCCGCCACCTCCTTCGACCTCGTCGTGATCGGCTCGGGGCCGGGCGGCTACACCGCCGCGATCCGCGCCGCGCAGCTCGGCCTCTCGGTCGCCTGCGTGGAATCGGATCCGGCCCTCGGCGGAACGTGTCTCCGGATCGGATGCATCCCGAGCAAAGCGATGCTCGAATCGAGCGAACGCTATCTAGAAGCCAAGGACCATCTGGGACCGTACGGGGTCCAGGTTCGTGACGTCGGACTCGACCTCCCGACCATGTTGAAGCGGAAACAGACCGTGGTCGATGGCCGCACGAAGGGCGTCGATTTCCTCTTCAAGAAGAACAAGGTGACGCGTTTCGAGGGACGTGGCCGGATCGTAGGCCCTGGGCGTGTCGCGATCACGGGATCGAGCCCGGCCGAGATCGAGGCACGGAACGTCCTGATCGCGACGGGCAGCAAGCCCGCCCCGCTCGCCGGCGTTCGCGTCGACGGCGACCGGATCGGAACGAGCACCGAGGCCCTCGCTTACACCGAGGTGCCAAAACACCTCGTCGTGATCGGAGCCGGATACATCGGGCTCGAGCTCGGATCCGTGTGGCTCCGTCTCGGCGCCAAGGTCACCGTCGTCGAGTACCTCGATCGCATTCTTCCCGGAATGGACACCGAGATCGCGCGTGAAGCGCAGAAGCTCCTCGAGCGCCAAGGCATGGAGATCCGCCTCGGCCAGCGCGTCACGGGAGCATCCGTATCCGGCGCCGAATGCGTCGTCACGTGCGAAGGATCGGAGCCCATCCGGTGCGACCGGGTGCTGCTCGCCGTCGGGCGCGTCCCCGAAACGGATGGTCTCGGCCTGGAGAGCGTCGGCATTCGCGTAGACGATCGAGGCCGCATCCCGGTCGGCGAGGGCTACGCCACATCGGCCGCGGGCGTGTACGCGATCGGGGACGTGATCGGCGGGGCGATGCTCGCCCACAAGGCGGAAGAAGAGGGCGTCGCCTGCGTCGAGCGGATCGTGACCGGGTACGGCCACGTGAACTACGAAGGAATCCCCGGAGTCGTCTACACGCAGCCCGAGATCGCATCTGTCGGGCGGACCGAGGACGAGCTCAAAGACCAGGGCGTGGAGTACCGAAAGGGCGTCTACTTCTTCCGGGCGAACGCGCGTGCCCATTGCCTCGGGCAGACCGACGGCCGGATCAAGGTGCTCGCGGACCCGCGGTCGGACCGGATCCTCGGAGTCCATATCGTCGGACCTCGCGCCGGAGACCTGATCGCCGAGGCCGCCATCGCGATCGACTTCGAGGCGAGCAGCGAGGACATCGCCCGCGCGTGCCACGCCCATCCCACCCTGGCGGAAGCCCTCAAAGAAGCCGCCCTCGCCGTCGACGGCCGCTCCATCAACAGCTAGCAGAACAGTGAGGCGGGCCCGCCCCCGAAGGGACGGGCCCGTTCTGGCCGGACAGCACACGCAGGGATGGAAGTTGCGCGCGCGGTTTACCGGCCGAGGGAAAACAAGACTCCGCTCAGGATCCCAACCTGATTCCGGTCCGAAAGGACTCCCCGGCCCTGAACGAAGAAGGTCGTACGCTCGTAGGGGATAAGGAGACCGGCGAAGAGATTTGCGCCGGGATCCGTTCCGGGATTTCCCGGACCCTCCTCCGAGTAGAAATGAAGTCCGACCCCGGCGCCCAGGTATGGGCTCACCCGTCCGGCCGGTTCGAAGTGATAGAGCACATCGAAGTTCGGGTTGACGTCGCTCAACCCCTCTTGGCTCCAGTAGAGAAGGTTCGGTTGCAGGTGGACGCGGCTTCCGGACTGCTCGAAATTCAGATCTCCGCCGAACATCACGGTTCCATCGACCCCGTCAGGGTCGGTCGCCCCGATCGTTGGCCCGATCGAGGTCAGCGTGAAGGCGCTCGAGGCGGTGGGCGCGGTGCAGAGCACGCCCGCGATCAGAACCGCGGCCAGAGGGGCCGTCCGGCGGATCCAATCCCAGCGAACCATAGATTCCTCCTTTGCGATCATCGCCATGCCGTCGCGCTAGAACTTGAGAGCGAGCCCGAGCGAGGCGCTCCAGAAGTCCGGATTGAACTTTTCCGGAATGAGCTCGCTGTGCTGGTCCTCGAGGAAGACATATCTTCCATTCAAGTCCAGAGCGGCTCCGGGCATGATTGGCAGCTGCATCCCACCCCCCACGTGGACACCGAACTGCTCCGTGGTCTTGTTCGGGATGTTCAGCTCATCGCGGTAATCAAAAGTGTTGTGGTACCAGCCGGCGCCCGCTCCGACGTAGACCTGCTGGATCGGAGCGACGTAGAGCGAGGCCGTAACCGGCCAGGTCTTGAGGTGCAGATCGCCGTTGTAGAGCTCTTCCTGACGATACTGTCCCTGGATCTCGCCCTGAATCACGTGAGGGACGATGTAGCTCCGAAGCGCGAGGCCATAGAGCGACTTCGCCTCGTCGCTGTCGACGGATCGCGTGAGGCCGACGGAAGGAATCAATTCGGTCGCGCTCGCGATTCCCTGTGTCACAGCCAGAGCGCTCACAGCCAAAGCCAACATCAAGGGCAAAGACCGCCGCCGAGCGGCGGTAGCAATTCTGATTGTCATTTGGGCATCTCCTTCCGGGTGTCCCCGGTTTACCAGGTCATAAACAAGGGTTGTGCCACGAGGGGGGATGCTGGCCTAAGCTGCTGGTACGGAGTGGCTTTCCTGTCGGGGCGGAGGATGGAGAACCGGGGGGACAATGTACAAACGGGAGCCCCCAAAGGGGAAATCGGGAGAAGACATCCAAGCTCGCGAGCGCGAGCCCGAGCCGCGATGCGGCTACTTCAACATGAGGAGTTTCTTGGAAGCCGTGATGCCGGAGGAGGTTTCGAGCCGGTAGAAGTAGACGCCGCTTGCCAGCTTCTCCCCGGAATCGTCGCGGCCGTCCCAACGGACCTCGTGCATTCCCGCGCTTTCTTGCCGATCAACGAGCGTGCGGACCAGCTGGCCGCCGACGCTATAGATGCGAATGGCCACACGTGCGGCGTCGGAGGTCGAGTAACGGATCGACGTCTCAGGATTGAACGGATTCGGCGCGTTCTGGAAGAGCTGGAAGGGCATTCGCGGCGCATCGGAAGAGAGGTCCGTTTCGACACCGGTCGCGTAATAGCAGGCCGGAATCTGGAAATAGTCGGTCATGACGTTCTTGATGTACCGGAGCCGCTCGCCTCCTTCCTGGATGTCGTTGAAGTTGTAGGCCTGGAAGACGCAGCGGGCGCTGTCGGACCCGAAGCTGGTGTATTTCGTGGCGAAGCGAGTCCCCGCCGCGGTGGCGTTGGGCCAGCGCAACCACACGCCCGTCTTCCCTCGGCTCTGGGCGGAGCTCGATACATTGATCATGTTGAAGTAATTGA
>Ga0075426_10004319_pt1 | contig 10110 bp, 7 predicted proteins | sample SoiMethybrSBSTD5_FD_75304 | JGI IMG/M metagenome (GOLD analysis project Ga0075426, IMG submission 75304) | Bulk soil microbial communities from a Populus tree surrounding site in Tennessee, USA - Soil MetaG P. TD hybrid SBSTD5 | ecosystem: Environmental > Terrestrial > Soil > Tree plantation...
ATTTATCGTCAATCATCCGTGGAAGCGGCGATTTGAATCAGCAGCGATCGCTTGTCGCGACTTACCCGGTCGCTAATCAGTCATAAGATAGCCGACAAAATGCCAGCAGTGGCGGAGCAATGGAGCGCGCCTAGACACGCACAAGCCATTCGATGAATCTAAGCCAAACCTGTGTACTCCCGGCCAGCAGAAAGGCGGGCCACGACAGAACAATACCCACACCACCCCAGGCAAAGGCCGGGTGTAGACGTCTGCCGCGAAGTGTGTCGCAAAGGATGAAGGTCAGGGGGAGTATTTCCGCGAAACCAACCAGGCCCCATAGGCCTCGTACGGCGAAAAGACCAGGGATTCGACCAAGCGCAGGAAGAAGGATGCTGGACGAACCTAACAGCATCAAGCGTTTGTGAACGTCGCCGCGATGACGAAAGTAAAGCGCCAGGCCGACAAAAACCATAAACGCCAGGCAGGCCCCAAAATCCAGCGCCAAAGGAGGAGCTTCCAGTGACAAAGGCTTGGCCTGTGTTTCGTACACTCGCTTTCCCGCAAGAGTCGCAACACCTATTGCCACGGGTACCGCCAGGCCTGCAAGTCCCACTCCAAGCAAGCCCAGACGCCGATGTAAATCGACCCGATGGGACGCGATCAAGCGAGTCTGAATGAAAAGAAGGGCGAACCAGCCGGTAAAAAGCGTGCCGTGCAGGTACAGATAGATCGGCATCCGCGGGGACGGAAATAAGAATCGTAAAAAAAACGTCCGCGCAAAGCCCGCGAAAACAATAGCGAATGCAACCAGTGCGAAACTGGAAAACAAGTCATAACGGGCGGTGTGTCCGGCTCTACGCTGATCAAGCCACACAGCACTGACAGGAGGCTTACTCACTGGTGAGAACTTCTCAGGCATTTGCGATCCTTAGGCGCATCGAGGAGCGTGAACAGGCGTTCACGTACTTTACGAATCCTGCACTGATTTTGGGGCAACGGTAATGTACGAGAAGGGGATTTATCACCAATCATTCGGAAGCTACGGGTCGGCACCGTACCGATTGCTGGCAAAATCATCGCTGTCGTCTTCACGAAGTTACCAACTCCGAAGTGCATCAATCTCACTGCGGCCGCGCCAAGCGAGCATAGCGCTCCGATTCGGCAACCTCGCCTAGAAGCTTACACGTGGTGGCTAGCCAACGATAAATGTTCAACAGCGGAAGCTCGTACTCCGTCGCCCGCGATTCACAGGTCTGAAACTGCTCTTTCGCCTCTCGCGGGGAGTGTGTGTAGAAGTATGCAATCCCAAGATAGAAATGGAAAGTCTTTTCCGTATTTTTCGTAACACCACCGGCCGCACGCGCTTGAAGCAAATAATCTCTCGCTGCCGCCCAATCTTTCATCTCGAGGTAACAAAGGCCCAGTTTAGCAAGAGCCTCACTCCGAATCTCCTGTTCCAAGTCAAAAGAAAGAATTTCCGTGAGCAGCGGGACCGCCTCTCTGAAGCGTTCAAGAGTAACGGAAAGAAAAGCTCGTCTTTGCTGGATGTCCTCGTACAGAAACCGTACCTCAGGTCGAGTAAGGCTCTGACCATAATGCAAGAGCAGCATCTCGAACGTTTCGAGCGCTTTAGGGTATTCGCCCTCGTGTTGATAAAGCAGGCCGAGATGGAAATCGAAGCTCAGCTTAGTGTCGGCATCCTCCGGCTGTTCCTGTAACGCAAGGTTGAGCTGCTCTCTAGCTTGGGCAAAGTCGCCCAATAGTCCGTAACACGAGGCTTTGCTGAATAGCAGATAGACTCGTTCGTTCGGGTCTTCCGTTTGAGGAAGAAGCAAATCAATCTCCTTCAGTGCTTCCTTGGCCAGTCGGGGGTCCCCACTTTCTACTGCAGTTTGAATGTATGAGTTCTTCACGTTATGCAACCGCGTGCTCTGCGTCCAACCATGTGGGCGAGTTTAGCCCAATTTGCGATGATTGAAGTCGTGATTGCTGAGAACAGCATTTTGTTCACTCCCGCCTTACAATCCAACCGACCAGGGCGCCAAGTCCACTGATGGACACCGGGGCTAAAGCCCAAAAATGCTTGCGTGTTGGATGGCAGGGCTAAAGCCCTGTGCTTCCACCGTTGAATGAGTGCTGGATTGCAGGGATGAAGCCTGCGTTTCCACAGTTGCGCATTCGATCCAGGGCTGAGGTCCTGCGCTTTCATCTAGGAGCGGCGGACAAGATGGAGCTTGCGAGGCGGGCCATAGTCATCGCCAGCGAGATCGCTCTGGGAAGGGCCAGAAGCGGAACTACCCTGGGCCAGGGCAGGGATCGGCTGCCCGGGCGTGGGCGCGGTGAGGAAGAAAGACCAGGCGGCGGCCAGCAGGAAGAAGATGACAATGAAGGGGCGGTTCGAGGCGATGAAGCCGAGCAGCAAATCGCTCCAGCTGACGTAAGAGGGCGGAAGCCCGGTGCTGCCCGCGGGCGGCAGCACGGTTACGGAGCGCAGGCTGGAATCCAACGCGGCCGCGGACTGAGAAGGAGAAGCCACGCCGCTCAAGCCATTGATGTAAGCGGCAATTCCATCATAAAGAGCCTGAGCGATGCGCTGGCGATAGTCGGAATTTCTGAGGTTGTCCTCGTCATCGGGATTGCTCATGAAGGAGATCTCGGTGAGGATGGCGGGCATGGCAGCGCCGGTGAGCACGATGAAAGGCGCTTCGCGGACGCCGCGATTGCGCTCACCGGGGAGGTCATGGGCGAGAGCAGCCTGGACGTCATCGGCAAACTCGTGGGATTCGGCAGTACGATTCTGCTGGGCGATTTTCTGCACCAGGTCGCGCAATTCGCTGACGGGGCGGCGGGAAACGGTGTTTTCGCGGGCGGCCACTTCCAGGGATTCGGGCGAGGTGGTGAAGTTCAGGAAGTAAGTTTCGACGCCACGCGCATCGCGGTCGGGACTGGAATTGGCGTGGATGGAGACAAACAGGTCCGCGCCCTCACGATTAGCAATGGAGGTGCGGGCTTCCAAAGGAAGATAACGGTCGGTGGCGCGAGTATAGATAACTTCAGCGCCCAGACCCTGCAGCAACTTGCCAAGGCGTAGGCCAACATCCAGCACAAGGTCTTTTTCAAAAAGGCCGTTGGCGCTCATGGTGCCGTGATCGTCGCCGCCATGGCCGGGGTCAATGACAATTTTGCCGATTTTGAGGCCCAGAGCCCGAATCAAGGAGCGCTCGCCGTTGCTGTTGGGCTTGGCCTCATGAATGTTGGAGAGATTGGGCTTGGCAGCCTCCTCGGAGGGCGCAACCTGCACCAGTTCCACTCCGGGACTGTTACTACTGCCCACCACCTTGGGCGGATCCACGCTGGCGATGACAGGAGCAAGCACCTGGGGACTGGGGGCTTTCTCTTTTCTTGCCTGAGCAGTGGCGCCATGAAAGGTGATTTCCAGGCGATAAGGATCAGGGACCAAATTCACGGAATATTCGACAGGACGGTCCAAGCCCAAGGTAATCCGGGTGGCCCCCCCTTCGGTGTCGGCCACGTCGATGTTGGTGAGGAAACCATCCTGGTCAATAAGTTGGTCCTCAAGCACGCCGCGGCCGAGGGTGACATTCTCTAAGTCGAAGTAAACACGTTCGGGGTCGATGAGATGAGCGAACTTGTAGCCCACGGGCCCATCCAGATCAATGGCCACGTGCGTAACTTCGGCGCTGGACCAATGGCGGATGTCCTTGATCGTGACAGGCTTGTCGCTGAGCTGAGCGGCAGATCGGGGGTTGCGTGACCCGTGTTTTGACGCCGGCTTTTGGCCAACCGCAGCCATGACCTGCAAGCCCGAGAAGGCCAGCATCAGGGCGGCGAAGACGAGCAGTTTTGCCGGCGAAAATGGAAGTGGCTTGCGCAAATGCTTCAAGGCCCAACCGGTTACACCCGATTTTGGCACACAGTTTATACCCGGAGGAGCTGAATTTAAACGGCACGTTCGGGTGAGGCCGCTTGGACAAGGCGCAATTTGAAGCGCTGGACCTTGCCGGTGGCGGTTTTGGGAAGCTCGGGGACAAATTCGACCCAGTACGGCCGTTTATGGGGTGCCAGCCTGGAGGAAACATAGTCCTGCAGTTCGCGGACGAGCTCGGGAGAGCCTAAACTGCCGTTGTTCAACACGATGTAGGCGGCGGGCTTGAGCAGTTGGTCATGGTCTTGGCGGCCGACAACGGCGGCCTCACGCACGACCGGGTTTTCGATAAGAGTGTTTTCGAGTTCGATGGGGCTTACCCAGAGACCGTTGACCTTGAGCATATCGTCGGAGCGCCCGGCATACCAGAAGTACCCATCCTCATCCTGGTAGTACTTATCCCCGGTGTAGAGCCAGTGGCCCTGGAAAGTGTCTTTGCTCTTTTCATGCTGGTTCCAATAGGCGGCACAGACGGCGTCGCTCTTGATGAGCAGGTCGCCGATTTCGCCGATGGCAACAGGACAGCCATGCTCGTCCACCAGGCGGGCCTCGCAGCCGGGAATAATCTGGCCGCTGGAGCCGGGGCGAACTGCGCGCGGGCGGTTAGCGATGAACATGTGCAGGGCTTCGGTAGAGCCGATCGCGTCGAGGATTTCAACTCCGAAGCGCTGCTGGAAGCGCTGAAAGATGGAGGCGGGCAGGGCCTCGCCGGCGGAAACCGCGTAACGCACGGAGGAGAGGTCAAATTCCGGGCCAGACTCGCGGTAGTGGGTGAGAAGGGCGGCGAAGTTGGTGGGCACGGAATAGAACAGCGTGGGACGGTGGCGCTCGATGGCGGCAAAGACGTCGGCGGGGCGAGGACGGTCGGGGAGCAGGATGCTGGTGCCACCGACGGCCAGAGAAAAATAGAGTCCATTGCCCAACCCATAAGCGAAGAACAGTTTGGCGACGCTGAAGCAACGGTCATCGGCGGTCATGCCCAAGACGCCCTTGGCGTAGAGTTCAGAGGTGACGACCATATCGTGCTGCAGGTGAATGCAGCCTTTAGGGGAACCGGTGCTGCCGGAGGAGTAGAGCCAGAACGCAGGGTCATCCTTGCAGGTGTGGGCAGGATCCAGGTGAGGCGAGTTGTCAGCCAGCAGGGTGGCGAAAGAATGCATGCCGCCAGGAGCAGAGCCGACCACAATGATGTGCTGCAGGTAGCGCAGACGGTCGGCAGGAATGCGATGAATTTGGGGCAGGAACTGCTCATGGACAATGGCGACGCGGGCACGGCAGTCATTCAGCAAGAAGGTGTAGTCGTCAGGCTTGAGCAGGGTGTTGACGGGGACGGCGACGGCGCCAATTTTGACGGTGCCAAAGAAGCTGTAGGCGAATTCGGGAGTGTCGAGCAGAAGCAGCAGAACGCGTTCTTCGGGGCGAACATTCAGAGCCAGGAGAGCGTTGCCGAGGCGGTTAATGCGCTCCTGCAGTTGGGCGTAGGTGACGCATTCCTCACCACATTCGATGGCGGTCCTGGTGGAGCGGCCCTCGCGCAGGTGGCGGTCAACAAAATAAGCGGCAGCGTTGAAATCGTGAGGCAGACTGAGCGCGGGGTTGGGGGGATGAGACATGTGTCGTCCCTACGGGACTCGGCTCTCTTTTTGCTGCCGTTACCCAGGACTTCCGTCCTGGGCTTTAGCATAGCGTCCCTGCGGGACTGATTTTATCGAACCAACGAGCGGCTCGATGCGGCGGAACCGGGTGAGTGCCGTTCCCACGGGATTTTTGCGCGCACACCCAGGACGCGCCCCAAAACAAATCCATCGGTCCTTCGTTCGCGCTCGCCGCGCAAGCGCGGCTCGCTCTTACTCAGGATGACGCTGGTAAAGCATCGCAAGATTAGTCGCAGGGCAAAATGCGTTAAACCAACGACGCTGATACGAACTCACCACAAAAGCTCATTTGTGTTTGACGGTGAGGGCTTCCTGCACAGCGCGGCGGGTGTAGACCTGCGCCAGGTGGCGGCGGTACTCCCCTGAGGCGTAATTGTCGCCCAGAGCTTCGACTTTGTCGGCTGCGTGTTTTGCCGCTTCAGCAATGGCGCTGGCCGGCTTGCCGCGGAGGGCATTTTCCACCGCGGTGGCGCGATAAGCAACTTCGGCCACGCCGGTGATGCCAATGGCGACGTCATCAACTTTGCCGGTCGCGCCGCGTACCACGGCGGCAACACCCACTACGGCGTAACCGGAAGCGGGATGATGGAACTTCTTGTAAACCGTTCCCGAGCCGGCGGTCTTGGGCACGCGAATTTCGGTGATGATCTCGTCGGGGCGCAGGGCGGTGGTGAACATGCCGGTAAAAAATTGACGGGCCGGGACCGTGCGTTCGCCGCTTCGGCTGGCGGCCACGATAGTGGCATCCAGTGCCAGTACCGCCGCCGGGTAGTCGGCGGAAGGATGGGCCTGGGCGAGGCTGCCGCCGATGGTGCCGCGGTTGCGCACCTGGATATCGCCGATGTTGCAGGCGGCCTGAGCGAGCAGCGGCGAGGAAGCAAGCAGCAGGCGGGAACCAGCCACGGCGGCATGGGTGGCCAGGGCGCCGATGCTGATGCTATCGCCGGAATCCCGGATGTAGTCGAGCCCGCCAATGCGGCCCAGATCAATGAGCAGCGCGGGGCTGGCGAGGCGCAACTTCATGGCGGGGAGCAGGCTATGTCCTCCGGCCAGCAGCTTGGCGTCTTCGCGGGAAGCGAGCAAGGTGATGGCTTCGTTCAGGGTTTTGGGCGATTCGTAGTCGAACGATGCCGGAATCATGCGGTCCTCCTGGCAGTGCGGGCGGATTTGGCTGTGGTTGCGGACGGTGGGGGGACGGCGGCCTGGGCGGCGGCGATGGCGCGCCAGACGCGCTCGGGCTTGAGCGGCATATCAATGTTGGTGATGCCCAGGGGCGCCAGCGCGTCACACACCGCGTTGACCATGCAGGGGGTGGAGGCGATGGTGCCGGCTTCGCCCACTCCCTTCACGCCCATGGGATTCACCGGAGTGGGAGTGACGGTGCGATCGAGGATGAACTCAGGAATGTGGGCCGCTTTAGGAACGGCGTAATCCATGAGCGAGCCGGTGATGGGCTGGCCGTCCTCGTTGTAGACCATTTCCTCATACAGGGCCTGGCTCAAGCCTTGGGCGATGCCGCCCTGCACCTGGCCATCCACCAGCATGGGGTTGATGACGTTGCCGCAATCATCCACGGCGACGTACTTCTCGATCTTGATTTCGCCGGTTTCGGGGTCCACTTCCACTGCGCAGATGTGGGTGCCGAAAGGGAAGGTGAAGTTGGAAGGCTCGAAGAAGTGGGTAGCTTCCATGCCGGGCTCGAAGCCGGCAGGGATGCTGCGGGCGGTGTAGGCGGCGAGGATAATCTCGCCCCAGGACATGGACTTCTTAGCATTGCCCTTTACGCCAACGCGCCCGTGAGCGATCACGATATCAGCGGGCTTGGCGCCGAGCAGGTGGGCGGCGAGGGCGGCGATTTTTATTTTCAGTTTCTCAACCGCGTAATAAACGGCGGTGCCGCCGACTGCGGTGCCGCGGCTGCCGAAGGTGCCGATGCCGTAGGGCACAGCCAGCGTGTCGCCATGAATGATGGTGATGTCATCTGGATTGATGCCGAGCTGATCGGCGACCAACTGGGCGAAGGTGGTTTCCTGTCCCTGGCCGTGCGGGGAAGCGCCCGTGAGCACGGTGACTTTGCCGGTGGGCTCGATGCGGACGGTGGCGCTTTCCCAGCCGCCCGCCGGGGTGGCAGCGGACGGCCCAATGGCGCAGATTTCGACGTAAGTCGAGACGCCGACGCCGTAGTACTTGCCCTGCTTCCAGCCGACCTTTTGGCGGGCGCGCAGCTTGTCATAGCCGGCAAGCTGCAGGGCGCGCTTGAGGCTCTGCTGGTAATTGGCGGAATCATAGAGCAGGCCGGCGGCGGTGGTGAAGGGGAACTCCCTGGGCTGGGGGAAATTCTTGCTGCGGAACTTAGCGGGGTCCAGGTTAAGCTCGCGAGCGGCGCAGTCCATGAGGCGCTCGATATCGTAGGCGGCCTCGGGACGGCCGGCGCCCCGATAGGCGTCGGTGGACATCTTGTTAGTGAACACCCCGACGATTTCGCAGTCGAAGGCAGGAATCTTGTAGCACCCGGGGAGCATAAGAGCCGTGAGCTGCGGGATGAGAGGCGTGAGCAGCTGATGGTAAGCGCCCATATCGGCCAGGACCTTGGCGCGCAGGCCGAGGACGGTGCCATCTTTTTTGACCGGGAGTTCGAGGTAGTTGATGGTGTCGCGGCCATGAATGGTGACCATCAGGCCTTCGCGGCGGGTTTCCGTCCACTTAACGGGACGGCCGAGCTTCATGGATAGCCAGGGAACCACGCCATCCTCAGCGTAAACGTTGAGCTTGCTGCCGAACCCGCCACCGACTTCGGGGGCGATGACGCGCACGGCAGGTTCTGGCAGGCCCACCATGATGGCAACCTGGGTTCGGAGCAGGTGAGGGATCTGGGTGGAGGCCCAGATGGTGAGGCGGTTCTCGCCGGGCAAATATTCGGCCACGACGGAACGGGGCTCCATGGCGGTGGGGGCTACGCGCTGATTGATCAGGCGAACCTTCACGACGCGATCGGCCTTTTTGTAGGCGGCCTCAATGTCGCCGCTCTTCATGGCGTGAGTGAAAGCCTTGTTGGTGCCGAACTCCTGGTAAATAAGAGCACTATCCTTTTGGAGAGCCTTTTCCATATCGAGAACAACGGGGAGAGGCTCGTAATCCACGGCCACCATTTCGGCGGCATCGCGGGCTATGTAGGCGTCCTCGGCGACAACGGCGGCCACGGGCTCACCGACATAGCGCACGCGCCCCTTAGCCAGGGCGGGGTGGGCAGGAATTTTGAGGTCGGGCATCTGCATGGCGCAGGGGATCATGCCCAAACCTTCAATATCGGCGGAGGTGATCACCGCCAGCACGCCGGGTTGGGAGCGGGCCGCCTCAGTATTGAGGGAAACAATGCGGGCGTGAGCGTGGGGCGAGCGGACGAAGACGCAGTGGACCAGGCGGGGCAGTTTGATGTCGTCGGTGTAATGGCTGATGCCGCGAACCAGTCGCGGATCCTCTTTGCGCTTGAAGCGCTTGCCCACCCACTGCCCGTTGCCTTTAGCTTTGCCGTTGCTTTTTCCGTTGCTGGCCATGGATCACCTCGATCAATCGGCGGCGCGCGCCGCAGCGCGCTGGCGCTGGTTCATTTTGCGAGAGGCTGCTTTGACGGCGTTGACGATGTGCTGGTAGCCGGTGCAGCGGCAGAGATTGCCGCCAATGCCATCGCGGATTTCCTGTTCGCTGGGGGAAGCGTTCTGCTGTAGCAGGTCATGGGCGCACAGGATCATGCCGGGAGTGCAGTAGCCACACTGCAGGCCGTGTTCCTCCCAGAAAGCTTCCTGGATGGGGTGCAGGTTCTCGCTGGCCGCTAATCCCTCAATGGTGGTGATGGAGCGTCCGTCGGCTTGAACCGCCAGCACGGTGCACGACTTCACCGCCATGCCATCGAGCAGGACAGTGCAGGCGCCGCAGAGGGAAGTTTCGCAGCCGATGTGAGTTCCGGTGAGCCCGGCGATCTCGCGCAGGAAATGGACCAGCAGGAGGCGGGGTTCGACTTCAGCGCAATGCTCGGCGCCGTTAATGACGATGCGGACGTTCTTCTTCTTCATATGGCCCCCAGGAGTGAGAAGGTGAGGCAGGGGTGCAGACCAACGGGGGGCAACGATAGCAAAAGGGAAGGACTATTTACAAGTGGAGTGGATGCACTGAGAGTGGTGCAAACTGGGAAGATCGGTGCTGGACCAACTTGCCAGAAATCTCACTGAGCCAGTGCGGATGGCCTTAGTGCTGGACGCGGATGCGGCGACGCTGCTGAGGGAAATCCGCCGTCGCGGACTGGAGGGCCTGGTCGCCAAGCGCAACGACTTCATTTACGAGGCGGGCAAGCGCTCGGGATCGTGGATGAAATACCGCATCAACCAGCGTGATGAATTTGTGATTGGGGGGTACTTGCCGGGACGCAACTTTCTTGACGCCGTCCTAGTGGGCCGCAGCGCCGAGGCGTTTGACTTGCTGAATCACGCCAATTTCCAGCAGAACGCGGTGGACAACGTGCAATACACCACG